>Ga0070726_10000569_pt1 | contig 44536 bp, 34 predicted proteins | sample tdAd471_FD_67275 | JGI IMG/M metagenome (GOLD analysis project Ga0070726, IMG submission 67275) | Marine sediment microbial communities from the Atlantic coast under amendment with organic carbon and nitrate - tdAd47.1 | ecosystem: Environmental > Aquatic > Marine > Coastal > Sediment | place...
GCGGTGACGAAGGCGCCGATGTCGCCGTTGTCGAGGATGCCGTCTCCGGTGAAGTCGGCGATAAGGTCGCCCGCGAGGAAGAGAGCCACGAAGGCCCCGATGTCGCCGTTGTCGAGCACGCCGTCTCCGTTCACGTCGCCCGGACACGGGCTCGCGGCGGGCGGGGCCAGCACCAGCAGCGAGCGGGCGGGAAGGCTGATCGTGGCGGACTGGGCGAAGCCGTCGCGGGCCGGGCCGCTGGCGGTGACGCTTGTCTGCGCATCGGCGTAGCCCGAGCCGTCGTAGATGGTCCGCTGGGAATCCACGAGCACGTCCCAGTCCCCGGACGCGGGCAGGCCGAGGTCGTAGGTGCCCCAGTCGGTGTCCGAGTAGTTGGCGATCACCACGACATCGCGCCCCTCGCCGGACGTGCGGTGCATCGCGATGACGTCGGTGCCCTCGTTGACGTGGAAGGTGTTCATCGGGGCGTCGGCGAACAGCGAGGGCTCGCTGGTGCGCAGCGCGATCAGGTCCTTGTAGAAGTCGAAGGTGCCGGCGTATGCGGTCTTGTGCGACCAGTCGATCTTCTCGGATTCCCACCCGTTGGACTCGAGCCACTCGGTGCCCTGCAGGATGGCGGGGATGCCGCGGCTGGTGAGCACCAGCCCGTTGGCGAGCGTGGTGCGCCCGCGGGCGTACTGGTCGTCGTGGGGGAAGGTGGTGTCGATCTGCTTGACGGCCCGCTCGTGCCCGTTGGAGGACCAGGCGTCGTCGTGCAGCTCGAAGTAGTTGAACACGTACGAGCCCTCGACGCCGGGGCCCTGCCCGTCCATCACCGCGGCGACCCGCGAGACATTGGGCGAGCCGAAGGACGCCCCGAACGTCGCCGCACGCACGGCCTCCTTGAACTCGTTCTGGTACTGCGCGTCGAAGCCGATGCCGGAACCCGGGTTGACCACCCAGGACGAATCGATGTACATCTCCGCGATGGCCAGCCCGTCGGCGTAGCGGGTGTCGATCAGGTCGTTGGCGTCCTTCACGAGGCTCTGGCCCGCGGGCCACTGGGACGTCCAGCCCGAGTCGGTCATGGCCATCACGGCGTCGAAGCGGTAGCCGTCCATGCGGAACTCGCCGAGCGTGTGGTGGACCGAGTCGAGGAAGTAGTCGTACACGCCGGCCTTGTCGAAATCGGCCTGCGCGCCCCACGGGGTGTCCTGGTGAGTGGGCGAGTCGAAGTACTGCTGCGAGCCGTCGTAGTTCCAGAGGAAGTTGTCGCTGGGCGAGAAGTGGTTCCAGACGGTGTCGAGCAGGACCGCGATCCCGCGTTCGTGCAGCTCGTCGATCATGAGCTTCAGGTCGTCGGGCGTGCCGAGACGCCACTCCCAGCCGAACATGGTGATGGGGTTGTACCCGCCGGAGAAGTCGCCCGGGAACTCGTTGATCGGGTTGACCATAACCGCGTTGACGCCGAGCTCGGCGAGGTGGTCGGCCCGCTCCGCGACGTCGAGGTAGTGGCTGGGGGTGGGCGCGGCCCCGAACGGGTCGTTCAGGCCCGCGAAGGTCCCGACGTGCAGCTGATACACGACGAGCCGGTCACGCGGCGCGGCCTCGAAGTCGTCGTGCTGCCAGGTGTACGAGAGCGGGTCGGTGACGAAGGCGTTGTAGTTGTCAGTCGGGTTGATCCGCGCGGCGTTGGGGTCGGTGTTCCAGATCGAGTTGTTGAAGTAGTACTTGTACATCTGGCCGGCGGTCGCGCCCGGAACGAACGCCGCGAAGTGCTCGCCGTCCTTCACCATCGGCGTGGTGGACCAGCCGTTGAACTCGCCACGCACGTGGGCGGTGCTGCGCGTGGGGGCCCAGACACGGAAGACCGCCCCGCCCGGCACCGCGGTGGAGCCGACCCGCGCGTGGCTGAGCGTGGTGAAGTCGAGCAGGAAGGGGTTGGCCGGGGCGTTGTCGCTCACGCCCCACTCGTGCGGGCGGTCGGACCGTGCGCCGAGGTAGTCGGTGTCGGTGCCGTCGATGGCCTCGATGACGTAGCTGAGCTGGTTCTGCGTGGTGCCCGGCAGCGTGGCCCGCCACAGGTCGTACGGCCCGCGCTGCCCGACGATGGCCGCCGCGTGCGAGGTCGTGGAGCCATTGACGGTGCGCAGCACGTTGGCCGCGGTCAGGTCGCCCCGGTAGGCCTGGAACTCCACGACCACGTCGTCACCCGAGAGCGGGACGATGGGTCGCAGATCGTGCGTCACGACGTGTGAGAGGCCGTTCCACTCAACGTTGTTGTCCGCGTCGGCACCGAGAGCGGTGCACGCGCCGAGCGAGCAGGCGAAGAACACAGCGGGCTTGGAAAAGGTCATGACTGGTCCTTACGCGGCTTGTGGCCGATCGGTTCGGGCGGCGGGGTGTTCGGTCAACATCCAGCGAGGAAAAGGGTTACGAAGGCTCCGATATCCCCGTTGTCGAGGATGCCGTCGCCGGTAAAGTCCGTGGCAAGGTCGCCCGCGAGGAAGAGCGTGACGAACGCCCCGATGTCCCCGTTGTCGAGCACGCCGTCGGCGTTTACGTCGGCCGGGCAGCAGCCCTCCGGCGTGAGGGAGCACAGGTCGATCACGAGGTATTCGGACGCGTCGAGGTTCCCGTCGGCGTTGCCCGCCGGGGCCTGGGCGATCAACGCTCCGGCGTCGGGGGTGGCGTAACTGCCCACGGCCACCGCAACGGACGCGGGCACCGCGCCGAACATCGCGGACAGGTCCACGCTGGATTCGAGCACGGATCCGTTGGCGAGCGTGGTGCCCGATCCGTCGAACCAGCCCGCCCAGCCGTTGTCGGCCTCGTTGCCGAGATAGGCGTCCCACTGGGCGACCGTGCCGGACTTGGCCCAGGGGTGGGGCACGGGTGCGCCCGGGGTCTGGGCGAGGAACAGGAAGCGATCGTTCCCGCCACCCGCGGGCTCGGTCGCGAGATACAGCGTGCCGTCGATCAGCCCCGCCCAAAGCGAGACGCCCGATGCGGTGACGAGCTGCTGGGCCGCGGCGTCCAGCGTGCCGTCGATCTCCCAGCTCGCGCCGGGCTCGCCGCCGCTGACGGGGATGATCCAGTCCTGCCCGCCGTTGTTGTCCCAGGTGGAGCCGCCGTCGTTGAAGACGAAGTCGAACTCGGTCGCGGTCGAGGGCACCGAGACGGTCACGCTGAACAGCCCCTCGCTGTCGGGCCCGGTCATCGCGATGTCGCTCACACCCGTCCACCCGTTGAAGCCGTAGTGCATGAAGACCGAGCCCACGCCCTGCAGCGGACGCCCCGCGGGGTCGTAGGTCACGCTGACGGGCTGCCCGGCCTCGGGCACCTCCGGGCTGAGCAGCACCACGTCGCCGGTGCCGCCCGTGGTCGAGTTCTGGCCCACCCAGACGTGCATGATGTCGCTCTTGGCGACGTTGCCGGCGGTGTCCACCGCCTCGACGTAGTAGTCGAGCAGCACGTCGTTCTGCCCGGTGATCGAGGCCCCGTACCGCACGCCCTTGTCGGTCGCCACGAGCACGCCCGCGGGCGTCGGGACCGGCGTCGCCGTCATCGGCACGCTCTGCCACGGGCCGACCTCGGGCCCGCCGGCGTACGTCTCGTTCTGAACTGAACTCAGCGGGTTGCTGCCGTCGGCGTCGATGCGCCACTTGAGCGTCGCGGACGCCACGCCGCTCCAGTCGTCGATCAGCGTCCAGACCTCGAAGTCGGAGGGCTCGGGCGTCTGGTTCCACTCCAGCGCGCCCGGGTTGTACGGCTCGCGCTGCGGGACGAAGACCGTCGGCGGCGTCTGATCCTGGAAGAAGGCCGCGGCCAAGGCCGGCCCAACGATCGCGTGCACCTGGTTCGCGCCGCGTGTGGGGTTGGAATCCCACACTTCTGTGCCGTCCCAGTACCAGTAGTCGCTCGCTTGGCTGACGAGCATCCAGTGCCACGCCCGCTGCACCTCGGTGCCGATGCCGTTCATGACGTTGGCCAGGTGTGAGACGTTGTTGACGTCCACGGCCCCGAAGACCTGCTCGGCGGTCGCCAGCGCGTTGCGGGCCGAGACCAGCGCCGCCCACGAATTGATGTCCGGGCTGGTCGCCCCCGCGCTCACGTCCCCGCCCAGCCACTTCTTGAACTCGGGGTCGCCCGCGTCGGCCCCGGCCCAGGAGCCGTCCTCGATGTGGATCAACGCGTTGGGCGGCACCGGGAAGCGATCGAGGTAGTCGTTCACCGTCGTGACGTCGTAGTCCGGGTCGGCAGACGCCCAGTTCACCATGTTCTGGAAGTTGTGGTGGTAGTACGCCTCGCTGCCCCCGCCGAAGTTGTCACCGTCGTGGTGCAGCAGCACGAGCATGGGGCGGTCGGCGGTGAGCGAGTCGTTCACGTACGCGTCCATCACCTGGTCGTACAGGAAGGCCCCGTAGCCGCCCCGTCCGTCCTCGTTGCCCTCGTAGCGGGCCGCGGGCACGGCGATCATCTGCGTGACCGCCCCGGTGTCGGGGTCCACGTGCTGCGTGTACGCCGGCTGGTAGCCGAAGGGCACGGACACCGGGCTGGGGGCCCAGAGGTTGTTCAGCTGCACCCAGCGCCCGCCGGTGGTCGCCGGGTCCGGGTTGATCTGGTCGGCCCTGTTCGGTGGGATGATGCTGGTGCCGCTGTTCCAGGGGTAGTTCTGGCTGGCCCGGTCGAAATGGATGTTGTCCACCATCACCCACTCGACCCCCTCGGCGACCAGCGCCGGGATCATGCGTGTGCTGAACGCGGTCTCGGGCGGGAAGATGCCGCGCGAGGCGGGGGCGCCCATCTCGGTCCCCGCGATCATCCGGTGCAGGCGCACCTGCATGCGGATCGACTTCTCGTCGATCAAGGGCATCAGCGGGTGGTGGTACCCGAAGCCGACCATCTCCAGACGCCGGTTCCCGCCCGCGGTGAGCATGGACTGCGCCCCGGCGTACGTCCCGCTCCAGTTGTTCCACATCCCGCCGTTGATGCCGGCGGACTCCATGCTGTTCAGGTTCTCCATCAGCGAGCCGGAGAAGCTGACCTGCGCCCCGAGGTAGGGCATGCTGACCCCGATGCCGATCGCATCGGCCGGCCACGTCGTGTACGGCCCGAACCGCGAGTTGTGTACGTCGGTCACCGAGAACGTGAAGAACCCGTTGGCCGTCATCGGATCCACGTACGGCACATAGATCGGCTGGTGCATGTGCCACAGAAAGGACACCTGCACCGGCCCGCCGGCCCGGACCTGCTCAGGATCGGGCTCGCCCGCACCGGCGAGCGAGGCGGCGGTCAGGACACAGCCGCCCGCGAGGGCCGGCAACAGATATTGACGGATCGGCATAACTCAAGGCTCCCTCGGCGTGGTTCCAAGTCACGCCGTGGGCAGGGTACCGCAGACATCCGATTTACGAAAGACTTTTCGCCGGATTTGCGACCTCTGAACACTCCCGGATCGCTCGGCGTTGGCCCTCCGGGGCCCATCTCGCGTACCGTCGCCCCGTGCACGCGTCATCCGGCAACAAACCGACCCTCCGCCTCGTCCGCCATCTCGCCCGCACCGGCGGGACCGTCATCTCCAAGTGCCTGGGCAGCATGGACGCCGTCATGCTGCTCAGCGAGACGCACCCCGAGGCCACGGACCGCTGGACTAACCTGCTGGGCCAGGCCCAGCACTGGCACGGGCTCACCACGCCGCAAGAGGCCAAGGGCTGGGCCAAGCGCAAACTCAGCTACGCCGACGTGATCGCCCAGCTCAACCTCCGGGCCGAGGCACGCGGGAAGCGTCTGCTGCTGCGCGAGTGGACCCACCTCGACTACGCCGGCGTCCCCTTCGCCCCCCCCACCATGGAGCCAATGGCCACGCGTGCGCTGGAGGGCGGGTTCTCGCTGCGGGTCGTGGACACGGTCCGCCACCCGATCGACCACTGGCTCTCGATCCAGAAGATCGAGACCATGCGCGCCCTGACGCTCGACGCCCACCTCGCGGCCTGCGCCGCGTACGCACGCGAGACGGGCGACATCGCCACGCGCATGACCGACCCGCGCGCGCACAAACTGGTCAAGTACGAGGACTTCTGCGCCGACCCCGCCGACGCACTCCGCGCCATGTGCGAGGCCCTCGACCTGGACTACGACGAAACCTGGGACTCGAAGTGGGCGGACAATCGGCACGTCACCGGCGACACCGCCGACAGCCGCGGGAACCGGCAGCGGGCCATCGCCCCCCTGACCCCGCGCGAGCGACCCGACGGGCTGCTGGAAGCCTGCCTGGCAAACCCGGATTACATGAGCGCGTGCGCCGCGTGGGGGTACGACCCGGAGGGCTGAGGGGCCTTCAGTCCTCGGGGCGACGGACGCGGACGTTCTTGCGTCCGGCCTCGCGGGCCGGGTCGCGCGTGAACCAGCCCCGCCGTGCCAGGGCCAGGCGCAGTCGGGCGTAGGCCACGAAGGCTATCGCCGCGAGCACGATCAGCAGCACCAGGGGGAGCAGCAGGATCAGCACGACCAGCAGCACCATGGTGCTGAGGACGAACGCGGCCATGCGGGCCGCCCACGAAGGCTGAGCGTTGGCCATGCGGTACACACGCGAGACACGCTCGTAGTCGTGCCCGAATCGCCCTCGGACGTTGAATGGATCGGTCGCCGCCATCTGCATGCCAGTGTATTGGGAGCCGCTCCCCGGGTCTTTCCCCACACTTCCACAGCCCGGGCATATCTCAGCCGGGCGCCGGTTCGATTCGTGACGTCCGCACGCGAGCATCCCAATGTGGGGGGGGGTAGGCTTGGGCGTGCCCGAACCGCTCCCGATCTCGATCGCCATCGTGTGCAAGAACTCTGAGCGCACCATCGGGGAGGTTCTGGAGAGCGTGTCGGGCTGGGCGGGCGAGATCGTGGCCGTGGACTCCGGCTCGACCGACGCCACCCTCGACCTGCTCCGCGCCCACGGCGCAACGGTGCACGAGCACAAGTGGCTGGGGCACGTGAAGACCAAGCAGCTCGCGCTCGACCGGTGCACACAGGACTGGGTGCTCTGCCTCGACGCCGACGAGATCGTGGACGACGAACTGCGAGACTCCATCCGAGACTTCATCGAGGACGAGGACGCCAACCCAGACGCCGCGCACCGCGCCTCGGCGCGTGTGAACCGCAAGATCCGGTACCGAGGGCGTCTCCTGCAGCACGCGTGGCAGCCCGAGTGGCGCCTGCGCCTCGTCCGACGCGGGTACGCCTCCTGGACTGGGCTCGACCCGCACGACAAGCTCGAGCCACGCCTGCCCGACCGCCAGAAGGCCCGCGTCTACGACCTCGCCGGCACGCTGATCCACGACTCGTTCGAGTCCTTCGCCGACCAGCTCGCCAAGGACACCGGTTACGCACGCCTGATGGCCTCGAACCTGCACGACGCGGGCAAGCGGGGCTCTCGCGCCCGCTGCCTGATCTCGCCCGCCGGTGCGTTCCTCAAGCAGATGGTCCTCAAGCAGGCCTGGCGCGACGGGCGGGCCGGCTGGCTCGCGGCCCTCGCAACCGCCAGCGCCACGCTCCAGAAGCACGCGATGCTGCTGGAGCTGGAACAGGACCGCGGGACGGACCGCACGAACGGGGCGGGCTGATGGCACAGCGCGCCAGCGACCCCGAACGCTTCGAGGCGACGCGTGCCGCGCACGCGCTCGAGGTCGCCGAGGACTACGTGGAGGCGATCGCCGAACTGATCGAGCAACGCGGCGTTGCCCGGGTGACCCACCTGGCCGAGATGCTGGGCGTCTCGCACGTCACGGTGAACCGGACCGTCACACGCCTGGAGCGCGACGGCCTGGTGAAAACCGAGCCCTACCAGCCGATCACCCTGACCAAGAAGGGCCAGCGGATGGCCTCGGAGGGGCGGGCCCGTCACGAGACCGTGGTCGCGTTCCTGCGAGCCGCGGGCGTGTCGGAGGGGCAGGCCGAGGTGGACGCCGAGGGGATCGAGCACCACTGCTCGGGCGAGACGCTCGAGGCGCTGGCACGCCTGACCCGGCGACTGAAGCGCGAGTCGTAAACCCTTTCATACGCCCCCCGGAGCCGGGGAACTGTGCTGTTATCCGGACTCGGAGGATCCGGGCGACCCGCTCAGGGCGGAGCGCTTCGGGACGATTCGAGCCGTTTCGGGGCCTGGGCTCGGGCGCGCACGTGGAAACCCGATATCCGGGGTGAGTTTCGGCGACGACGCACGCCCGGTGTCTGGACGTCGCGACGGCGCACGCAGTCAAGGAGCCGTGTGATGGACAACTACATGCAGGGGTGGAAGCGGGCGTTCGATTTCCAGGGGCGGTCCGCCCGGAGCGAGTACTGGACCTTTGTGCTCGTCAATTTCGTGGCGTTCATGGGTCTGTTCCTGGTCGCGGCCGTGACCAGCTCGGCCGACTCGATCTCGCCCGTCTTCTTCGTGGCCTGGGCCATGAACCTGGCGGCGCTGGTGCCGTCGCTGTCCGCGGGCGTCCGTCGGCTGCACGACACGGGCAAGAGCGGGATGTGGATGCTGACGCTGTTCATCCCCTTCCTGAACGCCATCGCGGCGGTGGCGCTGCTGGTGATGTTCTGCATGGACAGCCAGCCGCACGCCAACAAGTTCGGCCCCAGCCCCAAGGGCGGGTTCGACGGCGCGAACACCTCCGGCGAGGGCATGTCCAACGCCTTCTCCCGCCCCGTCGCCGACGAGGGCGAGAGCACCGAGTTCGCCAAGTCCGCGTGAGTCTCGGGCCGAGGGGCGTGGCGGGCCGGTAGCATGCCGGTGTGCCCGACGCCCCGATCCCGCGACTGACCAGCCTGAGCCTGGCGCGCTACGCGCCAGGGTGGGGGCATCCGCCGGGCGTGCTCGAGAGAGCGATCGACGCCGGCACCGCCCGTGCGCTGAAGACCACGCACGACCCAGACACCGGGGCGACCTTCGCCCCGGTGTTTTCTGTGCGCCTCGACATGCCGACGGGGTCGAAACGCGAGACGACCGAGCTCGACATCGTGGTGAAGGTCAACCCGCTGCGGGGCCTGCTCGAACAGGCCAAGGGGCGACTCGGATTCAGCAAGCACCACCGCCAGTGGCGCGGCGCGGCGACGCTGGAGCGCCACGGGCTGACCGCCGCCACGCCGCACGCCCTGCTGCGGGGCCGGTGCGAGGCCGGCCCGGTCCGCGCCGCGTGCGAGGTGCTGCTGCTGCCCCGGGTGCCCGGGTGCACGCTGCTGGAACTGATCGCACAGTCGCCCGAGCGTGCGGACCCGTCGCTGGCGGATCGCCTGGGCGAGATCCTCGCGCTGTGCGCCCGCGCGGGCGTGTGGAACCGCGATCCCAAGCCCTCCAACGTGCTGGTGCGTGAGGACGGCGGGCTGGTCTGGCTCGACACCGTCGGCATCGGGTACCGGCGTGGGCCCGATCACGCGTTCGTGCGTCACGCGCTGAAGATGCTGCTGGTCGAGTGCCGCGGGGTCGGGCACGACTGCCCCGAGGAGTTCGCGCTGCGGGCCCTGGCAAGCGCCACGGGGTTGGACGAGCGACGGGCCCGGGCGGTGCTCGGCGAGGTCCGCGAGGCGGCGGACCGGCACGGGGACGCGACCCCCGAGGACGACCCGCTGCGCCGAACATCGGGCTGACACCGACCCGCGCGCGCGCGATGCGCTATATTGCACGCACCCCATGGCCACCGCCAAAAGCCCAACCCGTTCGAACGCGCCCTCCCCGCGCGCCCCACGCTCAAAGAAGCCGTTCGCCGGCACCGGCACGCTGAAGAACCCGATGACGGTCCCGAACGCGGCCCACAAAGGGTGCACGACAAGGATCTACCGAGGCGATTGCCGCGAGCTGTTGCCGGAGATCCCCGAGGTCGCCTCGGGCCAGCTCGACCTGGTCTTCGCCGACCCGCCCTTTAACTGGGCCCGCGACTACGACCGGCACCGCACCGGCGGCGCATGGGACGACGCGGCGATGTCGAGCGAGGAGTACCTGAAAGAGTTCACCTACGTCTGGCTCGACCGGTGCATCGACGGGCTCGCCCCGCACGGCTCGATCTGGGTGAACATCCCCGACGACTGGGCCGCGGAGATCGTGGTGCACCTCAAAGAGCGCGGGCTGGACATGGTGAACTGGTGCGTGTGGCACTACCGCTTCGGCCAGAACACCAAGGGGCGGTTCATCAACTCGAAGGTGCACGCGCTGTACTTCGCGAAGGACCGGACCAACCGCGTGTGGAACCCCGAGCGCGTGCTCGAGACCTCCGACCGGCGCGCGATCTACGCCGACCCCCGCACCGAGGACAAGAAGGACGGCATGCCCGCCGGCCAGCGCGTGCCCATGGACGTCTGGTACGGCGAGTACTGGGGACGCATCCAGGGCAACAACAAGGAACGCCGACACAAGCACGACAACCAGCTCCCCGAGGTCTACCTGCACCGCGTCGTCGCGGCCTGCTCCGACCCCGGCATGCTCGTGCTCGACCCGTTCCTGGGCAGCGGCACCACCGGCGTGGTCGCCCACGCGATGGGACGCAGCTTCATCGGGTGCGAGTACTCCAAGCCCAACGCCGAGCACGCCGCCGAGCGGATCGCGCTCGGGCCTGTGCGAGACCTGGACGCGGCCGTGGGCGGCTCAACGGCCATCCACGAGCGCCGACGCCGGACCTGACCCCGGCCCGCACACGCCGCCGCCCGCGAATTTGCTTGGATCGACTCGAGGCGTCTGGTAGCCTGAACGCGGCACCAATCCAAGGGAGGGACCATGCTCCGCACCGCCTGCTGTGTACTCGTCGCGCTCACATCGCTCGCCCACGCCCAGCTCGACCTCGCGACCGAAGAGATCGTGACGGGCCTCGACGCGCCCGTCTTCGTCACGCACGCGCCCGGCATCGAAGATCTGCTCTTTGTGCTCGAGAAGGACGGGCGCATCCGACTCGTCAACCTCATCAACAACCAGGTCCTGAATTCGAGCTACCTGGACATCTCCTCCATCACCAGCACCGTCAGCGAGCAGGGGCTGCTGGGACTGGCCTTCCACCCCGACTTCGAGCAGAACGGCCACTTCTACATCAACCACACCAATCTCGCCGGCACGTCGATCATCGCTCGATACACCGCCGACGGCGACCCCCTGACCGCGCTCTCGGCCGACGCGAGCACCCGGACCCCGCTGCTCTCGATCCCGCAGCCCTTCGCCAACCACAACGGCGGCTGGATGGGCTTCGGGCCCGACGGCTACCTCTACGTCGCCTCGGGCGACGGCGGCAGCGGCGGCGACCCCCAGAACAACGGGCAACGCATCGACACGCTCCTCGGCGCCATGCTCCGCCTCGACGTGGACGACGACGACTTCCCCGCCGACCCCAACCGCAACTACGCCGTCCCCGCCGACAACCCGTTCGTCGGGACCACCGGCCTCGACGAGATCTGGGCCTACGGCCTGCGCAACCCGTGGCGCTCCAGCTTCGACCGACTGACCGGCGACCTCTACATCGCCGACGTCGGGCAGGACGCACGCGAGGAGGTCAACGTCCAGCTCGCCTCCAGCGTCGGCGGCGAGAACTACGGCTGGCGCTGCCGCGAGGGCACGTTCAACTTCAACACCAGCGGCTGCCCCGACCCCGCCACGCTGACCGAACCCATCCACGACTACACCCACGTCGGCAAGGTCTGCGCCTCCATTACCGGCGGGTACGTCTACCGCGGCTGCGCCATCCCCGAGCTCGACGGCTGGTACCTCTTCGGCGACTTCTGCACCGGGCAGGTCTGGGCCCTGCAGACCGACGGCGTCACACGGACCAACTTCCAGAACCTGACCGGCCAGATCGGACGGGGCGGCTTCGATCTCACCTCGTTCGGCGAGGACCTCAACGGCGAGCTCTACCTCGTCGGATACAACAGCGGCGAGCTGCACCGCATCGTCCCCGCCACCCCCGTGGACGACAACAACAACGGCGTCCTCGACTCCTGCGAGACCGTCTGCACGCCCGATCTCAATGGGGACGGCGTCCTCGACAACGGAGACCTCGGCGCCTTCGTCACGCTCTTCCTGAACGCCGACCCCGCCGCCGACTTCACCGGCGATGGCATTCTCGACAACGGCGATATCTCCGCCTTCGTCACCGCCTACCTCGCCGGCTGCTAACCCCACCCCCCCCCACATTTCGAATCCCGGTCGGGCGGAACGATTCGGACTGCGCGTGTTGCGCGCTCAGGCGCGGTCAGGATCGGTCGCGGGCCAGGTCAATCACACGCTCCAGCGCCGCCTCGAACCGACGGGCAAAGCTCGCCTCGTCCCGAAGCGCGGACGCCTCGAACCGGGCACGCAGCCCGGCCCTGATCGCGTTGAGTTCACCCGGGTCACTCCGGTACGACTCGAACAGCCCCACGGCCCGATCGACGTACGCCGCGCGGGAGTCGGCCACGAACGACTCCAGACCCAGTGCCGTGTTCAGGCTCAGGCCGACGCGGGCCGCGTGGCGGGGTGACTCGGGGGGGGCACCGGGGGGGGCGGGCGCGAGCGTGACGGTCGGGACGCCCATCCACGCGCCTTCGAGCGTCGTCGTCGTGCCGCAGTACGGGTGCGTGTCGAGCGCGACGTGCGCACGCCCGTACAGGCGCAAGTGCTCGGCGTGGTCGGCGACGTGCCCCATCAGTTCCAGGCGCTCGGGCTCGACGCCGCGTGATTCCAGACGCCCGCGCAGCTCGGTTCGCACCGCCTCGTCGCCCAGCGCCCCGGTCTTGAGCAGCAGGCGCGAGCCCGGGGTCCGGGCCAGAATCGCCGCCCAGTCGTCCAGCAACGGATCGTTGATCTTCTTGAGATCGTTGAAACTCACGAACGTGAACGGGGCGTCCGGCTGGCAGGCCTCCGGCTCTGGCAGGCCCGTGTCGGGCCGGTAGCACCACAGCGGGGCCTCCAGGCGCACGAGCGTCTCGGTCGCGAGGGCGTCGGCCCCGTCCGGATCGGTCAGCCCGTCCACGATCCGCGCGTCCACACGCGACAGCCCCGTGGTGTTGGGGTAGGCCAGGTAGCTCGCGCTCGCCGGGGCCGGGCGGTGCGCCATCACCCCGAGCCGGTGCCCGAAGAAGTGCGACCCGAGGTCGAGCAGCAGGCCCACCCCGTCGGCCCGGATGGCCTGCGCCAGGTCCGGATTGCTCAGGCGAGCGGTCTCGCGCCACACCGTGAACTGCCCGCGGAAGACCTCGGTCAGGTCGTCGGCGTGCGGGTCGTCCATGTACGCGACGGGCTCGAAGCGGTCGCGGTCGAGGTGTTCCAGCATCGGCAGCAGGAAGTACGCGCACGAATGACGGCGCAGGTCGCGCGTCAGGAAGCCCACCCGCACCGGGCCGTCCCGATCGAGCAATGAGGCGTCCGCCGGCACCTCCGGCGTCTGTCGCTCGGCCAGTTGGCCGTAGGCGCGGTGCGCCTCGGCGATGTCCTCGGGCGTGGCGTCCGGGTGGTAGTTCAGCGACTGCGCCAGCGATGCGCGGGCCGGCAGGAACCCCGGCTGCTCTGAGGCGAGCGCCCGCAACAGCTCGCACGCCTCGGGCGCGTGCCCGGTCGCGAGCAGGGCCATCGCGAGGTTCGACCGGTGCTCCGGCTCGTCGGCCAGCGCGTCCGAGGCCGCGCGCAGGTCGCGTGCCGCCTCGGTGTACCGCCCCCGCCCGAGCAGCAACCGCCCCCGCACGCCCAGCGCACGCGGCTGGTCGGGCGATACCCCGAGCGCCGCCTCGACGTGCCCCAGGGCCGCCTCCACGCTCCCGCCCATCGATTCGACCTCCGCCGCCTGCAGCAACAGGTCCGCCCGCCCGGGGTGCGCCCGCAGGGCGCTGTCGAGCGCGAACCGTGCCTCGTCCACCCGCCCGCGCGTCAGCAGCATCTGGCTCAGCAGCTTGGACCCGTCGGGGTGCCCGGGCGTCTTCGCGATCGCACGCCGGGCCGCGGCGATCGCCTCGTCCACCCGCCCGCTCGTGAACTTCTCGTGCGCCTGCTGGAGCTGCTTGATCACCCGGGGCTCGCTCATCGCGCGGGCCCCGCGCCGGCCGGCTGCACCCGCTCACGCACGAACGCCCGCGCCGCCTCGTCCGCACGCCACACGTCCTCGAGCGAGTGCAGCGGGTGCGTCCCCAGCCCGTCGAGCGCCTCGGACGCCAGCGCCGTGATCCGGTCAAAGGGCAGCCGTCCGTCGAGGAAGGCCCCCACCGCCTCCTCGTTCGCGCCGTTGACCACCGCCCCGGCGCTCCCGCCCGCACGCATCACGCGCCGTGCCAGCGCGATGGCCCCGAATCGCGACTCGTCGGGCGCGTGGAAGTCCAGGCCGGTCAGCGTGTCCAGCGCCATGCGGCCCGAGGCCGGCTCGACCCGATCTGGGAACGTCAGCGCCTGCTGGATCGGTGCCCGCATGTCGGTCGGACCGAGCTGCGCGATGAACGACCCGTCCACCCCCTCCACCATCGAGTGCAGCGTGGACTGCGGGTGCACCAGCACGTCCAACCGGTCCTCGGGGAGCCCGTACAGCCAGTGCGCCTCGATCAACTCCATGGCCTTGTTGGTGAGGCTGGCGCAATCGACGGTCACCTTCGGCCCCATGTCCCAGGTGGGGTGGGCCAGCGCCTCCTCGGGCGTCACGCTCGCGAGACGGGGCGCGGGCCACGCCGCTGCGTCCCGGAACGGTCCCCCCGAGGCGGTCAGCACCAATCTGCGGATATTCGACGCCAGAGGCGCGGGCGGTGCGTACCCCGGGCCCGCGAACGACAGCGCCGCGTGCCACAGCGCCGCGTGCTCGGAATCCACCGGGAGCAGGCGTGCCCCGGACGCGCGGCAGGCCCCCACCACCAGCTCACCCGCCGCGACCAGCGACTCCTTGTTCGCCAGCGCCAGATCCAGCCCCAACTCGGCCGCCGCGAGCGTGGAGCGGATGCCCGCGGCCCCCACGATCGCCGCCACCACCACGTCCGGGCGGGTGCTCTCGTCTCGCGCCAGCCGCTCGACCTGCCCCGCGGCAGCGGAGCCAGGCAATCCCTCGTCGTCGTCCCCGGCGCTGACCACGCTCGACACCCCGTGACGCGAGGCCTGTTCCGCCAGCAGGTCCGTGTTGTGTCCGCCCGCCAGCCCCACGATCTCGTACCGGCGGGCCCCCTCGCCCCGCTCGCCCAACGCGTGCAGGTGGTCGATGACATCGAGCGTCTGCGTGCCGATGGACCCCGTGGAGCCCAGCACCAGCACGCGCACAGGGCGATCCGTCGGTCGCTCGACCGGGCGTGAGGGCCTGTCTGGCTCGGGCTGGGTGTATGCTCCGGGAGGCATCGGGCAAGCGTAGTGGCCCGGTGTGCCAGCGGCACGCCGACCGACGGAACGTGAGGGAACGCATGATCGGACCGGACTGGGCGGGCGACGAGCGGAGCGGCATCGCCGAGGCCGACCGGCCCCGACGCGTCGCAGTGGTCACGGGCTCGCGCGCCGACTACGGCCTGCTCAGGCCCGTCATGCACGCCATCCAGACCCGACGCGACCTCGAACTGCTCGTCGTCGCCTCCGGCTCGCACCTCATCCAGCCCGCCCTGACCTTCTACGACGTGAAACGCGACTTCGAGGTCGCCGATTCGGTCCCCATGCAGGTCGCTGGTCGCGTCGGACGCTGGGCCGACGTGGAGGCCATCGGCAAGGGCATCGCCCGCTTCGGGCGGTCGTTCAAGGCCCACTCGCCCGAGTGGGTCGTGGTGCTGGGGGACCGCGTCGAGGCGTACGCGGCCGCGACCGCCGCCAGCCTCGGCGGGCTGGCCCTCGCCCACATCCACGGCGGGGACCGGGCCGAGGGCGTCGCCGACGAGTCGATGCGACACGCGATCACCAAGCTCTCCCACCTGCACCTCGCGGCGACCGAGACCTCCGCCGACCGCATCCGCAAAATGGGCGAACGCCCGGAGGACACCATCGTCGTCGGCTCGCCCGCCCTCGACGGCCTGGCGTCCGTCCGCCCGGTCAGCGACGCACGCTGGGCGGAGCTGGGCAGCCCGGACGCCGTGCTGCTGATGCACCCGATCGGGCGCACCGACGAGGCGGAGGAGCACGCAACGAGCCTGGTGCTGGAGGCCCTGGAGGGGCGCCGCGTGCTGGCGCTGCACCCGAACTTCGATCCCGGTCGCGAGGGCGTCCTGCGTGCCCTGGTCAACGCGGGCGACGCGGTCCACCTGGAGCGTCACCTGGCGCGCGACGAGTTCGTGGGTGTGCTGATGCGACTGGCTATGCAGCACGCGAGCGGGGACGGGGGGGTGCTGATCGGCAACTCGTCCTCGGGCCTGATCGAGGCCGCGGCGCTGGGCTGCCCGACGGTGGACGTCGGGGCCCGCCAGGCGGGGCGTGAGCGGGCCGAGGGCCTGACCTTCTGGGCCGCCGAGGACGCCGACGCCGTGCGTGGCGCCCTCGAGAGCGCCGCGCAGTGCGACACGTCGCACGAGGGCGGGGCGAGCCATCCCTTCGGCGACGGGCTGGCCGGCGTGCGGATCGCCGAGGCTCTCGCGACCCACGACCCCCACGACGAGCGCCGCCTGCGCAAACGCTGCGTGTACTGACTCACCACACACCATCACGCGCCCGGCTCACCCGCCTTGACGCCTGCATGAACAAGTGAATTTGTGGGGGGGGAGGGTTAGGCGCAGGCGACGGAGGCGTCGCAGAAGACGCCGACGCGGAAGCCCTCGTCCGTGCGGTGGCAGCGGACGACGGTGCCCGAGCGCCCGGGCAGGTCCGAGCCGTTGAAGTGCAGGCGGACGTGCGCACCGGCGGGCAGGTCCATCGGGCTCGTCAGCCCGAGCCCAGCGGGCGAGGCGTCCAGGAGTCGCACGTTGGTGACCACGCGGCGTTCGCCGAGTTCCACGATCGCGATCGCGGTGCCCTGCGCCGGATAGCGCACGCACTCGCGTCGGTTGCGGTGAAGCGGTTTGACCTCGCAGAGTTCTGGGCGCTTCTCGTGGAAGTGCATCGCGTGCTCCCGGAGAGGGGGAAAGGGGCACACATGTATCGGGCCTTCTGGCGATGGGGTCCGGGCGCGAGGCCGGACGCCGGAGACGGAACCGGTTTCTCAGTCCGCCTGTGGCGCGCGACCACCCAAACGGGTGGCCAGCAGGAAGGCCAGTTCCAGGCTCTGGGCGTAGTTCAGTCGCGGATCGCACGGGCTCGCGTAGTTCACGTGCAGGTCGTCCTCGGTCACGCCCGCGGCCCCGCCCACGCACTCGGTCACGTCGTCCCCGGTCAATTCGAAATGCACGCCGCCGAGCACGGTGCCGGCGCTCTGGTGGGCGTCGATGGTCCGCTCGAGCTCGGTGAGGATGTCGTCGAAGTTGCGGGTCTTGATGCCGTGGGACGTGGTGATCCCGTTGCCGTGCATCGGGTCGCACATCCAGAGGACGGGTCGCCCGTCGGCCTTGGCGGCCTCGAGCAGGCGCGGCAGGCCCTCGCCGACCTTCCCGGCCCCCATGCGAGCGATGAGCACGAGCTTGCCGGGCTCGCCCTCGGGGTTCAGGGTGTCGATCAGGTTGACGAGGTCCTCGCCGGTGGTGGTCGGGCCGAGCTTGACGCCGACGGGGTTCCGAATGCCGCGTGCGAATTCGACGTGGGCGCCGTCGAGCTGGCGGGTCCGCTCTCCGAGCCAGGGGAGGTGCGTGGTGAGGTCGTAGTAGCCGCTGCGCCGCGGGACGGTGCGGGTCTGGGCGGACTCGTAGTGCAGGTTGAGCGCCTCGTGGCTGGTGAAGAACTCGACGCGGGTGAGCTCCTCGACCTTGGCCTCGCCCAGGTTCTCCATGAAGGAGATCCCGTCGGCCAGCGTGCCGGTCATGCGCTCGTAGATGGCCTTGCGGTCGGGGGCCAGGTCGGCGTGCTCGAGGAAGGCGAGGTTCCAGTACTCGGGGTGGTGCAGGTCGGCGAAGCCGCCCTCGAGCAGGGAGCGGATGAAGTTCAGCGTCATCGCCGCGTGCTGGTAGCCCCGGACCATCAGGTGCGGGTTGGGGTTGCGGGCCTCGGGGCTGAACGCGGCCTCGTTGACCAGGTCGCCGAAGTAGCTGGGCAGCTCGGTGGGTGAGCCGTCCAGCTCGCGTGTCTCGGTGGGGCTGGAGCGGGGCTTGGCGTACTGCCCGGCGAACCGCCCGACGCGTGTGACAGGGCGCTTGAGCTCGTGGATGAGCACCAGGCTCATCTGGAGCAGGATCTTGAGCTTGTTGGTGATGACCTCGGGCCGGCAGTCGGCCAGCGTCTCGGCGCAGTCGCCCCCCTGCAGGATGAACCGCTCTCCGCGCTGGGCCTGCGCCAGTTCGCCCTTGAGGCGCTCGATCTCCCAGCTGGTGACCAGCGGCGGGAGGGAGCGGAGCTTGTCGAGGGCGGTCTCGAGGGCCGCGCGGTCGGTGTAGCGCACCTGCTGCGCTTCCAGGCGCTCTTTCCAGGAGTCGGGGGACCAGTGCTGGGGGTGCTGTGTACTGCTCATACGGGTTCGTGAATCACGAAAGTGAGTTTCCGGGTGCGTGGGAAGGGTCTGAGATCGTGTGGTGCCGTGCGCCGGAGGAGTGAAACTTGAGATTTTGGACGTGCGCATCGTTGGGGCGTTCGGGGGGGCGGTCTGTGTCTCCGTACCGAAATTCAAACAAAGTGCTGAAAAGCAAGGCTGAAACTTGATCCGGACCCGCTACAGAGCCGACACACGCGCTGTCCGAGAACGCGCGAGCACAGTGCCCGCCCGGTCGGACGCCGTCGGCTCTCGTTGGGAGAGCCGGGACACATCGCCCGGGACCTGTCCGGGCATCGAGGGGACCGAGCCGACGCGCCCGGCCCAATGGAGCATTCCGATGGCAACCCGCAAGACCACCCACTCCCGTACCTCCTCCAAGCGAACCACCGGTCGCAAGACCACCGCGAAAAAACCCGCGGCCCGCAAGAGCACCACCAAGAAATCCACCACCCGCAAGCCCACCGCCAAGAAGGCCACCGGTCGCAAGACCACCGCCAAGAAGACCGCCGCCAAGCGGACCACGGCCAAGAAGAGCACCGCTCGCAAGCCCGCCGCCAAGAAGACCACCGCCCGCAAGGCCTCCACCAAGAAGACCGCCGCGAAGCGCACCACCGCCAAGAAGACCACGCGCAAGCCCGCGGCCAAGAAGACCACGGCCCGCAAGCCCGCCGCCAAGAAGACCACCGCTCGCAAGGCCTCCACCTCCGGGCGCAAGACCACCGCCCGCAAGACCACCGCCAAGCGGACCACTGCCAAGCGGACCACGGCCAAGAAGGCCACCACCGGTCGCAAGACCACCGCTCGTAAGAGCACCGCCAAGAAGCCCGCCGCGAAGCGCACCACCGCCCGCAAGGCTTCCACCTCCGGTCGCAAGACCACCGCCCGCAAGACCACGGCCCGCAAGACGACCGCTCGCAAGACCGCCGCCAAGCGGACCACCGCGAAGCGCGCCACCGCCAAGCGGACCACGGCCAAGCGCACCACGGCCAAGAAGGCCACCACCGGTCGCAAGACCGCCGCTCGCAAGACCGCCGCTCGCAAGACCACGGCCCGCAAGCCGGCCGCGAAGCGCACCGTCGCCCGCAAGACCAACCGCAAGAGCGTGGTCGGGCGCATCGGCCCGCGCAAGAGCAACACCCGCACGACCTCCCGTCGTCGCGCCGCGTGATCGCTCACGCTCAGTGATCCTCAGACGCCCGGGGCCTCGCGGCCTCGGGCGGTTTTCATGCGCCGAGCAGTCGGCACGCGCGTGCGGACGTCCATGCGAAGAAGGGGGGGATGGGGGGGGATGGGGGGGGAGGGGGGGGTCAGGGCGTGCCGGCTGTCGTCGAGGTGCCGGTCGGTCGTGTGACGACTTCGGCTTCGCCGTTGGCGTTCACGCGTCCCTGGCCCCGCGTCTCCGGGCTGATGCCCAGGGTCTCGAGGTGGCTGTGCCACGCCTCGGTGTGGACCTGCCAGAAGTGCTCGAAGGAGTTGGCGAGGCTGAACTGCTGGATGTAGTGGTGAGCCGCGAGCCCCATCGCCTTGCGTCGGTCGTGGTCGCAGACGAGATCGGTCAGGGTGGAGACCCACGCCCCGTCGTCGTCGTGGGGGAGCACGTAGCCCGACCGCCCGTGCTCGACGATCTCCTTGGGCCCGCCCTGGTCGGTGACCACCGCGGGCAACGCCGAGCCCTGCGACTCCATCACGACCTGCCCGAGCGTGTCGGTCGTGGAGGTGAAGGCGAAGAGGTCGCACCCGGCGTAGATCGCGCTGAGCTCCTCGCCGTGGCGGAAGCCCAGGAAGTGCACGCCCTCGCCCCTGAGGGCCTTGGACATCGTCTCCCGGTACGGCCCGTCGCCGACGACCACGAGCTCGGCCTCGACGCCGCGCTCCGCGGCGGCGGCCCGGATACGCGGCCAGATCCGCGTCATCATCGGCAGGTTCTTCTCGACGCTCACCCGACCGCAGTAGATCACCTTCACCGAGTCCGGGCTCAGCCCGAGGCGGGGCCAGAGCGACTCGTCCCGGTAGCGCGGGTGGAACAGCTCGGCGTCGAACCCCGGCATCAGGTGCACGATCCGGTCGCGGTTCATGCCCATCCCGGCCAGCGACTCGATGTAGTCGTCCGAGCGCGTGAAGATCGTCGCGAAGGGCTTGTAGAACCCGCGCATGAACTTCTCGGTGACCTTGGTCAGGGTGTGGTCCTCGAACAGGCGCTCGATGTAGGCGGGGAAATCGGTGTGGTAGACGCCCAGCACGGGGACTCTGAGCATCTTGGCCGCGAGGAAGCCGATGCAGCCCACCGGGCCGGGCGTGGAGATGTGGATGACGTCGGGCTTGTGCTGCTCGACGTGGCTCATGATCCGCAGGATGGGCGGCAGGGCCAGGTCGAGGTCGTCGTACTTGGGCATCTTCATCGAGAAGACGGGCTTGAAGTTGGTGATGTTCGGCGCATCCGGGCACGCCAGCGGCGACGAGGTGATGACCTGCAGGTCGCGCCCCGAGGTGTGGGCGCGCTCGGCGACGTTCTGGATGAAGCGGGACACGCCGTTGACGTCCGCGAGCGTGTCGGTGAACAGGCTGATCTTCATGGGTCGCTCCAGGACGCTGACCCGGCTCCCGGGGGCGGCCGTCTCGTGCTCGAACCGGTCGAGGAACTCGCGCTCCTTGTTCTGGTAGAACAGGCTGAGCAGGTACGGGAGCTGCGCGAACTGCAGCATCGCGTAGCTGACAAGGTACTCGGAGATCTTGCCCGCGTTGCGCTTCCGCAGCGCCTTCTTGGCGCTGGGCGCCATCGAGCGTGATAGCGCGTCGGTCACGTCCATCATGAACGCCTGCATGTCGTCGTGCTGGCTGACCGCGGCCCCATCGACCCAGGTCTCCGGGTTCAGGCGCTCGCGCAGGTTGGGGTACTTCTCCAGGATCGCGGGCAGGTCGTCCTTGAGGGCGCGGACGATTGGGAGCGACTTCTTCTTCTTGCCCAGCCAGACCTTCTGAGCGACCTTGTACGCCGCGACGCGCTTCTTGCTGGGCGACACCATGTGCACGCCGAAGAATCGGAGCAGCTTGGCCGAGACGTACTTGCCGACCGGGGAACGTTTTCGTGTCAGGTTGCGTCCGAAGTAGTTGGCCCCGACCGTGGAGATCTGGTGGGCCAGCAGTGCGGAGTGCCCGCCGACGCCGCCCGAGCGGCTCGCGCCGCCCTGCATGACGCGATTGAAGAACGCCCCCGCGTCGGTCAGCGCGCCATCGGGCGTGTCCAGCTCGGTCCAGGTCCGACCGACGTTCAGCAGCGCGTGGTCGTCCGAACCGCCCGTGATCGCCTTGATCCAGGGGCGGTCGTGGCGTGCCCGCATCGCGTGCGTGGTCTCGAGCATCTCGATCTGGTCGGCATCCAGGTCGCGTACGAAGCGGGCGATCGCCCGGTTGAGGTGGTCCGAGTGGGCCCCGTTGATGCACTCGAACCCCTTGAACAGCAGCACGCACCGCTCGATGTGCCACCGGGTCAGGCGACCGTTCTGGATGTACAGCGGGTGGGCGAACGAGTGCGGGAGGGAGTGCTGTTCGAGCCAGTCGGCGAAGTCGTAGACGTTCTCGCGCAGGTGCAGGGCGTCGATCTGCTCGTCCAGCTCGGGCGTGAGCCCCCAGACCAGCACGTGCAGCAGGCAGCGGTCCTCGGGGAATTTGACCGAGACCTCCTGCCCGACGATCAACCGGTCGAAGCCGCGTTCCACCAGTTGCATGGCCCCGGCGATGGTGTCGTGATCGGTGATGGTGACCAGGTCCATCCCGCGCGCCATCGCCTGGTCGTACACCGCCTCGGGCTCGGAGTAGCACTCGGGGCAGCCGATGATCCCGGCCGCGGCCATGACGGGCTTGTCCGACGCCTTGGAGTGGCAGTGGGCGTCGATCCGCGTGACGCCCTCGCCCGAGCCAGTCTGGCGGGTCGCCGGGGCGGTTCCGTTGTGCGTGGTGTGCGGATCGCGTGTCATCTGGCCATCTCCTCGGCCTGCACCCCGGCTCAGCGGGGCTCGGGCATCCTGCCCGATGCGTGGCTGCCGCAAGGGAGGGAACGGATGTCTTGCGCCGGCCTGAGTTTATCCGCTGTGCAGGCACGGACTTGAGCGGGCGGGGGCGTGTCCCCGATTTCACTGTTCTTTGACAGATCCGGCTGACCGTTTCATCGCGGGTTCTCGGACGCTTGTCCTCGGAGCACAAAAAACCCCGCGTCGGGGGGTCACCGACGCGGGGGCATGCAGGGACTGACTGCGGGGTCGAGTGGTGGCGACTCCGACTCGGCTCCCCGATCCGGGCAGCCAGCCCGCGGAACTGCGACCGAAGGGTGCGTTCCGACCCGCCAGCGTGCGAACAGCCGACGGACACCGTGTGCGGGAAGGGTCCGTCTGTGGCGCGTGGGCAAGGCCACGCCCGGAATCGGGGCCCCGCCCGTCGCGCCCCTCGGGATTCGCGGACCGAAGGCCGGCCCGGATATGAGCGGGCGGCGTGGGTAGCCTTCTCGAATGGACCTCAGAGTGATCTCGATCGGCGCCCTCGGGGCTCACCCGCTCCGCAACGAACGCGAGGCCGTGCGCACCGGGCACGCCACCACCAGCCTCATCCGGGCCGGTGACGCGGTGATCCTGGTGGACCCGGGGCTGCCCGGGCCGGCGATCGAGGCGCGTCTGGGCGAGCGTGTGGGGCTCACGCCGTCTGATATCACGCACGTCTTCCTGACGAGCTTCCACCCGGAGTGCCGGAGGGGGCTCGCGATCTTCGACAAGGCCGAGTGGCTGCTGGCGGAGCGCGAGCGGGAGGGCGTGGGCGTGCCGCTGGCGCAGTCGCTGGCGCGGCTGCACGACAGCGTGGAGGCGGCCAAGAACGCGGGCGAGGCCCCGCCCGAGGACCACGCGCTGATGAGCGAGGTGGTGCGGACCGACATCGCGGTGCTGCAGAGGTGCAAAGCAGCCCCCGACTCGCTCGCCCCGGGTGTGGACCTCTTCCCGTTGCCGGGCGTCACGCCGGGCCTGTGCGGGCTGCTGCTGGCCGAACCGACACGAACCGTGCTGATCTGCGGCGACGCGATCCCGACCGTGGAACACCTCGAGCAGGGCAAGGTGCTCCCCGACACCGACGACCGCGAGCAGGCCCAGGAGAGCTTCAAGGAAGCCATCGAGATCGCGGACATGCTGGTGCTCGGACGAGACAACTGGGTGACCAACAAGACCCGGTAAATCGAAACGCGTACGCAGAGGCGCAGAGGACCGCAGAGACGCAGAGAAGAACTAGCCCCGAGCGCAAGCGAGGGGGTTCTTGTTGCAGTGAACTCACCCGAGAACGAAAGAACCCCCTCGCTTGCGCTCGGGGCTAGTAGTGTTTGATTCCTTGCTTTCTCTGCGTCTCTGCGGTCCTCTGCGCCTCCGCGTACATGTCTTCCCGACTTTCCGCTCTGCTACGCTGACCCCATGCCCGACGAGTTTCATGGCATCCGGTTCGGGGGGGCGCTGCGGGACAACCAGCAGCGGGCCGCGGAAGTCATCCGCGAGCAACTCGCACGAGGCGAGCGCCGGCTGCACATCGTGGCACCGCCGGGCTCCGGCAAGACCGTGCTGGGGCTGTATGTGTGGGCCGAGCTCATGCAGACACCCGCGGCCGTGCTGAGCCCGACCTCGGCGATCCAGAGCCAATGGCTGAGCCGCGCGTCGCTCTTCGGGGTGGAACGGCGGGACGAGCGCCTCAGCGACAACGCGGGGCGACCGGGGCTGCTGACCTCACTGACGTACCAGGCCGTGACCATGCCCGCCCGGGCCGACGAGGAACTGGACCACGCGGCCCGGGCACTCTGGATCGAGACGCTCGTCGGCGAGGGGCACGCGGACGATCCGGACGAGGCCGCGGTGTGGGTGGACGACCTGCGCGACCGCAACCCCCCCTACTACGACAAGCGCCTGGCGTCGTACCGCAGGAAGGTCACCGAGGCGCGGACGTACGCGGGGGAGGCCGCGAGCACGCTGCACGCGGGGGCGCTCGACGCGATCCGTCGCCTGCGTGAGCGGGGCGTGGGGCTGGTGATCCTGGACGAGTGCCACCACCTGCTCGGGCACTGGGGGCGGGTGCTGGCCGACGCCCACGACCTGCTCGACGGGCCCGTGGTGCTGGGGCTGACCGCCACCCCGCCCGACGAGCGCGGGCGCGACGAACGCGACACGGCCCGGTACGCGGACTTTCTGGGCGAGGTGGACTTCGAGGTGCCGATCCCCGCCGTGGTGAAGGAGAGGCACCTGGCCCCGTACCAGGACCTGGTGCACTTCGTGCGTCCGACGCCCGACGAGCTGGAGTTCGTCGCCGGGGCGGACCGGGCGCTGCGCGAGCTTGTTGAGGAATTGTGCGCACAAAGACCGGACTCCGAGGAGTCGGGCGCACACACCCCGTCACTGCCGGACTGGCTGCGCGAGACGCTCGCGACACGGCGTCTGCCGACCGGTCACGCCAAGACGTGGAACGCGTTCGCGCGTCGGGATGAGACGCTGGCGTGGGCGGGGCCGCTGTTTCTGCACCAGCGTGGCGTAGAGATACCCGAGGGTGTGCCCTCGCCGGACGCGGGGACGCTGGCGGACCCGCCGCCGGAGGATGCGGTGGCGGTCGCGGTGCTGGACCGGTACGTGCGCCACGCGCTGCGTCGGAGCGCCTCGCACGTGGACCACGCGCTGGCCGAGCGGGTGGTTGAGCGGCTGCGCCTGCTGGGGGTGCAGATCACGGAGACGGGGTCGCGTGCGTGCGCTTCGCCGGTGGGGCGGGTGCTGGCGTACTCCAAGGCCAAGAGCGCGGGCGTGGTGGAGGTGCTGAAGGCGGAGCGGCGGACGCTGGGCGAGTCGATCCGGGCGGTGGTAGTGACGGACTTCGAGCGCACCAGCGCCCAGCTCGGCGCGGCCGGGGAGGTCGCCGACGAGACCACCGGCGGGGCGATCGCGGTCTTCCGGGCGCTGCTGGAGGACGAAGAGACCGACGCGCTCGACCCGGTGCTGGTGACGGGCAGCACCATCCTGGTGGACGACGACCTGGTGGAGCGGTTCCTGCACGAGGCCAACGCGTGGCTGGGCGAGCACGCGTCCGGGGACGTGACGCTCGAGGTGGAGATGAACGAGGCCTTCGGGGTGGTGACTGGGCGGGGAGAGGGTGTGGGGGGGTGGGGGCCGCGCCTGTATGTCGCGATGATCACGGCGTTGTTCCAGGCCGGCGTCACGCGCTGCCTCGTCGGCACACGGGGCCTGCTGGGCGAGGGCTGGGACGCCTCCAAGACCAACGTGCTGATCGACCTGACCGCGGTGACGACCTCCATGAGCGTGAACCAACTCCGCGGGCGGTCGATCCGGCTCGACCCGGACCTGCCCGGCAAGGTGGCCAACAACTGGGACGTCATCTGCTCGGCCGACGAGTTCGCACGCGGGCTCAGCGACTACGAGCGCTTCCGCGATCGACACGCGACGTGGTACGGCGTGACGGAGGACGGGCAGGTCGAAAAAGGCGTCGGGCACGTGCACGCGTCGTTCACGGACCTCGCGCCCGAGTCGCTGGCCGAGCTGATGCCCGCGATCAATGCCGAGATGCTGGCCCGCGCGTCACGGCGCGACGAGGCACGCGACCGCTGGGACATCGGCGGCCCGTTCGAGGGCGTCGCAACGCCGATGCTGGAGGCGAGGCCGAGCCTGGCGGCGGAAGGGCATGTCGGCGGGTTCCCCGTCTTCCAGGGCCAAAAGGAGGCCTGGAGCGAGGTCAGCCTGACGCGGGCCGTGGCGAAGGCGGTGCTGGGGGCGCTGCGGGACGCGGGGCTGGTGGAAGGACGTGGCGATGAGGGCGGGTTGCGCGTGACCGCCCGCTCGGGCGGGTATGTGCGGGTGATGGCGGGCGATCTGAGCGAGGACGAGCGGCGCGAGTTCCTGCAGGCGCTCGGCGAAGCACTGGGGCCGATCGACCGCCCGCGGTACATCATCGAGCGGGTGGTGCGGAACCGGCACGAGACGCTGCTGTCGAGGTTGCTGCCGCGTGTGGTGGGGCGGTACTTCCGTCGGACGCGGCTGGAAGTCGCGATGCTGCACGCGGTGCCGAGTGCGTTGGCGAGGAACAAGGAGCTGGCGGACGTGTACCGGCGCCACTGGGGGGCGCACGTCGGGCCGGGTCGGGTGCTGTACACGCACCGGGGCGAGGGGGAGCGGGTGCTGCACGAGGCGCTGGCGGGGGGGATGACGCCGCGTCATGGGGCGCGGGAGGGGGAGGTGTTTCGATAGGGGGGAAGGGGGGTGGAGGGGGAGGAGGGGGGGAGTACGCAGAGGCGCGGAGGACCGCAGAGGCGCGGAGAGAGGCAATGGGACTGCGGTGCCCTGCTTCGACGCGCAGCGCGAAGCAGGTGATGGGCGGGCACCCAAGCATGAAGACAAGAACCCCCTCGCTTGCGCTCGGGGCTAGTAGGTGGGGAATGTGGCGTGAAGGCGAGAGACCCCTCGCTGGCGCTCGGGGCTAGTTCGTCGTTGTCTTGGCGATTCGCGTCTTGGCGCCTTCGCGCTGCTTCGCGTCTTCGCGTGCGCGTTTACGCGAGCGACTGGTCCAGGTCCGCGATCAGGTCCTCGACGTCCTCGATGCCGACGGAGAGTCGGACGAGGGAGTCCGAGATGCCGAGGGTCTTGCGTTGCTCGGGCGGGACGCTGGCGTGGGTCATGATGGCGGGGTGCTCGATGAGGCTCTCGACGCCGCCGAGTGATTCGGCGAGGCTGAAGAGGCGGGTCTTCTCGAGCATCCGTTTCGCGGCGTCGAGGCCGCCGGTCAGGTAGATCGTGATCATGCCGCCGTAGCCGTTCTCGGTGTGCATCTGGCGGTTGGCGAGCTCGTGCTGGGGGTGGCTCGGCAGGCCGGGGTAGATGACCTTTTCCACGCCGGGGTGGGCGTCGAGGTGCTTGGCGATGGCCATGGCGTTCTCAGAGTGGCGCTGCACGCGGATCTGCAGCGTCTTGGTCGAGCGCAGCATGAGGAAGCACTCGTTGATGCCGGGCACGGCCCCCTCGGAGAGCTGCAGGAACTTGAGCTTGTTGTGCAGCTCGGTGTCGTTGGTGATCAGGGCGCCGCCGATGCAGTCCGAGTGGCCGCCGATGTACTTGGTCAGCGAGTGGCAGACGATGTCGGCCCCCAGCGCCAGCGGGTTCTGCAGCACGGGGCTGGCGAAGGTGTTGTCCACCGCCAGGATCGCGTTGTGGGCCTTGCTGGCCCTGGCGACCGCCTCGATGTCCACGATCTTGAGCGTCGGGTTGGTCGGCGTCTCGAGCCAGACGAGCCTGGTGTTGGGCTTGAAGGCGGCGGCGAGAGCGGCCTCGTCGGTCATGTCCACGAGCGAGATCTCGATGCCGAGCTGCTGGAAGACGCGATGGAAGAGCCGGTTGGTGCCGCCGTACACGTCGTCGCAGAGCAGGACGTGGTCGCCGGCGGAGAGGAGGTGGATCACCGCCCCGGTCGCGGCGACGCCGGAGGCGTAGACCAGCCCGTGCTTCCCGCCCTCCAGCGAGGCGAGGTTCTGCTCGAGCGCCGTGCGGGTGGGGTTCGCGGCCCGGGAGTAGTCGTAGTCCTCGATGAACTGGCCCGGCGACTTCTGTACGAAGGTGGAGGTCTGGTAGATCGGCGTCATGATGGCGCCGGTGGCGGGGTCGGGGTGCTGGCCGGCGTGGATGGCGCGGGTGGCGAATTTGTCGGAGGAGGAGTCGGTCATGGGAGGGTTGCTTTCGTGAGCGGGTCCCCTCACTCACGTGAGGGGCTCGTTCAGGGGAGTTGGTTACTTCTGCTTGGCCATGTGCTCGATGAGGTCGATCTCGGTGAGGACGCCGATGACCTTGCCCTCGTCCACGACGATCGCGGCCTCGTCGGCACCGAAGACGCCGAAGAGCTCCTCGGCCTGCGCCTTGGGGTGCACCTGGCCCATGAGCTGGGCCTCGATGTCCTTCACGGGCGACTGGCCGGTGACGGTGCCGTCCGACAGGCCACGGAGCAGATCGATCTCGTGCACCATGCCCAGCGGCTTGCCGTGGGGATCGACCACCGGGATCTGCGACACGCCCGCGGAACGCATGCGGGAGACAACATCGGCGACGGACTCGGACTCGGTGCAGGTGATGACCGCGCGACCGGGTTCGAGCAGGTCCTCGATGAGGCCCAGCCCGCGGCGCGGCTCCAGGAAGCCGTGCATCTTCATCCAGTTGTCATCGAGGTACTTGGTGAGGTAGCGTCCGGCGTTGTCGGGCAGGACCACGACGACCTTCTTGCCCGGGCCCATCTCCCTGGCGACCTGCACGGCGATGTGCGCCATGCCGCCCGAAGACCCGCCGCAGAACAGGCCCTCCTCGCGCGTCAGGCGCCGGGCCATGGTGAAGCACTCGTAGTCGTTGACCTGGTACATCTCGTCGAGGTACTGGGGGAGGAAGGCCTCGCACTTGATGTCCTCGCCGAGGCCCTCGACCTTGTAGACGTAGGGGGTCGGCAGCTCGCCGGTCTTGAACAGGTGGTAGTGGACGGAGCCGAGCGGGTCCACGCCGATGATCTTGACCGGCGAGTTCTTCTCCTTGAAGTACTGGCCGATGCCGCTGGCGGTGCCGCCGGTGCCGGTGCCGACGACGATGGCGTCGATCTGCCCGCCGTCGGTCTGTTCCCAGATCTCGGCGCCGGTGGAGAGCTTGTGCGCCTCGACGTTCCACTGCGAGTGGTACTGGTCCATGTAGAACGAGTTGGGCGTGTCGGCCGCGATCTTCTTGGCGCGGTTGACGTAGTGGTCGGGCGAGTCGCCCGGGACGTCGGTGGGCGTGATGATGACCTCGGCCCCGAAGGCGCGGAGGCCGTCGATCTTCTCCTGCGACATCTTGTCGGGCATGGTGAAGACGCAGCGGTAGCCCTTGGCCGCGGCGACCATGGCGGCGCCCATGCCGGTGTTGCCCGAGGTGTTTTCGACGATGGTGCCGCCGGGCTTGAGCAGGCCCTCCTCCTCGGCCCGCCGGATGATGTGCTCGGCCATGCGGTCCTTGATGGACCCGGCGGGGTTCATGTACTCGCACTTGGCGTACACGTCGGCGGAGTTCGGCTCGACGACGCGGCGCAGGCGGACGAGCGGGGTGTTGCCGATCGCCTCGAGAATATTGTCGTAGGTCTGCATGGTGCTCCCTCAAGCTCCGGCCGAGCGCGGGGGGGAAAGAATGGCCCGGGCCGGGACGGGGAGGATAGGGGGGAGATGCGGGGAAAACTCCGATGATCGGCCCAGCTCCGGTCGGGTCTACCCTCCCCTATGCGCATCCTCCTCACCAACGACGACGGCATCGACGCGCCCGGCATCCGGGCCATGCACGCCGCACTCACCGCCTCTGACACCGCCTCGCAAGAGGCCTTCGGCGGGCCCGTCGGAGGCCCGGACACCGAGGTCTTCACCGTCGCACCCATGACGGTCCAGAGCGCCACCAGCCACGGCGTCACCTTCCACCAGCCACTCATGACCCGCCCCACCACCATCAACGGGCAGGCCGGCGTCGCGGTGGACGGGCGACCCGCCGACTGCGTGAAACTCGCCCTGACCGAGCTGTGGCCCCAGCGCTTCGGCGAAGGCAGCCGCCCGGACCTGGTCGTCAGCGGCATGAACGCCGGTGCCAACGTGGGCATCAACATCATCTACTCGGGCACCGTCGCCGCGGCGATCGAGGCCGGCTTCCTCGGCGTGCCCGCGATCGCGTCCAGCCTGCACCTGGGGCGCGGGCGGCCCGACTTCGACGCCGGGGCCCGCCACGCACGCCGGGCCATCGAACGCATCATCGCGGCGGACGGGCGCGGGCCGAACGCCGTGGGCCTCGACCCGCACGAGGTCATCAACGTCAACATCCCGCGCTGCGAGTCTCCGGAGCCCGAGGCCGAGGGCGGAGCGCAGTCCGAAGAGGAGCGAGCGGCGATGCTCGCCAAGGCCGGGCTGCCCATGCAGGCGTCCTCCGGTGCCTCCACGGGCGATGAATCGCTCACGGGCGGGTTCGTGCCCGATCCGATGCTCGCCGGGCCCGACGCAGGCCAGCCCTACGACCCGGAGGCGGAGCTTCCGCTGGTGGTGTGCCCCATGAACTGTCACGGGCACGCCGACGCGTTCGAGCAACGTCGCACGCCGGGGGGGCAGACCTACTACTGGGCCTCCGCGGGCGGGTTCGACTTCCACGACGTTGACGCGGGCTCGGACGTGGAGCTGCTGATCAAGCGTTGCGTGACGGTGACACCCCTGCGGTACGACCTGACCGACGCTGAGCGGGCCAGGGTGTGGGGCGAGCGCCTGAGCGGGGCGGCGGCCGCGGGGCAGTGAGCGCCGATCGGGGCGGGGCGAAACCGGTACGCTGGAGCCAGCCGGGAGGTGCCCCATGGGCGGCAAGCAGTCGGTCCCCGCGACCAAGTTCGACCCCAAGCTCTTCGCCAAGCAGGTGCAGAAGGTCAAACGCGACCAGAAGAAGAACTTCTACGACTGGATCGACAAGGAGTGCTCGTCGCTCACAAAGTCGCTCGAGCCGTTCGCCAAGGGCAAGGTCAAGCCCGACAAGGCCCCGGGCGAGATCCAGAAGCTCGTGAAGACGGAGAAGAAGGAACTCCAGAAGCTCGAGCGGGCGGCCCGCGACAAGTCCAACTACCCGGAGGCGCTCCGCAAGCTGCTCGAGCAGGCCCCGGACGACCTGGACGGCAAGACCAAGCTGGTGGTCACGAAACTGGCCGAGACGGGCGCTCAGCAGACCGAGGAGGAACGCCGCGCCCGCGAGCAGCAGCTCAAGACCACGCTCGAGCACATCGCCCGCAACCGGGGCCAGATGGAGAAGGTCTACGGCTCGGACGTCGCCGACCCGGTCACCGTGCTGACGGTCGCGTTGGCGCTGCTGCTCGAGTACGTGAGCCGCAAAAAGAAGTGAGCCGTTTCCAGTATCGCACGCCGTGGGCCGGCCCGGGGGTCTCCCTCGGCTCGCGCCGAGTGCTTGCGGGGAAACAAGCAGGGGGGCGCAAAGTGAACGGCTCCCGATTGCTCGGCAGCCGCTCGGAGGGAGAGAGAGAGTATCGGAACGGGGCGTCCGGACAAATGCCGGGCCGCCCCTCGGTGGTCGGTCTGGCGGCCTTCGCGGCTCGATTCAGAGGGTGGAGTCGATCGACTCGAACGCCTCGGGCAGCTCGGCGCGGATCGCGTCGATCTGCTCCTGGGTGATGTTCAGTTGCTGGCGGACCTCCTGCGAGATCTCCAGGCTGGGCAGGTCAAGGCGGACACCCCCGCCGCACTCGGCGGCGAGACGGTCGGCGATGTACACGATCGCGCACAGCGTCTTGTTGTCGCTGGCCACGGCGGACGGGTTGTGGTGATGCCCGGTCACGGTGATGAACGGAGCCGGGAACTTCCACTTCTCGCACAGGGCCTTGCCGAAGTCCTGGTGGGTCGCGCCGAAGACACGCTCCTCGGCCTCGAGCAGGCCCACGGCCGGCACGCCGTTCTCGTCGGCCCCGCACAGCTCGATCGCCTCGATCAGCTTGTTGCGGTCGTACTGCATCTCGACCATCATCCCGATGTCGTGGATCAGGCCGGCCAGGTAGGCCTCGTCGCCGAGACCGAGCTTCAGCTTGTCGGCGATCATCTTGCACGCCATCGCGACCTGGTTCGAGTGCGTCCACAGGTCCTTGGCGCTGAACGCGCCCGTCAGCTCGCCACCCCGGAACAGCTTCGCGAGGCTCGCGGCGATCGCGATGTTCTTCACCGCGTTCAGCCCCAGCATCACGATCGCACGGTTGATCGACGCGATCTGGCCGGGCAGGCCGTAAAACGACGAGTTGACCACCTTCAGGATGCGAGAGCACAGCGCCGGATCGTTGCTGATCACCGCGTGCAGGTCCTGAGCGGTCGAGGACGGGTCCTCAACGAGGTCGATGATCTTCAGGGTGATCTCGGGAAGCGTCGCGATGTGACTGATCTCGCGGATGGCGCTCTGGACGATCTGCTCGCGCTGTTCTGTCGAAATGGCCATGCCGGTCTCCTTGAAGGTGTCACGCCCGACATCGACCGCCTCAGCGTCCGACTTTTCCGAACCGTCCGATTTTTCCAAGACCCACCAGACCGCCCCCCGCACGCCTCCGCACGCCCGCCACACCACGCCGATAAGAGTGAGGACCCAGCGCAGCAACTGAGGCTTTCGCCCCAGCCCGAAGGCTCACGCCCCGGGATCGGACACCCTCCCCGCCCCGCGACGGTACCGCTCGTGCATCGCCTCCAGCGACGCGGGAATCACCCGCACACGCCCCACCACGCTCATGAAGTTCACGTCCCCGCCCCAACGCGGCACCAGGTGCACGTGCAGGTGACCCGGCACCCCCGCCCCCGCCGCACGACCCTGGTTCACCCCCACGTTCACGCCCTGCGGCTCCAGCGTCGTCTCCACCAGCGCCATCGCGTGGTCCACCAGCCCCCACAGCCGGGCCCGCTGCCCGGGCGTGTAGTCCAGCAGCCGCCCGCGAGCCTCCCCCAGTGCCACCAGCAGGTGCCCGTTCGAGTAGGGGTACCGGTTGAGCAGGATCATGCCGTGGGCGTCCCGGTGCACGACCAGATTCCGATCGTCGTGCTCCGGGTGGGCCCAGTACTCGCTCAGAAAGGTCGCCCCGGGGTCGGTCCTGGCGGTCGCGTCGTCGTCCACCGTCTCGAGGTACTCCAGCCGCCACGGTGCCCAGAGGGCGTCGCCCGGTCCCCGCTCGTCCTCGCTCTCGCGTGCGCCCATCGGGCCAGTTTAGCCCGAGCCGCACCGTCGCCCCTAGACTTCCCCCCACGTCAGCGGTCTCGAATCCCCGCACAACCACCCACTCAGACGCGTCGCTCGCACGCCCGAGGAGCCCCCATGATCACCGACCTCTCCGTCAGCACCCGCGCGGGCGCCACCACCCTCGTGCTCGGTCAGTTCAAGGGCAAGAAGCTCGACAAGACGTCTGCCAAGCTCAACGCCGCCGCGGTCAAGGCCGCGGGCCGCCCCGAGGCCACCGGCGACCTCGGCTCGCTGGTCGAGGCCTTCCCCGAAGGCAAGTCCAAGTACAAGCGTGTCGTGATCCTGGGCCTGGGCGACAAGGACACCTTCGCGCCCGGGCGCCTCCGGGCCGCGGGCGCCGCCCTGGCACGCCTGGCCGATCGGGCCCGGTTCACCAGCGTGCAGATCGAGCTGGACGGGGCCTTCGGCTCCCTGAAGGAGGCCGTGGACGAGCACGCGGCGGGCAACGCCTTCGCCGAGGGCGTCGGCCTGTGCGCCTGGAACTACACCGAGCTCCGCGGCAAGGCCACCGACGAGCCCAAGACCTCCAAGCTCTCCCTCCGCGCCTCCGACCGCGACTTCGTCGCCGGCCTGCAGCGCGGCGTGTCGATGGCCGAGTCCGCCGGCGTCTGCCGCGACCTCTCCCAGACGCCCCCCAACATCGCCACCACCACCTACATCGCCGACCGCGCCATGCAGCTCGCCAAGGCCAACCCGAACCTCAAGTGCACCGTCATCAAGGGCGCGGCCCTTGAGAAGGAGGGCCTGCAGGGCCTCATCAACGTCGGCAAGGCCTCCGAGAACCCCCCCTGCCTCATCCGCCTCGAGTACACCCCGGCCTCCAAGGCCGGCAAAGAGACCAAGCCCGCCGTCTTCGTCGGCAAGACCATGACCTACGACTCCGGCGGGCTCTCGATCAAGGTCGGCGGCTCCATGCGCGGCATGAAGCGCGACAAGGACGGCGGCTGCGCCGTCTTCGGCGCCATGCACGCCATCGCCACCGTCATCAAGCCCGAACGACGCGTCGTCGCCCTCCTCGCCTGCGCCGAGAACTCCATCTCCGACGAGGCCTACCGCCCCGACGACGTCATCACCTTCCGCAACGGCGTCACCGTCGAGGTCACCAACACCGACGCCGAGGGACGCCTCGTCATGGCCGACGCCCTCTGCTGGGCCTGCGACAAGGAGGACCCCGCCTTCCTCATCGACATGGCCACCCTCACCGGCGGCGTGGTCGTTGCGCTGGGCTCCACCTTCGCCGGACTGTGGTGCGACGACGACGACCTCCGCAAGAGCCTCCAGCAGGCGGCGCAGGCCTCCGGCGAACGCCTCTGGCGCCTCCCCCACCACCCCGAGTACAACCAGCTGATGAAATCGCCCGTGGCCGACATCGTCAACTCCGCCCCGGTCCGCGAGGCCCACCCGATTCAGGGCGCCGCCTTCCTCTCGCACTTCGTCGAGAAGGGCATCCCCTGGGCCCACATCGACATCGCCGGCATGCACGCCACCGACAAGCAGAAGGGCCCCTTCAACCCCGGCCCCACCGGCTTCGGCACCCGCCTGCTGGCCGAGCTGCTCGCACAGGACTGACCGAGCCATGCCCACCTACGAGTACCGCTGCGACGCCAACGACCGCGTGATCGAGGTCCAGCACCCGATGAGCCGCACCGTGCGCACGTGGGGCGAGGTGTGCGAACTGGCCGAGATCGACCACGGCGACACCCCGCCCGCGACACCCGTCGAAAAGATCCTGAGCCTCAGCTTTGTGGCGGGCTCCAAGCCCGACGCCGGGCCGGCGTTCCCCGGAGGCGGGTGCGGGGCCGGATGCGGCTGCCACCCGGGCTGAGCCGCCCGACCACCAAGACGCGGTAGGCTGGAGCCCGAGAGGAGCCCCCATGCCGACCATGCTCACCGGTGCCGTCGCACTCGCCGCCCTGTCCGCGCTCAGCGCCGTCTGCCTCGCCGCCCCGCCCGAACTGCCCTCGTGGTTCTCCGACCACGCCGTGCTGCAGCGCGACGCGGACTGCACCGTCTGGGGCACCGCCGACCCACGCGCCAACGTCACCGTCGAGCTGGGCGGGCACGACGCCGTGACGGCCGCGGACGACGAGGGACGCTGGTCCGTCACGCTCCCGCCCTCGCCCGCCGGCGGGCCGCACACGCTCACCGTCACAACCTCCGGCACGCACGGCGACGCCGTCCCGGAGTTCACCTCCCGCACCGACATCCTCTTCGGCGACGTCTGGATCGCCTCCGGCCAGTCCAACATGGAGTGGCCCCTCCGCGCCACCACGCCCGGCGATGAGTTCATCGCGAGCGCCAACGACGACCACCTCCGCCTGGTCAAGCTGCCCCACCAGACCGCCGCGGAGCCGCAGACCGACGCCGCGTCCAGCGGCTGGGCCAGCACCACGCCCGAGGCGGCCCGGGGCTTCTCCGCGGTCGCCTACCACTTCGCCACGGTGCTGCGCGAGCACGAGGGCGTCCCCATCGGCATCATCAGCACCAACTGGGGCGGCACCCGGTGCGAGGCCTGGACCCCCCAGCCCGTCATCGAGGCGGGCGGCTACCACGGCATCCTGAAGCGCGACAAGGAACAGGGTGCCGCGGACCACCGCTCCTCGGGCGCCCTCTACAACGCCATGATCCACCCCCTCACCCCGCTCAGGGTCACCGGGGCGATCTGGTACCAGGGCGAGTCCAACGCGGGACGGGCCGAGCAGTACCGCACGCTCTTCCCGGCCATGATCGAGTCCTGGCGCGACGCCTTCGATCAGCCGGACATGCCCTTCTACTTCGTCCAACTCGCCAACTTCAAGCAACGCGCCGACGAGCCGCAGGAGTCCGAGTGGGCCGAACTGCGCGAGGCGCAGGCGATGGCCACCAGCCTGCCCCACACCGGCATGGCCTGCATCATCGACATCGGCGAGGCCAGCGACATCCACCCCCGCAACAAGCACGACGTGGGGCACAGGCTGGCCCGGCTCGCCCTGCGCGACGTCTACGGCACCCACATCCTCGCCGAGGGACCGACCTTCAACGGACGGACCACCAGCAAGCACTGGCAGGAGCTGGACGCCGACATCCCGCGTATGCAGGGCATGCACGCCATCGGGGTCGCCTTCGACCACGCCGACGACCTGCACACCACCGACGGCGAGCCCCCGCTCGCCTTCGAGATCGCGACCGCGGACGGCCCGTTCGTGCGGGCCGAGGCCGAGATCGACGGCAGCACCGTCTGGGTCTGGGCCGAGGGCGTGACCGCGCCCGCCCACGTCCGCTACGCCTGGGCCGACAACCCGGCGGTCAACCTCGTCAATGGCGACGGCCTGCCCGCGGTCCCATTCCGCACCGACGACCGGGCCGGGCTCACCGCGGGGCGTGAGTAATCACTCACATGCTTAGTCGTAGTAGTGATAGATGCTCCAGGTATCGTCCAGCGACCAGGTACGGAGCGATCCCCCATAGTTTTCCAACTCGGATTCCACCTGCATGAATCCGTACTCGGTGAACAGCCACGCGTGACGCGTCATGAACCACACGTTTCCGTCGTCATCCAGATAGGCGTATCGAACGCGGTACAGCCCAACCCAAGCGGGCCCATCGAACTCGCTCCCCGCCCTGATCGACGCGGCCGTCCGATCGAACGCGTCTCGGCTCAGTGCGAACCGGGCACGCGTGTCCAATCGTGTCATCGCGGTCGCGAGTCCCAGCAGCCCGACAAGTGGAATGAGTGCGTGGAGTATCAGCGTGACGGGGTGTGCCGTCACCCGCGCACGGCTCGTGTGAATACCGACACCCAGCACAGTCCGGACCATCCACGCCAGAGCGAGCCACAGCCCCGACAGCACAAGAAAGAGCGCGAAGAAATCGAACGGCAGGTCCGGGGGGCCCGCGTCTGAGTTGCAGTACACCACCAGAAGAAGCCAGATTGCCGCGAGCGTCCCGTCGATCCGAGCCCAGCGCAGGACCCGCCTCAGCCCTCGACCGGGATCAGATTCGTGAGAGCAGCCTGGCAGTGAGTCCGTGTCGGTTGGCATAACAAGCCGTATGGATCGAGGGCCCCGCCGGTTCGCCATGTATCATCCGCACATGACCAGATCGATGCTGTATCTCGCCGTGCCGGGCCTCGCCGCACTCTCCGCGTGCGCCGGGCTGCCGCAGCCCGAGGGCCGCATGACCGACAGGGTCTCGGAACTGCACGCGGGATGGCAGCACGACGCCGTCTTCTACCTCGCCTTCGTCCGCTCTTTCGCCGACTCCACCACCGGCCCCCTCGCCGGCGACGGCATCGGCGATTTCCGCGGCATGATCGAGCGACTCGACTACCTCAACGACGGCGACCCCGCCACAACCACCGACCTCGGCGTCACCGCGCTCTGGCTGCTCCCCATCGCCGAGTCCCCCTCCTACCACGGGTACGACGCCACCGACTACACCGCCACCGAGCCCGATTACGGCACCATGGACGACTTCCGCGAACTGCTCGACGCCTGCCACGCACGCGGCATCCGCGTCGTCTTCGACCTCGTCCTCAACCACTGCTCCAGCGACCACCCCTGGTTCCTCGAATCCACCCACCCCGATTCAGCCCAGCGCGACTGGTTCGTCTGGCGCGACCAGCAGCCCGACCAGCCCGGCCCGTGGGGCCAGCCCGTCTGGCACACCCTCGACGACCGTGACATCCGGCCCCCCGAGCCCCTCCCGCCCGAGGCCCAGGACGACTCCTACTACGGCGTCTTCTGGTCCGGCATGCCCGACCTGAACTACGACACCCCAGAAGTCACCGAAGCGATGCACGAGGCCGCCCGCTTCTGGCTCGAGGACGTCGGCGTGGACGGCTTCCGCCTCGACGCCATCAAGTACCTCATCGAACGCGACGACCAGCTCGAGAACACCCAGGCCACCATCGACTGGTTCAAGGGCTTCTCCGCCCACGTGCAATCCGTCAAGCCCGGGGCCTGGATGGTCGGCGAGGTGTGGGACTCGCCCGAGCAGATCGAGCGCTACATCGGGGGCGACAGCCCCGCGCTCGACTCCTGCTTCGATTTCCCCTTCGCCTACGCCGTGATGGAGGGTCTGCGCGACACCGACACGCCCCGCCTGCGCCGCGACCTGGAGCGCTCCTTCCGCCTGAACGGGCACCGGGGCAGCACCTTCCTCTCCAACCACGACATGGACCGCTCCATGCCCTTCATGGGCGATTCCGTCCCGCGCGCCAAGGCCGCCGCGGCCCTGCTTCTGACCAACCCCGGCACGCCCTTCCTCTACTACGGCGAGGAACTCGGCATGATCGGCACCGGCCCCCACCCGCGCATCCGCACCCCCATGCAGTGGACCACCGACCGCGACACTGTCGGCTTCACCACCGGCACGCCCTGGGAAGCCCCCCAGCCCAACGCACGCACCGCGTCGGTCGAGACCCAGACCGACGACCCCGACAGCCTGCTGAGCTGGTACCGCACACTCATCCGACTGCGCGCACAACACCCCGCACTCCGACGCGGCGACTTCACCCTCGTCACCCCCGAAAACCACCCCTCAAACATCGTCGCCTACACCCGCACGATCGAGAACGGCCAGCGACTGCTCGTGATCGTCAACGCCGGCCCCCGGGGCGTGACCGATTTCCGTGTGGACGCCGCGGCATTGGGCCTCGACCCCGAACGCGAGCACACAGACCTCATCACGGGCCAGCCGGTCTCTCGCGTCCTGCCCAACCACCCCGACAAGTGGCGCCCCGTCCCGACCATCCGCCCCTACGCGACGCACGTCATCGAACTCGACTAACCCCTGCACGCACAGGTAGGGTGCCACGGGTTGACCGAAGGACAACCCGTGCCCCGCACGGATGATCAACGCGGGGGGGGCGTGGGGGGGGCGTGGGGGGGGTCAGCCCTTCTTCACGATCTTGTTGTACGCCCGCACGCAGGCCCGCAAGTGGGTCGAGCCTTCCTTGAGCAGGGCGTCGAACTCCGCGGTGTCGCGCTCGTCGGTGGACGCCGTGAACCGGCCCGCGGCCCGAGCCCCGCGCCGCTCCACCCTGATCCGTCCCGCGACCTCCGCCGCGTGGTCGCCCCAGTCCTCGCCCGGCCAGATGCCGTCGTAGAGGCTCTGCACCTCTTCGGGCGAGCAGCCGTTGTCCTCGTCGTGCACGCTCAGCAGGGCGCCGTCCCGCAGCTCGGTCAGGCGCAGCATCGCCTCGTACGAGTCGCGCGCGAAGCTCAGCATCGAGTCCTCGCCCAGCCAGCTCTGCCACGCCGGCACACGCTGCTTGTACAGCCACTGCGACCGCAGCATCGCACGCGGCTCGCGCACCCGCAGCACCAGGCGCACCCGCGCACCCGCGTCGTCGAGCTGCTCGACCCGTGCGATCAGCCACTCCGGCTCGAACAGGACGAAGTGCGGGTGGATCCGCTCCACCATCCAGCCCCCCGTGTTGTCCTCCTCGGTCCAGCCGAACGAGGGCGCCCGCACCACCTCGCCCTTGCGCTGCTCGAACCGGATGCCGCCGCTCTGCACGCACAGGTCGCGCGGGTACCGGGTGTGCGAGCCCCGGATCAGGCGCGAGAACATCGCGCTCGACCGCTCCAGGCGGGCGTACGGGTGGCACCGCAGCGCGTCGTACACCACCGTCGTCCCGCACCGGGGCGGGCCGACCACCAGCACCAGCCCCGCACCGCCCGGCGAAGGGGTCGGAGGCGGGGCGGCGTTCTCGCCGGGTTGGTCTGTTGATTCAGCCATGCGCGTGCCTCGCCGTCACCATCGGCCCGACCGCCTCGATCCCTCGAACGATCAGTGCCGCCACGAGCAGCAGCAACAGCGCCACCGCCCCACCCTCGAATAACGGGCTGTGCTCCATCGCGTGGGCCCCGCCCTCGTTTGCGAGCCGGATCGTGCCGCTCAACAGCCAGTCGAACGCCAGCCCGCACGCCAGGCTCAGCCCCGCGATGGTGGCCAGGTAGATCACCGTCGCTCGCACGCCCAGGTCCTTGAGCGACCACGAGATCGTCGCCACGTTCGTCGCCGGGCCCGCCAGCAGCAGCACCAGCGCCGCCCCGGGGCTGAGACCCGCCGCGACCAGGCTGAACGCCAGCGGCGTCGAGCTCGTCGCACAGATATACAGCGGCACCCCGATCACCAGCATCGCCAGCATCGGCACGATCCCCGTCCCCACATGCTCCGCGATCCAGTCCCCCGGCATCGCCGCCGAGATCACCGCCGCCAGCACCAGCCCCACCCCCAGCCACGGCGCCAGATCGACCGGCATCGTCACAAACCCGTGGCGCGCCGCCCGCATCAAACGACGAGTGAACGGCTCACCCTCCGAAGACGACCCCTCGGAGCAACACGACGCCGAACCTGAGCCTCGCGAAGGTTCGGACTCCCCCTCCAACCCCGACCCATCAGACCCGGGACCGCCCGAGCAACACCCGTCCCCTCGCTCGCGCTCGGGGCTCGTCGAGCAGCACGCCACGGCCCCAGATCCTCCCCCGTCACCGACGGGGGAGGTGCCGAGCGCAGCGAGGCGGAGGGGGTCCTCCGACTCGCGTGCCTCAGCACGCGATCCTTCCGCATCGCCCCCCCCGCACCCACACCCCTCCGCCTCACCCTCCGCCTCGTGCTCGCCCCCGAACCCCTCGATCAGCAGCCCCGCCGTGAGCGCCGTCCCCACCGCCACGATCGGGCGTGCGATCGCGAACACAGGACCGAACAGGGCCCATGTCAGCGGGATCGATTCCTCGCCCGTCTGGGGCGTCGAGATCGCGAACGCCGCGGACGCCCCGCGACTGGCCCCCCCGCGCCGCAGCCCCGACGCGACCGGGATCACGCTGCACGAGCACAGCGGGAGCGGGATCCCCATCAGGCTGGCCTTGGCGATGGGCCACAACCCCCGCCCGGACAACTGCTTCTGGATGAACCCGCCCGGGATCAGGGCGTGCATCGCCCCCGCCAGCGCGAACCCGGCGATCAGCCAGACCCCGCTCTCGACGAGAATGAACCAGAAGCTCTCGACCCACGCACGAAGGAAATCCATCACATCGCATCCTAGGGCGAGCGGTGCCAACGCCTTGCGTCACGCGTCCGGAGTTCCGATCCGGGCGAACCCCCCGTGACCGGGCCCGCCGCCCGACCCTACCATCCCGTCCGACCGCCGCCCGTGTCCCGGGCGACCAGACCGACCTGACCCCCGCCGAGGCCCCCATGCCCTACACGATCCGCCCAGACGAAGGCTACGACACCGACATCGAGACCACGAAGTATCTCAATGAGCACGTGGACACCGGCGACCGGTGGGTGCTCAACTTCGGGCCCCAGCACCCCGCGACCCACACCACGCTCCGGCTGGTCCTCGAGCTCGACGGCGAGCGCATCGCCCGCTGCACCCCCCACATCGGCTACCTGCACTCCGGCTTCGAGAAGCTCGGCGAGCACCTCGACTACAACCAGTACGTCACCATCGTCAGCCGGATGAACTACCTCTCCCCGATCGCCAACGACATCTGCTGGCACCACGCCGTCGAGACCCTCTTCGGCATCGAGATCACGCCCCGCGCCAAGGTGCTCCGCACCATCATGGCCGAGATGGCACGCATCCAGGACCACCTGCTCTGCCTCGGGGCCGCGGCCCTCGACCTGGGCGCGTTCACCGGCTTCCTCTACGCCTTCAACCCGCGTGAGAAGATCTACGACATCTGCGACTACATCTCCGGCCAGCGCTTCCACCCCGACTGGACACGCGTCGGCGGCGCCATGCAGGACCTCCCCGACGAGGAGACCTTCAAGCGGATGATCAAGAACTTCATCCACGACGACCTCCCCACCGCCATCAACGACCTCGACGGGCTCGTCAGCCGCAACCGCATCTTCATCGACCGCACCCAGGGCATCGGCGTGCTCACCCACGACGAGGCCATCGCCTGGTCCGCCAGCGGCCCCATGGCCCGCGCCTCGGGCGTGCGGCGCGACCTCCGCAAGGACGAGCCCTACCTCTGCTACGCCGACAACTGGGACGGCCAGGGCGCGGAAAAGGTCAAGTTCTCCGTCCCCCTCGCAGAAGAGGGCGACGTCTACGCACGCTTCCAGGTCCGCCTGGAAGAGGTCAAGCAGTCCATCAAGATCATCGATCAGCTCATCGACCACATCCCCGGCGGGCCCATCGACGTCTTCGCCGACTCCAAGATGGTCAAGCCCGACAAGAACGACGTCTACGGCTCCATCGAGGGCCTCATCCAGCACTTCGAGCTCATCATGTCCAACCGCGGCTGGGAGCCCCCGATCGCCGAGGCCTACGGCGCCCACGAGACCGCCAACGGCGAGCTGGGCTACTACGTCGTCTCCGACGGCAGCCCCCGCGCCTGGCGCGTCAAGACCCGCCCGCCGAGCTTCATCAACTACCAGCTGATGCCCAAGCTCATCGAGGGCCACATGCTCGCCGACATCGTCGCGGTGATCGGGTCGATCAACGTCGTGGCCGCCGAGCTGGACCGGTAGCACACGCCATGGCCGGACGTGCCGTTGCGGGCCTGCTTTTCGCGACGCTGCTGCTTGTCGGCTGCGCCCAGCCCCGCGCCCTCTCCGGTGACGAGGTTCACGCCGATCCCGCCCTCGCGCGGGCCGTGCGACACGTCCTGCCCATGTTCACCACCAAGGCGGTCCGCTCAGGCGGCGAGCTGCACGGCAGCATCGCCAGCGTCATCCTCCTCCCCGACGGACGAGCCCTCACCGCCGCCCACTCCGCACAGGACAAGGGCTTCACCCACGCCGACGACACCGACGCCAACACCATCCGCGTCAGCGTGGACGGCCAGACCCAGGCCTACGTCATGTCCTCGATCGGACTGATCGGCTCCCGCACACGCGCCGTCACCATCGCCGACGAGGGCGACGCGGACCACCACGCCCTCGACTGGGCCCTGCTCGACATCGGCTGGGACGGCCCGCCCGAGGGCTCCCCCGTCACCGAGCTCGACACCCCCACACCCGGCGAGCCCGTCTACCTCGTCGGCTACCCGGGGCGCTACCTCCCCGACGGCTGGGACAAGGGCATCCCACGCCCGGACTGGCCCACGCCCGAGGACTCCGCCTGGACCTACCCGCCCGCGAGCGTGTTCGTCGGGCGCGCCCTCCCTCACCACGACCGCTGGGGACTGCTCGTCGAGCTCCCCGGTGTCGGATCCCTCGACCTGTTCGGGCTCTCGGGCGGTGCCGCGTTCGTCCGCAACGACGACCGCATGGCCCTCGTCGGCCTGGTCTCTCGCTCGAAGTGGACCCCCCTCTCCCGTCACGTGGTGCTCGCCCCCATCCCCGATGTCGCACGCGAGACCATCGAGTCGCGCTGAGCGAACCAGACAAGAGCCTCCACCGGACGCCGAAGCCGAGCCACGCGAAGCTTCGGACCACCACGCCCACTCGCCCGCCCTCGTTCACCCTTCGCCTCAGACACCACGCATCCGAGCCTTCGCTGCGCTCAGACTCGGCGTCCTCCCCCACCCTCCGCACACCCACAACGTCCGAATCCCTCTCCGCCTCCGCACAGAACCCCCCAACGCCCCCTCCAACCCACACACTCCGAACTCCGGCACCGCTGCTCCTCGGCCCCCCTTGAGTTCTCACACCTTCCCGCCGATCCCCGAGACGACGACCCGGGACCCTCCCCGGAGCACGCCTCGACCCCGGAGAAGCGGATGCCCGACTACACCCCCTACCGTCTCGCTCCCCTCGCCCTGTGCGCTGCCCTCGCGGGCACACTCACGGGCTGCTCCGCCCCCGAGACCGCCAGCGTCCGCCTGCACAACGACGCCGACAACTGGGTCGGTGCCCGCATCGTGCACACCGGGACCGCGCGAGAGACCACCCCCGTCCGGCGCGTTCTCGCTCCCGGCGCCACCGTCACGCTCGGCCCGATCGCGGTCCCCGAACGCGGCGAGCTCCGCCTCGTCCTCGAGCCCGCCAGCCGCCACGACTACATCCTCGAAGCACCCGTCCCCGCCGGCCTGACCGCCTACCACGTGGACCGCCCGCACGATGTCGCCCGCCTCGACCTCGAACCCGCGGCCATCAACCCCTGGTGGACACACGCCAACGGCTTCCTCTCCACCTCGCAGCACGAGGCCATCGCGCTGTTCGAGATGAACCAGGGATCTCAACGCCGCGCCGAGGCCGAGACGACCGACACCTCCGAGCCCTGACCTCCGTACGGGGGTGCCACGGGTTGACCCAAAGGGACAACCCGTGCCGCGGTCTCCAAGTGCGCGGGGAGAACGGGGGGGCATGGGGGGCATG
>Ga0070726_10000570_pt1 | contig 44456 bp, 38 predicted proteins | sample tdAd471_FD_67275 | JGI IMG/M metagenome (GOLD analysis project Ga0070726, IMG submission 67275) | Marine sediment microbial communities from the Atlantic coast under amendment with organic carbon and nitrate - tdAd47.1 | ecosystem: Environmental > Aquatic > Marine > Coastal > Sediment | place...
GCACGTATACCGACGCCAGCAACATGCCGGTCAGAAAAGCGTAGCTCAGTTCCCGGTAGCGACTGAGCATCCACGACAACAGCCGGGCAAACGCCAGCAGGCCACAGATACAACCGCTGGCAAAAACCAGGATGACGGCGACATTGAGGGTGATCAGGGCGTTCAGCACGTAGTCGTAGACTCCAAGCACCAGCAGCAGAAAGGCACCGGACAACCCGGGAAGAATCATGGCGCAGATCGCCACCAGGCCACAAATAAAGAGGTAGGCCAGGCTGATCTCGGTATTGTAGGGAGCCAGTGAACTGATCAGCAGTGTCAACAGCATGCCAGCGACCAGGAACATACAGGTCGGCAGGCGCCAGGCCCCGCACTCATTTCGAAGAGACCAGCTGGAAGCTACCACCAGGCCGGTAAAAAACGCCATCAAGGCTTCAAACCGGTTCTCCAGCAGAACCAGCACGATACCGGCCGACAGGCGCAGGCTGAGCAGTATCCCTGTGGCCAGCACCAGCAGAAACCACCCGTTGATATGCTTCCAGGCGCTGCCAGGTCCTGCCGTGACCAGCAGGCGGAACGCCCTGCCGTCTATGGAACGAATTGAATAAATCAGTTCGTCGTAAATGCGGGTGATGACGGCAATGGTACCTCCCGAGACACCGGGCACCGAATCTGCCGCCCCCATGGCCATGCCCTTTAAAAACAAAGGCAGGTATTTGCGCACTGAAGCGGGCAGCCTGGCGGATAGAGTCATCGTTGCAGATCAGCCCGGTGACTTACCCATCAGCAAGGGAACGAAGCGAACCCTGTCGAGAATTTCAATGTCGAAATCATCGCCTGTCCTGGTAATCAACTGCAGTTCCTGGCCGGCTTCACCGCCCACCGGAATGACCAGTCGCCCACCTTCGGCCAGCTGGCCCAGCAATTCGCGAGGCAACTGCTGTGGCGCTGCAGTGGCTATAATGGCGTCGAAGGGTCCTTTTTCCGGCCAGCCCAGGGAACCGTCGGCGTAGCGTAGCTCAACATTTCTGAAACCCAGCAGTTTCAGGTTTTTCCTGGCCCGATCCAGCAACGGCCTGATTCTCTCCACCGAGTATACCTGTCCGGAGAGCTGGGCAATCACCGCGGTCTGGTAGCCACAACCGGTACCAATCTCCAGTACGCGGTCGAGGCTGCCGGTGTTGACCAGCGCCTCGGTCATACGCGCCACTATATAGGGCTGCGAAATGGTCTGGCCGTAGCCAATGGGTAATGCCACATCTTCGTAGGCCCGGTGCGACAGTGCCTCGTCGAGGAATATGTGCCTCGGCGTGGAACGCATTACATCCAGCACCCGATGATTTTTAACTCCTTGTTCCATCAAGCGGCCGATCAGGCGCTCCCTGGTCCGCTGGGAAGTCATCCCGATACCATTCAGATTTGGTTTACTCATCATACGGGTTTTTTCCTGCCGACCGCTGACGCTTGTCCAGGACCGGTAAACTGATACCATGTTTCGCTAAATACCGGGCAGGCTGTTCCTGCGCCTGGTCGGCCTCATCATACCTCTGTGCTGATGCGGTCAGGACCGCACCAGTTCCCTGAGTACCGCAGTGGCGTAGCCACCTGCCCCCAGCGTGAAACCCAGAACCAGGGAATCTTCCCCGTCAAACCTGACATCCAATTCCCGGGGCATCAGTCGCAGGGCTCGCCGCGAGGCCTGCACGCCCGCCAAGGTCAGACCACGCCGCAAATCGACAAACCCGGCCAGCTCGGCGGTTTCAAGTTGCGCGACCGCGCCACTGGCCTGGTATGGATCCCGGCTACCGACAATGCCGGCCAACAACCCGGTAGGATGAATGTCCATGCCTGCCAGTCGCTGCTCAAGCACTTCCCGGTCCGCCGGATCGGCCTTGAAAAATCGTCTGGTCCCGTCGAGGTTCAGGACTTCGCCATCCAGTAATCGGTCCCAGCTGCCCGCAGCGACACGCCTGGACAGGATTCTGTTGAACAGGAAACTGCGGCTGGCCGAAAGCAGCATACTCCGGGTTTTCCTGGGCAGCTTCTTACCGCCGGGATTCGCCCCTCCCCCCAGTTCATCGAAACTGTTGAAATATTCTTGAGCCTGGCGCACGTTGGAAAAACCCCTGCCCAACCGCTGCGGACCGAAATAATTGGGAACGCCACTGGTTTCCAGGGTGTCCAGGCGGCGAACCAGGTCCTGCCGGTCGCCCTGCAGTCGCCGCAGACGGATTCGAAAGCGGTTGGCGCGGTGACTGCCAATGCGCAGCTTGCGGTCGTTGCCACGGGTTTCCAGCAGGTCCAGTCCCGCTTCGCCCAGGGTGCTTGCATCCAGCCCTTGCGCCCTGGATTCGGGGACACTGAACCATTGACTGGTCACGGCACGACGGTCCTTCATTCCGGAATAGCCAACCTGGTTCCTGCCGGTATTCAGTATATCGGCCAGTAACCGTGCTACTTCCGTCGTCGACATGTCCTGTTTGCGTATTCTGAGCAGCCGGTGAGCCCCGCTGCCGGTTGGTTTGAAACCCAGTTCCTCGTCAACCTGGAAGTCAACAAACTCCTGCTTGATGACAGCCGAACAGTCCGGCTCCCCGGCGCGAAAGGCAAACTGGTCAAAAGACGTCGGCAGGGCAACCGGGTCGGTCATGACCGGGCGGTCCGCTCTGCCAGTACCACCGCGTGGCACGCCAGACCTTCCCTGCGTCCGGCAAACCCCAGTCCTTCCGTGGTAGTGGCCTTGATATTGACACAGGCAGTCTGCAGGCCCAGCAGGTCGGCCAGCCGCTTGCGCATGGCATCCACGTACGGTGCCAGGCGTGGCGCCTGGGCAACAACCGTCAGGTCGGCGTTGACCAGTACCCAGCCCGAGGCCCGGGCTATTTCCATGACCTGCCCCAACAGCAGGCAGCTGTCGATGTTGTCGAAGCGCGGATCGTTATCCGGGAAGTGGCTGCCGATATCGCCTTTACCCAGCGCCCCGAGAATGGCATCACACAGAGCGTGCACGATGACATCGCCATCGGAGTGAGCGATCAGCGGACGATCATGGGCGATCCGCACGCCACCAAGAACCAGCTCGATACCTGCCTGTGCCTGGTCGGCGAATTTGTGCACGTCATAGCCATGTCCGATTCGCAGGTCCATGAATCGATCACTCTATTGCCTGAGAACTGAGGATCTGGGCCGCCAGGTTCAGGTCGTTGGGATGAGTCACCTTGATATTGTCCCTGTTGCCCAACACCATCCGGGGACGGTAGCCGATATTTTCCACGGCGGTGGCTTCATCTGTCACGGTCTTGCCGCTCTTGTCCACTGCTTCCAGAGCATCCAGTAACAACCGGAAGCGGAACACCTGCGGGGTAAAGGCATTCCAGACATTCACCCGCTCTACCGTGGCAAGGACTTCTTCATTGGCATCGACCAGCTTCATGGTGTTGTCCACCGGTGCACCCAGTAAACCGCCGACTTCGTGATCTGCGATCTGCTGAAACAGATAGTCGATATCACTGCGTCTTACACAGGGCCGCGCCGCGTCGTGCACCAGCACCCAATCCTCATCCGCTGCCTTGTCTTCCAGGTAGCGTAATCCGTAAAGCACAGTCTGGTAGCGATTTTCACCACCATACCGGCACACCACCTTCTGATTTTTCTCCAGGCCCAGGGTCGGCCATACCAGGTCATCGGGATTCAGCATGACCACCAGTTGATGCACGTAACTCAGCGCACCGATCCGGGCCAGCGAAGTTTCGATTATGGGTCTGCCGTTCAGGTTGAGATACTGCTTGGGTACCTTGGCGCGCATCCTGCGACCGATTCCGGCCGCAGGCACAATTGCCCATATTGTCATAGCAAATACTTCTGATCAGGTGGCGGGAATGGCGGGTTCAATGGTCAAGTGTTCGGGTTTCAGGCGGTTGGACGATCATGTAGAAGGTTTCGTCCTTGCCGATGAGGCCGAGTTCCGAACGCGCCCGTTCTTCCACGGCTTCCAGTCCATTTTTCAGATCAATCACCTCGACTTCCAGCAAGTGGTTTCTTTCCCGCAGCCCGGCATTGCCGCTGCGCTGCTGTTCCAGGCGCTGCTCCAGGGCATTGATTTCCCGGATACTGCTGGCCCCGAACCAGATCTGGTACTGGAACAGAAGCAAGGTAAACAGAATTGCGCCGGTGACGATTTTGGCCATGACCATTTGCCTGTTGTTGTCCGGGCTGCCGTCATGACATCAGTCATGCTGGCCAGGCCGGAATTGCTGGTTAGCCGCGTCCCACGTGACTGAATTCGGCCAGGCCATTGTACCGGGCTTCGCTGCCGAGTTCTTCTTCAATGCGCAGCAACCGATTGTATTTAGCCACCCGATCAGATCTGCACAGTGAACCGGTCTTGATCTGCCCGGCCCCCGTGGCAACCGCCAGATCGGCTATCGTGGTGTCCTCGGTTTCCCCGGAGCGATGCGATATCACGGCGGTGTAGTTTGCCTGCCGTGCCATGTCGATGGCTGCCAGGGTCTCGCTCAGGGTGCCGATCTGGTTGAACTTAATGAGTATGGAATTGGCCACGCCCTGCTGGATTCCCCGCTGCAGGATACCGGTATTGGTCACGAACAAATCATCACCCACTAACTGCACCTTATCGCCTAGCATTGCAGATAATTTAGCCCAGCCATCCCAGTCACTTTCATCCATGCCGTCTTCGATGGACAGAACCGGGTACTGGCGTGACAGGTCCACCAGGTAGTTGGCGAAGCCTTCCGAGTCATAGCTCCTGCCCTCGCCCTTCAGCTGGTATTGCCCGTCCTGGAAAAACTCCGACGCGGCACAATCCAGCGCCAGGTTGATATGTTGCCCCATGGTCAGGCCGGCGAGTTCTACCGCCTGGAGTATGGCGTCGAGGGCTGCCGCATTGGACGGCAGGTTCGGGGCGAATCCGCCTTCATCACCCACCGCGGTGCTCAGGCCCTGCTTGCCGAGTACCGATTTGAGCGCGTGGAAAATCTCGGCACCGAAACGCAGCGCCTCGGAGAAACTGTCGGCCCCGGTGGGCTGCACCATGAACTCCTGGATATCCACGTTATTGTCGGCATGCTCGCCGCCGTTGACAATATTCATCATCGGTACCGGCAGTGAGTAAACAATGGCGTCGTCAACCAGGCTGTGAATGTGGGCATACAGCGGCAGTTTCCGGTCTGCGGCAGCGGCCTTGGCGGCAGCCAGGGACACCGCGAGGATGGCATTGGCCCCCAGAGACGCCTTGTTGTCCGTACCGTCCAGCGCGATCATGGCATCGTCCAGTCCAGCCTGATCAAGAGCATCCCGACCCACCAGGCAGTCGCGGATGGCGGTGTTGACATTATTGACCGCGGTCAGCACGCCCTTGCCCAGGTAGCGGTCCGGGTCCTTGTCCCGAAGTTCAAGGGCTTCCCGGGATCCCGTGGAAGCGCCCGACGGCGCACAGGCGGTGCCAAAGGCGCCGGAGGCCAGGGTCACATCCGCCTGTACCGTGGGATTGCCGCGGGAATCCAGCACTTCCCGTGCCCGAATATCACTGATCTCTGACATAATTAACCTTAATTTACAGTTAGATAGAATTTGTTTTTGTGCATCTGGCCGGCCGACAACAGGGTGTTTCCCAGGGCTATGCCGTATCCAGTTCCGGCAGCGATTTTACCACCTGGTCGATGGCCTGTGCCTGCTGTAGAAATGCTTCCAGCCGGGCCAGTTTCAGGGCGCAGGGTCCATCGCACAACGCCTGCTCCGGATCAGGATGGGCTTCCAGGAAAAGTCCTGCCAGCCCCTGGCTCATGCCGGCCCGCGCCAGGGAAGTTATCTGCTCCCGCCGTCCCCCGGCCGACTGCTCCTGGCCACCGGGTAACTGCAACGAATGGGTGACATCGAACACCAGCGGGTATCCCAGGCGCTTCATGACGGGAAATCCCAGCATGTCCACCACCAGGTTATTGTAGCCGAAACTCGTGCCCCGCTCGCAGATCAACAGTCGCCGGTTGCCAGCCTGTTCGAACTTGTTGACGATATGGCTCATTTCCCGCGGCGCGAGGAATTGCGCTTTCTTGATATTGATGGCAGCACCGGTGCGGGCCAGTGCCACCACCAGATCGGTCTGCCGCGACAGAAACGCGGGGAGTTGCAGAACATCCGCCACTTCACTGGCAGGCGCGGCCTGCTCGGGGGTATGGACATCAGTGAGTACGGGAACCTGGAAGGTCTGCTTCACCTCCTGGAGGATGCGGAGTCCCGCTTCCAGCCCCGGACCGCGAAAAGAGGTCACCGAGGAACGGTTGGCCTTGTCGAAGGACGCTTTGAAAATCAGGGGAATCTGCAGTCGCCGGGTGACTTCGACGAAATGCTCGGCAACCTGCATGACCAGGTCACGGCTTTCGATTACATTCATCCCGCCGATCAGGGTGAACGGTCGATCGTTGGCGACGCTCAGGTCGGCGATAGCGAGAGCTTTATGGCTCATTCTCCGGTGTGTCCTGCCACTAGGCTGTCTTGACCTGAACGACGTCGTCGGAAACGCCAAGCGTGTCGGCTGGACCGCTTAAGGCATCAGTGGCTCTGCCCACAGCCTCCCGGCGGGCCAGGGCTGCCTCGATAAAGCCGGTAAACAGGGGATGACCATCCCGCGGCGTGGAGGTGAATTCGGGGTGAAACTGACAGCCGACGAACCACGGATGGTCCGGCACCTCAATCACCTCGACCAGCATGTCGTCCATGGACCTGCCGACGATTTTCAATCCTGCCGCCGTCAGCCTGTCCAGGTAATCGTTGTTTACTTCGTAGCGATGGCGATGCCTCTCGACGATGACTTCCTTACCGTAGCAGTCGTGGGTGGTGGACCCGGGCGTCAGTCGGCATTCCTGTCCGCCCAGCCGCATGGTGCCGCCGAGGTCCGAGTCTTCATCACGGTGTTCCGTATCGCCACGGGCGGTAGTCCATTCGCTGATCAGGGCGATTACCGGCTGCCCGCAATCCGGCTTGAACTCGGAACTGTTGGCATCTTCGAAGCCGGCAACGTTGCGGGCAAACTCGATCACTGCGGCCTGCAGTCCAAGACAGATACCAAGATAGGGAATCTTGTTTTCCCGGGCATACTGCACTGCCCTGATTTTACCTTCCACGCCCCGCTCGCCAAACCCACCGGGCACCAGGATGGCGTCCTGACCGGCAAACAGATCGACGCCTTTTTCCTTGACGTCGGTGGAATCGATGTAGCTGATATTGACCCGGGTACGGGTCTGAATACCGGCATGACTGATGGCTTCGTTAAGGGATTTATAGGCGTCCAGCAGCTCCATGTACTTGCCAACCATGGCCAGGTTGACTTCCCGTTCCGGGTGCAGCTTCGCGTCCACCACTCTCACCCATTCGGTGAAATCGGCCTGGGGACACTGGATGTTGAAGCGGTTGACGATGTAGTTATCCAGCCCGGTGGCATGCAGCATGGACGGCACCCGATAAATCGTGTCGGTATCGGGAAGCGAGACCACCGCTTCCAGGTCCACGTTGGTAAACAGCGCAATTTTCTGTCGAGAAGATTCCTGTATCTCATGATCAGAACGGCATACCAGAATGTCCGGTTGAATACCGATACTGCGCAGTTCCTTAACCGAGTGCTGGGTCGGCTTGGTCTTGGTTTCACCGGCGGTGCTGATGTAGGGGACCAGAGTCAGGTGCAGGAACAGTGCCCGTTGGGGACCCAGCTCCACCCGCAGCTGCCGCACGGCCTCCAGAAATGGCTGGGACTCGATGTCGCCGACAGTCCCTCCTATTTCCACCAGTGCCACGTCGGCCCCTTCCGCCCCCGCGATGATACGCCGCTTGATCTCATCAGTGATGTGGGGGATAACCTGGATGGTGGCCCCCAGGTAGTCTCCACGACGCTCCCGCTTGATAACTTCCTCGTAAACCCGACCCGTGGTGAAGTTGTTTTTCTGGGTCATGGTAGTGCGGATAAAACGTTCGTAGTGACCGAGGTCGAGATCGGTCTCCGCACCATCTTCGGTAACAAATACCTCGCCGTGCTGGAACGGGCTCATGGTACCCGGATCCACATTAATGTAGGGATCCAGTTTCAACATGGTGACTTTCAGACCGCGGGCTTCGAGGATCGCCCCAATGGAAGCGGAGGTAATGCCTTTGCCGAGCGATGAGACAACACCGCCGGTAATGAAAATAAATCGCGTCATTAGCGTCCCATCTTATGCTTGAGGGCAGTGCCATTCGGAGAGGCTGACACTCACAGATGGAACTACAGCCTACCAGAAGGACCCCCCAAGCTCAACGCAAATTTCAATGGGCCCCGGACCCGCCGAACAGCAGCTCGGGGACCTGCCAGTCTATCGCCAGACCCGGCTCGTCCGGGTCGGCCTGACGGCCCTCGACAACACCGACACCCGGAATACAAACCACCTCGCTGCCCCGACACAGCACCGGCTGGCGCGAGCGCAACCAGGGCGGACGGCTCGAGTCCTGCATTATTTTTTTCAGCGTCCTGGCGGGTCTTCCGGCAAGGCGAACCAGTTCACCGCCGCGCCGGTAGCAGATTTCCAGGGGCTGCTCATCGGGTCCGGGCGGCAGCAGTTTACCGACGTCGACGGGCTGGCTGGACAAGGTTGCGACCAGGGCGCCATTGGCCGGCAGATTGACAGTGGGTGCAGCAGCAGGGTTCCAGCAGAGCTGTCCGCCGCGGTCCAGCGGCAGCCGGCGCAGCAACACCAGCAGCTCGCCGAAACGGGCGATACTGGCGCCGGCACAATCCAGTTTCGCGCCGACACGTTGACTGCTGAGGAGATCCCGACAGACCTGCACCAGGAGTTTCCGGCCGGGTGGCTGCAATCCCTGCCGGTGCATCCAGTGTCGCAGGGCATTGCGCTGACGTGGTTCACTGAGGGCCAGCAGGGGCTGGATATGCAGTATTCTGGAATCCTCCCCGGTCATCGTGGCCAGATCGGCCGATGCCAGCTCCCCAAGCAATTCGTCGGCTTCCCGGCACAAGGCCATGGAATTCTGCCAACCTGTCTGAAAGCCGGGAAACCGCTGCCGGATCGACGGCACAATCTCTTTTCGCCAGAAATTGCGGTCGATGTCGGTATCACTGTTGCTGGAATCCTCCATCCACTCCAGCCTGTTACCCCGGGCGTATGCCAGCAGATGTTCACGCTGGAATCCCATGAGCGGTCGCAACAGTGTGCCCTGCCCCAGCTGGCGCCGGCGGGGCATACCGGCCAGGCCCCCCGGCCCGGCGCCGCGGTTGAGGCGCAGCAGCAGGGTTTCCAGCTGATCATCCAGGTGATGGGCCAGCAACAGGCACTGCCTGCTGTCCAGCAAGGCGGCGAACTGTCGGTAGCGGGCCTCCCGGGCAAGCGCCTCCAGGCTTTGCCCTGCCTCGCGGCGGATATCGACCGCGACACACTGCAGCGGAATCTGCAGCTGTCGACAGACGGTCTCACAGAATGCCTGCCAGCGTGTCGCGTCAGGATTGATCCGGTGGTTTACATGGATCGCGCCAAGACCGTGTAGAAGGCTGCCCCGGGCCTGCAATGACTGCAGGGCGTGCAGCAGGACCATGGAGTCCAGGCCGCCGCTGAGGGCGACGACCAGCGTAATCGACGGGTCAAGGTGGTCGAATTCGGGCAGGATCCTGGCAGGCTCGAATTCCATGATCTCCCGTGTCTTCCCAGCGATTCCGGGGCAGGCCTCAGGACTGGATGCCGTATTGCATCAGGCGCTTGTAGCGACGGGTCACCAGTTCGTCCAGGTCCAGGGCTTCGAGCCGGTCAATCTGTTCCACCAGGACCGACTTCACCGCCTCCCCCGCGGCCGCCACGTCGCGATGGGCTCCGCCCAGGGGTTCCGGAATCACTTCATCGACAATACCCAGCTCCTGCAGCCGTTGGGAGGTCACACCCATGGCTTCGGCAGCCTGGGCCGCGTACTCGGCAGACTTCCACAGAATCGTTGCGCAGCCCTCGGGCGTGATAACGGTGTACGTCGAGTACTGCAGCATATTCAGGTAATCGGACACGCCGATGGCGATGGCGCCACCGGAATTCGCTTCACCGGTCACCGTGGCAATCAGTGGGGTTTTCAACTGGGACATTATAGCCATGTTTTCGGCAATGGCCTCGTTGATCCCCCGTTCCTCGGAATCCATTCCCGGGTAGGCACCGGGGGTGTCGATGAAACTTAACACCGGTAGACGAAAACGTTCCGCCATTTTCACCAGGCGACGGGCCTTGCGATAACCTTCCGGCCTGGGCATGCCGAAATTATGTCGCACTTTCTCCTTGGTACCCCGCCCCTTCTGATGACCGATAATCATTACCGGCTTGTCATCCAGCCGGGCGATGCCGCCGATCAGCGCCAGGTCATCGGCATACAGGCGGTCGCCGTGTAATTCATCGAAATCGGTGAACAGATGCTGAATGTAATCCAGCGTGTAGGGTCGCAACGGATGACGGGCAACCTGAGCAATCTGCCAGGGGGTGAGGGACGAGTAAATCTTTTCCGTCAGCTTGGTGTTCTTTTCCTGGAGCTTCTGAATCTCGTCGCCGATGTTCAGCTCATTATCGGAACTGACCAGGCGCAGCTCGTTGATCTTGACCTCAAGCTCGGCAATGGGTTGTTCGAATTCGAGATAGTTGGGATCCATAAAATCTGATTTCAGCTGTTGAGGAACCTCTGCTTAAGCAGAGGCTCCTTGAATTAAAGGTCATGCCTGCCGCGGCGCTGCCCGATCCGGTCAGTACTGTACGGTAATCCGGCGCTTGCCGAACTCCGATTTGAGCCGCTGCAGCAGATCGTCCAGTATCGCCACCATCCACTGACGGCCAAGCATTATACACCCTTCGGCATCCTCCCGCCGGTATTGCACGGCAATGGGACATCCCCGTCTTTCCTCGCCGTGGTCGCCTGGGACCCGACTGCGGTCGTCCTTGGTGTCGGGCATATCCTTCGCCGTATCACCGTGGGCAGGCGTGGCAGCTGAATCGCCAGAGGTAACCCGGTAGGGTGAGAGAATCGAGGCCAGTTCGTCGCAGAACCCGCTGGGCAGACCACCCGCTTCAAGACGGATCGTCAAACGCCTTGCCCGGGCCTGCCGGTATTCCTGGAGCGTGAGAATCTCCCGGACCCGTCCGCGCATACCGCCGTTGTAGTCGTCCTGGCTGACCTGGCATTCCATAACCAGGATGGCGTCCTTGTGCAGGAGGTCGCGATACTTCTCGTATTCCCTGGCAAATACCGATGTTTCGAAACGCCCGCTCTTGTCGTCCAGGACTACGAAGGCGATAGTGTCGCCTTTCCTGCTTTTCATCGTTCTCACGGAATTGACCAGCCCGGCCACCCGCTGGGGTTCCTTACCGGGCTTCAGGTTGGCCAGTCGATCGCTGATAAACTGCTCCAGTTCCGGCAGGTATTCATCGACGGGATGGCCAGACAGGTAAAGACCCAGGGTATCGCGCTCTGCTGTCAGGCGTTGCTGTTCGCTCCAGGGCCTCACCCGGCGACTGGCGAGTCGCAGCTCGGTGTCATCCAGGGACTGAACCGGTTCAATTGCTCCGAACATGTCATCCACACCGATGGCCTGGTTGCGGCAGCTCTGCTCGGCAGCACGCAGCGTGTCGTCCAGACCGGCCATCAATGCCGCGCGTTTGTGGTCCGCATCGATATCCGGCACGACATTGTCCAGCGCCCCGGACTTGATCAGCGCCTCCATTGTCCGTTTGTTGACGCTGTGACTGTCCACCCGGATACAGAAATCCAGGAGGCTGCTGAAGGTCCCGTCGCGCTCCCGGGCCTCGGTGATCGCCCTGATGGGACCCTGGCCCAGCCCCTTGATAGCACCGAGGCCGTAGACAATTTCGCCCTGGTCGTTGACCGTGAAGTTATGCTCGCCGACATTGACATCCGGATGCACCAGCGGCAGACCCATGGACCGGCATTCGTCGATCAGGGTGACGATCTTGTCTGTATTCTGCATGTCAGCAGTAAGCACGGCGGCCATGAAAAACGCCGGATAGTGGGTTTTCAGCCAGGCTGTCTGGTAGGAAACCAGCGCATAGGCCGCCGAGTGGGACTTGTTGAACCCGTAGCCTGCGAATTTTTCCATCAGGTCGAAAATAGAGCCGGCAAGTTTTTCATCGACACCGCGTTTACTCGCTCCGTCCATGAAAATTTTGCGTTGCCGCTGCATCTCTTCGGGTTTTTTCTTGCCCATGGCCCGGCGCAGCATATCCGCTTCACCCAGGGTGTAGTTGGCAAGCACCTGGGCGATCTGCATGACCTGTTCCTGGTAAAGGATGACACCGTAGGTGTTTTTCAGTACGGGCTCCAGGTCCTGATGGGGGTAATCGACCTTCGCCCGACCGTGTTTGCGATCGATGAAGTCATCCACCATGCCGGATTGGAGTGGTCCCGGCCTGAACAGCGCGACCAGGGCAACGATATCTTCGAAACAACTGGGTTGAAGTCGCTTGATCAGGTCTTTCATACCCCGGGATTCCAGCTGGAAGACCGCCGTGGTGTTGGCCTTGCGCAGCAACCCGTAGACCGCGTCGTCATCCAGGGAAATCCGATCGATATTGACCTCCGGGGCTTCCCTGTTCCCCGCGTTGATCATTTTGACAGCCCAGTCGATGATGGTAAGGGTACGCAGCCCGAGAAAATCAAATTTAACCAGCCCGGCTGTTTCCACGTCATTCTTGTCAAACTGGGTGACCAGGCTCTCTCCGTTTTCATCACAGTACAAAGGCGTGAAATCCGTAAGCCGGGTAGGTGCGATTACAACGCCACCTGCATGCTTGCCCACGTTGCGCACAATACCCTCGAGCTTATGCGCCATGTCCATGATTTCCTGGGCATCCTCGTCGCTGTCGATAAACTCTTTCAGCTGCGGCTCCTGCTCAATGGCCCTGACCAGGGTGATGCCAGGCTCGAAGGGAATCAACTTCGACAGCTTGTCCGCCAGTGCGTAGGATTTGCCCTGAACGCGTGCCACGTCCCGCACCACGGCCTTGGCCGCCATGGTTCCGAAGGTGATGATCTGGGATACGGCCTCCTTGCCGTAAAGATCGGCGACATGGTGTATCACCTGGTCACGTCCATCCATGCAGAAATCAACGTCAAAATCCGGCATGGACACCCGCTCCGGATTCAGGAATCGTTCGAACAACAGATCGTATTTCAGCGGGTCAAGATCGGTAATTCCCAGTGCCCAGGCCACGATTGAACCGGCGCCCGAGCCGCGCCCGGGACCGACGGGGATGGCGTTGTTCCTGGCCCACTGAATAAATTCCATGACGATGAGAAAATAACCCGGAAAGCCCATCTGGATAATAATGTCCAGTTCGCTGTCCAGGCGCTGGAAGTACGGTGCGCAGCAGGACTGGAAATCGTCCGCACCCGGGTCGAAGATTTCCCGCAGACGCCCTTCGAGCCCTTCTCTGCTGGCCTTGCGAAAGTAAGCGTCAACGGTAGTGTCTTCGGGAACCGGGTAATTCGGCAGATGGGGTTTGTTCAGTTCCAGCGCCAGATTGCAGCGCCTGGCAATCTCAACAGTGTTTTCGATCGCCTCGGGTATATCCACGAACAGTTCAGCCATCTCGGCGGCGGAGCGCAGGTACTGTTGATCGCTGTAATTATGGGAACGGCGGGGATCATCCAGGGTGCGACGCTCGTTGATACAGACCCTGACTTCGTGGGCATCGAAGTCTTCACGCCGGAGAAACCTGACGTCATTGGTGGCCACCACCGGACACTGTTCACTGGCCGCCAGTTGCACAGCTGCGTCGATGTAGTCTTCTTCACCGTTTCTGCCGGTTCGCTGCAATTCGAGATAGTAGCTGTCAGGAAACAGTTGCAGCCAGTCACGCAACAGGTCCGCCGCCAGTTCCGGTTCGCCTGCCAGCAGTGCGCGCCCCACATCGCCGTGTCGCCCACCGGAAAGAGCGATCAATCCGTCGGCATGGTCACGCAGCCAGTCTTTGTCAAGATGGATTTCGGCGTGGGTGGATTTCTCGGTATAGACGCGGGAAATTAACCGGGTCAGGTTCAGGTAGCCAGCCCGGTTCCTTACCAGCAGGACCAGCTGCGACTCGCCGCCCTGCTCGTCGACTACGGTGATATCGCAACCGCAAAGGGGCTTCAGTCCCCTGTCGATTGCGGCGGTATAGAACTTGATAAGTCCAAACAGGTTGCCCAGGTCGGTGACTGCCAGAGCGGGCATTGCCATTTCTGCGGCCGCTGCCACCAGGGGTCTGATGGTGACGATGCTGTCACTGATGGAGTACTCCGTGTGCAGGCGTAAATGAACAAATTGACTCGTTTGGGTAGCGTCTGTCATCTGATAACGAATCACTCGTGACCGGGGTTGCGGCTGCAGCAGTGGCGGTGGATCTCAGGATTGACTATACAGTTTTTTACCAGGCTTGTGCAGGCGCATTCCAGCCACTACTGCCGGGCCTGTTCGGCACTGGCTTGCGCCAGGTCGGCCACCGGCCGGAACGAGCGGCGGTGCACCGGAGTGGGTCCCAGGCGGTTAAGGGCCTGCAGGTGGGCCCTGGTCGGGTATCCCTTGTGCCGTGCAAATCCGTATCCTGGGTACAGGCGTTCCAGGTCCCGCATTTCGCCATCCCGGGTCACCTTGGCCAGGATCGATGCTGCCGCTACGCATTGCAGCCTGGAGTCACCCTTGATGACGGCAGTCGACGCATGACGCCAGCGGGGACAGGTATTGCCGTCAACGTAGATGAATTCCGGAATGGCAGCCAGGCCGTCCACTGCGCGTTGCATGGCCAGCAAACTTGCCTGGAGGATATTCAGCCGATCGATTTCAGCGACGCTGGCATGACCGACGGCAAAGGCCCTGGCCTGTTCGACAATGGCCTGGCAACAGGCTTCCCGTCGCGACCGGCTCAGCTTCTTGGAATCGTTCAGACCAGGTACCGGCCTGGCAGGGTCCAGGATCACCGCTGCCGCGACCACCGGTCCGGCGAGGGGACCCCTGCCGGCCTCATCCACACCGGCAATCAGCCGGTGGCCGGCAGCGAATTCGGGAAGTTCTATGTCAAGCTGCATGACGGATTGTCCTTCTATACAGCCGCTTTACAGCTGCCCGGGCGCGCTCACTGAGGTTCGGCATTTTACCTGCCGGTCCGGAGACATCCGCAGACAGGTTTCAACCTGTCTGGAGCAGGCCGGCGACCGCATCCGCGGCCTTGCTGCTTGCCTGTCGCGCCAGCTCCCGGTGAATCTGTTCGAATCTGGCCAGTCGACTGTTCCAGGTTTCGGGATTGGCCATGAAGTGCTGCAGTTCCCGGGCCAGGTTACCGGGCGTGGCCTCGGCCTGGATATACTCGGGTACCAGCTTTTCACCGGCAAGCAGATTGGGCAGTCCGACGAAGGGGATTTTCAACAGGCGCGACGCCAACAGGTAAGTCAATGACGCCAACTTGTAACAGATCACCATGGGTTTCTTCAGCAACATCGTTTCCAGGGTGGCGGTACCCGATGCCAGGAAAACGAAATCCGCTGCCCTGATGGCATTCTGCGAATTGCCATCGATAAACAGAAACGGGCTTTTTCCTTCCGCCGGGCCCAGCAGGCCCTCCATATAGGCGCGCAGTTCGGGGCTGGCGCAGGGCACCACGAAACTGAGTGGTTTACCAGGTGCCAGGCATTGACTGGCCGCTGCAAAAAAAACCGGTGCCAGGCGTCGAACCTCGTTCATGCGACTGCCCGGTAACAGGGCGACCAGTATCCTGTCATCCTCGATGCCAAAGGCAGATCGTGCCGTGGCCTGGTCGTAGTCAGTGGCAAGGTCATCAGCCAGTGGATGGCCGACACAGGTTACCGGAACATCGTGGATCTGATAGATCGCTGTTTCGAACGGGAACAGCACCAGCATCAGGTCAACGGCCCGCTTGATTTTATGAATGCGCTTTTCGCCGTAGGCCCAGACACTGGGACTGACATAGTGGACAGTTCTGATACCACGGGAGCGCAGGTAGCTTTCAAATCGGGTGTTGAAGCCTGGCGAGTCGATACCGACAAACACGTCAGGTGGATTCTGCACAAAGTGCGCCTTGAGTTGCCGGTCGATAGACAGCAGTTCCGGCAGACGGGCCAGGGGTTCGATAAACCCCATTACCGACAGCCGGTCCATGGGAAACAGGCTGTGAAACCCCAGTTCCTGCATGGCCGGGCCGCCAATGCCCTCGAACCGGGCATTGGGGAAACGCCTTTGCATCTCCTTTATGAAACCGGCGCCAAGATTGTCACCCGACTTTTCGCCGGCGATCATGCCAACGCGTAACTCCTGAGTCATTGGGCTGTCGTCCTGTGAGATGGCCGGCTCCGGCTGTGGGATCAGCGGTGAATTCCCTTCTCGGAAGCCTGCAGGGAATCGATAAGCACCTGCAGATCGGCACAGCGTTCTTTCATAATCTCCAGTTCTTCGATCGCCTCCTGCAGGTTCAGTCCACGCCGGTAGATGACTTTAAAAGCCTCGCGAATAGTCTTGATGGCATCCTTGTCGAAACTCCGACGCTCCATGCCGATGGCATTGATGCTGCGGACCGCTGCCGGGTTGCCGCTGACGATCATGTACGCCGGCACATCGTTGGTTATGTGAGTACAGCCACCCACCATGGCATGTGCACCGATTTTCAGAAACTGGTTGACTCCCGCGTATCCTCCAAGTATCACCCAGTCTGCCACCTGCACATGCCCGGAAATCCCGACATTGTTGGCGAAAACGGTATGATTGCCCACCATGCAGTCATGGGCAACGTGGACATAGGGCATCAGGAGATTGTCACTGCCGATTGCCGTGACACCCCCGCCCACCGCAGTCCCCCGGTGCAGGGTGACGCCTTCGCGAAACGTGTTGTCGTCGCCAATTTCCAGCCAGGTTTCCTCGCCTTTGAATTTCTTGTCTGCCGGGTCCTCACCCACCGAGGCAAACTGGAATATCCTGTTGTTGTTTCCCAGGACAGTATTGCATCGAATAATGACATGAGAGGCGACATTCGTTCCTGCGCCAATCCTGACGTTTGGCCCGATGATAGACCACGGCCCCACAGTGACATTTTCAGCCAGCTCGGCCGAGGGATCAATTTTTGCACTGGGATCAATCAACCGGAACCTTCCTTTCCGCGCACATGATATTCATGGTTGTGACCAGTTCGTCGTCAACGGTAGCCTTACAGTGAAACTTGTAAATCCCTTTCCTTGCCGTATCTATCTCGGCCATCAGCATCAGCCTGTCTCCCGGAACCACCGGCCTGCGCAGCCTGACGTTGTCGGCGCCGACAAAATAGTAAAGGTAGCCATCCTTGGGTTTTTTTTCCTGGCTCTTGAATCCAAGTACACCGGCAACCTGGGCAAGGGCCTCGATAATCAATACCCCGGGCATGATCGGTTCGTGGGGGAAGTGACCAACAAAGAACGGCTCGTTTACCGATACGTTCTTGTAGCCAATAATCGATTTGCCAAGGTCGATGTCTACAATTCTGTCAACCAACAGGAACGGGTAGCGCTGCGGCAGGTATTCCTTGATTTCCTCGATACTCATTTTCATAAAGACTCTTCCTCAAATCTTCCAATACCAGCCTGCTAGTCCCTGTCTTCCAGCTTTTTCAAACGCTTTGCAATACTGTCCAGTTGATTGAAGCGCACCGCATTACGTCGCCATCTGGCGGATTTTAACATCCCGGTACCGGAAGAATAATCTCCAGCTTCCGAGATGCTCTGGCTGACCAGGGACATTGCGCCAACCCTGACACGATCCGCTATGTGGATATGCCCGACCACACCCGAAGCACCACCAAGTACGCAATGTCTGCCAATCGTGGCGCTGCCGGCAATCGCCGTACATCCGCATATTACCGTGTGGGCGCCTATTCGGCAGTTATGGCCAATCTGAACCTGGTTATCTATCTTTACTCCCTGTTCAATAACCGTGTCTTCTATCGCACCACGATCTATAGTGGTGCCGGCACCGATTTCAACATCATCGCCCACCCGCACACTGCCAAGTTGATGAATCTTTATCGACTGTTCACCGTCGAATGCAAATCCAAAGCCGTCCGCACCGATTACTGCTCCGGCGTGGACTATGACGTTGTCGCCAAGCTCAACGGCGTGGTAGAGGGTGACATTGCCGTGCAACCGGCAACCATCACCGATTCGCGTATTTCTGCCGACCCGGGTGCCTGATCCGATCACGCAATCGTTGCCCAGCACTACGCCTTCCTCGATCACGGCAAAGGCACCGATGGACAGATTCGCGGGTTGCTCGACGCTGACGTGGATTGATGCGGAAGGATGTACGGTCCAATGTGGATCGGGCGAGTTGTCAAATAACTGAGTGGCCCTGGCGAAGGTAACGTAGGGTGCCGGTGAGATCAGCTTGTTTACCGGGCATGAGGCAGCAAAACGTCGATCAAGAATTACGGCAGACGCCCTGCTGCCGGCGAGTTGATTCACATAGGCGGGGTTACTCAGAAATCCGAGTTTTCCGGCTGTCGCGCCTGACAACGTTGCCAAACCGTTGATCAGGCAGTCGCCGTCGCCATCCAGCTCAACATCAAGTATCTCGGCGAGGTTGCCAAGTGTATAACTTATTTCGTCGCTCACCTGGCTCGAACCCGAAGCCGTCTGTCAATCTACTGGCCCATCTCGTTGATTTTCGCAGTGACTTTGGGCGTGATGTCCAGCACTGGATCGGCATAGGCTACGCCGGTGGCATTGAGAATAAGATCGTAACCACCTTCAGCAACGACTTCGGTGATGGCAGCACTCAAGGTCTGACGCATGCTCTCGATAAATTGCTGATTCTTTTCCTGCAATGCCTGCTGAACCCGCTCGGATATCAATTGCAGCTGCAGCTGTTTCTCCTGCGCGTCGGCATTCAGCTGGCGTTTTTCCGACTCGCTCATGATAGCCTCATCCTGCTGAAATCGCTGTTGCAGGCCAATCAGTTCTTCCTGCAGAGTCTGGGCTCGCCGCTCATCGCTGGAAAATTCCGCCTGCAGTTCTTCCTGAACCACCCGCGCGGCCTCCGAATTGAACAATGCCTGTTCCAGGTTGATGATGCCGATTTTCGTATTCTGGGCGAGCACGATACCCGGGACCATGAAAACGCCTGCGAGCAGCATCAGAACATTATATTTTTTCACGTTAAGTCTCCAATAAAAACAATGCCCACGCGGGCATTTGGCACTTGATTTCAGTAAATTTTCGCGGGATCGCCGAAATTCTGTCCAGGTCGCTGTAGACGAGGCAGCGTCTGGCCAGCGATATGCCTGGTTTCCCGCCAGTCTCTCTAATTTTTCTGCCAGTCAGCTGCTAGTTCCGGTCTATCCTGGATTTCAGGCCTGTGTCAGCCTGAAGACACAGGCAGACGCCGCTTATCCTGCAAATTCAGGCGAGTGTGCCCGGTTTTGGTCGGCAAATCCATTAAATTTACCACCCGGGCGACAATCATCGGGCTGACAACCGGGCCGACACTTGCCGGGTATCGGCTGTTTACACCCGGTGATTTTACGTTAACCAGCTAAAAACCGGTACCGATGGTAAAGTCAAAAGTCTTCGTATCGTCGTTTTCTCCCTCTTTCAGCGGCGTTGCCAGGTAGAAGGTCAACGGGCCGAAAGGCGACAGGTAGGTTATACCGATTCCGGCGGCAAAGCGCAGTTCCCCGGCGTCGAAATCACTGCAGTTGCGGAACTGTCTCTGTGTCTCGGTACAGTTGCTGGAAAACACGTTACCGCCATCAATGAAGAAAGAAGACCGGATCTGATTCCGATTTGGCACGAAAGGCAGGGGGAACAGCAGCTCCAGGGTTCCTGTGGTAAGGATATTGCCACCGAAGCTGTCGAAGTCGTCATCGAGAAAGAACTGTTGCACCGCCAGCACCAGTTCCTCGTTACCAAACTCATCGGTGATGGTGCTGGTCTGGTAGGCCAGTTCCCTGCTCGCCGCCGTGGCAAAACCGTCAAAATCCTGAATTATCTCGCCGTTTTCATCTTTCTCCAGTGCCGAAACCACCGGCTGGATGATGTAGCCCCGGCCAGGTGTGCTCTGGGGACCCAGGCTGTTTTCATCAAATCCGCGCACCACACCCTGGGCGGTGATACCGCCGGCAAAGAAGTGATTGAAAAACGGCATTTCTTCAGATTTGCCGTAACCGAATCCATACCCCAGGTTATAGCGGGCGGCAATCACCCACTCGCGATTGTCTGTCAACGGCCAGTACATCTGTCCCTGGTAATTGATGGTGGCGTACTCAAGGTCACTGCCGGGAAGGCTAAGCTCGATACCCACGCTGTGCAATGCCCCGTCGTTGGGCAGCTGGCCACGGTTCAGGGTATTGCGGAACCAGGTGCCGGTGACGGTGAAGTTATCGAAGGTGTCGCCGTTGCGGTCGATGAAACCGGGTTCAGGAAATCTCTGCAGGGCAAAATCGGGCAAATCCCTGACATCGCCAAACACCGCGTCGGTGACCGGCCCCTGCCAGGGATTGGAGTTGGCCGGGGATATCAGGTACTTGTTAATTCCCTCGAAAAAAACCGGCGACGCCTGAATCTCCTGCACTGAACCGCTGCCCGAACTCAATTCGGTATGGGAATAGCCAATGTCAAAACCAATGGCCTCCACTTCGCTCATGGGGTAGCTGAAATTGAAGCCGGCACCGTAGGAAGTTGTGTTGAAGCTTGAAATATTGAAAGGCGAATCCACTTCCCGAGCGAAAACGTTGAAACCCCGGCTGACACCGTCCGGCGTAAAATAGGGATCCAGGTACTGGATATTGAGACTCTTGGTAAACCGGCTGCGATTGAGTCCAAAGCCGATAGTCTTGCCGGTACCCAGGAAGTTCTGTGCCTGCAGGCCGGCACTGATAAAAAAGTTTCCGGCGCCACCGCCCACGGAAAAATTGATGGAACCGAAGTTCTGCTCAACCACCTGGTAGTTGACGTCTATCTGGTCTTCCGTGCCCGGCACCTCCACGGTCTCTACTTCCACGGTTTCAAAATATCCCAGCCGTTCCAGCCTGACCTTGGATTGCTCGATCTGCTGACTGGAGGCCGGCGCACTTTCAAACTGCCGCATTTCCCGGCGCAGGACGTCGTCGGCCGTCGACAGATTGCCACTGAAGTTGATGCGATTGACGTAGGTTCTGTTCCCGGGGTCAATAAAAAATGTCACGTCAACGGTATTCTCGCCCTCGTTGATTTCCGGAACTCCGGTTGCTTCCGCGAAGGCGTAGCCCAGGTTACCGAGAAACTGCACCATGATTTCCTCGGTGCCGGTGACCAGCGCCTGCGAATAAATCTGGTCCGGTCGGACAAAGATAGCGGCCCGCAACAGGGATTCCGCATCCACCAGGTCACCGGCCAGATCAACCTCGTTGATGACATACTGCGGGCCTTCGGTAATGTTGACGGTTATGTAGATTTCTTCCTTGTCCGGCGTGATGGAAATAGGCGTGGAATCGATATTGAATTCGACATAGCCATTGTCCAGGTAGTAGGATTCCAGCCGTTCCAGGTCACCGGAAAACTGTTCCCGGGAATAGCGATCGCGGCGACTGAGAAACATGTACCAGGGCCTGGTACCCTGTTGAAACAAATTCAGCAGTTCTTCATCATCGAAGGCGTTGTTGCCGACGATATTGATGTGTTGAATCCTGCTTTCTTCACCTTCATTGATATCCAGGTTGATGGCCACCCGGTTTCGGGGCAACTCTTCCACACCGATCTCCACGGTTGCGCCGTAACGACCCCGCGATGCATAAACGTCCTGTATCCCCTGCCGGATGGCCTCCAGCGTGGACCGGGTGAAAATCTGACCTTCTGCTATTTCCGCGCCGGCCATGTTTTCGATAATCTGGTCGGTTTCCAGAACGCTGTTGCCCTCGATGTTTATTTCCGCCACCGAGGGACGTTCCAGGATACTGATGACCAGGAGATTACCGTCTCGCAATACTTCGATGTCCTCGAAGTAACCCGAATCCGATAACGCCCTGATGATGTCCGCTGCCACATCCGGAGTCACTTCATCGCCAATTCCCACAGGCAGCAGTCCGTAAATAACCCCGGGTGATACCCGCTGGTAACCATCGATGATGATGTCAGCAATTGTAAAGCTCTGTCCGTAAGACGAATTGGCTATTCCTATAGCCAATAGAACACCAAGACAAAATCTTTTCATTATCAAATTCGTACTCAAGTTTGTGCTAGGCAACAACAATGGCGGGTATGTCAGTCACCGCAACTGCGGGTGAACAGGTTCAGAGCAGCCGACTGACGTCGTTATAAATTGCCAGAACCATTATTCCCGAAATCAGCAGCAGTCCCAATTGCAATCCCAGTTCCTGTATTTTTTCCGGAACAGGCCTGCGCGTGATTCCTTCGATTGCGTAATACAGCAGATGACCACCATCCAGCACCGGTATCGGCAGGAGATTGAGAACACCCAGCGAAATACTCAGGATCGCCAGGAAGCCAAGATACACGTCCAGCCCGTAACTGGCGGTTTCTCCGGCCACCTGGGCGATGGTAATGGGGCCATTGATATTCTTGACCGATATCAGCCCCACCACCATTTTTTTCACCGAATCCAGCACGAACAGGGACTTGTCCCAGGTTTCCTGCAGGGCCGGCACAACAGCCGAAACAACATTGAATTCCACGCGACGCTGTCGGTCTGCCGGCAGTAGATCCGCCAGCGATCTTTCCACGACAGAAGCGCCGATGGTACCAATGACCAGTTCGTCGCTGATCGGGGTCCGCTCGGGGCGAATCACCAGGTCGACTGCTTCACCACCCCGTTGGACAACAACATCGAGATCGAGTTCCGGGCTGGCCCTGACGATCTCCACCCAATGAGACCAGCCTCTGACCCGCTGACCATTGGCGCTGATAATTTCATCACCAGGCTGCAGCCCGGCTGCCTCCGCTCTGCCGCCGGAGATGACCGATGCGATTTCCGGTGGCAGATCAAACTGGACAATGCCCAGGGAATATAGCGGGTCCGGTGCAGTCTGATCCGCCAGCCAGTCGTCGATGGGAATCCTTACAGTTTCTGTTCCCAATGCGCTTGCCGGTACCACCGTCATTTCGATGTCGCCGGATTCCCCGAGCCGCTCCAGCAGCTTCATGGTGACCTGCTGCCACATCGTGGTCTGGGCACCGTCCACGGCGATAATTTCATCCCCTGGCTGCAGGCCGGCCTGCTCTGCCCTGCTGTCTTCGACGATACTGTGTACCACTGGCGCAACGCCATTGAGGCCATAGCTGATGTTGATTATCCAGAAAACCACGGCCGCCAGGATGAAATTGGCAATCGGGCCAGCCGCGACAATGGCCATGCGTTGCCACAGCGGTTTGAAAGCAAACGACTCCTCGCGCTGTCCGGCCGGAATGTCGCCTGGTTGCGCTACCGCCGTGTCCTCCTGGCCCAGCATTTTGACATAGCCGCCAAGGGGAATAGGCGCAATCGCGTATTCCACGCCATCCTTCCCGATCCAGGATTTGAAAGGTTTACCGAACCCCACCGAGAAACGCAGCACCTTGACGCCGCATCGCCGGGCGACCCAGAAATGGCCGAACTCGTGAAAAGTGACCAGGATGCCCAGCGTCACGATCAGCGCCAGGATGTTGATAATCAGGGTTGGCAGCATACAGTTAACCTATCAGTCAGGGTCTCAGTCAGAGTCGCCGAAATTTGCAAAAAATCAGCAATTCACCTGTAAAATCAGTTCATTAGCCAGATTTCGAGCGTGTGCATCCTCGCCGTGGATGATATCGAGACTTGTCGCGGCTCCACAAGGTATTTTCGACATAACCTCTTCTATTACCCGATGAATCTGGTGGAAACCCAGGCGATTATTGAGAAAACCATCCACGGCGACTTCATTGGCGGCATTGAGAATCGCCGGGGCCGTACCACCGACCCGGGCGGCTTCGATGCCCAGTTTCAAACAGGGAAACCTGTGCAGATCGGGTTTTCTGAATTCCAGCGGCGCCTCGGCGGTCAGATCGAGGCGGGAGGCGCCGGAATCCATGCGTTCCGGCCAGGCCAGGCCATGGGCGATGGGAATTCGCATGTCCGGACTGGCAAGTTGCGCGACTACCGACCCATCCTCATATTCGACCATGGAGTGAACGATGCTCTGGGGATGAATGACCACCTCCAGCTGTTCAGCAGCCAGGTCGAACAGGTAACAGGCCTCAATGAACTCCAGTCCCTTGTTCATCAGGGTGGCGGAATCAACGGAGATTTTTCGCCCCATGTCCCAGCGCGGATGTCGACAGGCCTGCTCCGGGGTGACATCGGCGAGTTCCCTGGCCGGGGTATCCAGGAACGGTCCGCCGGAAGCCGTCAGAAGAACTCTGCGAACGCCCTGCTTGCCGCTTACCGTTTCCCCCTTCAGGGCCGGTGGCAGACACTGAAAAATGGCATTGTGTTCGCTGTCTATGGGCAACAGCCTGGCACCATTGCCCCTGACACTGTCCATGAACAGATCGCCTGCCATGACCAGCGATTCCTTGTTGGCCAGCAGGACTTTCTTGCCGGCCCTGACCGCTGCCAGCGTTGCGTTGAGTCCTGCGGCGCCAACGATGGCCGCCATCACCGTATCGACGTCTTCGTGAGCGGCAACCATTTCCAGCGACGCGGCGCCGGCCAGGACCTCCGTTTCACTGTCCCCCAGTTGTTCCCGCAGCAGGTCAGCCTGTTCTTCTTCCACGACCACGACGAACCGGGGGGAGAACTGCCGGATCTGAGTCAATAACAGGCCGATGTTGCGCAATGCAGTGAGTGCAAACACGTCATAATCCCGGTGCCGGGCGATAACATCCAGGGTGCTTTCACCGATGGAACCGGTAGAGCCTAGAATTGTCACTTGCCGTGTCGCCAAGGTGCTGTCTCCTGTCACTTTCAACCCGCGGCCCGCAGTACCAGGAACAGCCACAATACCGCCACCGGCGTCGCGGCAGTCAGGCTGTCCAGTCGATCGAGGATTCCTCCGTGGCCGGGGAGGACCGTACCACTGTCTTTCAATTGTCGATTGCGCTTCATCATGCTTTCGAACAGATCCCCTACCACGCTGCTGATCGAAACCAGCATGGCACCGAGCAGCACCAGCAGAATCTGCAAGCCGTTCAGCTCCACCGCACGGTTCGCCGTGGCAAGGAGAATCAGCGCTGTCAGCAGCACACAGCTGGCCATGCCACCCCAGAATCCAGCCCAGGACTTTCCCGGACTAAGATTGGGAGCCAGTTTTTTTCTACCCCAGGCCCGTCCCGCGAAATACGCACCGATATCAGCCACACTGACCATCGCTATCAACGCCAGCACGAGGCCGCCGTCAGGATCAAGATACTTCAGCTGTACAACGCCACTCCAGGTTGGAACCAGTACGAAAACACCCATCAACGCAAGGTGTGACTGCTCATTCCAGTACCTGGCGTTCCGGGGATAACCGATCATCAACCAGATTGCCAGTATCCAGAACAGCAGCCCGAATAACATCAGGGTAAGAACGCGGAATGAATCAAGGAATTCTGCCCGGGGAAAAACGCCGGTCAGGAAGAAACCGCCGGCTACCATGGCCGTGATACTGAAAACGTAACCCGCCCGACCGCGCAGATCGGACAGTCCGATAAATCGTGTCCACTCCATGCTGCAAAGTATGGTGATCAGCGCCACTGCCAGTGCGAAAGCGAAAGGCGAAGCAAAGACGCTTACCAGCACCAGTCCGGCAATCAGCACAATAGCAGTAACGACTCTTTGCAGTAGCACGCCCGTTACCCCGTCACCCGGAATCCGGATGCCGACCGTAGCGTCGCTGTCGGGACGCATAGTCGTCCAGCGCCAGCTGAAGCTGGCCATCATCAAAGTCAGGCCAGTAACAGTCGGTAAAATACAGTTCTGTATAGGCGAATTGCCAGAGCAGGAAATTACTGATGCGGTGTTCTCCGCCGGTTCGTATACACAGATCCGGTGCCGGGGCGTCACCCAGAGAAATAAATCGCTGGATGACCTCCGTATCGATCTGCTCCGCAGTCAGGTTACCTGCCATGACTTCCCCGGCGGCTTTTCGAGCCGCTTCGGTGATATCCCAGCGCCCGCCGTAGTCGGCAGCCACCGTGACAGTCAGCCCGGAATTCTGCTCGGTCAGTTTCTCCACCTGCTGCATATGATTAAGCAGCCTGTTGGAAAAATCCGCGCGTCTGCCGATGAACCTGATTCGCACGTTCTTGCCGTGAAACTGTTCGATTTCCTTGCGCTTCAGCACAGCCAGGAACAGCGACATCAGCGCGTTCACTTCTTTCTTCGGCCGCAACCAGTTTTCACTGCTGAAGGCAAACAAGGTCAGATACCTGACCTCACGCTTTATGCAGCTGTCGACCAGATCCCGGGCAGTTTCCGCACCACGTCGATGACCGGCTGTTCCAGAAAGACCCCGGGATCTGGCCCAGCGATTGTTACCATCCATGATGACCGCAATATGCGTCGGCAGCCTGTTGGTGGAGTCGGATTCCATACTTCGCTGATCCCTTCTGTTCCCGTCGCAAACCTGGGCAAGCGATGGCAGTGCAGTGCTTCACCCCTGGGTATAGAAGCGGATAGTCAGACAGATAAAAGATCCTGCTCTTTCTCCGCAAGACTGGATTCGATGGCCTCGACGTATTTGTCAGTCAGCTTCTGAATACTTTCCTCGGCCCGGCGCAGGTCGTCCTCACTGATCTCTTTTTCCTTTTCCAGTTCCTTCAGATCGGAATTGGCATCGCGCCGGATGTTGCGTATTGCCACCCTGGCATTTTCCGCCTCGTGACGGGCCTGCTTGGTAAACTCCTTGCGGGTTTCTTCCGTCAGTGGTGGCATCGGCACGCGAATGGATTCACCGTTGTTCGACGGATTCAATCCCAGGTCCGATTTCATGATTGCCTTTTCGACTTCGCCGATCATGGACTTCTCCCAGGGATTTACCACCAGCGACCGACCTTCCTCGACGATGACGTTGGCAAGCTGGTTCAGCGGTGTCTCGGCGCCGTAGTAGTTCACCACGATGCCATCAAGAAGACTGGGGTGAGCCCGACCGGTACGAATCTTGTTGAACGCCGTTTCCAGCGAGGCAACACTTTTCTGCATGCGTTCTTCGGCGTCCCTGGTAATTTCGTTGATCATCTGCTGATTCTCCCGGTTGTTTTAGCCTGGACTGGCATCCAGCTGTCCTTTGGTTAGCAGGCTGTTGAAAAACTACTCCGCTTGCCAATTGGTCGTTGAAAACTGATTTAAAATGCTCATTTACGCCGGGTAAACAGCGCTTTTTCGCCAGTTTTCGCCTCGTCCTGGCTGTGCTCATGACGTTTTTCAACAGCCTGTTAGTCGATGGTGGTACCCTCACCGTTTCCAATCACATTGTTCAGCAGCGCCCCGGCCTTGGTCATGTCGAATACGCGGATGGGAATCGCGTGATCCCGACTCAGACAGATCGCGGTCAGGTCCATAACACCCAGTTTCTTCTCGATCACTTCGTCATAGCTGAGGGTATCGAACTTTACCGCGTCTGGATCGATGTTTGGATCCGCCGAGTAGACGCCGTCCACCTTGGTGGCCTTCAGTATCAGCTCTGCCCCGATTTCGATGCCGCGCAGACAGGCCGCCGTATCGGTAGTGAAAAACGGATTGCCTGTGCCTGCCGAAAAAATAACCACGTCCCCGGCCCGCAAATGCCGCATGGCCGTGCGGCGGTCATAATGCTCTACCATACCGCTCATTTGCACCGCTGACATGACCCGGGTAGGAATTCCTGCCCGCTCCAGGGCATCGCGCATCGCCAGGGCATTCATCACTGTTGCCAGCATACCCATGTGATCGCCGGTGACGCGTTCCATGCCGGCGGCATGCAGGGCAGCACCACGAAACAGGTTGCCGCCGCCGATTACCATGCCCACTTCGATACCGAAGCCGACCAGTTGCCCCACTTCAACGGCAATTCGATCAAGCACTTTAGGATCGATACCGAACTCACCGGAACCCATCAGCGCTTCACCACTGAGTTTCAGCAGGATTCGTTTATATTTCTTGTCGGTTCCCGGCATGGTGGCTTGTCCCGTTGATGATCGAAACTGCCAGTGCAGTCTCGTTTCGCTACCGACCGACTAGCTGTCCAGTTGTGCAGCAACCTCGGCAGCGAAGTCTTCTTCTTTCTTCTCGATCCCCTCACCCACTTCATAGCGGACAAACGAGACCACGTCGGCACCGGCCTCCTTCAGCAGGTCTGCCACCTTGGTATCCGGATCCTTGACAAAGGGCTGTTCCAGCAAGCTTACTTCAGCTACGAATTTTCGCAATCTGCCGGTAATCATCTTCTCGATGATTTCTTCCGGCTTGCCGCTCTCCCTGGCCTGGGCAGTATAAATTTCAGATTCCTTGGACAGTACGTCTTCCGGCACATCCTCCGTGTGTATCACCATCGGGTTGAGCGCGGCAATATGCATGGCGATATCCCGTGCCAGGGATTCATCCCCGCCCTGCAGTGCGATGAGAACGGCAATCTGGTTATTGTTATGAACGTAGGAGTCAACAATACCCTTGTTGGCGTCGTCAAAGCCCAGCCTGGCGACTCGTCGGACCGTGATGTTTTCCCCGATTTTCTGCACCAGTGCCTGTCGCGCTTCTTCAAGTCCGCCGTCAAGCAGTCCAGGCACATCTGCCTCGCGGTTGTCAAAGGCCGCACCCAGCACCTGAGCGACGAAATTCTGGAAATTGTCATCCTTGGCGACAAAGTCAGTCTCGCTGTTGACTTCAACGACGACACCGTAGTTACCGTCCTCGGCAATCCTGGTCGCAACCATTCCCTGGGCCGCAACCCGGCTGGACTTCTTGGCAGCCTTGAGGCCACTCGCCTTACGCAGGTCATCGATGGCCTGGTCCATATTGCCGTCGGCTTCCTGGAGGGCTTTTTTGCACTCCATCATACCCAGCCCGGTGCGCTCGCGTAATTCCTTGACCATGCTTGCAGAAATAGTAGTCATGTTATCAGCCTCTCAACTTTCACGCCGCCCGGCTCGGGGCGGCAATCGAAATATTCGGTTTGGTTTGTGAAAAAAGGGGGCATTACGCCCCCGGAATGAATCCTGTCCTGTGAGTTGGGAATCAACTCGAGAGGAATGGCAGGCTCACTTCTCGCCGTCAGAATCGGACGCCTTCTTTTTGGCCGGTGCCGTTTTCTTGGCAGCGGCCTTCTTTGCTGGCGCTTTCTTCTTGGCGGCCGCTTTTTTAGCTGGCGCTTTTTTCTTGGCAGCAGCCTTTTTGGCTGGTGCCTTCTCCTTGGCGACCGCTTTCGCCGCAGCACCTTCACTGGCTGCCGCCGGCTCTTCTGCCGCCGTGTCGGCTTTTGCCTCGGGCTCTTCGGTGGCGCCGGCTTCATCGGCAGTTTCCGCAACCGCTTCACTGGCGGTTTCGGCTTCAGCTGCCGGCTCAGGCTCGGTAACAGCCTCTTCGACCTCGGCTGCCGGCGGTTCTGCAGCCGTCGGGGCAGCTGGTTCGCTGGCTGCGGGCGCGTCTTCATCCGCCGCCGCGGCAGGTTCCGCGGCAGGCTGTGTGCTTGCAGCCGGTGCGGCGACGGCAGGCTCGTCATCATCTATTTCCACGAACTCGCCTTCACCCACTGAATTTGCTGCGTTTTTCCCGGTCACACAGGCGTCGGCGACTGCGGCAACATACAGCTTGATGGCCCGGATCGCATCGTCGTTTCCGGGAATGACGAAATCAACTCCCTCAGGATCACTGTTGGTGTCGACTATACCTATTACTGGAATCTTCAGACTGTTTGCCTCTTTCACCGAGATCCGCTCGTGATCCACGTCAACCACGAATATGGCATCAGGCAAGCCGCCCATGTCCTTGATCCCGCCAATACTGCGCTCGAGTTTCTCCTTGGCCCGGCGACGCATCAACGCCTCTTTCTTGGTAAGGTGCTCAAACGTGCCATCCACTTCCTGGGCCTCGAGATCCTTGAGCCGCTTGATCGAGCCACGAATGGTCTTGTAGTTGGTCAGCATCCCGCCGAGCCAGCGGTGGTTGACATAGGGCATGCCCGCCCGCTCCGCCTCGGCCTTGATAAACTTGCTGGCAGCCCGCTTGGTACCCACGAACAGTACTTTCTTGTTCTTGGCCGCCAGATCACGGACTTCCTCCAGCGCCGTATTCAAGGCGGGAAGTGTGTGCTCCAGGTTGATGATATGAATCTTGTTGCGAGCCCCGAAAATGTACTTGTCCATTTTGGGGTTCCAGTAACGGCATTGATGTCCGAAGTGCACGCCGGCCTTCAGCATCTCTTTCATAGATACAGCAGTCATAGCTTTTCCTGTAGTTCGGGTTAGGCCTCCATACACCCCATGACCAAACCCTTGAAACGCCATGGGAAGGCGTTCCGGCGGGCACCCATAGTCGATGTGACGGTGTATGTGTGACGTTATTTGGCTGGCGAACCAGCGTTAAATTGTGTGTTTTCCACCTGCTCCGGAGACCGGGGTCTCTGAGCGCGCCGCTTTATACCACAACAGACCAGAAATATAAAGAATCAGTCTGTTCGCCCCGGGATGGTTGGTGCCCCGGTACGCATGGAGTCCGGGGTACCGGGGCATGCAGCTTCTGTTATTCACCATGCTGGTGCTTTACAATACGCATCCTTTTGGACAGGTCACAAACAGTTGCAGCCATAGATGGGCATCAGTATCAAAAATGCGGATGAGATAGCCAGGATGCGGGTGGCCGGACGCCTGGCCGCCGAAGTTCTGGAGATGATCACGCCCTATGTTGAGCCGGGTGTCAGTACCGGGGAACTGGACCGCATCTGCCACGATTACATTGTCAACGTACAGGGGGCGATTCCGGCCCCGTTGAATTACAATGGCTTCCCCAAGTCCATCTGCACCTCGGTAAATCATGTCATCTGCCATGGCATTCCCAGTGACGGAAAGATCCTCAAGGCGGGGGATATCATCAATATTGACGTCACCGTCATCAAGGACGGGTTTCATGGCGATACCAGTAAAATGTTCTGTGTGGGCGAGACGCCGGATCACGCCCGTCGCCTGATTCGGGTAACCCAGGAATGCCTGTACAAGGGCATAGAACTGGTCAAACCCGGCGCCACTCTCGGCGACATCGGTCATGTCATACAGACCCATGCAGAAGCCAATCACTACTCGGTAGTGCGGGAATACTGTGGTCACGGCATTGGCAGGATATTTCACGAAGATCCGCAGGTACTGCACTACGGCAAGCCAAAAACCGGCTGCGTTGTTGTCGAGGGCATGACGTTCACCATCGAGCCAATGCTGAATGCCGGCAGCCGCTTTACCAAGCTTTCCAAGAAAGACGGCTGGACCGTAACCACCAAGGACCGGCGCCTGTCCGCCCAGTGGGAACACACACTGGCGGTAACCAGGGATGGTTGCGAGGTACTTACCCTGCGCTCCGATGAACAGTTTCCCCAATGATATCCACGCACAGGAACCCACACCCCTGATGCCGCAAGCTCTGCCAGACCAGGCCCGCCCTGTTGAACTGATGGACCCTGATCAGCTCTCGCTGCGCCTGCAGAACGGGGAGTTCCCGATCCCGTTGTTCAAAAGTGCCATCGAGCAGGCCAACGCCACGCTGGATCAACTCTACCGGGACAACGTGGATGTCGCCCTGCTGGTCAGCAGTCGAGCCCATTTCATCGACCAGGTATTACAGCTGGCCTGGCAGCAGTTTCCGTGGCCGGATGACAACGACATATCCCTGGTAGCCGTTGGCGGCTACGGCCGCGGCGAGCTGCACCCCCACTCTGATATCGACCTGCTGATCCTTACCCGCAACGACCGGATTGCCGGCTACAAGACCTGCATCAGCAACTTCCTGACCCTGCTGTGGGATATCAACCTGGAAATTGGCCAGAGTGTCCGCTCCCTTAAGCAGTGCAAACAGGAAGCCAAGGCCGATATTACCGTCGCCACGGCACTCATGGAATCCCGGACACTGGCGGGGCCAGCCGAGCTCCGAGACGAAATGGAACGCCTGACGTCCAGCAACAGGATCTGGCCCATCAAGCAGTTTCTGCAAGCCAAGCGGGACGAGCAGAATGCCCGCCATGAAAAATACCATGACATCGACTACGCCCTTGAGCCGAATATAAAGACTTCCCCGGGCGGTTTACGGGACATTCAGACCATCGCGTGGATAACCAAGCGTCAGTTTGGCGCAAAAACGTTCAGCGATCTCGTCGAACTGGGGTTTTTGAATGTCTCGGAGGAGAAAATATTCTCCGAAGGCCAGAAGTTTCTCTGGAAAATCCGTTACGGCCTGCATTTACTGGCAGGGCGCCGGGAAGACCGGTTACTGTTCGACAAACAACGGGAACTGGCCCGGATGCTGGGTTACCAGGATGATGACAAGAGCCTGGCGGTTGAACAATTGATGCAGCAGTACTACCAGGTTGTGGCCAGTCTACGGGAGCTCAACGATGTGCTGCTGCAACACCTGGACGAGGCCATCCTGCGAGCAGGTGAAAAAGAAAAGATCGTGCCGATCAACAAGCGTTTTCAGATCCACAATGATTACATCGAAGTTCGCCAACCGACGGTATTCAAGCGCTTCCCTTTTGCCTTATTGGAAATTTTTGTCCAGATGGCTCAAAACCCGGATATCAAGGGGGTAAGGGCATCAACCATTCGCCTGATCAGGGACCACCGACACCTGGTGGACGACAAGTTTCGCGAAGATATCCGCAATACCTCGCTGTTCATGGAGCTGCTGCGCTCCAACCACATGTTGACGCTGCAGTTGAGGCGCATGGCACGTTACGGAATTCTCGGTCTGTACCTGCCCGAATTCGGCCAGATTACCGGGAAAATGCAGCACGACCTGTTTCATATCTATACCGTCGATGCACACACCCTCCAGGTTGTGGAAAACATGCGCCGGTTCCGGTTGCCCGACGCCGAGGTCAATTTCCCCGTAGCCGCCCATATTGCCCGTCATTTACCAAAGATCGAATTACTGTACATTGCCGGGCTGTACCATGACATCGCCAAGGGTCGGGGTGGCGACCATTCGGTACTGGGCATGGAAGACGCGGCAGGCTTCTGCAGACGTCATCACCTGAGTGACTGGGACAGCAACCTGGTGGGCTGGCTGGTGCAGAACCACCTGTTGATGTCCATGACCGCGCAACGAAAGGACATCAGCGATCCGGAAGTAATCAATGACTTTGCCCGACAGGTCGGCGACAAGCTGCACCTCGACTATCTCTACGCGCTCACCGTTGCGGACATCAATGCAACCAACCCCAATCTCTGGAATGCCTGGCGGGCCGCCCTGTTGCGTCAGTTGTACCTGAATACCAAGCGGGCATTGCGGCTCGGCCTGGAGAATCCCGTGGATCGCGAGGAACGGATCAACGACAAGCAACAGTCTGTTCTGCAGAAACTGACCGATCGGGGACTCACGGAAGAAGCCATCCGGTCAATCTGGGAAAATACCGCGGACGAGTACTTCGTCAGGGAATCCGTGGCTAATATAGCCTGGCATACCGAATGCCTCCAGCAGCACCGGGAAGACGGACCGCTGATCGCCATCAAGGATACGGTGGACAATACCATCGAAGGCGGCACGCAGATATTTGTCTACGTGCCGAATACACCGTATACGTTTGCCAACTGTACGGCGGCGTTTGAGAAACTGAGACTGAACGTACAGAACGCCCGAATATTTACGTCGGCCAACGGCTACTGCATGGATACCTACACGGTTCTTGAAAACAACGGCAAGCCGGTAGGTGACAGGCCGGAACGTATCGCCCAGATCCGCAAAGTCCTGTTGGAACACATCCTGGATCGACGGTCTTATGTTGCACCGGTCAGCCGTAAGCCCGCACGACAGTTGAAATCATTCAGCCAGCACGTGGAAGCCGAACTGATCAGCAACCCGGACAAGCCCTACTCCACGCTGGAGATCAACTGTCCGGATCATGCCGGAATCCTGGCTACAGTGGGTAAAATATTCGCAGAAAACCGCGTTACCCTGCGGGACGCACGCATTACCACCCTGGGTGAGCGGGTCGAAGACCTGTTTTTCATCACCGACGAAAAGGGCAGGCCTATTACCGACAGGACGCAGGCGGCTCAGCTGGAATCGGCGATCAAGGACAGTCTGGAAGAGCGTTTTACCAGCTGATTCACCAGGGACGAGAGAGACAGCAGACCATCATGATCACGGTTTACGGAATCCGCAATTGCGACACCATAAGAAAAACCCTGCGCTGGCTGGAAGATAACGACTACCGGTTCGAATTTCACGATTACCGCAAGGACGGTATCGACAGGGAACTGGTGGAACAGTTTCTGACCCACTTTACCCCGGAGCAGCTGATCAACCGACGCGGAACCACCTGGCGTGGCCTGCCGGAGGCCACTCGGGAAAATCTTTCACCGGCAACGGCGGCAGCGCTGATGGTGGAGCATCCCGCTCTGATCAAGCGCCCTGTTCTTACAGACGGTAAAAACTGGCTGACAGGCTTCGATACCGACGCTATCCGCCAGACCATGAATTGAAGCCAGAGGGCCTGTTATGAATTCCCCAACCTTTCACAGCTTCGCTATCGGCGTAGTGACCCGAAACCGGAAAGGCGACATCATCGAAGCCCTTTATCCGGTTCCACTGCTGCATCCCCCGGAGGATCTTGTCCGGTCGGCAGCCGACGTGCTGGATCTCGGCGACACCGACAACGCTGTTGCGGCCATCGGACCCGGACTGGCCGAGGATCTGCACAGCAGGCTGATGGAAGCCGGCTTTCCGCAGCAGGCCGGGCTGGTGCAGAAACTGGCGGCAGGCAAGGCGGACGGTATCGCCTGCCTGATTAGGCAGGACAAGCCGCCCGCTTCCGTGGCCGAAGTTTTTCTCAAGCTCCAGCTGTTGTCCCATCGACTGGCATTACCCAACAGCCTGAACCTGGACGGCGCTTTCGGCCTGCTGCACAACCTCGCCTGGACAAACAAGGGTGCCGTCGAGCTTGACGAACTGCCGGACCGCCAGTTGGAAGCACGCCTGGCCGGTGAGCTGCTGGAAGTCATGTCCGTGGACAAGTTTCCGAAAATGACCAATTATGTCGTGCCCGGTGGCGTGCGGATCGCCCACAGTGCCCGCGTGCGACTGGGCGCCTACCTTGGCGAGGGCACCACGGTGATGCACGAAGGCTTCGTCAATTTCAATGCCGGCAGTGCCGGCAAGGCCATGATCGAGGGCCGGATTTCGGCAGGCGTGATGGTCGGCGAAGGCAGTGACCTCGGCGGCGGCTGCAGCATTATGGGCACCCTTTCGGGCGGCGGCACCGAAGTTATTGCCGTGGGTGAAAACTGCCTTATCGGCGCCAATGCCGGCATCGGCTTTTCCATTGGCGATCGCTGTATCATCGAAGCGGGACTGTATGTCACTGCCGGAACCAAGGTAAATGTGCTGGACAGGAACGGCAAACACGTGAAGACCGCAAAGGCACTTGAACTGTCCCGGCAGAATGACCTGCTGTTTCGGCGCAATTCCCTCACCGGTGCCGTGGAATGTGTACCCAACAAGGCTTCCATTGAGCTGAACGAAGAGCTGCACAGTCACAACTAGGTGTAATCCGATGAGCGCGACGCTGGAACTTGCCAGGGAATTGATTTCCCGGGAATCCGTCACTCCGGAAGATGCCGGGTGCCAGGACATCATGGTACAGCGACTGGAAGCCGCGGGATTTCATATCGAACGCCTGCCATGCAATGCCGTACAGAATTTCTGGGCACGGTATGGAGACCAGGATCCCCTGCTGGTTTTTGCCGGTCACACGGACGTGGTGCCTCCCGGTCCCCTCGATGCCTGGGCTTCACCACCCTTCAGCCCCACCGAAAGAGACGGCCTGCTTTATGGCCGTGGCGCTGCCGACATGAAGGGATCACTGGCCGCCATGATCACCGCCGTGGAAGCTTTTCTCCAGGATCGCGCGCCTCGCGGCTCCCTGGGATTCCTGATAACCAGTGACGAAGAAGGACCGGCGGTAGACGGCACCGTCCAGGTCGTAAAGTGGCTGCAGGAACACGCCCTGGCCATTGATTATTGTGTTGTCGGTGAGCCCAGCAGCAGCCGGGAACTTGGCGACACCATAAAGATTGGTCGACGTGGCTCCCTCAACGGCAGGCTTACCGTCAAGGGTATTCAGGGGCATGTTGCCTATCCGCAGCTGGCCGATAATCCCGTGCATCGCGCGCTGCAGTCCCTGGCGGACCTTACCCGTGAAACCTGGGACGGCGGAAACGAGGCTTTCCCCCCGACAACCCTGCAGATTTCCAATATCCACGCCGGCCAGGGGGCTACCAACGTCATTCCCGAATCACTGCAGGTGGACTTCAATCTGCGGTTCTCCACCGAACTGAACGATGTCGCCATCCGGCAACGCTGCGAGGCCCTGTTCAAGCAACATGAACTCGATTTTGAGATCCACTGGCAGCTATCCGGCCAGCCTTTTCTCACGCGCCGGGGTAACCTTATCGATGCCGCGACGACCGTCATTCACCAGCAGACGGGACTGATTCCGGAACTTTCAACCAGTGGTGGCACATCGGACGGCCGGTTCATTGCGCCGGCAGGCGCCCAGGTAATTGAGCTCGGCCCCTGTAATGGTTCCATCCACAAGGTCAATGAACATGTGCGGATTAAAGACCTGGACCGCTTGTCGGCGCTTTACCGTGGCATCATGGAGAAGCTTGTCTGACCATCAGCAGGCGCATTGCCCTGTCCGGCTCAGCGATCACTAACCGGTCACGTACACATCAAATCGATTGCTGCGACCTGTCAACCTGAAAGTCGGTGGTCGATCAGCGACGTCCGGTGCATGTAGCGGGCGTTTCATTACCACCCGGCGCCGGGCAATAGTCAGCGCCTGGCCAAGCAGCGTGGCCTCGTCTGTGGTTTCCCCGATCCTGGCCAGAAATTGTTGCAGCACGTACATATCCTTCTTCACCCGGGCAGTCTTCCTGCGCGCGGGAAACATTGGATCCAGGTAGACCACTTCAAAGCCTGGTTCCGGGCTACTGAACCCGGCCAGGGCCGCGTGGGTCACCGAGAGTCGCTGCACTGTCTGCCGGACTCCTTCATTCTGTGACTCCCGGGCACGGCGCAATCCGTCGTTCAGCAGCGCGAAGACCACAGGATTTCGTTCCAGCATATGCACGTGGCAGCCGGTGCTGGCCAGGACAAACGCGTCTTTCCCCAGCCCTGCAGTGGCATCGAGCACCGTCGGGTACAACCCCGGCTTGACGCCCACTGCCCGACAGATCGCCTGACGCGTCACCCGGCTTTGAACCCTGTATTCCAGTTTCGAGTTTTCGAAATCCACCCGCACGAAACCGGGAGAATCCTGCCTGTTCATACCCAGGGACAGCCCTTTGTCTGACACGCCCACAAGGAACCCGACGTTTTCCAGACTGTCCGCCGAACCCAGGCAGGGCAAGGCCAGCTGCCGGGCGAGCTTCCTGGCAACAGCGGCACAGGATCCGGCTCCGTCCGCATCCCGGTCCAAACAGGCGATGGCGACATCTGCCATGATTCCTGTATCACCTCACATCGAGAAATAGACGGCGAACAATAACAGGCCAAGGAAAATCCGGTAAATCACGAACGGCAGGAAGCCGGTACGTTCGATGAGCTTGAGAAAGTAATGAATACAGAGGAAAGATACCACTCCTGACAGCAGTGCCCCATAAAGCAGCACAATCCAGGCCGATACACCGGCCCCTGCCTGATAAAATTCCAGGAGTTTCAACAGGCCACTGGCGGCGATAATGGGGATAGCCAGCAGAAAGGAAAACCGGGACGCCGCCTGCCGTGACATGTTGACAAACAGTCCTGCCGTCATGGTAACTCCCGACCTGGACGTCCCCGGAATCAAGGCAAGCATTTGCGCCATACCGATAAAGAGGGCAGTTTTCCAGTTCAGGTCGGCAAGGCCATGACGCCTTGAAGAACGACGGTCACCCCACCACAACAGGACGGCAAACACCAGGGATGTGCTGGCGATTACAACTGTCGACCGCCCATACTCCTCCACCAGGTCATTGAGAAGGAGTCCCGCTATCCCGGCGGGTAATGTTGCCAACAGGATCAACCAGGCCAGGTGTGCTTCTTCACTGGACTGTCTTGTCACCAGCGAATTGATCCACGACAGTGCCAGGGACCAGATCTGCAGCCTGAAATAGTAAACCACGGCAAACAGGCTGCCGAGATGTACCGATACATCGAACACCAGTCCCTGGTCTTCCCATCCCAACAGTGCTGTGGGAAGGATAAGATGTCCCGAGCTGGATATCGGCAGGAACTCGGTTATCCCCTGCAGAATCGCAAGGAAGGTGACCTGTAAAAATTCAACATCCACAAGCGCGCTCCATTATCCCGAAGTCCGGTAATTCATAGTTTCCTTGAGATAGGAAGGCATAGCCTGGCCGGCAGGCACTGTATTACCAGACTCCAGCTTTGTCCTGGCCATTTGACAAAGCGTGCCGATGTCACCTTCCAGCCGACAATCCACAAACCTGAAACCGTTCAACAATTCCTCATCGAAATTGTCAGCATCTTCCCAGCCGTCTCCCACGGCAACCCAGTCGCCAGGGTATTGCCACGCATGGGAGCCGGAAACCAAGCTCCCGTCACCCAGGGTTTCCCCGCCGCATTTCACGGTACTATCGCTTTCAAAACGATAAGACGCAAAGTAGTATTCGCCATCTCTTGCCCTGTTACAGACCACAACGCCGTTGACGTCGAAGCGCTGCCTGGCCGTCCACGCAAGCCATTCCAACGAAGACAGCAACACCACGGGAAGATCAAGCGCCGTGGCCAACCCCTGGACAACACCGATTCCGATTCTGATTCCAGTAAATGAGCCTGGGCCGGAAATCACTGCCAGCGCCGAGAGATCAGTCAGCTTCAGTTCCTGCTCGGTGGTCAGCTCCCTGATCAGGGTCAACAGGAACTGTCCGTGGGTCCGTACACCGTCGATACGTCGCGCAGAATGTTCACCGTCCCTATCCAGAACTACCGAGCAGATGGATGAAGAAGTGTCGATTATAAGAAGATTTGCCATGGAGGCTACAGTATAAGTGGCTGTGGTAGAGCGTGGTCAAACCATGGTGCTGATAAAGAAAAATCCCTCCCGAAACGAGTCGGGAAGGATTTCTCTTTGCAAGGATATGGCCTGGCTGGGTCGATCCCTCTCCCCGGCCAGTCCTGGAGCTAAAGTTACACTAACTACCAGCTAACTACTTTTTCCTGCTGGATTTCCTGGCTGCCTTCTTCCTGGCGGGCGACTTCTTTTTCGCTGCCGCTTTTTTCCTGGCAGGCGCCTTTTTCTTCGCTGCCTTCTTTTTAGCTACTTTCTTTTTAGCTACTTTCTTTTTAGCTACTTTCTTCTTGGCTGCTTTCTTTTTGGCCACCTTTTTCTTTGCGACCTTCTTTTTAGCGACTTTTTTCTTGGCCACTTTCTTCTTCGCTACTTTCTTCTTCGCTACTTTCTTTTTAGCGACCTTCTTCTTAGCCACTTTCTTCTTAGCCGCTTTCTTTTTAGCTGCAGCCTTGCGCTTGACCGCTCCACCTTTCTTGGCTGCTGCCTTCTTCTTGGCTACCTTTTTCTTAGCCACTTTCTTCTTAGCTACTTTCTTCTTAGCTACTTTCTTTTTGGCTGCTTTCTTTTTAGCGGGCGACTTTTTCTTGGCCGCTGCTTTCTTTTTGGCTACTTTTTTCTTCGCCACCTTTTTCTTGGCTACTTTCTTTTTGGCTACCTTCTTCTTAGCCGCTTTTTTCTTGGCGACCTTCTTGGGAGAGGCCTTTTTGGCCATGGCTGCCCTTTTCACTGACTTTTTCCTGGCGGTCTTCTTTTTAGCCGGCGACTTTTTCTTGGCTACTTTTTTCTTTGCTGTTTTCTTTTTCGCCACTTTCTTTTTGGCCACTTTCTTTTTGGCTACTTTCTTTTTGGCTGCCTTTTTGCGGGCCGGAGACTTTTTCTTGGCAGCAGCTTTTTTAGCCGCGGCCCTGGCTTTCGCAGCCGCCTTCTTGGCTGCCTGCTTTTCCTTCAATGCAGCTTTCTTGGCTGCTGCCTTGGCTTTCTGCGCAGCTTTTTTAGCGGCTTTACGTGCTTTGACTGCCTCTTCCTTATCGCGTTTCTTGTTCCATTTCGTTACGAATGATTCAATTGCTTTCTTTAAGGCCGCTTCACGCTTCTGCGCATCAGTCATTTTCTTAGCAGCAGTTTTTTTGGCTGGCGTCTTTTTCTTCGCCGCCTTTTTCCTACCAGTAACTTTAGCCATACTCGTTTATCTCCTAGTTAGTGAAACTCCAAGCCTACCCTTGCGAGGTAATGAAAGCTTCATTCGCCGGCAACATAGCATAAAAAATATTTAGCTAACAGTGATGAAGCGCTATTAATTGATCAAAAATCAATTCTACTTTCCATTAGCAAAATCCGCTTAATGCGGCACTCAGACAGTATTTCGCTCCAATCATTAAAAACTTTAAGGAATTACCTGCGTGGCAAACACACGATAATGGAATTGAGTACAGGATTGAACGAGGATGATTTGTATTCTTCAGTAAATAAAAAGCCCGGAAAGGACCGGGCTTTTTATTATGCCTGCTCAATGAAGCAGGCGAATCAATGTGATTGAACCATAATGACGAAACATTTTTTCTTCATGACATCATGACAACGCGGAAATTACTTTTTCTTTTATTGAATCAACTGAACCCGTACCCTCTATCCGCGCTACTTTCAGGGTGTTTTCCGCGTCCTGTAGATTCCGGTAAAACTCGACCAGGGGCCTGGTCTGCTGATGATATACCTGCAACCTCTTGCGCACGGTATCCTCCCGATCATCATCACGTTGCACCAGGGATTCACCGGTCACATCGTCTTTGCCTGCTACTTTCGGCGGGTTGTTGGTCACATGATAGACACGGCCGGAATCCGGATGCACCCGCCGTCCACTCATGCGTTGCACAATTTCCTCGTCGTCGACGTGGATCTCCAGGACCGTGTCGATCTGCACACCGGAGTCCTGCAACGCTTCCGCCTGGGGAATGGTCCGGGGAAAACCATCAAAGAGAAAGCCGTTTTTACAATCTTCCTGCTGGATACGTTCCTTGACCAGAGAAATAATGATTTCATCGGTCACCAGTCCGCCGGAAGCCATTACTGCCTCAACTTTTTTGCCCAGTTCCGACTGTTCTTTTACCGCAGCCCGTAACATATCGCCGGTTGAAATTTGTGGTATCTCGAATTTCTCGGTGATAAAAGCGGCCTGGGTGCCCTTCCCGGCCCCGGGCGGGCCCAATAAAATGATTCTCATAAGGCAATTCTCCTGTAATTAGTAGTAGGAAACCTGTATAGCAGTCGGTGGTCGAACCGGTAAGCCAGGCGATTATAGTCCCTTTCGTTTGGCAGCATCCCAAAGCTCATCCAGTTTTTCCAGGGCCACCTCTTCCGGATGAAGATTATCCAGCTCCAACTGCTCTTCAATAAACGCGAAGCGACGGGCAAATCGCCGGTTGGCTTCACGCAGTGCATTTTCCGGTTCAACGTTGATATGCCTTGCCAGATTGACAGCCGCAAACAACAAGTCTCCCATTTCATGGTTTATGGCGTCTTCATTGTTGCTGGCAACAGCTTCTTCCAGTTCGCCAATCTCTTCCTTGAACTTGTCCAGCACGGGAGACACTGACGACCAGTCGAATCCAACCCTGGCAGCCCGCTTCTGCATCTTCAGGGATCGCTCAAGGGCTGGCAAGGCCCTGGGTATATCATCCAGGATCGAGGCCTTACTCCCGGACTCACGGCTTTTCTGTTCACGCTCCGCGTTCTTGATGGTTTCCCAATTGGAAACTACCTGTTGCGCATCCAGGGCCTGGTGTTGACCAAAACGTTCCAGCTCTCCTCCCGGGAAAACGTGGGGGTGTCGCCGCAATAACTTGTCACAAATACCGGCAACGATATCGTCGAAATCAAATAGTCCATCCTCTTCGGCGATACGGGCATAAAAGACTACCTGGAAAAGCAGGTCGCCAAGTTCATCGCGAAGTGATTCAGGATTTCCCGATTCCACTGCATCTACCACTTCGTAGACTTCTTCAAGCGTGTAACGAGTAAGACTTGGCAGCGACTGCTCAAGGTCCCAGGGGCAACCGTGCTCCGGATCCCGGAGCAGGGCCATGATCTTTTTAAGCCTGTCCATTAAACACCGTCCAGTTATTTTACCAATTCGAATTCAGCGATGGATTCAACGTGGGCGGTGTGGGGAAACATGTCCATCACGCCTGCCCGCCTGAGCGCATATCCGCCGTTCACAAGCAGTGACGCATCTCTTGCCAGGGTAGCCGGATTGCAGGAAATATAAACAATTTTGCGTGCACCACACTGGACCAGCCAGTCAATTAGCTCCAGCGCACCGGAGCGAGGCGGGTCCAGCAGAACCTTGGAATACTTCTTCCCCAGCCAGGTTTCGCTGCCGGACAACTCATACAGGTTGGCCATTTCAAAGCTGGCGTTGCCTATATTATTTGTCGTGGCATTTTCCCCGGCTCGCGTAACCATTTCCTCGCTCCCCTCAATCCCCGTCAGCTGTCGACAATGACGCGCAAGGGGCAATGAAAAATTGCCCAGCCCGCAGAATAAATCCAGCACCCTGTCCGCGGGCTCGAGATCCAGCAGGTCTATGGCCAACCGGATGGCCTTGCTGTTTATCTCTTCGTTGATCTGGACAAAATCGGCCGGATGAAATTTCATGGTAAGCGGTAAATTCGGGAATGAGGGATCGATCACCAGGTAGTGCAATCGATCTTCGCCCTCTGCAGGCCAGAGCTTGTGAATGGAATCCGGTCCCTTGGGTTGGAGGTAGAGTTCACAGTCGAAGTCAGCGGCAAACTCACTTAACGTGTCCAGGTCTTCGGCGGACAGCGGTTGCAAATGTCTCAGTATCAGGGCTACCGTGGATTTTCCCGCATCATTGTTTCCGGCGGCCACTTCAAACTGTGGGACGTCCCGCCTGGCATCCAGCTTGTTCACCAGTTCCTTGAGCGGCGTCAACAGTCTGCTGATACCGGTTGTCAGCACGTGGCAGCTATCCATCTGCGTCACGAAAGTGCTGTGTTTCTCCCGGAACCCGACCAGCGCCCCCCCTTTTTTCTCCACGTAACGGACGGCGAGGCGCGCTTTGCGTCGATAATGGAGTGTCGGTCCCCGTTCAATATTCAGCAATTCAATGCTGTCGGTGTCCAGACCGGTGGCATGATGCAACTGATCAAGCAACAGTTCCTGCTTGAATTCAATCTGGGACAGTGACGCGAGATGCTGCAGCGAACAGCCTCCGCAGACTGTAAAATAGGGGCACGGCGGGGTGACACGGTCCGGGCTGGGGTCCAGTACTTCAATGGCAGTGGTTTCGTCGAAACTGCTGCGACAATGCAGATACCTGGCCATTACCCGCTCACCCGGCAATCCCCCTTCGACAAAGGCCACCTTGCCGTCATTCGACGCAACACCACGTCCTTCATGACTGATGCGGTCGATAGTCAGTTCTACGGGATCACTGGGCAGGTTTCTGGTTCTACGTCTTCTTCGTCGCACCATGGTCTCACATTTGACGGTCAGCCAGAGCCTGTAGACACGACTTGTATGACCTGGAACATGGCTATCCGGGCAGGGTCAGGCGGCACTGTTCTGGTCGAATACACCGGTAGACAGGTAACGGTCACCGCGATCACAGATTATGACGACAATTGTCGCATTGTCGACTTCCCTGCTGAGCTGGAGTGCGCCGTAGACGCTGCCACCGGACGAAACACCACAGAAGATGCCTTCCTGCCTTGCCAGCTGTTGCATCGTCGCCTCGGCGTCATGCTGATCGACATCGATGATACGATCCACCCGCGAGGCATCGTAGATTTTTGGCAGGTAGGCAGCAGGCCAGCGCCTTATACCCGGTATCCGGGAGCCCTCCTTCGGCTGCAGGCCGACGATTTCCACCTCGCTGTTCTGTTCCTTGAGGTAACGGGAAACTCCCATGATGGTTCCGGTTGTGCCCATGGACGAAACGAAATGGGTTACCTCACCACGGGTATCCCGCCATATTTCGGGACCGGTGCGCATGTAATGAGCATTGGGGTTGTCCTGGTTGGCAAACTGGTCAAGTACCCGCCCCCGGCCTTCGTTCTCCATGCGCACCGCCAGATCCCTGGCACCTTCCATGCCGTCCTCTTCAGAAACCAGGACAAGGTCAGCACCGTAAGCACTCATGGAGGCCTTGCGTTCGTCGCTCATGTTGTCGGGCATGATCAGGATAAGCCGGTAACCCTTGATGGCACA
>Ga0070726_10000572_pt1 | contig 44410 bp, 78 predicted proteins | sample tdAd471_FD_67275 | JGI IMG/M metagenome (GOLD analysis project Ga0070726, IMG submission 67275) | Marine sediment microbial communities from the Atlantic coast under amendment with organic carbon and nitrate - tdAd47.1 | ecosystem: Environmental > Aquatic > Marine > Coastal > Sediment | place...
AGGGGCATCCAGTGGGTGGGGTCGCCACCATCATCTGACATCCGCGAGACGCCCCTTTCGAAGTACGACCACCAAACCTCCTCCCATGCGTCTTCCTCGGATATCCCGAGCTTTTCCCAGTCGTCATTTTCATCGATCAGCCAGTCGGCCATGTGCGTTAATTGCGCCAACATGACACCGGCATCATCGCGATAAACCAAAACGTCGGTGTGCTTCGGCGCTTTACTCATATCGTCCTGCCATTCCATCTACCGGCCCTCCCGTGCTCTGATCGCGTGCGCATCAATGCGGGCGTTGAGCGCGGCCAGTGCGAGGAAAAGCTTTTCGTCAATGTCCGTCGCCGCATCGCTCATTTCTCCGAGTTGATCCGCAGCTTCGTGCAGTTCGGCTTTCGTCATGCCGTCTTTGATTGCGTCAGTCATTCTGCCGCGTCCTTCTGTCCTTCGATCAGCCCGCGAATACGCGCAACCGCCTCTATGTGATCCAGAATGGCGAAAGTTTCATCCCCAAGCGGTGTCCCGCCGCGCGTTTTCTGCCAGTGCTTGCGGGCGTCCGCGATGTTGAAGCTCCGGCACCCGGCGCGGATTTGCAGAACGCCACCATTGATCCAGCCGACGAAGCGATAACCGTCAGAGCGTTGACCGCCGTCTACTAAGTCCGCATCGGCCAAGTTCGCATCGGCCAAGTTCGCACGGGCCAAGTACGCACCGGCCAAGTTCGCACGGGCCAAGTACGCACCGGCCAAGTACGCACCGGCCAAGTTCGCACCGGCCAAGTTCGCATCGGCCAAGTTCGCATCGACCAAGTTCGCACGGGCCAAGTACGCACCGGCCAAGTTCGCACGGGCCAAGTACGCACCGGCCAAGTTCGCATCGGCCAAGTTCGCACCGGCCAAGTTCGCATCGGCCAAGTTCGCATCGGCCAAGTTCGCACCGGCCTTGTCCGCGCGGGTCATAAGCGCCCACTTCACAGAAAGCCCGATTTTCAGACTGGTCGGGGCGTCATCGGCGCAATCAATCTCTGCCGTGAATTGAACCTTGCCAGTGAAGCGGTTTTTGATTTCGTATTTCATCCTGCTGCGTCCTTTTGCCCGTACATTTCCCGCGCCTTGTCCTCGATCTCGTGCACCTGATGCATGCCGAGGGGGACACGCATCTGGACTTCGAGCATCGCGTCCTGCCAGCGTTCGCCGTTTTCCTCGACGCGATCCCGGAGCATGAGGACGGCTTTGCGATAGTTGGCGTCGATGGTGTCGCTGACTTCCTGTTCGCTGCGGTCAATGATCGGCTCGCCGCGTGATCGCTTCATTGCCAGCCGTATGGAGTTGTCCATCTCTCTATTCCTCTCCTGTTGCCCGAGCGATGGCGGCGCGGGCTGATGCGTGAACCGGGTTGTTGTGGTGCGCCATATGTTCATTCAGCATCGCCTCCAGCGCTTCCAGAAGATCGGCGTTGATGGCCGCTTGGTCGGCTCCCCACCGAAGGGCGTCCGCGATTGCATCCGGGCTACCGACGAAATCAGGAACGGACAGAATGTAGTCGGCGTGTTCCCTCAGAAGGTCCGGCGTAAATTTGGTTTCCATCTGCTCATCTCCCTCTGTGTGTTAGGATCGCTTGAGCGTGTATTTAACGCCGTCGATCTCAACGATTCGCCCTTCGCAATCGGCCTGCTTCTCGCGAACATCGATCCCGCTGATTTCGTAGAATACGTCCGCGTCAAAGTTCGGCAGCGCCAGAAGTTTGGCCTTGTCCTCGTCGGACGCCTCGGCATATGCAGCCTGAAACGCTTCCTTGTAGTCGTGCGCTTTGAGATAACCGCCCGTGGTGCAAAATGTCGGATTGTCGATCTTCTCCTGGTCGGTCATGTCGCTTTCGTGAACCCATTCGGTCAAGTTGAAAAAAATGAAATCCGGCTTGTCGGCAGCGTCCCACGCCTCGCGAGAGCATGGCTTGTTGAATGCAAGGATCGTGTTCGGGGTTTCGGTGTTGAAATATCCCGTGTTCCGGTAGCCCGTGTTCCAGTCGCCCGTGTTCCAGTTGCCCGTGTTCCGGTCGCCCGTGTTCCGGTCGCCAGTGTTACAGTTGCCCGTGTTCCAGTTGCCCGTGTTCCAGTTGCCCGTGTTCCAGTTGCCCGTGTTCCGGTAGCCCGTGTTCCGGTAGCCCGTGTTCCAGTTGCCCGTGTTACAGTTGCCCGTGTTCCAGTTGCCCGTGTTCCGGTCGCCCGTGTTCCGGTCGCCCGTGTTCCAGTTGCCCGTGTTGTTTTTGGAACCTGTCATATCTCTAGTCCTCTCCTGTGGCCCGTGCGATGGCGGCGTTAACCGCGTCCTCGGCAATGGCAAGCTGCGCTTCGCTACCCGATGCAATAGCGTCGGATGCATGTTCCAGCGCTTCCAGAAGCTCCGCGTTGATGGCCTTGAGGCTGGCGTATTCGTCAGCAACTTCGTGGATCGCTTGCCGGAAAGTCGTGACCATGATGCCGTCCATATCCGCTTGCTGATAATTCAGCAGGGCTTCGAGCGCTGGCGTAAACTTGTCTGTCATCTGCTCATCTCCCTGTGGGGGTTAGGTGTTTGCATCCATTCGCTTGCGGGCCATCCCCTCAATGCGGGGGCCGAGATTGGCGAGTGCTTTCTGTGCGTCCTGAGATTCAGGATGGCGATGAAGATGCTTGATGATTCGGATCGCCTTGTTGACTTCCCTGCGCTCCGAATTGCGATAGGCAAGATACCGCGCAGCGTGTCGAGTGTGCTGCCTTTGGTTTGCTTTGTTAATGCCGCTCACTGCTCATCTCCTCTGTGTTGATAAACCCAATCTAAAGAAACAAAATTATGTTGTCAACAAAATTCTGTTGACACGGTAATATTATTCGTTTTAGATAGCGTTATGAACAGCACACCAGCACTTGAAAGAGCCATTCAGTTGGCCGGTACGAAAGCAGAGCTAGGGCGTCGTCTTGGTGTCCGCGCATCGCTGATTAACTACTGGCTTTCAACGGACAAGGTTCCGGCTGAACAGGCGATTGAAATCGAGGCCGCGACTGGCGGAGCCGTCACCCGTAAAGAATTGCGGGCGGATATCTTCGCGGAGTCGGCCTGACATTCACAAGGGGAGATTAAGATGCCATACACAGCATGGAGCGCATACGGCCCTTACGCCGTAACAATGGAGCGTATAAATCCAGACAGAATTTACGACGACGAACAGCAAACGGCGCGCTCTCCCCGCGCCGGGGCGGTTGAAGCAATCTCCTCTTGCTCCCGCCCATCTCCCATTCACAGCGGCACTCTCCCTGAAACTCTGGAGTCGTCTAAGGCGGCGGCTCCATTTTTTTCCGATGGGGGTGAGTGATGGGGAGTGATTGGAGAAACGTCCCGGGCTTCCCGAGCTATGAGGTTTCAAATACAGGAGTTGTCCGCAGGAGCGAACCCGTACGCAACTCTCGTGTCGGCAAGGTCATGAAGCACTCATTTGATCGTAACGGGTATATAACCGTTTCGTTGCGGAAGGGTGGTAGGTCGCACCGATTGTTTGTCCACCGTCTTGTAGCCCTCGCATTTCTTGGCACACCAAAGGGAACGAGAATGCATGTTGCACACTGGGATGGGGTTAAAACAAATAACAATTTAGCCAACTTGCGTTGGGCCTCTCCAAAAGAGAATTGCCGCGACTCAAAAAGGCTTGGTACGGCTCGTGCGGGATTGCCAAAGCTTACGCCGTTTGATGTTGATCAAATTCGCAAGGCTAGAAGCCGCAATGCACCATATGCCGTCATTGCCAGTCTGTATGGTGTTTCTGAGGAACACGTCCGCCGCATAGTAAATCGTAGAGTATGGGTGAGTGTATGACCTACGTAGCCTGTTTCATGCTTGGCGTACTCGTAACCTTGGCGATTCAGCACGGCCTATTCCGCCATGCCACGCGCGACGAAGATATACCGAGGGACTAATGGCACTTTCTGAGGAACAGCTTCAAGAGGGTGTCGCCACCGTTCTTCGGTATCGCCGCTTGGATTGCGTATGGTTTCACGTACCGAACGGGGGCCACCGCCACGTTGCAACGGCGGCGCGGTTAAAGCGAATGGGAACGCGGGCCGGTGTTGCTGACCTGATTTTCCTTCGCGGCGACCAGCCGAGCGCCTGCATCGAGTTGAAGAAAAAGAGCGGACGCCAGACGGAATCGCAAAAGGAGTTTCAAGCCGACTGCGAGGCCAAGGGGATTCCGTACTTCATCATAAAGTCAGACGATCAGAACGACATGAACGCCAAGGTTTTGGGAACACTCAAGGGATTGGGGATCGTGAAATGACCAAACAGGAACTTCTCACAGAATACTACACAGCCCTACGCCGCTGGTTCAACGCCCCAAAGGGCATGAAGCGGGAATGGGAACGAACGGTCAAGCGGCTTAACGCCGAACGCCTGAAAGCGGGGGTGTGATGAGCGACACCGATAAATTCTGTCTCCTGTTCCTTGTGGCCCTTCTTGTGGCGTTTCTGGCGGTGCCAGTGTGAAGCGCGTCATCATCGAATCACCCTATACTGGCCAGACCGCGCGCAACATCGAATACGCCCGGCGCTGCGTTGCCGATAGCATTCACCGGGGGGAAGCCCCTATCGCCAGCCACCTTTTGCTGACGCAGGAAGGCATCCTTAACGACGATGACCCAGAGGAACGCGCTCTCGGTATCTTGGCCGGTCACGCATGGTATCGCGTTGCCGATCTATGCGCAGTGTACGTTGATTATGGCATATCCAAGGGCATGATAGAAGGCATGCGGGCGGCTTTGGCGGCAGGGATTGAAATTGATACCAGGTTACTGAAATGGGAAAGCCCGGCCAACTGGCAACAGGTCGGGGCTGTTGCGGATAGGATTTTGAAGGCGGCTAAAAGGTAATTTACACGTCTGGATCATGTTGGTAAAATCAATGCGCGGTGAAAAAAGCGGGGATTGATCCCCTCGTTGGTTTCGCATCCTGGACCCGCCGCTTCTTTTCAAGGATGCAAATATTCAGGATGTTTTTTATGAAACCCAAACGAAAATCCATATCCAAAAAACTGCGCTTTGAAATATTCAAGCGTGACAGCTTCAAGTGTCAGTATTGCGGCCAGTCCGCGCCGGAAGTTTTGCTCCACATAGACCATATAAAACCGGTCGCCAATGGCGGCGACAATGACATCACCAACCTGATTACGTCTTGTGTCAATTGCAATCAAGGCAAGGGCAAGCGAGAGCTAAACGACAACACGGCTATCACAAAGCAGCGCCAGCAGCTTGAGGACTTGAACGAACGCCGGGCCCAGCTTGAAATGATGGTTGAGTGGCGCAGGGGCCTCTCGGAAATCGACGATATGTGCGTCGAGGCTGTAGCCGAGGCAATCAGCAACCAATCACAGTTTCAACTCAATGAACTCGGATATAAAAATATCAAAAAATGGCTGCGAAAATTCGACGTCACCGAGATTTTGGACGCCGTAGAGACATCGTTTGATCAATATCTTGAATGGGAGAATGACGAGGAAGCAACGTCAGAATCCTGGAACAAGGCTTTTTCTTATATTCCCCGGATTGCAAGTGTTAGGCGACGGGAAAAAGACAACCCAGTGCTATCCGACCTCTATTACATTCGGGGGATACTCAGAAATCGTATGTACGTCAACGAGACGTACATCATGGACTTGTTGCAAGAGGCAGCAGACTTGGGCGCTGATCTTGATAGCATTAAAAGCCTAGCCAAATCCGCACGCAGTTGGACTAAATTTAGAACCGAGATTGAAGATTTTATTGGTGCAAAAACAAGAGGCGAAGATGGCAAGGATTAGATCACTACACCCCCGCCAATGGACGGATGAGCACTTTGTGTCATGTTCACCTTTTGCCAGACTTCTCGCACTAGGCCTCAGAAACGAGGCCGATGATCAAGGTATTTTTGAGTGGAAACCTCTAACGATCAAGATGAGATTATTCCCCGCCGATGATGTAGATGTTGAAGCACTTCTTTCCGAACTTGAGGAATTTAATCAGGTAAAAAGTTACGAACATAAGGGTCGTAAGTTCGGTGTAATTCGGAATTTTGTGAAGTATCAGCGGCCAAAATCTCCGAACTTCGTGCACTTTATGCCGCCCGATTTACGGAACTATGCAGGTTATGAGGATGACATTTCCGAACCACTTCCGAACAATTCCGGAAATTTGCCCGCAGAGGAAGGAGGAAGGAGGAAGGAGGTAAATAGTACAGATGATTTCTTTGAAACGTTCTGGAAAATATATCCACCTCGTTTACCTCATCAAAACCCAAAGAAACCAGCCAAGTTAAAATTCGCCGCTGCGGTGAAGCGCGGTGTTGATCCGCAAACCATCATCGACGGGGCGACGAGATACGCGGCCTATGTCGATAGCGAGGAAACGGACCCGCAATTCATCAAACAGGCGGTGACGTGGCTGAACCAGGAATGCTGGGATGCTGTGATCGAAATCAAGAAAAAGGCGAAATACTGATGAACGAATACGCGCCACAAGACGAGGACATTGCGCGGCTCAAGGCGCTTTACGATGATCTTTTGTGCCATGAGAACGATTATCTTGGGCGATTAAGGGACGGCGCACTCAAGGCGCGAGAGGGTTTGGACACCGGGATAATCCTGCACGCGAAGCACGCGGATGATCAGACAGCGGAAATTGAGGTTCGCATTCCGAAATACGCAATTACGGTTATCGGTGCGCGGACTGGCGGCGGCAAGACGGCGACGATGGTTAACCTATCAACACGGTTGGCAATGGCGGGTAAAACCGGAATGTACGTCACCCTTGAGGAACCGGCATTTGCAATCAATGCCCGAATGATGTCGTGCCATTCTGCCCGCTCACGATCGCAGTATTCGTCAGAGTGGATGAATTATGTGGACTGTCTTAGCGTGCTTTCGGGGAACCGGGAATATGCTGGACTTGGTGCGTATCGCAAAGACGTTTTGCGGCACTGTCGGGTGATTGATGCAAATGGCGAGGTTGGTGAAAATATCGAAAAGCCATCGGTTTTGTATTACCCCCAGCACATCGCGGAGCTGATCGAATACAGGAACCTTCGCAGCGAGTCGCCGCTTGATTTTGTGATGATTGATTTTGGGCAGTTGTTGGAAAGCATTGAGGGGTACGAAAACTCCAACCAGCGGATTCGTGCTGTTATGCAAGCGTTGAAGAATCTCGCTGGCACAGGGCTTTCAATCATCATTGGCGCGCAAATGAAGCGGGAGTGTTATGGCCTCAAGATTTGGGATTGGGAACCTGAGCTTTTGCGGGATGGTTCGGATATGGAGCAGGCCGCGAATCTGATTATTTTTGTTGGCAAAGATAAGGATTCTGGTCGCATGGCGCTGCGGTACGGGAAAAATCGCAACGGGCCTCAGCGAGTGGCCGGGTTGTTCGATATTGATTTTGCCCACTCGAATATTCCGAACAAAGGGAGTGACCCTGATGAACCTTAAGCATATTGTTAAAGATGCGCCTGGTTATCGCTTGGTGAAGAGGGGTGAAACGCCGAGGGAAACAGCCCGTAATATTTATGATGTTGCGTTGTCTGTATCTGGGCTTCCTGCAGACGAGGATCAACGTGACGGTGTTGTGATGACGATTCGCGCGGCGGGCTTTCTCAATGCACTGATGGACGCCACAAGGGCGCTGGAAACGGATATCCATGAGGACCTGGGCTTGCTGGGCGGCGCGACCGGCAGCGGCAGTCTCAAGGACATTGAGCACCTAACGAAAGGCGAGGCACTACGGCTTCACAACATCACGGCGGCGGTCAAGGAATTGGAAACGATGAAGCCTGACATTCTGCAAATTGTCCGGGTATTTATGGATACACAGGAGGCACCGTAATGGGCGTTAAGGAAGATATTCAGCAAAAGAAGCGGGCAACGATGAATGCCAGAGCGCGCGATGCAATCCAAAGCGTACCATGGCCCAGCCACGTAACCGACACAGATAGCGAATGGGAATTGAGGATGAAGGGCAGGTGTTTCCAATGAGCGAATGGCAACCGATAGAGACAGCACCGAAGGATGGGCGTGATTTTCTGGCTGTTGATTCATGGGAGGACGATGGAGAAATCATCAACCTTTGGCTGGTGGGTTATTTTCACAAGGGCGCTAATAGATTCCATTATGGAAGCGCGGACGAAGACCATTTTGTAGTCGATCACACGCCGACCCACTGGATGCCCTTACCGGAGCCGCCCCAATGACCCCCCGGGATCAGATCATAGAGGTGATGGCGCGGGCGATTGCCGAGCAACAAGAATTATCGGCGGGTTATGCTGCTGCCATTAGGCCAGAGTTAACGCAGATGGCAATTGCCGCCCTCACCGCCCTTGAATCCTCTGGCTACATCGTAAGGCCGCGAGAGGCGACGGAGGGGATGCTTGATGCCGCATGGGAAGCGCCGATTTATGTTGGAATGGCAGACAATCGGAGGGAAATAATTCGGATGAAGATGAAGCCCGCCGACACCGCCATGACAGAAGCATGGGAAAAGGAACAGAACGATGTCACATAAACAGGACGCCAGCCCGTCAAATGACCCGTTAATGGATTCTGACGACCCAGTACGCAACCTCGCCCTATCCGCCCTCGACGCAGAGGCACAGGTGGATGACTTGTTGAGGCCCACAGAGGAGATGGTGCTGAAAGTTGCTGATCGGTTGCGGAAAGATGCTCAACGTAACCGTAAAAATGAACCGCGCTATTTGCAATTTATGATCCAAGAAGAGGCAGCCGACCTCCTCGAAACCCTCTCAGCCGAGAACAAGGCGCTGTGGGAGCGGTGTATAGGCTATAAATCGCAAGTTGAGGCCAACTCTAAGCGTCCATCCTATAATCCCGAAACCCACGTCCGCTTACCGAGGGAGCCGACGCCAGGGATGTGGATGGCTATGGGTTATGACACATACGCTGCTTTTATCGAAGATTACCGTGCCATGCTCACCGCAGCAGAAGAGGAGGAAGGGTGATGTTCTTTGAACACGCTGACAAAATTATTGAATGCTGCCGAAAGGACAAACCCCATGACTGACAGCGACGACCTGGTGAGGCATCTGGATACCGAGGCCAGCGACGGATGGTCTGGCGATGCTGCGTGCGTTTCATACGAATATGCCAAGAAATTATGCGACCGTATCCAGGAGCTAGAGCGTGAGAAGGCCGCAGAGGCTCGCCTTCAGCAGTCCATGACGCGCGAGTGTCAGCGCCAAGAGGCTGCAAAGGCACAAGCCAACACCGAAGCCGACATGCTGGCTGACTTGGCAATGATGCTTTGGAAGCTTTGGGCAATACCCGGTGCAGCGGCAAACGCCGTATCGGAGGACTACCGCAAAGCTATCGCCATCGCCACCCGACGCACAAAGGAAACGAAATGACCGCCATATGCTGCCCTAAATGCGGATATGCTGGGCCTGACAAACGGGTATCCGTTGACGCCGCGCATATTTACATCGACGGGGAACGAATCCGCGTTACCAAACAACAGGCCGTTGTGTTCAAGGCCATACTGGAAGGCAACGGGCGCACTGTTGAGATAGGCACCATCATTGACCGGGTTTGGTGGGACGATCCGAATGGGGGGCCGCTTGACGCAAAGCGTCACGTTGGCGTCCAAATTCACGGCATCCGGCACAGGCACCCGACATTGAGCCGGATAATTGCCACAGACCGGGGGATCGGCTATCATATCGACATGGACGCATTGGAGACAAAGACGTGATGAGGTTTGATATTAGGGATGTTCGATTGTCATCGTATCGTGCGGGATCATTTGTGGGGCAATTTATCGCAACACATATTCCAACGGGGATTCAGGTTAGGGGCGGCAATGGCATACCGGATAAGATGTCAGCAGTTGTTTACGAACTGCAAAAGCGAGTTGAAGCCCATGACTGACATCACAACCATCATAGCCAAAGCCATATACGATCACGACAACCCGTCTTGTCCGCAATTTCAACCATGTGGACGCAAGCGACCATGCCCATTCAATGCACTACCAGACCATGAGAAAATACCGTATATTGAAAAAGGCCGCGCGGTTGTCGATGCTATCACCTGTGACAAGATGACGCTGGCACGCGCCGGGGCGCTGATCGATGCAGCATGGCGAAAGGAAGTGGCATGAAATTCACAAGCACATGGACCGACGACATGGACGCGGCTCTCGCACAACACCGCGCCTCCGGCATGCTATACAAAGACATAGCCAGGATAATCGGTGTTACCAAAAACGCCGTCATAGGCCGCGCCCGTAGATTGAACACGCCCAAGCTTATCGGGTACACACTGGCAGACACGCCGGCAAAGGCGTGCCACTTCCCAATCACGCCGGACAGCGCGGGACCGAAAGAACATCGCTTCTGCGGGAAGCCACGCACCAATGGTTCATCGTACTGCCAGAAGCACCACAAGATCGCGTATCGCACACCGCCAGAAAGGGCAAAAGTGAATGCCTAACCTTGCAATCAAAAACACACTAATCGAAAAGCTCATCCCGTATGCGTCAAATTCCAGAACGCATAGCGATGAGCAGGTGGCGCAGATTGCGGCGAGCATCAAAGAGTTTGGCTTTAACAACCCTGTCCTAGTGGACGAGGAAGGCGGTATAATCGCCGGTCATGGCCGCGTGTTAGCAGCAAGGAAGTTAGGGCTATCCGAAGTCCCGACAATCGAACTCGCGCACCTGACGCCCACACAGCGCAAGGCATACATTATCGCGGACAACAAACTGGCATTAAACGCCGGATGGGATATGGATCTGCTCGCGCTTGAAATGGTCGGGCTGCAAGAGGAAGGCTTTGACCTTTCGTTGATTGGTTTCAGCGATGACGAGTTAGCCAACATATTCGTTGAAAAGACCGAAGGGCTGACCGATCCAGACGAAGTGCCTGACGTGCCAGACGATCCGGTAACGAAACTCGGTGACGTTTGGATACTCGGCAAGCATCGGCTGATGTGCGGGGATAGTACGGATGCAGACGCTGTTGAGAAGCTATTAAGTGGGGTTTCGCCGCACCTAATGGTCACGGACCCGCCTTATGGTGTGGAGTATGACGCGAATTGGCGGAATGAGGCAGACAGAGCCAATGGCAAGCCCTATGGCGCGAGCGCCATAGGTAAGGTTGAGAACGATAGCCGCGCCGATTGGTCTGAGGCTTGGGCTTTATTCCCCGGCGATGTTGCGTATGTTTGGCATGCTGGTCAGCATGCCAAGACCGTTGTGGATAGCCTAGAGGTTTGTGAATTTAAAATACGTTCGCAGATTATATGGGCCAAGCAGCAATTTGCTATCAGCCGTGGGGATTATCACTATCAACACGAGCCTTGCTGGTATGCGGTAAAGAAAAACAAAACAGGTCACTATTGCGGTGATAGAAAGCAGACAACACTTTGGCAGATTGATAAGCCCATTAAATCTGAGACAGGTCACAGCACGCAAAAGCCCGTTGAATGCATGAAGCGACCAATCGAGAACAACTCAAGCCCCGGCCAAGCGGTTTATGAACCATTCTCAGGGAGTGGCACGACAATCATCGCCGGGGAAATGACGGGGCGCTGCATTTATGCCATCGAACTGTCGCCCGCTTACGTCGATGTAGCAGTTAAACGCTGGCAAAACTTCACCGGAAATCAAGCAGTTTTAGAGGGTAGTGGAGAGATTTTCCCCACTAACAAAAGAGATGCCGCCTAAAAAAGTCACAAAGCCTTCTTTCAAGCCCACTGACGACGAGCGCAAACTGGTCGAGCAAATGAGCGCGGTCGGTATTCCGCAGGAGAGTATCTGCCTCGTTATCCGTGACGGCATCGACGACAAGACGTTGCGTAAACACTTCCGCAGGGAACTAGACACGGCAGCGGTCAAGGCAAACGCCAAGATTGGCGGGACGCTTTACAACAAGGCTATCAACGGCGACACGACGGCAGCGATTTGGTGGTCTAAAACCCGTATGGGCTGGAAGGAAACCAAGGTTGAAGAATTGACCGGCAAGGATGGCGGGCCGATAGAGACGCGCGGCATGTCGGATGATGAGGTAGAACGCCGATTAGTCGAATTGGAGGCGAAGGCCCGTGGGTCTGACGGCGGCTGAAAAGCGCGAGCGCCTTGCCCTACTGGAGCGCCGCGAGCATATCAAGTCACGCAATAGCCTTGACCACTATTGCCGCGCGATCGATGTGCCGGGCGTTCCGCTTAATGATAACCCTGAATGCGAACAGTTTTACGGGGACCGGATAACTCCGGCTGCGCACCATGACCTGATTAACCACGCTCTGACGGACGTGGAATCGGGGAAGATAAAGCGGTTAATGATATTCATGCCGCCGGGATCTGCAAAAAGCACGTTCGCAAGCATTGTATTCCCGACATGGTATCTGGGCAGAAACCCGAATAAGAACCTAATCGCGGTTTCTTATGGGTCTGACCTTGCCAAGCGTTTCGGTCGCCGCTGCCGCCAGGTTGTGCGAAGTCCTGAGTATGAAAAGATCATGGATACCGGGCTGGTGGGGGACAACGCTGCAACGGACGATTGGGCGTTAAGGAACGGGTCAACGTATATGTCGGCGGGGATATTGTCTGGCATAACCGGGAACCGGGCGGATGGGGTTATCATTGACGATCCCGTAAAGGGCAGAGAGGACGCCGATAGCGAGCTAATCCGGGCGAAGGTTTGGGATGAATACAAATCATCGATCCGCACGCGACTAAAGCCGAGCGGGTTTCTGGTTATTATCCAGACTCGCTGGCACGAATTGGACTTGTCGGGGCAGATATTGCCGGAAGATTACGACGGCGCGTCGGGCTGGGTTCGGGCGCAGGATGGTGAAAACTGGTATGTGCTCAACATCCCGGCACAGGCCGAACGCCAAGACGATCCGCTAGGGAGAAAGCCCGGTGAATGGCTTTGGACGGAGTGGTTTCCGGTCGAACATTGGGAACAGGAAAAGCAGACGCAAGATGCCCGGAACTGGTCCGCATTGTACCAGCAGCGCCCCGCCCCAGAGGAAGGGGTGTTGTTCACGAATGATATGTTTAGGTGGTATGACACGCCGCCAAACCTCGATACCTTGCGATTTTACGGGGCAAGCGATTACGCAGTCACGCCAGGCGGGGGCGATTATACTGTTCACGGGGTTGCCGGGATTGATCCTGATGAAAATCTTTTTGTCCTTGACTGGTGGCGTAATCAGGTGGATTCGTCGGTTGCCGTTGATGCGTGGGCAGATATGGCCAAGACATGGAATTGCGTAAGGTGGGCAGAAGACAAGGCGCAGATCGAAAAAACGCTAGGCCCGTTCATCGATAAGCGGGCAAAGGAATTGAAAGTTTACACCGTCAGGGAAAGGCTGCCGACGGTAGGGGACAAGGTGCAGCGCGCGGGGTCGATCCGTGGCCGCATGGGGCAGGGGAAGGTGTATTTCCCTAAAGATGCGCCGTGGCGCAATGATTTGGTGTCTGAATTATTATCGTTTCCAAGCGGGCGGCATGATGACCAGGTTGACGTGCTTAGTCTTTTCGGTCGAATGATCAACACAATGCGACCGGATCACAGGCAGGGTAAGAAGTTGCCCACGGCAGCCAACAGGGGCTATAATCCGCATAATTGGAGGGGCCGGTGAGATTCTTCGACAAACTCGCACAGGAAGCAGAGAACGCTTATGGGGCCGCGCTATCCGATCAGCCGACCGTGGAGCCGTCCGAGGACGAGAAGCGCAACGGGTGGACGACGGAGACGCTTACGGCGTATGTTGCCGAGCGCAAGGCGGGCCAGTCGCTTGCCATTGATCCGCTGAGCGTTCGCAGACAATCCGAACAAATGCCGAGGGTGCAGAACAACGGCTACAATCCTCACAGGTGGAGAGAATAGGCATGTCCTTTAAGTCTGGTCCGAATGCGCCCCACTATCGGGAGATCGAAAGCCGTATGGATGCGAAAGTTAATGATGTCTACGGCGGGGATATTGTGGCTTATTGCAGGGCAAAATTTGACCATGAAGGCAGTTTGTCGGGACGCTCCGGGCTGTGGCGTGTCGTTATTGAACGCTTATGTGATGAAATTAACTTGTTGCGTGATAGGTGGAGAGAATGATGGTCAACATTAGGTGGTTTGTCGCTGAATTTTTTCTTGCTGGTGCGCTGGCGGTGGCCCCGGATGGTGGGCCGCGCCACAAAAGCAAGGTAGAGCTTGCGGACTTTTTCCTTGGTTGGCTGCCAAAGCACCGGGCTAGGCGGCGTGGCGCGAATATATGACCGACCAGAAAGTCCAAATAGGCGAAACGGTACACTCCGCAATATGGCTGGACGGCTGCGAGACTGACGAAATGGTGTCGCAATACAAAGCCGATGTAGAACAGGCCATTGCCGACCTGTGCAGGGATTCCGGGGTTATCGCCGGGCCGGTTAAATTCAGCTACAAATATCCACACGAAGACGGCGTGCCGGAAGTGCCTGACCACGTTCAAGGGCTGGCGGTGCGTATGCTGGTTGGCGAGGCCGATGTTGTGGGCAAAGCGCCCGAGTTGAAGATGAACAGCTTTCTTGGGGACTTGGAGAAGAAAGACCTTGAGCGCCTTCGGGTTATCGTGCGGCGGCAGTCTCCGGGGCTGATCACTGACAAGGAATGTGACGCCATTATCGAGGAAGTCGGCCCGGACGCGGCATATGACGCTGTTCGCAGGGCTGTGGACGGGGGCTATCTACATTGACGGGAACGATAGAGCGATATCTTGGGCGCTGCTGCGGGCGCATAATGATCCAAGCCGCCATTATCTCGGTCATGCTTGGATTGATCGGGCTTAGCCTTTATTGGTTTTTAGGGAAACTGATATTGGGGGTTTTGGTGCCGGTGTTGGGCGGTGTTTTTCAATGACCCGCGCTATCGTCGTCTTTACCGGGAATTCCGAACACCCGCTTTCCCGGTTTCTCAAGGACGGATTTCACCACGTTTATTGCGTTGTCGAGAACGATGGTAACTGGCTCCTGTTCGATCCGCGAGACGGCAAGCCGGAAATCAAGTACCTTACGCGGCTGGACGGGTTTGACCTTGCCCAGCACTACCGAAATCACGGGTTAACGGTCATCGAGATCGACTCGGTGTTGCACAATAAATCATCACTTTTGCCGTTTGCACATAGAAATTGCGTCGGGTTGGTAAAACATGTATTATCGCTTAGATGCTGGGCGGTGACGCCGTGGCAGCTTTACCGTTATCTGACACGGAGACATAAGCAATGATTTTTCCAGGCTTTTCATCCGGGCCAAGCGTGCCGCCGCCGCCCCCCCCTCCCCCGACTCGCGAAGACCCGGCCATTGCCGAGGCAAAGGAAGCACAGCGCCAAGCTGAATTGAAGCGCAAGGGGCGCAAGGCTAGCGTCATCACTGGCGGTCAGGGCGTCGAGGATAACCTTGGCACGGCTGGCGGGCCGCAAGTCGAACGCCCGCGAGCGGCTCAACTCCTTGGACAGTAAATGGCTGATACCGTAGCCGACAAATTCATCCAGCAATACGAGAGCGCACTCTCCGACCGGCGCATATGGGATTCCCATTGGGATGACCTTGCGCGGGTGACGTTGCCGCGCCGTCAGGGGTTCGTTACCCAGACGACCGAAGGCGACCGCCGGATGGAGGACAACTTCGACGGCACGCCTATTCAGGCAGCGCGGGGGCTATCGAATGCAATCGACGGGTTCCTGTGGCCGGACGGTCAGACCACCCACACCATCAAGCCGGAAGATGACGAGCTTGAGAATATGGATGAGGTCAAGGAGTGGCTTGATCAGGCGAATGAAGAATTGCACGAATCGATGGAAAATCCTCGTGCGCGGTTCCGTCAATCGCGGGGTGAGATATCGTCGGACCTTTCCGTGTTCGGCTCTGGGGTTATGTTTATTGGGGAACCGGCCAGCAGAAACAATCTTCTATACCAATCCCTGCACCTGAAAGACGCCGTAGTCATATGGGGCGAGGAGGGCGAACCGCTTGGCATCATGCGGATGAAGCGGTTCACCGTTCAACAGGTGGCCGACAAGATCACGGCGGGCGAGTGGAAGAATATCAGCGATACGCTGCGTCAGAAAATCCAGAACGGCCAGAACATGCAGGAAAAGGTTAAGTTTCTGCATGTCGTGATGCGCCGCCCCGGCGGTCGCGTTGATGCGATGTTGGCCAAGAATCTGCCCTATACGCATACATGGGTTGAGTTCGACGATCGGCAGCGGGTTTCCGAAGGTGGGTTCCATGAGTTCCCGTTTGTTGTGCCGCGTTGGGATACGTCGTCCGGTGAGGATTGGGGCCGTTCACCGGGCATGATCGCGTTGCCGGATTCCAACACCCTCCAGGCGATGGGCGAAACCATGCTTGTCGCCGGTCAACGTGCAGCCGATCCGCCGTTGTTGTATCCGAATGATGGGTTTTTCAATGAGGCCAACACGTTCCCCGGTGGCATGTCCGCGTATGACGTAGAGACGGCGGCACAAGTCGGGGGCAATCCTGTATTCCCGCTACAGACGGGCGGTTCCATGCCGCTTACCCGTGAAATGCAGATGGACGTTCGCGAACAGGTATGGGCGGCGTTTTTCCGCAACGTCCTGAATCTTCCCACGAACGGCCCGCAGATGACTGCGACCGAGGTTATTCAGCGGAAAGAAGAATTCATCCGTGAGATTGGCCCGGTATTTGGGCGCCTGGAATCGGATTACGTTGCGCCCACGGTTGAGCGTTCATTTAACATCCTGCTTCGCGCCAATGCGCTTCCGCCCATCCCCGAGGTTCTACAAGGCAGGAACATCCGGTTTGAATACGATTCGCCGGTCAAGCGTGTACGCCAGCAGATCGAGGCCGCAGCGGCTCAAATGTGGGTGCGCGAGCATATCGAGATTGCCACGGCCACGGGACGCCCTGATATTCTGGACCGCGTGAACTTCGATAAGTATTCCGAACTGACGCAGGAATACGCCAAGATTCCGCACGAACTGGCCAACGACGAAGAAACCGTGCAGGCCATTCGTCAGCAACGGGACAAAGCAGAGGAAGCCGCACGACAGGCGGCGGCGCAGGAGCAAATGGTTAACATGGCTAAGACGGGGGCAGACGCGGCGAAGTCCGCTGGAATTACGGAGGCGGCGTGATGTTCAATATGCTCTGGTCCCGCATGTCATCCGGCATACAAGGCCGTTTGGCGCTGCATCATGCGAAGATGGCGCAGCGTCGGGCGCGGAAGGCGAGAAAAGAAATCACCTACGACGAGAACGCCGGCATCCCGTGCGGGACAGCATAACTCGAAAGGATAACCGATGATCGTAAGGAAGGGGTGGCACGTTCACACGCGTTGGAATCCAATGGGGGCAGCGCATGAATTGTTCATTATCAAAGAGGAACCTGACGGATCGCGAGCGGCTATTGTTGATTACACGCTGACGAAACTCGGGCGGCATGGGACTGATGTTACTCTTGGCGATTCGCCAAAGCCGCTGTATGACGATGGCTCTTTTCTGCAAGCTATGCTTGATGCCGCATGGGAAGCGGGTTTTCGCCCAAAGGACTTCAAAGACCACACGAACGAATTCACCGCCGTCCGCTACCATCTTGAGGACATGCGGAAACTGGCAAAAGTGGATCGGTCATAACTCGAAAGGATAACCAATGTCTGACGACTCTATCTGGATCGACCGCGCTCAAAGTGCGGAAGCCAAGCTTGCCACGTACAAGGAAGCCACTGGCGCGGCAATTGAGCGTATCAAGGACTTCAAGGCCAACTTCGGTGTACGCGAGAAAAGCAGCGGTGAGCTTGTTGTAGACTATGACCGCTTTGCCACCGCTATCGGCATGGAAGGCGCGCTTGAACTGCGCGCCATTATTGATGAGAAATACAACATCTCCGGCGCGGCAGGCGAAAAGCCCCGGATTAAGGTGAACGCAGCTTGACTGACGAAGCGGAAGACACGCGGGCGATATTCGACACGCTCATCAACATGCCGCTGCATGGCGGCGCGACATATACGCGAATGGATCGCTACCGCGATTTTCGCCAAGTGTTCGGTTCCGAGCCGGGCAGGCGGGTATTGTACGAGCTTCTGGCGTGGTGTCACATGGTGAAAACTTCCGTCCCCCCCGGCCCTAACATCGACCCCTACCGCACGCACGTTGCAGAAGGTGAGCGAAACATAGGCATTAAACTGTTGGGCGTCCTACAACACGAGCCGCCCATTGAACAACCGACGACTGCAAACAGAAAGAGGCAGAAATGACCATTACGAAACCGGCTAACGATTACGATCCGGCATGGATTGAATACTGGAACGCGCATCCGAACGAGTTGCGGGCCGTTGGTGCAGAAGTCTCCGAAGAAGGTGGAGAGGAACAAGCCGAAGAAGCCCCTGGCGCTGACCAGCAACAGGACGGCGGAGAGCAACAGGCCGATGCAGCCGAAGAAACACAGGTCGAATCGACTGAGAATAAGGGCGCAACGGACTGGCGGTCGCTCGTCACTGATCCCGACGCCTTGAAAGAAGCCGAACGAACCACGGATATCAATTCTGCGTTCAAGCGCATCTCCGAACTTCGGGGCAAACTGTCCAAGGCCATTGTCCCGCCCGGCAAGGATGCAAGCGAAGAAGACGTTGCAGCCTATCGCAAGGCGCTGGGCGTCCCCGAATCCCCGGAAGGCTACAAGTTCCCGGAAATACCCGAAGAAATGATGACCGACGATGTTAAGGCATCGCGCGAAGCGTGGGCCGGGCGATTCCATGAGCTAGGCGTTTCTGCCGATGTCGCCATGAAACTGTCTGAAATGGTCAACGCAGATCAACAGGCATTCATGGAAGCCGAAGCAAAGGCCGACAAGGAATTCGCAGACAAGCAAATGGCTGACCTCAAAGCAGAATGGGGCGGTGATGCGGACGTGAACATGAAATTCGCCAATCGTGCGCTGGTTGATATCGCCGGGCGCGTGGGCGTGGACATGGAAGACCTCAAGGGCATTCAGGGTAAGGATGGTCGATTCCTTCTGGATCACGCGCCGCTGGCCAAGGTCTTTGCCGAGATCGGGCGGGAAATGGGCGAGGGAACTCTTGGCGGCGGGATCGATGAATCTGCCCGCGAAGGCCTGGAAAACCAGGTATCCGAAGTCCGCGAACAGATCGCGAAGGCCCGCAGCGAAGGCGACAACAGAAAGGCCAATGCCCTGTATCAGAAAGAACAGGCGTTGCTGGCGAAGATTTCCGGCAACCAGCCGGTGGTCGGTGCTGCTGGGCGGTCTGTGTAGGCTTGATTCCGGGGTGCGGTTGATGTATTTTCTGGGTGAGATTCACAGTTTGCGCGGAAGTGTCGAAGTTGAAGGCACGCGAGGGTGTCCGGTTTTCCGGATGTCTCTGTCATAGAGCACCTGAAAGGGTGTGCGGGATTGGTCCCCCGCTTAACATCTGGCAGCGCGCCGAATCGGCCACGGTAGCCGGAGTAACGCCCGGCCCGCGCAATTCAAATCCCCTCGGGGGTAGGGTGAGAAAACGTAGCGCGTTCTCAATAATCATAACCCCGTCCCGTGCGCCGATGGCGGCTGAGACGCTAGCGCCTTAGCACACACCACACGGGTCGATCATCTGCACAAGGGGACTGTCCTTAACCGGGCGGTCCCTTTTTGATGAATAAAAGTGCATTTTCAGTGTTGCACCCAAATTCAAATTCGGGCATACTGCATAAATATTAGGCATGGTGACATGCCAAAGGTTATTTGTTAGGCGATTTTAGGCGGCTCCCCGCTATTGGCCCCGCCGAGCGTCAAGTTGCACAGCCGAAGCCCCGCTTCGAGGACTGCGACGGCCCCGTTTATGACGGCTCCCCGTCTACCCCTTCACAATAGCGGCTCCCCAAGGATGTGTCTGTAACTCCCACTTTTTTATGGAGGACAGATTATGTCCACATCAATCGATACTGCCTTCATCACTTCGTTTGAAGCGAAAGTGCATGAAGTGTTCCAGCGCAAGGGGTCGCAGCTTAAAGACGCCGTGCGAATGAAAACGGATGTCGTCGGTTCCACGGCGGTATTCCAGAAAGTCGGCACCGGCACCGCGACGACCAAAGCGCGTCACGGCACCATCACGCCGATGAACCAAACCCACACCGCCCCGCAATGCACCCTTGCCGACTTCTACGCCGGTGACTGGGTGGATAAGCTGGACGAAGCCAAGATCAACATCAACGAACGCGATGTGATCGCCAACGGCGGCGCAATGGCGCTGGGCCGCAAGGTGGATGACCAGATTACCACGGTTCTCGACACCACGACCCAGACCACGGTGACGCTCACGGTGACGACCAAGGCCAACATTCTCGCAACGGCGCTTGAGTTTGCCGAAGCGGCATGGGCCAACGACGTGCCGAACGACGGCGAAGTTTATTGCGCCGTGACCGCGCGTTACTGGTCGCAACTGATGCTTCTGGATCAGTTCCAGAACGCCGATTATGTCGGCGCTGACGGTCAGTCGTTCCGCTCCGGTCCTGTTTCCATGCCGGGCCGTTGGAAAGACTGGATGGGCATCAAGTGGAAAATGCAGACCGGCTTGCCGGGTGCAGGTACTTCCACTGCCAAGTGCTTCATCTGGCACAAATCGGCCATCGGGTATGCGGTTGCGGCATCTGCCGGAAACGTTGCCGGTCGCGCACCGGTGTCGGCGGATATCACCTGGCACGGTGATCGCGCTGCACACTTCGTCAACAACATGATGAGCGGTCAGGCTTGCTTGATCGATGACACGGGCGTCATCGAAGGCAACCTCGACGACACCGCCGCCATCCCGACGACATAAGGAGGGCTGAAAAATGGCTTTTGATTTTCAAGACCTCGTTCTTCTGTCTCACGGTAACGACAAGAAGCATTTCTATTACGATGCTGACGCCAACTCCGATTCGTTGGCAACCGTCAATACTGCGGGATATTTCAACAACACGGACGACAGCCAGCGGTTTGTTGCTGATGACCTGATTACGGTCAAAGGCACAGACGGCGTTACCACGCTGGAAGTTGTTTCCGTATCGTCCGGGTCCGTCACGACCCGCGACCTTAACGCCCGCGCCCTTCACACGGCGACGACCGCGAGCGTTATGAAAGTGGGTGCGAACCTTCTGGCTGGGACCACGGCGGGGACGTATGTTGCCTCGTCCAGCCCGACGAAAGGCGACTTCCTGCGGTGCATCAATACCGGCGTGGCTGCCAATGCTATCGGCACCACGGGCAGCTTGATGTTCGGATCGACCGGGGCGACCACGCTCACGCTCGGGGCCATTGGCTCCGGTGTGGACTTGCTCGCCGCGTCAACGACCCAATACCTGATTGTTGGGTCAATCCACGCAACTTCGTCCACGACTAACACGGCAGCGGCTTACGCGCTGTCGTAAGGCTGAAAGGGCAGAGCAGCAATGAGTGACGTGAAGATGGACAAAATAGCCATTGTCGGCACCTCGCCGTCTTCACGTCATCTCGCCCCTATCGGCGACGAACAAACAGAAGTTTGGTTGATGGGTCCACAGAATGAGGCCGTTGACGAAACAGAACGTCGCGTTTGGCATCGCTGGTTTGAATTCCATCTTGTTCGGGAATTCGACCCTGCCTTCAACAAAGAAACGCCGGGCTACCTCGATTTCCTGATGGGAGTCGAGGACCGCCCGATCTACATGCAGCCGCCTCTTGATCCCCGGATTAAATCCGCAGTTGCTTTCCCGTGGGACCGCGTCGTCAAGGATTACGGGGACGGTAATGGCGGTGCTTTTTTCCTCGATAGCACTATTGCCACGATGATGGCATGGATTCATGCAAGCTATGACGGGGAGTTTGACCATATCACGGAAGTCGGCTTCTGGGGCTGCGACTTCGGATCGAACGAAGAACGCCGTTCACAGAAGAAGGGGTTTTTCCATTTCAAAAAGCTACTGGAAGCGAAGGGCATCAATATCGTTTTGCCGCCCGAAAGCGACCTTTGCTATGAGCAATCTCCATACCCACACATGACGGATTTCCGCTTCAAGATCAACGCGCAAAAAGCCGAACATCTGGCGGAACAGAAAAAGACACAAGACATTATTCATTCTCTCCAGTCGCAAATCCCGACGCTGCGCGAAGACTATGCCAAGCGGATGGGGGCGCTGGAAGTTCTTGACTGGCTTGAAACGTTAACATGAGAAAGGACGTAAAATGATCGTCAAACCTGAAATCGTCGTTACCCCGGATTACCCGAAGGTCTTTATTCGCGAACCGCGCGAGGCTGTGGACCTGGATGTCGAAATCCCGAAGATTCTCCAAGTGCAGGGATGGGATGTTGGAACATCGTTCCGCATCCTGTTCGTTTCGCACGACCGTCAGGAATTGCTGTCGCATGCCGAGTTCATCGTAACTGCCAGCATGGAATCCATTGAAACGGTTGACACGGGTCCGGCATCGACAATGACCAAGGCCGTCAAGGCGCGGCGCTGGGCGCAGATCGGCGACTGGTGGGAAGCCAAAACCCCAGCAAAGGATGAAGTCGCGGCGGTTAAGTGGAACCCCGGCAAGAAGGCATTCGACGTTGTGAAGGGTGACGATGTTCTCGCGTCCTTTGCAAAAGATGACGGCGGCAAGGAAGCTGCCGAAGCGTTCGTTTCCAAGGCCGCTTAATGACGCGCCGGGTTGCCATTGTGGCGTCCGGTCCATCGGGGGTTGATGCGCCGTTCCATAGCCCTCGGTGGGAAGTATGGGCAACGGGGTGGCGAACATGCGACCTGATCGAAAGGTGCGACAGGTTCTACGAGGTTCATTCGGCAGACACGTTTTCAGACAAGCCGCGTTATATGGAGTTCCTAAATGCCGTGCATGTTTACTCTCTTTTCCCGGACGTTGGCACGTTGATTCAGGCGGATCGAATAGAGGCCGCGTTCGGGACTGAGTTTTTGACTAATTCCGTCGCATGGATGATGGCAGACGCGCTTCTTGAAAATGTCGATGTTCTCGGGCTGTGGGGCGTCGAAATGGACTACGAAAGCGAATACTGGCTTGAGAGATACGGGGTAAAGCATTTCATGCGATTGGCAGAGGAAAGAGGGGTGGAGTTGGTTGTCCCGGAAGGGTGTCCGCTGTTGACGGACATTCCAGCATATCCGTTTCGGGGGGCTGCATAATGTACGGCTCTGACACGTTCAAATTCATCTATGTGAGGGTGCCGCGCACAGCATCAAGTACGTTTTGTCATTACCTGGACAACGTGTGCAGCGGACATCTTCTCAGGTTGGGCGGGCAGCATGATTCTGCCGTCGAGATGCGTCGTGCATGGGGTGAAAAGTGGGATGAATACCACACGTTCGGGTTTATCCGCAATCCGTGGGAATGGCTTGTTTCCATGTATAACGCGAATCTTTCAGTCGGCCCGAACAGGGTTAAAGAGGCGCTTCCCGGCGGCAGCGGAAACGGGCCGATGAACCGGGCCAACATGGACTTTGAAGAATGGATTAAAGCCCGTGACACCACCTGCATCGACTGGCTTTCCGAAGGCGGCGAAGTGATCGTTGATGAAATCAGGAAGTTTGAAGACTTCGTGCCGAATGCCGCCGTTTCGATCAGCGGCAAAGACCATCCGCATTACCGGGACTGGTACACGCCGGAACTTGCCGATTACGTCGCGAAAAAGTGTGCAAAAGAAATCGAAATCGGGCGCTACGCCTTCTAGGAGCATGAACCATGCCTAGCGAAACAGACATTGCAAACGCCGCGCTCCGATACCTCGGGGCAGATACGATCACGTCTTTCACGCAAGGCACGAACGAGGCGAACGCGGTTAATGATCTGTATTCGGATTTGCGCGATGCTTTGCTGCGGGCGCACAACTGGAATTTTGCCACGAAGAAAGTGGCACTTGCCGAATCTTCAACGGCACCAGCGTATGAGTTCGACAACGCCTTCTCATTGCCTTCGGACTGGCTGAGGACTGTAGCCGTTCACGACAACGACGCCGGGACTGGGACGTTTCTTTATCGCATGATTCAGGTCGGCGGGCAGCGGGTTATTGAAACAGATGTTGAAAACGTGTGGCTAACCTATATCGCGCGTGAGACTGATCCAAATATTATGACGGCGGACTTCCGGCGCTTGCTGGCATACACCCTTGCCAGTGAAATGGCGGTCGATCTCACGTCATCGAATACGCTCCAAGACCAGCTTGCCAGGAAAGCCGATAGGCTCATGGCACAAGCTCGTTCTGCTGACGGCATGGGGTCGTTCCCGCGTCAGCGTCCGCGCGGATCGTGGGCGTCGTCGAGGCATGGTTTGCAGAGGTGGCCTGACTAATGCCCCGCGTACATTTTTTCACGCCAAGCTTTAACGCCGGGGAACTGTCTCCGAGACTGGCCGCGCGCACGGATTTCGTCAAATATCCTGCTGGTCTGGAAAAGCTTGAAAACTTCATTCCGCTTTCGGAGGGCGGCGCAAGGCGCAGGCCGGGAACGCGGTACATTGCTGAGCTTAAATCTTCGACTGTTGTAGGCCGGTTAATGCGGTTTCAGTTTTCTACAATTCAGGCGTATTGCCTTGAATTGGGCGCTGGGGTTATGCGGTTTTATCGCCACCAAGGCCAGATCACGGTTGCCAACACGGATGCGGCGGTAACGAATGGCACGTTTGCGTCGAACATTACGGGATGGGATGATAGGTCTACGGGCGGCACCGGCAACACGATTTCCCATGATTCCACGAACGGCAGACTGACGCTTGAAACCAACGGGACGGCTGCCGACGATATCGGCTGGGCGGAACAGGATATTACGACCACTGCCACGGGGACCGAACACGTTTTGAAGTTCCGGGTCATCGGTGCACCGGGTGATAAGATAGAATTTCAGGTAGGAACGGCGGCAAGCGGGGCGCAAACCCTCGCAGCCGTCGAAAAAGAGGTCGGGTATCATTGTGTTGCGTTTACGCCAACGACAAGCCCGTTTTATATCCAGTTCCGCAATAAAGGGTCAAATGCCAACAAGGACGTGCAGATCGATGATGTCTCGCTTGTAGACAATGCGGGCGTAGAAATCGATACGCCTTATGCAGAGGCGGACTTGTTTCAAGTCAGCGGCCCGCAATCGGCGGATGTCCTGTATTTATTCCATGGCAGCTATCCTACGTACAAGCTTCAAAGGTTCGGGCATACGACGTGGAGCCTTGTTGAAGTGCCGTGGCAAGACGGCCCTTGGCTTCCCATGAACGATACGTCAACGACCATGACTCCGGCAGCAACCACGGGGCTTGGCGTCAACGTCACTGCATCCTCAATAGTGGGCGTAAATGACGGGGCCGGGTTCCAGTCCACGGATATTGGGCGGTTGATCAGGATCGATAACCCTGCATCCGGCGTTGATTGGGGCTGGGGGGTGATTGTCAGTATCACGTCCACGACCGTTGCCGTTGTGGATATAAAAAGGGCCTTTGGGCAAAATTCAGCAGACACCCGCTGGCGGTTAGGTTCGTGGTCAGGGACAACCGGATATCCGCAGACCGGCACATTCTACGAACAAAGGCTTTATTCCGCTGCAACCACAGACCAGCCCCAGACATTCTGGGCGTCGAACACGGCTGATTTTGAAGCCATGTCGCCGGATAGTGCGAATTCCTCCGGCGTATGGGATGCGACGGTCGAAGACGACGACAGCCTGGATTACACGATTTCCTCGGACAACGTAAACGCAATCCGATGGATGAGTGCAGGCAAGGATACGCTGGTCATAGGCACGATGGGCGGGGAATGGGTGCCGTCATCCACGGGGTCCGTTCTCACGCCTTCGGATATAACTGTTAGGCGTCAGACAACGCACGGCTCAGCGCAGGTCCAGCCCGTCAGGGTGGGCAACGTTGTATTGTTCGTTCAGCGCGCGGGCCGGAAACTTCGTGAGTTTGCATTCTCGTTTGAAGACGACGGATTCAAGGCCCCGGACATGACGCGGCTTGCCCAGCACATTACGGCGGGGGGCATTACGGAAATGGACTTCGCCGAGGAGCCTGATTCGCTTCTCTGGGCGGTTCGTGCGGATGGGCAATTGCTGTCCATGACATATCGCCGGGATGAAGATGTGGTGGGATGGGGGCGGCATATTCTCGGCGGATCGACATACGGAACGATTACGCAGGTCTGGCAAGCCGACGATAGCGCCGGGACATTCGTAGACGAGACAACGGACGCCAACAGCACATCGAATGCGGATTGGACAGTGTTCCCCGGAACCGAAGCAACAGGGGATTATGTCGCGATTGGACACACCGAGAAGTTCACAAAGGTTATTTTCGATTATGCCAATGGAACAGCAGGTGTCGGCGGGGCCGTGACTTGGGAATATTGGGACGGTTCGGCGTGGGCCGCGTTGACGGGTGTCACGGATGGAACGGCGGGCTTTACCACGGCGGCGGCAGATAACCTTTCGCTCACATTCACCGAACCGACTGACTGGAAGTCGCGCCAGCTAAACGCGGGGCGCGGGCTATACTACATCCGGGCGAAGATCACGACCGTTTACACGACCAATCCCGTACTTGACCAGGGATTTATCCCGGCCATTGCAAAAGTGGAATCGGTTACGGTCATTCCGGGTGCGGACGGGTCTGGGCAAACACAGTCCAGCGAAGACCGGGACGAGGTCTGGGTGATCGTCAAGCGCACCATCAACGGCGCTACAAAAAGATATATCGAGGTTTTCGAGCGTGACTTCGAGGGCGAAGACGATCCTGCGGACGCCTATTACGTTGATAGCCTGATCACGTATGACAGCACCGCCGCAACGGCCCTGACGGGATATGACCACCTTGAGGGCGAGACGTTGAAGGTCTGGGCCGATGGCGCTGTAAGGCCGGATGAAACCGTTTCAAGTGGCGGAATTACGCTGGATAACGCCGCCTCGGTTGCGCAGGCGGGCCTTGGGTACTCGCATAACCTCAAGAGCCTCAAATTTGAGGGCGGAAACCCTGCCGGGACGGCAGTTGGCAGGACCAAGCGGACTTATGGCGCGACGTTCGTATTCCTCGATTGTCATTCCGTCAGTTACGGCCCGAGCGAGGACAACCTGCAAACAAGAGACTTCCGCAACGTGTCTGATGCGATGGATACCGCTGTCCCGCTGTTTACCGGGGAACGCCATTATTCGTTTGATGGCAAGTGGACAACGGATTCCCGGATTGTTGTAAAGAGCGACTCCCCGTCACCGTTTACGCTTCTTGCCATTGCCCCAGAAGTAAACATGAACCCGCTGAAATGATTATTAGAACCGCAGATATGGAAAAGGACGCGCTGGCCATTGTCGATGGGGCCAAGGACTTCTTTTCGCGCATGGAATACACGGAGTTCTTGCCTGAGACGGACGAGAAGCTAATTGAAGCGATTGCACGGGTAATGTCATTTCCGGGGATCGAGGTCATCGTGGCTGAGCATGAGGGGTCTGTGGTCGGGGGACTGGGGATGATGTACGGCCCGCACCTATGGAACCCGAATATTGAAGCCGGTGATGAAATATTTTTTTGGACATCACGCAGTGCGCCAAAAACCACGGCATTGCGGTTGCTTCGGGAAGTCAAGGCGCGGGCTGGAGACCGGATTGTGACATTCAAGGCGCTGATGACAAGTCCGAAAAAGGTCTGTCAAGTTTATGAACGGATGGGCCTCCGTCCGGTTGAATCATCTTACATGGGGGTGTTCTGATGGGTCTTGTTCTTACAAGTACGGTGGGGGCTTCCGCAGCGGCAGGGGGTATATCCGCAGGGACGGCATTATCAGCCGCCGCCGCCGGGATTAGTGCGATTGGAGCGATTTCCCAGGGTCAAGCGGCAAAGAATCAAGCCAACTTTCAGGCTGCCGTCCAGCAGCAGCAGGCGGCCCGTGAGAGACAGGAAGCCGCAGCGCGAGAGGAAGACTTCCGCCGCCAGCAAAGCCGCCTCATGGCCGCGCGTAGGGCAATGGGTGGGGCATCCGGGGTTGATTTCTCTACCGGGTCGCCATTGCTTTCGACCGAGGACTTCGCGGGTGAGATCGAATTGAACGCGCTGCGCATCCGAAACCAGGGTGATGTCAACGCGACACGACTGGAACAGTCTGCACAGCTTCAACGCATGTCTGGTAAGAATGCATCCAGGCAAGGTTTTTTCAAAGCCGGGGCGTCTCTTTTGAGCGGTGCCGGTGAGATATACAAGAAATGATGAGGATTAGGCAATGGTGACGCTTCCAACACGTTCGCCGGTTACAGGAAGTGGCCGCAGGCGCGGAAGGCTTCCCGGTGTCCAGGATGTGCCGCAGGTACAGGTTGCATCTGACCCCGGCGTTGCCGTGCCGTCCGGTGCGTTCGGGGGGATGGATTTAAGCATTGCTGCCGAGGGTTTAAGGGACTTCGCGGACTCAATTCGCCGTGCCGAGGAAAAGCAGCAAGCGGAGCGTGACTTCGCCGAAACGACGCAAGCCAAGTTGAAGTATGACCGCGAGGTTATGGAGGAATTCCAGCGTCGGCAGTTGGATGATGACCCTGCACGTCCCGGCTTTATGGATGATATGGAGAAATTCGCGCAGGAGCGGAAAACATCCATTCTCGGCGGCGTGCCGGAAGACGTTTCCGAAACGGCTAAAACAAGACTTGGCCTGACACTGGATGCACAGTCGAACGCCATTCGCGACAGTGCGGGACGATTGAGTATTCAGGAAAGCCAACGCAAGGCACAGGATGCGTTACAAGCCGGATTAAACAGTCTGTCCGTTCAAGCCGAACAATACCCGGATAGCTACCAGGATATCATTGCGCAAGCTGATGACGCGATTGCCGACTTGTCCCCGTCGATGACCGCAGATCAGAAACGGGATGCAAAGGTCACGGCAAGGGTTTCCGTTGTGGAATCGGCTGTTCAAGGAAAAATCAAATCGGAAGATTTCCGTGGCGCAGTTAGGATACTGGAAGATCCAGACCTTGAAGAATCCATTGGGGGCAAAACAAGAGACGCGTTATTGAGGCAGGTTGCTAACGCGGAACAGTCCGCCGACAAGAGGCGTGCCGATTTAGCTGAGAAGGCCGAGAGGCAGGCCAAGGAGGCAGCAAAGAAACAATCTGATGCGTTAACCAAGCAGGGAATTTCCCTTTCCGTATCGGGCGAGCTTACGACGGATTGGGTGATGAAAAGGCAGGAGGTTCTTGACCTTTCTGACTTCAAAACACTGATGAAAGCGGCGGCAAAAGAAGACGGAGACGATAACAACGTTGTTATCGCAGACATTTATCGGAGAATGGCTGCGGGGGAAGATATTGAGCGTGTAGCAATTGAACAGTTTGCTGACGGAAATCTTTCAAGGCCGACGATGAACACAATTCTTAGTCGTAATGATTCACTTGCACAAAGGGGCGGGGCAAAAACACCGTTCCAGAGGGCTTCATCGTATCTATCCAAAGCCTTGCGCCCAAGCGAGCTTAATGACAACCCGGATGCGTCTGCGGCCTATGCGAATGCCGAAGCTGACCTGATGACATTCTTTGACGAAAAGCCGCAGGCAACCGTTGATCAGGCAATGGGTTACGCGAGGGAATTGGCGTCATCGTATCGACTTGTTCCCGGTACAACCTTGTCGCTTCCGTTCCCGAACTGGATGGAAGGTGATAGACTGGCCAAGCAACCAAAACTTGATGAAACAGAGGAAAAAATCGTTCGCGATCTTTCTGCTGGACGCATTGATGCAGACACGGCACGGCGGCGCGCTGCTGTTATTCGGAAGTGGCGAGATTTTCTTGAAGAGGGTTCGAATTGATGGCTGAAGTCATGACAGATACACTGACATTGCCAGGGCAACAAAAGGACGCCTTACCGCAAGCGCCAGTGTTGGAACCTGAGTTGGACGGGACGGGAGCCGCCATTCCCTCCGATGAGCCTACTGAAGTCATTGATCGTCCCGAACCTAATACCAGCGTTGGTGATGAATTGATGCCACCGCAAGACAATACGGCAGCGCCTGATGTAACGGGGGATAGAAGCGTCGATTTCATTGAACATCGCGAGCGCCTATCCGGTGGCCGTGACCTTGAGGACATGATGGATCGTGTCAGGTCTCGCCAATCAGGGTCAGAAAAGAAAGACGCGACGGAAAAACAAGAAGAAGAAATGCGCGGCGTTGTCGAAGTTCGCCCACTTCGTGAGGGTGGGTTTGGCGTGTGGGTGAATGGTGTCTTGCAAGGTGCTGGCGATACCAGAGAAGACGCGAACACCATCGGGCAAGAGCTTATTCGTCCGCGAACGGGCATGGAAACCGCAGTTGAAACGGTATCCGAAACCGCTGCCGATGTTGGCTTGGGGGTTATAGAAACGCCACGTCAGGTTGTCGGCGGAGCTTCGGATGCGGTCCAGGAAACCACAAGGGCTATTGACGACCTGGCCGATTGGTTAAACGAGAACGTCGCTGATTTGCGATTTAGCGTTGATATCCCCGGCGTCGAGGACACGGAAAGTGTCAACATCAATCCAACGGAATTAATCAGAAGCATTCTGCCGGACATTTCGGAAGCGAAATCAACAACGGGTCGTGCGGTAAGGTCTATCGCCCAATTCATTACCGGATTCTGGGGCGCGGGGAAAATGCTTCGCGGTCTTGGTGTCGCCGCTCCTGCGACGGTTCCGGGCCGTGCGGTGGAAGCTGTTGGGCGCGGTATGGCCGCTGATTTCACGGTCTTTAATCCTTCGGAACAACGACTTTCAAACATTATTCAGGATGTTCCGGCTCTGCAAAACCCTGTTACGGAGTACCTTGCTGCAGATCCCGACGATACAGAAGTCGAAGGCCGGATCAAGAATGCTCTTGAAGGCGCTGGACTAGGTGCATTTACCGAAGGCTTCCTTGTTTCGCTTCGTGGCTTGCGCGGGGTTAGAAAGGCAGAAACAGAAAGCATCGTTGCGCAACAACGCTTGCAATTCGGGGAGTTGACCGACCGCGATTTTCTTTCCATTGGCGAGCCCGATAGCAAAGAATTTATTCTTCGCAGGCCGACGACAACTGGCAAACTAAAAGAGGGTGATGACCTTGCCGTTGATCCTGCGCGCCTAGAAGGTGAAGGGGGCGTGTTTATCAACTGGGCGCGGATAGATGCGCCGGAAGATATCAAGTCTGCAATGCAGGCTGTCGCGGACATGAATAAGCAGGGCATAGATATTTCCAGGCGCGGCGTTAGAACAAACGTCGAAACGGCGGAAGCGGCGGCGGAAATAGATGCGTGGGACGTGCTTCTTTCCCGCCGGGCTGGGCAGCCCTTGAACGCAGAAGAAAGCCTTGCTTTAAGGCAGCTTTGGACTTCATCGACCGAAGCCTTGACACAGGCAGCAAAGCAGGCGGCGGCTAACCCCGGGGATGCGAACCTGTTTGCTTTCAGAAAAATGGTGGCGGTTCAAGACGCTATTCAGAAAGAGGTTATAGCCGCCCGAACAGAAACGGCGCGAGCGCTGCAATCGTGGAGTATTCCCGCTGGAAGCGGCGTAGAACGAGCGCGGGCCGTGCAGGAAATTCTAACCAGAAACGCAGACGATCCAAATGTTCATAAGGAGCTTGCGCGCCGGATTGCCGTTCTGGGCGAGGCGGGTGAATTCGACAAGATGAACGAGGTTGCAAGGCGCAGCGCCACGGCGCGGACTTATGATGCCGTTGTTCAGGCATGGATAAACGGCCTTCTGTCCGGGCCGAAAACGCACATGGTTAACATGATATCCAATACGGCTGTTATTGGCTTGACCATGGCCGAACGAGGAACCGCCGCACGACTCGCAAACCTGATGGGCGATGACGCTGCTGTGCAAATGGGAGAATCCGCTGCGCAGTGGTTTGGCGCTGTTCAGGGTGTGAAGGATGCGTTGCGCCTGTCCTCAAATGCCGAAAGGCTCGGAACGGTCTGGAAGAGTATTAAAACAGGTCAAAGTCAATTCGGTGCTCAAAAGATCGACCAGCCGAGACAGGGGGCTTTGGCGTCAGAAGTCTGGAATGTGTCCAGTGATACCGGGTTGGGAAGGGCCTTGGATGCACTGAATGTCGTGACGCAGCTTCCCGGAAGGGCGCTAGGCGCGGAAGATGAGCTATTCAAGACAATTGGCTATCGCATGGAGGTCTACGCTCAGTCCATGCGCCAGGCGCGTTCCGAGGTTTCGGCTGGTAAGGTTCCGGAATCCGAATACAAGGCCCGCATTGCGGAGCTTATTGAGAACCCGCCGGAGAATATCAGGCTGTCCGCCATGGATGCGGCGATCTATCAGACGTTCAATAATCCGGCGGGGAAGATTTCCCAGACCATCATGAAATATCGGGACGCGGTCCCGGTGCTTGGCCCGCTGACAGCGCCGTTTGTCCGCACGGTCGGTAACATCATGAAGTTTACGTTTGAACGCACGCCGATTGCCCCTCTGATGTCTCAGGTGCGGGCGGATATTTCAGCAGGCGGTGCGCGCCGTGATATGGCGCTGGCAAGAATGGCGCTTGGGTCTTCTATTCTCGCTGTTTCTGCAGACCTTGCCTTGAATGGGCAAATCACGGGGAAGGGGCCGACTGATCCCCGTGTCCGGGCGGCAGAACGCAGAATGGGGCGGCAGCCATACAGTGTGAAAGTTGGGGATAGGTGGTTTGCCTATAACAGGTTTGACCCGATTGGAACGCTTGTCGGCATATCTGCGGATATGGTCGATATCATCGCCAATAACGACGCCAACGATGAGCGCGCCCAAGAGGATATAGAACGGGCAGTGATTGCAACGATTGCCGCCGTCGGCGCGAACATGATGGATAAGACGTATTTGACCGGGTTCAGCGACTTCATCGAGGCGCTTTCCGATCCCGTTAGAAATTCGGAATATTGGGCGCAGGGCGTCGTCGGTTCGTTCATGCCGACGGCTGTTGCCGAGGTTCGGAGACAGGATGATCTTTACATGCGTGAAACCCGGACGTTGTGGCAGTCGATCATGAACAGGACGCCCGGACTTTCCGAAGATTTACCGTTACGCCGGGATATTTGGGGCCGACCGCTTGAATACAAGTCCGGGCTTGGCGTGGCGTTTGACGCGCTTTCCCCGATATACAGCAGACAGGAAAACCCGGAGCCAATTGATACCGAATTGTTGCGGTTAGGAAATGGCCCGTCGAACATGCCGAGACGCACGAGCTTTAGCGGCGCTGTTGTGAACCTGGATCAATTCGAGGGGGCATATAGCAGGCTAGTTGAGCTTGCCGGGAATGAATTGAAGCTCCCGAAATATGGAAACAAGGGAGCAAAGGACGCACTCAACGATATCGTTACCGGAAAGAGCCCGTTTTCGGCTGTCTATAATTTGCGTGCTGATGGCCCAGACGGCGGAAAGATGGACTTCATCCGTTCAGTCGTGGCCGAGTACAGAAGCGCGGCGAAAAATCAATTGGTAAGGGAGTTCCCGGAAATCAACATTGACATTCGGCGCAAGCTTGATGCGCAGCAAAAGTGGTCAGTGCAATGAAAAAAATACCATCCTTGATATTCATGGTTGGCGCGCTGGCTATCGTCTGCGGAGGGGTATGGGTGTGGATGGTGATCATGACCGCCATTGCCGGAAATTATGGCCCCGGATTTGCGCTGGCTTTTGTTCTCGCATCGGGCTTCGCAGCCATAACATATTGGGATATAATCGCATTGCCGTGGCGGGCATGGGCTGCGCTTTGCATTGATATCGACAGAAGGATTTAGCCGTCATGACTCTTACATCGACCACAAACAGGCTTTCATATGACGGCAACGGGGCCACGACTTCGTTCCCCGTGACGTTTGTATTCTGGGACGCTGACGACCTTCGTGTCATTCTGCGCGATGCGAATGGCGCGGAAACCCCGTGGACGCGCGGGACGCAATACACAGTATCCGGCGGCGGCAGCGAAGGCGCGACGGGGACGGTTACTGTTGAAACATCCCCAACCGATTACACGCCCGCGTCCGGCGAAAAACTGATCATCAAGTCGAATATTTCGGACACGCAGGACACGGACCTACCTCCGGGCGGAGAATTCCCATCGACTTCGGTTGAGACGCAAATCGATAAGGTTGTCCGGCAGATTCAGCAGAAGGATGAGGAGCTTGGCAGGTCGTTAAAGCTTCAAGAAACGTCCGCGTTTTCGGAATTGACGGTTCCAGACCCATCCGCGAACAAAGTCCTCGGGTGGAACGCAGCAGCAGACGCGCTTGAGAACTTTACGCCAAATACAGACACGTACATTTCGCTTTCCGCCTTTGGTGCGACCCTGATCGACGACACAACAGCATCGGCGGCACGGACAACGCTTGGCCTTGGAACAATGGCTGTGGAAGCGACAACCGCCGTTCCCGCCATGACATACGCGGGAACGCAGAGTTTTGCAGATAACATTCTTTCCCGCCCAAAAATTCAGGACTACGGCGAGACGGTCAACGCTATTGGTTCGATAGGCGGCGGCACACAGGACATTGACCTTGAATCCGGCAATGTTGTTAGCGGGACTGTCGATACTTCGACCACGACCTTCACATTCTCCAATCCCCCCGCGTCCGGCACAGCGGGGAGTTTCACGCTATTCCTTACGAATGGCGGGTCGCAAACGGTCAACTGGCCTGCGTCCGTCGATTGGGCGGGTGGCACGGCTCCCAGCCTCACGGCAGCGGGCGTTGATATTCTCACATTTACGACGATTGACGGCGGGACAACCTGGTACGGCTTCCCTGCTGGACTGGATATGCAGTAATGTTGGCAACCAGAATGAGGATGGCGGCGGCAAACGCCGAGGCGACGAGCGTCACGTTTCTTGGCAGTGCTGTAGACGGCACGAACGCGGCATCTCATACATTCTCCAGCAAAACGTTCGGGGATGCTTCTGCATCCCGCGTTATCGCTGTCGCAATTTCAAGTTCGGGCGTAACCTCAAACGCAACAATTTCAAGCGTGACCATCGGAGGTGTTTCAGCCACGCGGCGCGTCGGCGGTTCTCCTACGTCGGGGGGCCTCGTCATTGAAATCTGGTCTGCGTCAGTTCCGACCGGGACGAGCGGCGATATTGTTGTGACGCATTCCGGGACCAAGGACCACTGCGGCATTGGTTGGTGGCGGTTGACCAGCGTTGGCAGCGTTTCTGTTACGGATGCTACGGTTGGAAGCGACACCAGCCCGTACACAGCAACCATCGATGTTACGGCGGGGGGCGTTGTGTTGGCGATGGCAACCGGAAATTCCGCTGCTACTTTCACTTGGTCTGGCGGCGGTATTGCCGAAAACTACGATGGGACGATTGAGGGCAATTATACCCACTCCGGTGCATCCGAGCTTTCGGCATCTGGTGGGTCGGGCGTTACGTACACGGCAACGGCAAGCGCGGACAGCGGCGCTGACGACGGCATCTGTGTTTGTTGTTTTGATGCGGCATAGGAGGAATCATGTCTGACTACATACACCATACAGCAAACACGATTGACGTTGCGGCGGGTCCACTGCCGAAGGTTTGGCAGAACGTTTCCGGGCTTAATCTCCTAAGTGATGTGGAACTAAAGCCGCTCGGCTGGCTTCCTGTCGTGTATTCGGGGTCGGTTCCAGCGGCATATCGCGGCGTCACAACTGGCGTTCAGGTGGGGGATTCCGTAACGCCGGACGCAGACGACGTAACGGGCACGTATGCGTATAAATCCACATCCAACTGTAAGTCGATACGCAAAGCCGCCATTGACGCAAAGCGGGACGCCCTTCTTGTGACGGGCAAGACGATCAACGGGAACACATACGACGGTCGCCTGACGACGATGGGGGCTATTGTTGCAAAGCGCGACCGAACCAGCCGTAGGGGCGGGGCTGCCGTCAAGAATATATCGGGTATAAACACATCGACGGGGACAGTTACGATCACGGGGGGCGCGCCGGAAGACGGGAATGAAGTCCAGTTTGCAAGCGTCGGCGGTACAACTGAGCTAAACGGCAATGTCTATTTCTCGGCCAACAAGTCCGGAAACAATTTCACATTGATCGACCGCATTGGGAATGCCGTGGATATGTCCGGGTTCGGTTCATACACATCCGGGGGAACTGCGACGGTTGTCGTTACGGCTATCGGTGTGGATAACAGCCTCATAGCTTTGAACTTCGGCGACTTCGAGGCCATGGCAGACGAGTTAAGCCAATGGCACAATAATATGTATGAACAGGCGCGGGCGTACAAGAATGCCGTTGATGCGCTTTCTACAGCGGCAGCAGTGGCCTCACATACGGATGGCGATGACAATGGCGATTGGCCGTCATAATGTGCTAAGATTTACCAGCAAAGGAGAAGTGACATGGCAAAGACGAACAAGGTACACCCGACAAGCAAGCCGAAGCCGAACCCCAATCAAACAGCAGGGCTTCCGGCGCGAAACAAGGCCCGTAAGGGTGGCGGGTGATTCGACCAGTTACCCTTGTTGGCGTTTATTTTCTGTATCTGATCGGATACGGGGCGGTCCCCATTGACATATCAGAAATGCAATGGGCCACGCTTAACCGCATACAAGAGATTATTGGCGTTCTCGCGGGGCTTTCGTTTGCCTTCCACCGTCATCCTCTGGACAAGGCAGCTATGGCTGTTCTTGTTATTTATCTGGTGGGCCTGGTTATTGCCGATCCGTTCATCGACTACGCGCACGGCGGAGCAATCGTTTTTGTCGGCGCGGTCTGCATCGGATGGCTTTTATACATCAAGTGGAAAGCCCCTCCTTTGCCGGGTTACGAAACTGGACTCGATAAGGACGAACTTTACCGCAACGATGGGGATATTTCCAACAAGCGTGGTGGTGGGGAATAAATGGTATCACTTTCGGCATATGCGATTCCAAAGGCATTCAGTCAGAACGCTTGTCCGGTTGCCGGGGTTTTTTGTGGCGCCCGTTCGCGAGGCGACAAGTCAGGACGTCGCATATTTGGAATCGCTCGTTGGGTCCGAGTGGTCACTTCGGCACAACTGTTTAACGAGGCTATCTAGATTATGGCGGAACTAGACCAACTTTCTGAAATCATCGGAACGCTTCGGGCGGAGGTCAAAGAGAACCGCCGCCAGCACGATGCGTCGTTCAAGAAACTGGACGCCATTGACGAGAAGATAACCAAGCTCACGGGGGCCGTTGAGATGCTTGCGGCTGATCATGCGGCTTTAAAGAAAACGGTTACCGAAGAGATTAGGCCTGTCACAGAAGACGTAAAGAAAATGAAGCATCAGGGTATGGGGGTGCTCGCGTTCATCGGGCTACTCGGCGGCGGAACCGGCGCGGGGGTATTGTCCTTGTATAATTTTTTTTACGGATAGGAGTTAATCATGCTGATTTTCGTTTTCGATTCCATACTGCGGGGCAAGCCATACATCCCATGGGGCCGTGAATCGTGAAGGACATTGCCCTGTTCTTTGTCGGGGCGATGTTCGCGTCTGCGATGCTGACGGCAATTAATCGGCCCGAGCCATTCATGCCAAAGGTCGTTCTCAAATCATCCGAGGAAATCAATCGCGAGTTCTGCCCTGACGGCGGGTGCCTCAACACCGTCGCGCTTTACAACAACGACACGCAGACAATTACGGTCAACAAGAACCTTGACCCGACGAAGGAATACGACCTTTCTGTTTTGCTGCATGAGTTTGTGCATCACTTGCAAAACATCAACGGGGAGCGGCGTTCTGACTGTGTGGGCGAACGTGAGGGGCAGGCGTACACCACGCAGCGGGCATTTCTCAAATCTCGCGGCCACAAAGATACATCCGAGGTCATGGGGATAGACGCCTTTACCGAGTTACTTATTTCGCAGTGTCACTATCGTTGAAACTGGACAGGGCCACCGCTTATGGGCATGGCTTACGCGCTAGACACGAACCTTGAACAATATGCCAATTCCCCGGAGCAGTGGGCAAAATATGTCGCCTATTGTCGGTATGGCGGCAAGGTTCATGCGGCAAAGAACACGGACTTTTCACCGTCGGCGATACAGCGGGCCAAGCATGCAATACTTACGGCAGCAGCTAGGCATGGGTATTCGCCAGATCACGACATGACGCACGAAGCACCGCCCGGATTCTCACTCAAAGGAACATCCACGCTGTACGGGCCTGACGGCGAAATGAAGGCGCAGTGGGTTAAGACGGACAGGGACCGTGAGGCGCAAACACAGGCCATGCAGGAGGCCGTCGAGGCGATGGCCGCAGACCTGCCGACGATAAAGCCCCGCAAGAAAACACCGGACACCAATGAGGATTTGCTTTCGGTTATCCCTATGGGGGATCCGCATTTCGGCATGTATTCATGGGCAGACGAAACAGGAGAGGACTTCGATCTAGACATTGCCAAGCGGGATTTATGCGCGGCTGTTGATTATCTGGTTTCGCAATCCCCGGCGTCGAAGAAATGCGTGATTATCAACCTTGGCGACTTTTTCCACGTTGACAATTTAAAGAACATGACAAGTCAGAGCGGTAACGTTCTGGACGTGGACACGCGCCTTCCGAAGATGATCCAGGTTGGTGTGTCGGCAATCCGCCAAGCGATTGAATCCGCACTGGACCGCCATGAGGTTGTCGAGATTATCAACGTTGTCGGCAACCATGACGGGGTGCTTGCAATGGCCCTGTCTGTGATGCTGTCGAACATCTACGAGCGCGAACCCCGCGTTATCGTTCGGGATGAACCGACGCCACGGCATTACGTTGAACACGGCAAATGTTTGATCGGCACAACGCACGGCGATCGCACAAAGGACCGCGACTTACCGGGCATCATGGCAACGGAAATGCCGGAAGCATGGGGCCGGACAAAGTTCCGTTATTTCTATCGCGGCCACCATCACCATGACACGCTTGAAATGTTCAACGGCTGCACCGTGGAGCAGTTTTCAACCCTCGCGCCAAATGACGCATGGCACAACGCGGGCGGCTATCTGACGGGGCGGAATATGAAACTAATCGCACACCATAAAGAATATGGGGAGGTGGCGCGGTCTATCTGTTCAATTGAAATGCTGAGAGGTTTATCCGCATGAAAGCATCCACCGTACTCGCCACCGCTGAAACATTGATTAACGGGGACCGGCGCGCAAGCCACGGCGATCCGAAGCAATCCTTTGAGCGAATAGCGGCGCTCTGGTCTGCCTATACAGGCTGCACGCTATCGGCAAAGGACGTGACGATGATGATGGCACTATTGAAGATAAGCCGAACGTGCTATGGTCAAAAGAACGACGATGACTATGTTGACGGCGTGGGCTATATCGCGCTCGGAAGTGAGATGAACGATGGTTGATTGGTCGAAGGTGAAATGGTTCCATGAGGAAGAATTACTTTGTCATCCGCCCAAGCGCGTTTCTCGGCGCAATGTTGGCATGGTAGCGCTTGTGGTCAGAATCGTTGAGAAGCTCAAGATTTTCTATGTTGTTGTTAAAACCATTGCCGTCTTTGTGGTGAACTATTTCACCGCGCCGCAGTGGTCGGCCAATATGTTCGGACATAACGATTCTGTGCTCCATAACATATCCCTGCTTGGTGGCCATTGGGTTATCGGGCGCAAAAACCGCGTAATAGTTCCGCTTCGCACCACGTATCAGCCGAGGCTTGCGATCAGAAACACCCCGACATTTCTTAGAGCAAAACCGACCGGGGATGTCAGCCCGACAAGGCGTAAACATTTCCCCGCACTGCTCGCACCTACGCTGCTTCTTTCGTCTGCCCACGCTAGAGCAAGTTCGCGAACAATATTTTTTGTTTTGAGAAATATATGTGTGAAACGGCTCGCCACACGATCGGCAAAGTCGTATCATGCTGGCGCTTTTTCGTCTCTTTTTCTTCATTCTGGAGCCTCCTATGGTTGACTGGTCAAAAGTGCGCTATTTTACTGAAAAAGAGTTTGAATGTAAATGCCCAACCCGCTGTGGCCGTGCGGATGTGACCCCCGGCCTTGTCATGGCGCTAGACGCCCTCAGAGCGGCCTACGGCAAGCCCATGACGGTCACAAGCGGGTTTAGGTGTCCTGACCACCCCGAGGAGCGGAACAAGCCCACACCGGGCGCACACGGGCAAGGGCGGGCCGCTGATATATCCACCCCTGACGCATCGAGCAAATACGAGCTAAAGCGGCATGCCTACGCGCTTGGATTCCTCGGCATAGGTCATGGCAAAACATTTACACATCTGGACGTTGGCCACGATGCGGCGACACGTCCGGCAGATTGGACATATTGATATGGGCGGCATTGGTTCTTTCTTCGGAAAGTTGTTCGGAACAGACAAAGCTCTTGCGTCTATCGTAGACGGCGTTTCCAGCGGTCTGGATGCCCTTGTCTACACCGATGAGGAAAAGGCCGGGGATGCTGCCGCTGACCGCTCAGAGGCCCGGAAAATGGTCGTGGCGTGGATGGCTTCGACACAGGGGCAAAACCTCGCCCGCCGTCTCATAGCTCTGTCCATAACCGGGGTATGGCTTGGTATGTATGCCCTGTCAGCTTTAATGCAAATGGTGGCCGTATTCTGGACGGAGAAAGCCGCAGAGTTGACGCAGGTCGGTATTATCGCCAAGGAATCGGCAAATGACATGATCGGCGCGGTTATGCTGATATTAGCGTTCTATTTTGCCGCTCCGCATATGGGGGACGTGGTGAAGGCTGCAATGGCCAAGTTCGGCAGCGACAACACGCCATCGGGGCGCATCGGATGAGCGTCATCGAGTTTCCCGGCGAAACACGCCTCGACATAGACCCTGAGAAGGTTCTGAAGTCTGCACAGGAATCTGATTTCGAATCGGTTGTCGTCGTCGGCTGGCAGGAAAACGGCGATATGTACCTTGCTGGATCGTCTGCCAACGTCCTTGAAACTATCGCAACACTTGACATAGCCAAGGCCGCACTTATACGGGATATGGTGGATTAGGTTTCAACTAGTATTTTTCGAGCTTCTTTTTTGAGGACGCTTTCCATATCTGGATCGCGTAGCATGATACTGACAACGCGCATGTATTTTTGTTCACCTGTTTCCTCGTCAATTTCTACCGGGATCATCTGCACAATCACTGCGTTCGCAAACGCTTCCAGCCTCTCGATTTCGTAGAGGTCGTTGACAAAGAAGTTCGTCATTTCGGTGTAGCCATCCGGGGTTAGCATCTTCTCTACTCCTCTACGTTAGTGCGTTATCGCCCAAAGTCCGCCGAAAAACAAAACCAAGATAGCGCAGTAAAATGTCAATAACTTCACAGCATCCCACCCCTTGACAGGGCCAGACCCGCCACATTCATCGCAGCCCATCGAACCGTAATCGTGCATCATCCTTCTCCTCTACGTTAGGGGGTTAATTCATCTTCCCAAGATCGCGCAGCGCGCGAATCATATCATGCTCTGCGGAAAGCTTTGATATTGATACCCGTTGCCGCCCATCTTTTCCCACCACGTCAAGGCTGTTTGCCCTTATTGAACGCAACGCCGCTTCAACCAACCTGTCGATTGCGGGCTTGCCGCGCGTTGCTTCTCTGGCGGCATCGGCATCTTCTATTTCTGCGGGGATTCGGTCCAATAGCTTTTTCCCATCGGCCATCATCCATCTCCTTTACTGGTGGGGGTTAGGCGTGCGACCTCGATAATCTCAACCGGAACCGCATTCCAAACAACAGAGCATGACATGTCGGGCGGTTCGTCAAAAACCACGATAGCCGCGAATTGCTCTTCGTCGAAGCCTTCAACATCCATCCATCCGACTCTCACAACTTTGCCTGCCATACCTCTACTCCTTCTCTACTGTGTCCGCGTGGCGCTCCTCAATCGACCCACGGATCGGGTTTCCAATTTGGGTATGTTCCGCGCCAAATAAATACTGCCCAAGCGGCAAAGCTCAGCACTATGTGATTCAAGATCGCCAAGACGATGAAGATAGCACTGGCCACGATCATGCACATGAACCAGATCGGCCAGCTTATCGGCAGCGTCAACAAGAACGCACGCCGCGCAGACTTCGGCCACTCGCTTGGAAAAGGTTTCATCTTCATTTCATGCCCTCCAAAGGCTCATTCGCGGGCGGCAGCGAACCACCGCCCGCGTGTTGCTACTTCTTGTCGGCCTGCTTGGTGTCGACCATCACACGCTCGGCGTTCGCTGCGTTGAGCGCCGCCTGTGCAAACTGCATTGCATGTAACGGGTCTTTTTCCTCGCTGGCCTTCTCAATCAATCTTTCAACGTCTTTACTCATGGGTTCTATCTCCATTGAATGTGTCGTCGGCTTAGAACGCGGTGCGACGACGTGACCGCTTAATGCTCGCTATCGGTTAGCCCTCGTGGGCCATCTGATCGTATGAATTGCACTGGCTTGAGCAGTAATCGAACTTTGCCCGCATGTTCGGGTACTGCCGCGCGATTATGGTGCCGACAACCTTCTGATCATTGTCGGTGGCCTTGCCGCAGTAGCGACATTTGAACTGGCCTTCTTTGGGGATGTATATCTCGCGAAGGTGGGCGGCTCTGGCTTCGATAGTATCCTTGCAAATGGACCAGGTTTTTTCTTCGGACAGGTCGTTGAGACGCACGCCGGTTGATTTGCGCCCATTTTCTTGCTGGACGTGAATGCAGATGTCAGTCGGGTCGAGAGGCTGTTCCGCGAACGCTTCCATCTTCGCTACCTGCTCGCGCGAAGGGCGCTTCTGGAACCACATGCCGGGTGGCCGCACCAGACTAACATCGGCGGTCTTCCACTCCTCTGGTGCAAATTCGAGGCCAGCACCGCCAACTCGCCAAAGCGTTTCCGGTACGCTGCCATACTTGAGCAAGACGTAGGCGCGGGCTGCGTCGTCAATCCGCCGCTCTGCCGCCTTAAATTTTTCCAAGTTCGTTGCCATCAATCAGCCCTCCTATACGTCCGCCGTCTCTACGATCTCTGTTTCAATATCGTTGTCGAACGGATCACCAATTTTGATTTTCATGTCTGCGGGCGGGCCGTAGCCTTCGATGAAGTCGGAATATGTGTTGATAAGCCCACGGCACGCGAGTTGGCCAAGATGCTCGGCGTGATCTTCGATGGTGTCGAATTGATAGAAACTGTCCCGAAACTCTTGCATGAATTTCTCATCCAGTTTCGTTTCGTCTATCTGAATTTCGACGGTCTGCACGACTTCAACCGTAAATTTTTTCATGTCTCAGTCTCCGCTCGTTTCTCAGGCGTCCCGATAGGGACATTCAAAATCGCAGTATTCGGTTCCGGCCATCATGCAGGTGCCGTCCGGCAATTGACCGCATTCGGAGCCGTCCTCGTCGAAGTCGTCGTCCTCGTCATCACAGAGGCACGGCCCGTAATATTCGTTGTCATCCATTGCCCGTACCTCGCTCGTCAGTCGGCGCTCATGTCCGCAACCATCAAACGAAGATCACGGGCAAGTTTCGGATATTCGGCATCGCACGCATCGGCGTAAGCCGCCAACGCTGGAGCCGAAAACTTGTCGTGGTTCAGGTCCAGCACAAAATACCGGCATCCGTCGTGTTTCTCGCCCGCCCGATCTTTGCCGTCAGTCCGGAGCACTTTGTATTTTCCGAACGCGCCTTGATCCTGCGCGGGGATATCAGACCGGCGGCGCGGAAACTCACCAAGGCCGGGTACAGGTTCTAGTCGTTCCATGTCGTCTTTCTCCTTCCGCCCGTTGAGGCTTGTTTCTAAATCTGGTGGGACAGGGCGGGGCCAGCAAAGAACCCCGCATAACGCTCCGGCGTTTCCGCCGTGCTACGGCCTGCTGATTTACACCGTGTCACCTGTCCCATAAGTCGCTCGTCAGTCGTCGTTAAGGTCGGGCCACTTGGTCACTTTGAAGGCGACCGGCGCGACAAAGTTTTCGTAGAGGTATTTCTGCATTTCACGGATCGGGCGTGTGGCTTCAATCATCTGCTGCTGCCGACGCGCCAGCCATTCCCGATCATGCACTGGGGCGCTAGGCGGGAGCGTAAAAGCCCTTTCAATCTTCCTGTCGAGATGCGTCATCATCTCTTTAACGGTATCGTTGTTCACCGGGTTCGGTAGCGGTTCGATCTGCATTTCAAAATCCCTCCGTTTCTTCCTCGCTATTGAAAAATCGGCCGGGACTTAACGGTCCAGGCGTCGTCTATGATTTCGGCCAGCGCCTCAGCGTCTTTACGGCGGGCGAGATACAGAGCCGCGTCGAGATTGTCCGTCCAATCAAACACGCCGCCGTTGACGCAGAGGTACTTCTTCGGTCCGCTTTTGCCCAGATACCAGCCGTCGATAATTCGTTTGCTCATCTGCCCGGTTCCGCTCGGTTATCTACGGTTGATCTGGATGCGGTCGGTGGCCGGATCGACGCCGACGTGCAGTTCAAAAACTGCGCCTCTTTCGGTGACGATCAAAACCACTTCCGACCGAAAATTAATTG
>Ga0070726_10000573_pt1 | contig 44344 bp, 36 predicted proteins | sample tdAd471_FD_67275 | JGI IMG/M metagenome (GOLD analysis project Ga0070726, IMG submission 67275) | Marine sediment microbial communities from the Atlantic coast under amendment with organic carbon and nitrate - tdAd47.1 | ecosystem: Environmental > Aquatic > Marine > Coastal > Sediment | place...
CTTCTCGAGTGCTTCGCGTTCGGCCGCGATGGCGTCCAGTTCGGCTTGAAGCTGACGCTGGAGATCACGCGTTTCCCGTTCCATCCGCTCGAAACGCTGACGTGAGACCTCGTCGACCTCGCGCAGGATGTTCAGCCGGTCCTTGGCGCTGATCGGGACCGCGCCGAGATTGCCGCCGTCTTCGAGACGGGCACGCTCCGATTCTGCCTCGGATTCCGCTGCGCGATCGGCTTCGAGTTGCTCGGCGACAGTCGGTGCGACCATCGCCCGGATCTCCTCCAGGCGGTCGAGCGTGAGCCGGTCGCTCGAGACGAGCCATCCGACGAAACCGAGGATCGCCAGGAGGTTCGCCACGGCGATCGTCGAAACCACGAGCCAGGCCGATCTGATCATTGCACACCTCCAAGCCTTGTCCACCCGACCCGAGCCGAAGCCAAATCATCCAGTTCCGTGCGCTCGGCACGCTGCCGGTCCGACTTCCACGCGTCGAAGCGGTTCTCTTTGAGCTTCTCGATGCTTCGCCGATCCTTCGCCCGCTCAACGAGCACAGCTCGCTCCGCCTCGAGTCGCTTGAGCACACCGGACAGTTTGAGGACGAGTCCGTCGGCCTCGGCGCGCATGCGGTGCATCGCGTGCGTCTGCCAGGCCGCCTCGCGCGCATCAACCGATGCTTCGTGTTGTGAACCCAGGCGCTCGCGAAGGTCCGAGCGACATTGCTCGATGCTGGCGTGGCACTCTCGGATCCGCTGCTCGATCGATCGGTACTCCGCTTCGATCGCGGACACGATCATCTGCTGATCGCGCTCGGCCCGTTTCCGCATCTCAAGAAGCGCCTGAAGTTGGAATCGGAACTTCGCCACAGATCAGCCCCCCCGCTTTGTGCCGGGGCGAGGAGCCGAACCGCGTGCCTTCGAAGCTTCGACAAGAGTCTCCAGCTCCCGGGCGACCTGGGTGAGGCTCGCGATCGCATCATCGAAACCGACGACTTCATCGGTCGCCTGAGTAAGCACCGCGTCGATCTTCGGCTTGAGCGCAACCGCGGCGTCGGTCAACGGGTCGGCCCCCGGCGTGTAGGCGCCGATCTGAAGGAGCTCCTCGACATCGCGGTAGGCCGCGAGCGCGGTCGCGACTCGCTGCCGCGCCTTGAGGTGCTCGGCTTCGCAAATCTCGTTTGCGACGCGGCTGACCGAGTCAAGTGCGTCGATGGCCGGGAAATAGCCCTTCTGCGCGAGGGATCGAGACAAGATCACATGCCCGTCGAGAATACCTCGCACCGCGTCGGCCACCGGCTCGGTCATGTCGTCGCCCTCGACGAGCGTCGTGTAGAGGCCGGTGATGCTCCCCGCTCTCCCGCTGCTATCTGCCCGAATTGAGCCGGCCCGCTCCAGCAGAACCGGCAATGCGGCGAACACGCTCGGTGTGTACCCGCGAGTCGCGGGGGGCTCACCGACGGCGAGCCCGATCTGGCGCTGCGCGTGCGCGAGGCGGGTCACCGAGTCCAGCATAAGCATGACATCGCGTCCGCAGTCGCGGAAGTACTCGGCGATCGCGCAGGCCGCGTTCGCGGCTCGAACGCGCATCAGAGGCGACTCGTCAGAGGTTGAGACGACCACTACCGACCTGCGCATTCCTTGCTCGCCGAGCGATTGCTCGATGAAATCGCGAACCTCTCTGCCTCGCTCGCCGATCAGGCCGATCACGTTGACGTCCGCGCCGTGCTCGCCGCAGATCGTGCCGCGTGCGATCATCCCCAGCAGCGTGGACTTGCCGACGCCGGGTCCGGCGAAGATACCCAGGCGCTGGCCGCGTCCGAGCGTGGTCATCAGGTCGATCGCGCGCACGCCGGTCGGTAGCGGCTCTCGTACTCGCGATCGGGCCATCGCGCCGATGGGCTCGGGGTAGAGGGGCTGCGGGTGCAGGTCCTGCAGCGGTTCGCCAGCGTCGATCGGCTGGCAGAGCCCGTTCACGACCCGGCCGAGCATGCTGTCGCCGACATCAACGGTCGGTTGGGTCGCGATGGACCCCACACGGTCGCCTGGGCGAACGCCGTTGGTTTGACCGAGCATCATGACGATCGCGCGTCGGCCGTCAAACCCGATGACCTCGCCCAGCCGGTCGCCGCCGGATGAACACACTGCGACGAGCGCGCCGACCACGACCGGGAAGTCGTCGACCAGCACAGTGAGGCCCTGCACCGCGCCGACGCGCCCCTCGACACGAACCGGATCCATCCGTCGCACGCGGCCGATGCTTGCTGCGAGCAAACTCACGCGTCAGCCTCCGAATCGTCCGCATCCGGCGAGACGGCGTCGAGTCGGTGCTCCAGACGCTCGTCGCCGATCAGCAACTCAACCATGCGATCGATCTGAGCATCAACGGACGCGTCGATAAGCCCCTTCTCCGTGCGGAGGACGACGGATCCACGCCGGAGCGTATCGTCCTCGGTGAACTCGATCGGAGAGTCGGCGATGCGTTGACGAGAAAGGACGGGTGCGATCCGGTCGCAGGCTTCACGATCCTCAGGATGGACCAGCACCGAAAGGCGGGTCGCGCTCAGAACCAGCTTCAGCGCGGTGTCGAGCTGCGACTCGACCACAGCGGTATCCAGTTCCACAACCCGCTTCGTGACGCGCTCGGCGAAGGCGCACGCGAACGTTAGCACATCGCTCTTGGTCTCAAGCAGCACGCGTTCGCGCTCCGATTCCATCGATTGGAACGCGTTACCGAGCGACTGCTCGATGGACGCGACCCTTTCGGCACATTCGGCGTAGGCCTTCTCGGCTCCGTCGCGTTCGCCCTCCTCGATCCCTTTCGCGAACCCCTCTCGGTACCCGTCTTCGTAGCCGCGTTCGGCGGCGCCTTCGAGGATCCGGTCACGCTCCGCCCGTGCCTCGCGCAGTATGCGGTCGCGCTCGGTCAGCGCCTCGTCGCGCAGCCGATCCGCTTCGCGGCGCAGGTCACCGAGATTCAGCACGATCGCGTCTCGCGCCGCGCCCGCCGAGTTGGCCTGTTTGATCAGCGCCATGACTGTACCGCACCGATCAAACGATCAGCTCCTCGCCACCGCCGCGGCCGCTGATGATGATCTCGCCGGCCTCCTCCAAGCGACGAACGATGTCGACGATGCGCTGCTGCGCCCCCTCGACATCGCTGACGCGGACCGGGCCCATGTACTCCATGTCCTCCTTGATGAGCGTCGCCGCCCGCTCCGACATGTTGCTGAAGATCTTTTCCTGCAGTTCCTCCGAGGCCGTCTTGAGGGCCAGCCCCAGCTCGTCGTTGTCGACTTCGCGCAGCACCGCCTGGATGCCTTTGCCGTCGACCAGCAGCACATCCTCGAATACGAACATGAGCCGACGGATCTCTTCGACCAGATCGGGATCGTCGGCTTCCAGCCCTTCGAGGATCGCCTTTTCGGTCGAACGATCCGCGAGGTTCAGAATCTCCGACACCGTCGGGATTCCCCCGGCCTTCTCCATCGACTGCGTCAGCATGCTCGCCAGTCGAGACTCGAGCCCCCTCTCGACCTCGCGGATCACCTCCGGGTTGGTCTGCTCCATGTTTGCGATGCGCTTGATGACCTCGATCTGCTTCTGCATGGGAAGGCCAACGAGGATCTCCGCCGCCTTGTGGTGGGGCAGGTGGCAGATGATGAGCGCGATCGTCTGCGGGTGTTCATCCTGAATGAAGGTCAGCAGATTCTCGGCTTCGGCCTTCTGCAGGAACGAGAACGGAGTCTTCTGCACCTGCGTCTGAATCTGGCCGAGGATCCGATCGGCCATCTTCGGATCGAGTGAGTCCTTGAGGAGCACGCGGGCGTAGTCCAGCCCGCCCTCGTTCTGGAACTGATGGGCCAACGATGTGCCGTAAAACTCCTCGACGACCTGATCCATGAGCGTCTGCGGCACACGCCCCAACCCCGCGAGCTCGCGGGTCACATCCTCGACCGCGTCGGGTCCCATCGCGCGCAGCACTTTGCTTGCCGACTCGGCATCCAGCGACAGCAGCAGAACCGCCGCCTTGGTGACGCCGTCGATCTCCTGAATGCTGGTCGGCAGTTTCTCGCCGGGTTTGCGTGGCATACAGCCCTCTGGCCTCGATCATCGATGACCAGCCGGTCATCGACGTGTGTTTGTTACACCTGCTCGGTCGCCCAACGGGTGACCACCTTCGCCGCCTGATCCGGATGCTCGGAGACCAGTTCGGCGATCTGTTCCCTCATCTTGCGCATCTTGAGCTCGTCCTCGCTCAGTTCCACGCCGGACAGCGCACTGTCGGCTTCCATGGCCTCGCCGACGATGCCGTCGCCGTCCTGCAGCGCGGGAGGGATCCCCACGAGCTCCTCGGCACTGGGGAGCACATCACGCCGGTTCGCTTTGAACGCGGTCATGACAACGAACCCGAGTGACGCCAGAGCCAACGCGCCGATGCCGACGGTCTTGGCAAGTTCACCGACCGCGATCGGCCCGGTAACGCCGAGAAGCCCGCCACCCGCCCCGGCTGCGGCACCGGTCAGCCCCGCGAAGTCAGGCAAGATGGGGATCATCGAAACCACGACGCTCTCCTGCATGAGGGTATCCATATCCACCTCACGCCCATCGACCATCTCTGAGAAGTCGATCAGTCTGGCTACCTCCGCTTGGATCCGGGCCAACTCCGCGTCCCGCACCGCCGTCAGATCCGCGTCGGTCGGAACTGGCGGATCCGCCCCATCTTGCCCATCTTGTTGCGACCGCCAGATCGACACGAAGTAGTCCCGCGGGATGTTCACGACCGCGTTCATCTTCTGCAGACGACCTCCGGGGATCACCCGCTGCGTTTCGACCCCTCCCATCGCCGTATCGAACTCGACATCCTCGGCCCCCTCGCTCACGCGGTCGGACGAGGAGCCGCCGGCGGTCACGTCGGCACCGGCGTTGGAGCGGGTTCCCGGCTCGCCGCCTCGACTGGCCATGGTCTGGTCCATGTTCGTGGTTGAACTGCTCCTCAGCAGCGAGGTCGATCCCTCGCCCTCCCCATGGAACTTGCGATCAGTCTCCTGCCGATGCTCCATCGTCACCTGCGCGTTCACGCTGATGATCACGCCGGGGATGTAAGAAAGCAGGTCCGTGATCTTGTCACGCGCCTGACGCTCGAACGACGCCGCAGCTTCTGCGTAGCTCGCGATGCTGAACTCGTTCTCGGTGGACGCCCGCATCTGACGATTGGTGCGCCCGTCGATCACCCGAACGTTCTCAACAAGCAGACCCGCCGTCGAACTCGCGACCAGGTGGGCGATCGAATCCACGGTGTCCTGACTCAGACCATCCCGCCCGATGACCACGACCGAAGCGGTCGGCGTGCGGTCCACAACGCCGATGCCGCGGCGCTTCGGGACGTCGAGGAATACCTGCGCTTTGCTGACGCCGTTCATCGCGGCGATCGAACGGGCCAGCTCGTTCTGGCGCGCGATCGTGGCGAGTTGCTCGTTCTGCTGGTAGTTCTGCGTCCAGCTCTGCTTCTCGACGAGGTTGTCGAAGTAGATCCGATTATCGGCCGGAGCATTCCCGGTTTCGATCAACGAAGCGAAAACCCGGCGCTGCGCCGAGGCGGGCACCATGACCTTGCCCTCGATCTCCCGATACTCCTGCCCCGTCGCCTGCAGGTGGGAGACAATCGTCCGGAGTTCCTGGGGTGTCGCGCCGGGCGCGACCTCCTGATAGTCAGTCGTTGACGCGTACTGCTGTACCACGAACAGCGTCATCAGCATGACGACGACCAGCGACGCGATCAGCAGCTTCTGGCTGACCGTCAGCATCGCCAGGTACTTCTGAATAGTCGCCTGTGCGCGCCTGAACTGTTCCATCGATCGGCCTCCGTGCCCTCATCCGGTCGTCCTCCGGACGACACATCGCACGCGGAATCCTTCGCGTGCTGATGATGGTTTTCGGACGAAGCGCATCATCCGCTTGAACGGCGAGCACACTTTGCCGTCACGCGCAGGAACTGCGCCCGGGGGCTCGCGGTCTGGATCAGACGCGGATCTGTTGGAGCTCGGAGTACGCGTCCATCAGTTTGTTGCGCACCTGCTGGAGCATGCGGAACGCGGTGTCAGCCTTCTGGGTCGCCATGAGCACGGTCTCAAGATCGTCCCGCTTGCCCGTGTTCAAATCCTCGATGGCCTTCGTCGCATCGTTCTGCAGGCTGTTGACCTTCTGGAGGTTCTGCATGAGCAGGTCCTTGAACGACTCACCTTGCGCGTTGACCGCGCCCGGGGCGGGCTGGACCGGCTTAATGCCGCCACCGCCCTGCGCCGCTTGCGAACCGATGAGCCCGAGTGGATCCGTCATGATTCCGCTCCCTGGAATTCGACCCGAGCGCAACTGTTGCGCTGGGCACCGGCCCTAGGGCCGATCAGGACAGCAACCGCAACGCCTGTGCCACGATCGCCTTCGTCGCCTCCGCTGCCGCGATGTTCGCCTCGTACGCACGCTGCGCATCGAGGCCGTCGACCATCTCCGTCGCCGGATCGATGTTCGGATAGTACACGTACCCCGCGTCCGGCGTACCCGGCGGCTGGGCGTACGGGCTGGTTGGCTCCCATCGCTTCGACAACTCGGACTGGTCCAACTCGATCGACGACACATGCACGCCCTGATCCCGACCGGCCCGGCTCGACGCGCTGGGGTTCCCCGCTTCGAAGACCGTGAACCGGCGGCGGTACGGGCTGTAGTTGCCGTCGGCATCGAGGATGGCGTCGCGGTTGGCGATGTTCGCCGCGATCGTGTTCAGACGCGTCCGCTGGGCGATCAGCCCGCTGACCGAGACGTCAAGATTCCCGTACATGTTCCGCCTCCATCGTCTTCATCACACCCGCTCCGAGATCGCGGTCTGCAGCAGTTGCATCCGTGTCCGGAACAGGTCGGTTGCGACCCGAAACGAGGCCACGGTCTCGGCCAGGTCCGCCATGCTTCGCTCAAGGTCGCGATCGTTGCGATCGTGGAACAGGATGTTGCCGCTCGGCGTGCCGGGATTCACCTCCAGCCGGATCTGACCGGAAGCATCCCGAACCGACCTCACCTCGCGCGAATCACGGATGTCGAGGTCGCCGCGATTCCCGCCGAACCGCTGGCGCCGGCTGTCCACCGCCTCGGCAAGCCGATCCTGAAACGTCCGAATGTCGAGCGTTCTCTGCTGGAAATTCGGAGTCGAGATGTTCGCGATGTTGTGAACCAGCACATCCTGCCGGCGCGCAGCGAACTGGGCCGCGGCCTCGAGGACCGGCGTGGAGTCCGAATTGACCAGGCCGTCAATGAACACAGTGCTGCTCCCGAGCCCCGGCCCGCATCAGAGCGATGCGGACACCAACTCCATTTCCTTCCACTTCTTCAGCTTCAGGCCGAGGGTCCGAACACCGATGCCCAAGGCCCGAGCCGTCTTCTGACGGTGCCCGCCGAATCGCCGCAGCGTCTCCACGATCACCTCACGCTCGATGTCCGCCAGCGGTCGCGGCTCAATCATCGACGCAACCGCGGTGCCATTCGAGCGTTCCGGCTCCATCGCACCGTTCTCCTCGGGGGACGCCTTCGGACGCGCCTTCATCGCGCGCCCCGGGGCGTTCGGGCCGGTCAGCCACAGTCGGATCAGCTCCGGCGTGATTTCGTCGCCAGCCGACAGCACAACCGCCCGCTCGCAGAGATTCTGGAGCTCGCGCACATTGCCCGGCCACGGGTATGCGACAAGCAGTTCCATCGCTTCCTCAGAGATCTTTTTCTCCGGCCGCCCCTCGCGAGCACAAGTCATCCGCACGAAATGCGGCGCGAGCATGCGGACATCCTCCCGACGCTCGTTGAGTGACGGGAGCGGCACGGGAAGCACGTTCAACCGGTAGAAGAGGTCCTGCCGAAAGCCGCCTGAGGCGACTTCTTCGCCGAGGTGACGATTGGTCGTCGCGATCACGCGCACATCCACGCCGATCGTCGTCGAGGACCCGACCCGCTCGAACGCCTGTTCCTGGAGCACACGCAGCAGCTTCGCCTGGATCTGGGGCTTGATTTCGCTGATCTCGTCGAGAAGCAGCGTGCCACCGTGGGCGAGTTCGAACCGGCCCTTCCGCAGCGACTCCGCCCCGGTGAACGCTCCGCGCTCGTGCCCGAACAGTTCAGACTCCAACAGCGACTCGCTCATTGCGGCACAATTGACCGCGAGGAACGGCGCATCACGACGCGGGCTCATCTCATGGATCGCGCGCGCGACGACTTCCTTGCCGGTACCGGACTCGCCGGAGATCAGCACCGTGCCGTGACTCTCCGCGACGGCCGTGAGATTGGCCTTGAGCTCGCGCATCACCTCGGTCTCACCGATGACGCGCTTGATACCAGTGAATCCCGAAGCATCCGCCCCTCTGGACGGAGCGGGCGACTGCCCGGACGAGGCCTTGAGCACCTGGTTCTCGCGCTTGAGTTCGCGATGCTCGATCGCCCGCTTCACCGCGATGACCAGCTCATCGCCCTCGAACGGCTTGGTGATGTAGTCAAACGCACCGCTCTTGATCGCCCGAACCGCGGTATCGACGGTCCCGAAGGCCGTCATCAGCACCATGGGCAGGTCGTCGTCGATCTCGCGGACCTTCTCGATCAGTTCGACGCCCGACATCCCCGGCATCTTGAGGTCCGTCACCATGGCGTCGGGGCGACGCTTGGCCACAATCGCCAAAGCCCCCTCGCCGTCACACGCCGAAAGAATGGTGAAGCCCGCCCGCTGAAGGGTGAAACCGACGCTGTCGCGCAAGGACTCTTTGTCGTCTACCACAAGTACAGTTGCCATCGCCGATCAGGCCTCCGAAGTCATCACGAGTGACCGAACAGTTTGTTGGGGTGATTCGTTACCGGCGTCCTCGCCCGAGACACACAGCGGCACGCGGAGCTCAACAAGAGCCCCGGCATTCTCGTTCGAGGCGATCACGACGCTCCCGTCGTGGGCATCCAGGATCCGATGCACGATCGCGAGCCCGAGCCCGGTGCCGGTCTCGCGCGTCGTAAAAAACGGGTTGAACACGCGATCGCGAACCTCCGTCGGAAACCCGGGGCCGCTGTCCGCCACGCAGAACGCCAATTCCGGACGCGAGGCACCGTCGGGAGTCCGCCCGCGGCGCTCCTGCACCGATACCTCGACCCGGCGCGCGCCGTCCGGCACATCCGCCGAAGCCTCGCACCCGTTGCGCACCACGTTCAGGATCGCCTGCTGCAGAAGCCCGCGATCGCACGACACTTGCGTTCCCGGCGAAGCGACAACCGTCAGATCCACGCCGACCGAGCGGGCGTAGCCCGAAGCCACTTCCGCCACATCGCGCAGCAGCGCATCCACTTCGATCACATCGCTCTGAACACGCAGATCCCGAGCGAAGTTCAGCACATCCCCCACCACGGCGTTCAGACGATCGACCGAGCGTACGATCTTGCCAGCCAGCCCCTGCTCCTCCGGCCGGTCCGACAGGTCGGACACCAGCGCTTCCCCGAACAGGCGGATCGAGACCAGCGGGTTCCGCACTTCATGGGCGATGCCGGCCGCCATCTCACCGAGGGCCGCCAGTTCCTTCGCCCGACGCAGCTGCCCGCGCGTATCAGTCAATTCTTGCTGGAGCCGCGCCACCTCACCCCGCAACTGCTCGTGCGTTGACTGCAGTCGGGCCGTCACCTCATTGAACGCGCCGACCAGTTCGGCGAGATCAGTCGGCGAGAGCCCCGGGGTCGCATCAACTTGAGCCGGCGCGATCGATGACACGGATCAGCCCTGCCGATCCTGGAACCGTGGCCCCGATTGCTGATTGGCATTCCGGCCGTACGCGGCCGCGGCGTTCTTCTGACGCACCGCGCTGCCGAGCTCTTCCGCGACCTTGCCCTTCTGGGCTTCAAGCTTCACGCGGTCGGATTCGTCACGCTTCGTGATTCGGTCGACCAGTTCATCCAGCCGGGCGAGCTTGCCTCGCAGATTCTCTCGCTGCGACTCATCCAGCGCTTCGGCGAGCGAATCCCACTTCGAAACGAAGGGCTCAAGCAGCCCGTTGACCTCGGTCACCTGCTCGACCACGCCTTGACGCTGGGCCAGCACATCGAGCAGCAACTCGGTCTCGCCGCTCTCTACGCACTCGGACTGGTGCAGCGAGAGTTCGTCGAGTTGCTGGTAGAGCCGGCACTGCTCGTCGAGCACCCGGGCGAGTCGCGGGGCCCACACGCTCGGCTGCTCGTGCGTCGACGGCGCATCCGCACGCAACGACGCTTGATTCCCAGTGGATTGACCGGTCATCCTGACCCTTTCGGCGCAACGCCCGCCCCCGATCCTCAGGGGCACGAACAGGCTCTCATCAGGCGATTCCTCCGCCCGATGCTTTCAGTTCGGCAAGAATTGCCTCAGGGGTCCAGAATTATCGGGCCGATTCTGCCGAACTGAGCTGATCGAGCCGAATGCTCGTGTCCAGCCAGTTTTCCCAGTGCGAGCGAGACATTGGCACCTCACCTCGCTCAAACGCTTCCCCGGGCAGTTCCGCCAGGCGCGAACGGGCACGTTCCTGAGCGGTTCGCGCTTCCTGCCAGCGACCCATCGCCGCGTGACAGTTCACGATCTGCACCATCGCGACAAGCGACGACGGGTCGTCCGGGTAACGCTGCGCCGCCGCGGCGTAGTGACGGATCGCCTCGGTGTAGTACCGTTCGCTGAGGAACGGGTCGTTCTCGTGGTGCCGGGCAAGGTCGAATGCACAGTCGCCCCGATACAACATCGCATTCCGCAGGCGGACCCGGTCCAACTCGGACCGGCGCGAAGGATCGCCGGAGTCGACGATCCCCTGAACCGTGTCGTACAGTTCGAGTGCCTCGGTGAGCCGCTCCTGTTTCAGGCTATGAAGCCGGTCGGTTTCCGACTGCGGCATGCGAACCTGCAGGGCATCGGCGATCTCCGCCGCCGACAGCCGGCTCGCGTCCGCCAAAGCGAAAAGCACACGCAGGTCCTGCCCGAGACGCGGCTCGAGATCGATCGCGGCCGTCAACTGCTCGATCGCCTCTTCGTGACGCCCCGATCGACGGTACAGCAGACCGAGTTCGATCAGCGCTTCTCGATACTCCGGGGCATCCGGCGCGAGAATCCGGCCGTCGACCACCGCGCGGAGGCGTTGCTCGGACCGTTCGGCGGCCTTCTCGCCTCCCTGGAGCATGTAGCACTGGGCCAGCGGCACATAACTGGAGTAGGCCAGCTCGGAAGTGGCGTGGTTGGCCAGGATGTCTTCGTACAGCTCGATCGCCGAGTCGTACTCCCCGCGCGCCTGGTATGTCCTCGCCAGCCGGAACTTGGCCTCGACCCAGCGCGGATCGCCGCTGGTACGCGTCTGGACGTACTCCGCAAACGTCGATCTCGCCCGGTCCTGATCACCCGCGAGATCGAACGCGCACGCCGCTTCCCACAGCGAAAGCGCCGACGCTTCGGCGTCGATCAGCGTCGTCATTCGCGCGTGTCGCCGGAACTCCATCGCGGCCCGGTAGTAGTTCGACCGTGCCTGCTCGAGCGTCACCGGATCAACCGTGCTGAAATCCGGAAGCCCATCGATCGTCATCTCAACGCCTTCAAGCAGGCTGCCCGCGAGCTTCAGGTGTGCGTACGCGATCCGCTCTACAGCGCTCGGCGGCGGCTCCGTCCCGTGCAGCCGCTCGATCCTCGCCGCGCACCGCAGCGCGTTCGCGAAATCGCCTTCCGTATCCAGCCGCGAGAAATGCTGCTCGATCGACTCCTCGACCTGGGCCGGCGAGACCGTCGAATTCAGGGGGTCCCGGAGAACCAGTTCGATCGCACGGTCGTACGCGCCGAAAGCGGCATCGAGCCGCGACTGCACCGCCTCGACCTCCGCGAGCCCGAGATATGCCTCCGCCGCGACGCTCGGCTGCGGGAATCGCTCGGCCGCCCCGGCGAACCTGTCCCGCGCGACATCGACTTCCCCGTTCACCTGCGCGATCCGGCCGAGGGCGACCTCGGCCTCCCCGAACAACGGGTCCGAAACCGGCAGCAGCGTCGTTGCGCGCTGCAGGTGATCGGTCGCCGCGTCCATCAGCCCCAATTCGTAGTACGCCCGTCCGAGCAGCAGGAACAGATGCCCCGCTTCCGGCGAACGACGCGTTTCCATAGCTTGCAATTCGGGCAACAGGCGCTGGATCGCTTCTTCCACATGACCAGCCGCGAGTCGCAAGCGGGTCTGCCGAGCCACCACCCACAGCCGGTCGTCGGCGCTGAGCAGGGGGTCCTGACGCAGTTCCGTCAGCATCGAAAGACCGCGAGCCTCACCGAGTTGCTCGTCGAGCGGATCGAGCGCCTTCTCGATCATCCGCTTCAGCATCCGATGGCGCAACGCCGCATCGGAATCCGAAATCGCCCGCGTCGTTTTGATCGCGCCCTCGACATCCTTGAGGGCGAGTTGCGACTCAGCAAGGTTGAACTTCCGCTGGCCATCGAGCTCGGCGAGGAATGTGTCGCGGGCCTCGGTGTAGTAGTCGATCACGCTCTGGTGATTGCGAGCATCATCGATCTGCTTCAGTCGCTGGGCGGAGCTGATCGCGTCGCCGCTGAGCAAGTAGTACCGCATCACCTCTTCGGGATCGGCCTCGGGCCGGTAGATCCACCGGCCGAGCGGATCATTGAGCAGCGCGATCGCTTCGTCGTACCGCTGCTCCTCGACCAGTCGCGCGACGTCGTCGAGGGCCGCAGCAAAGTCCGGCTCCGGTGCCGATCGCACCCAAGCCGTCACGCCGATCGCGAGCAGCGCGAAACCGACCAGCAAAGTCGGGACCTGCCAGAGGTCGCGTCCGCCGCGCAACGGCTCGCCCGACTTCGGCATCGCCTCGCGCAATGAGGCGATCCGATCCTTCAGCGATGGCTTCGGCGCGACTTCCGCCGACGCCTCATCGGCGCTCGCCTCAGCAGCTGGCTCGGATTTCGGTTCCTCGTCGGCCACTATCCCGCTCCGGTTGGCGAATGCGACATCACCGCGCCCTGCGCACGGTCCGCATTGCTTATCGGCTGGAGATTCGGCTCGCGACCAAACTTCCCGACCGGACGACGCCCGATTCCGGCGGATTCACCCCTACAGGACCTCGGACTCATGCATCCTGATCAGAACCCGACCCGCTATCCCCCGACTTGCGGACCACAACCGTCCCGAAAGACCACGGCGCCGGCGCGTAAGACATCAGCAGCAGAACCACCACCAGAGGCGGGCAGAAGACCTTCAGGAAACTCCGCGCCGCCCCCCGTCGCAAGCCCGGCGATCCGCCGTCATCCGTCACCGTCCGGCACCCGACCAACAGCTTCCCGAGCGTCCTACCCCACACCCCATCGGCGATCGTCAAGTACCCGAACGTTGCCCACGCCAGCGTGAAGATCGGCATGGAACCGTCCGACGAAACGATCTCGCTCAGCGGGCTCAGCCACCACTCCACCGGCTTCTGCCAGACCAACGAAACCAGAATCATTCCCGGGAGCAGATCGATCACCGACGCGAGCATGCGACGGGCAGGCTCAGCCAGCACAAACCCGTCCGGAGGCACGATGATCCGGAGTTTCCGATTCTGTGGGAGGACGAGCACCATCGCGCTGATCACCACCGACCACGCCACGAGCAGCAGGAACAGCAAGCCGTCCTCGCCACCCCGAAGCGCGCCGACCGCCAGTTCACCAGAGGCGAGCACGGTCCCGTCACGCGACAGCACGGTCGCCAGCACGGCATCGTCCGCCCCGTGTCGCAGCAGCCAGATCTCGCGGTCGTGGGTCGCGACCTCCTCCGGCGCCGGCTCGCCCTCGAGCAGTGCGAACCGGATCGCCCCCTGACGGCGCAGGACCAGCCCTTCGACCGAGCCCTGCGCCTCGCGGAGCACGATCGCCTCATCGCCGAGGCCGACCGCGAACGCCTTCCGATCGCGAAGATCAACGCCGAGCGTCACGCTCTCCCACTCGCTGGTCGCTTCCTCGCCATCACCGAATTCCAGCGAACGCAGCGTCCACAGCACGCTCTCGCCCCGCACCAGACCGTCGACCAGGATCGAGAGCCCGCCGTCCAGACGCAGCAGCCGCACATCCGCGACGTCTCTCGACGCGTCGGCCAGTTCCACCGGCAACCGGACAGGCTTCCAGTCCCGGCCATCCTTCGCGAGCAGAACAGCACCGCGATTCGGGTCCGCGCTGTCGAGCAGCAGGAACACCGTGTCGTCCGCCGCCACTCCGGCGACGAGTTCGTCCGTCGTGCGCAGCGGCGTCGACGCCTCCAGAGAACCGACGATCGCGAGCCCGGCTCGGTCTTCATAGCTCCCAAGACGCACCGGGTAGATCCGCTCATCGCCCCGACCCCGCGCCTCGAAAAAGAGCAGAGGCCCGCTCGGCGTACCGACCAGCAGTTGCGGCATCTCACCGAGAATCGTGACGCGACGCAGCCCGGCCGTCGACTCATCCCGCTGGGCTAAAAGCAACCCGAACTTTTCGCCCTCGTTCCGAGCGAGCCACACCCCCAGATCATCCCCGACGACCTGCCATTCGGCCGACGTTTCATCCGTCGAGGCGTTCTCGCGAGCGTCCTGTGCGCTCGCCGACGCGCAGAGGATCCACAGCGCAGCCATGCAGTTCGCCGCTCGGCTCCAGGCCCCCGGACCGACCAACCTCACGATCCCGCTCCGCCCGGCTCGATCCCGCTGCCGGTGCTCGGCTCCGCCAGATCGAGATCGATCACCTCATCGGGCCCAAGGATGTCCACGAGCTCATCGAAGTCGAAGGCCTCGTCGTTCGGAAGCCGATTGTTCGGCACATCCAGTTCAACCGTGATCCGCCAGTCGGTCCCCGGCGCCGTGAGGCGCACGCGGCCCGCCGTATGAGGCCGCGCTCCGCCCACGCCCCGCAATTCAACAGGGGTGTAGTTCTCCAGCGTTGCCTCCAGCAACACCCGATCCTCCAGGTTCCGGAGTTGGATCGCTTCCGCACGCCCCTCGCCGTCGAGCCGGTACACCCACCAGCCCCACCGGCTCGGGACATCGATAACCACCGCCCGTTCGGTCACGCTGCGAAGCCGCGCCCCCCCCGCTTCGAACGGCGGCAATTCCTCGAGGCCCATCAGCCGCGACAACTCACGCGGCGGCACCGGCAAGCCGACCCGCTCGCCCTTCTCGCCGGTGAAATCGTCGTGACGCCCGACATACGCCCGGCTGGGTTCGGTCAGCAGATCGATCATCCAGTACCGCTCGGCATCACAGCCGATCCACAGCAGCGTCTCGCCGACCTTGTGGATCCGCATGGCGAATCGGTCGGGGAGGATCAATTGCACGTTCGCGTTGCCCTGGTCGTCGCGCAACTTTCCTTCAGCATCGCGATACCGGAACGCGACGATCCCGCGCGACCAGAGCACCCCGAGGCGTTCGACCCTCGCGTTGTGCGCGATGCGCACGGGTTCCGCCGCCTCCAGCATCGCAGAAATTCCGTTCGAGTCGATCTCGACCGCTGGGCCGTCGCCGCCCTTGCCGCATCCGCTGACGAACATGCCGGCGCACGCCGCACCGGCAGTCGCCCAGCGCGTCAGTCTCTTCCCGCGACGATTCGTCATTCCGACTCCGTGTTCAGCACCGACTGCAACTGCTCGGTCACCTCGACGATGGAGGACTCGTCAAGCCCCGGATCGACAACTTCGACGGCCTCGCCCTCAGGACCGTCTGCTTTCCTCCGCACCAGCAGCACCGCCGGCTCGCCGCCGTCCGCCGGTCGTTGCCCCTCAAGAACCAACAGACGCTTGCGAACCAGAAGCAGGGTGAGCACGTACCGGAACGCGATGCGCCTCGCCTCGTCAGAACCTTCGAGCGAGTCGAAGATCCCCATCAGCGAGTCCGCGCCGACCAGCGGGTCCGACTTTTTGTTGGACGCCGGGATCACGCCGTGCCAATACGCGAACACCCGACGACGGACTTTCACATCGTCGCCGTCGCGGGTCTCGTGGACCTCTACGACGTGGGTCTCGGGCCCGCGCGACGCCACCCAGGCCTCCGGGCAGATATCCACCCGAGACAGTTCGTCCGACTCGGGCACATCCAGAAGCGCGCCGACGAACGCTTCCCCCACTTCGAGTTCGCGACCGCTCACCGCGCACCGGTTCCCCGGGCGTCCGATCTCATAATCCGATGTGGCCATCCTTGACATGCCCACAGTGTACCGGCACGCCGCGACCGCGATCCAAGAGGCTCGCAGGAGCCACGTGCCTCAGGTCGTCTCGAAGAACCGTTGGTCGGTCCCCCCCTCGCCGACCCTCGCCGACACCTCGCACCCGCAGCGCGGGCATCGGCCGACATACATTGTGCCCGCGGCGTTCTTGTAGATCCGCCCGTACTGGCTGCAGCACCGGAAGAAGATGCCCAGCCACGCCCGACCGGGGGCCGGCCCCGCCCCGGACTTGCTCGCGTGTGTGGGGTTTCTGCTCTGACTCATGCGGATCTCTATCGGCATCGCCGACCCCGGCGCTTTCAGCCGCACGCCTCGACCGTCCGTGACGCCCCCGCACTGATCCGCTCCAGCAGGCCGTCGGCATCATCCAACAACCCGTAACTCATACCATCGAGGAAGGCGATGTTCACCACAATGTTCCACCGGCTGGCTCGCGCGACCGCTTCCGCGAAGATCGTCGCCATCGCCAGATCGCTGCGGAGCCAACGGTTCGTGATCCCGGACATCTCTTCGAAGCAGAGCATCAACTCCGAGATCACCCGAATCACGTCCAGCGGCACCCGCGCCGCTGCGAGAGCCGCCTTCGGGAGCGCTGTCTTCCTCTCCGGGTCCGACTTGTCCATTTTCATCGCGTCGTTCAGCACCGCGTAGGCCTTCGCGTCGGCATCGGCCAGTTCAAGCAGGCGCTCGCGCATGGCGTGCACGCTGCGGACGCACCCGTTCAGGCGAGGTTCATGCTGCGCAAGATCCTTCCGACCGACCGAATACGCCAAGACCATCTCGCCGAGCGACGCCGCCATCGCCCCGATCACGCCGGCGACGCCGCCCCCGCCGGGGGTGGGTTCCTTCGAAGCCGCGCGATCCAGATATTCTGCGATCCGCATATCACCCGATTCGAACGCAGTGCCCTTCATGGTCGCGCCACCTCCTGTGCAGACTCTACGCGCCGAGCGGCTCTTCGAACTGTTCCAGCCAGTCCGGCGAAGGCAAAAACGTGTAATCCGCGGTCTCCTGCGTCACGCCCTCTTCAACCGGAACCGAAGCCTCCACGTGCCCGTCGAAGAACAGCAGCCCCGCCTCGACCGAGCCGGGCCGATACCAGCGTTGGCCGCGCTCCGCCCCGTCATCGAAGTTGTAGATCGGGTGCGAACCCAGCACCCACACCCTCGTTGGGTGGCGCACCCGCGGGATCCGCCCCCCTTCTCGGGGGATCAGCGTCGGGTACAACTCGGCGAACGGCGTATCGTCGAGCGCATGGTCGTTGAGCGTGTACGACGACCCGAGCAGCTCGTACATGCTCGTCGTCGGCACCCCAAGCCCCTTGACGAACGGGTCCGAAGTTCCCTGGTCCGCTGGCGACCGAAACACCTCGAGCTCGAACTCATCGGCTTCGGTGCTCTCGTCTGGCGGGAGTTCGCCGTCGTACACGTACTCGTTCAAGGGCCGACGCTCCGCACCGATCCGGTCGATCCCGATGAACGGCAGCAACCCCTTCTTGCCCCCGAACAGGGCCCCGATGTTCTCGCCACGGTCCGCATCGCCCGGACGAACCATGTCCCCCGCGCTGTTCACTCGGACCTGCGGCAAGGTGCTGGGGTAGTCGTTGTAATACATCCCGATGCCCAGGCCGAGTTGCTTCAGGTTCGACGCGCAACTCACCGCGATAGCCTGGCGCCTCGCCCCACCGAGCGCGGGCAGCAGGATGCCGATCAACAGAGCAATGACCGACACCACAACCAGCAATTCAATCAGCGTGAAACCCCGCCGGGGCTCTCGAATCCGTTCGTTTCGCATGCCATGAGCGTAGCAGCCGCCCGACGCCCGGCAACCGACCACGCGTCGCGCCTGAGCGATTTCCCACACCAAAAAGGAAAAACGCCGATCCGCGTGGATCGGCGTCTTCTCATACGAAGTGGCGGTGACAGGATTCGAACCTGTGAAGGCATTGCCATCTGATTTACAGTCAGACCCCGTTGGCCACTTGGGTACACCGCCTCAGGGACCGCAGAGGATACGAAAACCGGCCTGAGCGGGCAAGAGCCGGGGTCGTCGATGCCCGTTTGACCACTATCATGGCCCCACACGGAGGTCCGAGCATGCCCTGCCCCTACTGCCGGCACGACCAGATCATCTACGTCCACGGCCACGGCCAGTGCGCGAAGTGCGGTACCAACATCGAGCCCTGCTGCGACGGCGGAGTCTGCGAACCTCTTGAGGGCACACTCCGCCCCGAACACAACCGTGCAACCAGACCTGACACGATGGAATCGACCGACTCGCGATGACCCCGATCGCGTTCCTCACGATCCTTCTTGCCTACATCCCCCGACGCGACCCGCCGGGCTTCTTCGAATTTCTTGAGGGGCGCAACGGCAGCCAACCCGGCGATGCTGACACACACCCAGTGATCTTCTGGAGCGTCCTCACCGCGATCTTTCTGTTCAACATCGGGACGGTTACTTGGGCAACGCTCAGGCGTCGACGCCGCCGCAGGTCCAAGCCCCCCCGCACCGACTTCAAGTCGTACAAGTGACCCTGAGGTCAGTAACGAATCGGTGCCTCGATCTGCACCGGTTCCTTCAGAAAGCCACCGACCGGAATCGAACCGGTAACCTCGAGATTACAAATCACGCGCTCTGCCAATTGAGCTACGGTGGCGAGGGCTCGCCAGTATACGCAACAGGCCGAAACCGCTCACCCGCCGATCACATCGCGCCGTTCATTGAGAATGCCACGCCCACGCCGCCGGCGATCACCACCCAACTCGCGATGACCAGCAGCCCGTCGCGACCGGTGATCGCCAGGCTCAGCAGCACCGACGCCAGCCCCGGAATCGCCGCGGCCATCGGGACCAGCCCGAACACCGGCACCGACAGCCCCACCGCCACGATCATCAGCGCGATCACCCGCTCCATCGGCCCTTCGACCAGAACGGTCAACCGTGGCCGCAGCACCGCGTCCACCCGCTTGGCCCACGGACGCAACTTGCCGAACGCCGACTCGAGCTTCGCTCGCTCAACGGTCTTCTCGACCAACCGCTTGGGCAGCCAAGGCCGGCTCATCCCGAGCACGCGCTGACCCGCGACCAGCACCAGCAGGATCGCGACCACGATCGGCATCCCCGGAATACCACCCAGCGGCGTCACAAGAATCAGGGATGGTATCAGCATCAGGGGGCCGTACAGACGCCCGGAAAATGCGTCGAACACGTCCTTCAGCCCGACGGACCCCTCGCCTTCCGTCCGCTCAAGCAGCCGGTCAAGCACACCCTCAAGGGGTGCCTGCCCCTCCTCCCGAGCCTGCGAGCCTGCATCGGTTTGGCTGACCATTCTTCAAGTCTACCGGCGCGTCATGAAGCATCCTTCAGGGTCCGAAGGCGCCGGCAAAGAAAGGTCCCGACGACAACCGAGCGACCCGCATCGCGCGGGTCGCTCAGAGGCAGGCGAGTTGTGACGTTCCTAGAGATCAGGAGCGTCTGCGTCGCATGCTCGCCGCGCCAGCGAGGGCCAGCAGCGCACCCACGCCCGGGGCGGGGATGATCCGCACGTTCCAGTTATCGATGCCGGCTTCCCGGACGAAACTGGAGGTGCTGTTGCCGCTGGACATGGCCCGGTAGAACCCCATCTGCATCGCGCCGCCGCTCGCCGACCAGTCGGGGTTGGACGACTGGTGCAGGACACCGGTCGAATCGAGTTCCCAGAGGTCCGACGGGTTCAGACCGGGAGAGGCGTTCGCCCCCCAGGTGTTGAAGGTCGGGTAGGGCATCACCAGCAGCGGGTTCCGCTGCACATAGGTCTTCCCGCCCTGCGTGATCGCCAGACCGGTAATCATGCCGTCCCCGGAGTTCTGCAGGAAGTTGATGGAGTCTTCGCTATAGTCGATCGCGCTGACGGCACCCGACGAAACGGGGTTGTAGAAGGCTGTGTTGTTCATGAACAGGAGGAACGCACCGCCGTTGGGTCCGGAAACCTGAACATTCGCAACGATCTGCAAGTACTCGTTCGGGTTGCCCCCGTTCAGAAACTGGGCACTATTGAAGGTGCTGCCCGCCCCGTTGGCATTGGCCACGAGCGAACTCGTCCAGGTCCCGGAAGCGAACACCCCGTCGGAGAAGGTCACACTCGCGGAGGCCGCCGAAGCACCGGCGAGCACGCCCGCCAACATCAGAATCTGCTTGTTCATTTCTGTCGCTCTCTTTCACGCTAATCGGCTGCCGCACGGCCGACCCGACGCGAGCCGGACCGGGCGACACCAAGAGTGCGGAGCCGAGAACCGGATCTTGCAGGGCACACCAAAAGATTCTTCATGCACAACGCGGCTTTCATCACGACCACCCTCCTGCTCTCGCGGCTCCACGACGACGCCGACGAGGAGGCATGGAACCTGTTTGATCGCCGGTTCCGAAAGGTCCTGGTCGCCACCGCCGGAAGACTCGGCCTCAACGCGAGTGATGCCGAAGACGCCGCGCAGGAGACCATGCTTCAGGCGCTACGCGACTACCGAGCGGGCCGGTACGACCGGACCCGCGGCCGGCTCTCATCCTGGATCCTCGGTATCGCCCACCACCGCATCAGCGACGCCAAGCGACGCGGCAATCGAAGCACGAGCCGGCCGGACCACGCGAACGACTGCGACGAGGCCGCGCTGAGCGACGCGTTCGAGTGCGAACTCGAACGCGAGATCTTCAATCAGGCTTGGGAAATGGTACGGGACGAATCGCAGATGGCGTCGAACACGCTCCTCGCGTTCGAACTCACGGCCATCCGAGGCGTGCCGGCCGGCGAGGCCGCCCGCCAGTCCGAAATGACCGTCGAGCAGGTTTATGTTGCCCGTACGAGAGTCGCCAAACGCCTGCGCGAGGTCGTGGAAGATCTGGATCGCGCTGTGCGAGATGGGCTGTGACACCATGACCCAGCCAGGACAATCGTCGTGACCGCTTCAGGGGGCCAGTGCCCGAGCAAAAGCGACCTCGAGGCGATCGCAGCCGGCCAGGATCCCGACGCGGACACGTATTCGCATGTCTCCCGTTGCCCTCAGTGCAGCGAGTTCCTCGCGCTCGCCCGGTTCAGCCGCCGATTCGGCGATGTGATCTCCGGCGAGCACCAGATCGCGCCACAACCGGAAGGCAGCCCGAGGATCCATGGATACCGCATCCGGTCCGAGATCGCCCGCGGCGGTCAGGGCGTCGTCTATCAGGCTGAGCAATCCCTCACCGGAAAGTCGGTCGCGATCAAGGTGCTCCACTCGGTCAGCAACGCGACCGCGAGAGCCCGCCTCCACCGGGAGATGCAGATCATCGCTTCGCTCGATCACCCCGCGATCGTGCGCCTCATCGACTCCGTCCTCCTCGACGACGGACGCGAAGCGATCGTCATGGAACACATACTCGGCGAACCCATAACAAGTTGGGCCGAGCGTGAATTGCCGGATGTCGACGAGCGCATGCGCGTGCTCGCGCAGGTCGCAGACGCCCTCCAGCACGCGCACGCCCACGGCGTGGTACACCGGGACCTCACCCCCTCGAACATCCTCATCGACCGGCAGGGCCGACCCCGCCTCCTGGACTTCGGCATCGCCCGACTCGTGGCCGACGATCCGACCGCCCTGACCCGCACCGGCGAGTTCACAGGAACACTCGCCTACGCCGCACCGGAGCAGGTCTCCGGCGAACCCGCCGACGCCGATGCTCGAACCGATGTCTACTCGCTCGGTGTCATCGGATACCAGGTGCTCACCGGCACAACGCCCTACGCGCTGGACCGGCCGCTGGACGAATTGATCCGTTCGATCACCACCGACGAAGCACCGTCCCGTTCCAGATCCGGCCTGCGTACAGATCAATGGACCGTCCTACACAAAGCGTTGCAGAAGGACCCGAAGCGCCGGTATCAGACCGCAGCTGAACTCTCCCACGACCTCCGCGAAGCCGCCGAGGGCCGAGCCATACAGGCCCGTGCGTCGAGCCCGATGTACCGGGTTTCGCTATCGGTCCGGCGCAACCGGCGGATTCTGGTCGCGACCCTGTTGCTCGCAGCCATCGTGATGGGCACCATCGCTGTCAGCGCGAACCGCCTCGCGCGCACGGATCGAGCACGAACGCGCAGCGACCTCGCGGCCCTGCTCGCAACCGGTTCGCGCGAGCGCGCCGAGGCCATCCTGTGGGAACAACTGGACCGCGTTGCACCGCGCAACCCGGACCCCGCCCGGCTGATGTGGCAAGCCGACTACGACACACGCTCACTGATCTGGACATTCGCGGAGATGCAATCCGAAGCACTCTGCCTCGAGGCGATCCGATCATTCGACAAGCCGCCGACAAGTATCACCCCGCTCGAAGACGGCGGGTTCGGCCTGATCGCCGCGGACCACCGCGTGTACAACATCCGAACCGAGAACGACCGAATGGTTCTCAGCCGCGGACCGCAACTGCCGGCCGAATGCCGCTACGCACGCCACATGAGCGACCGGCCTTGGATCATCGCGATCGCGGACGGTGGCCTGCGCCTCCTCGACGCCACAACCGGCAGCGTGCTCGCGTCGAGCGACCTCGACTCCCTTGCGGATCTCGTCGGACTGTCGGCACGCGCGGACACACTGGTCGTGTCCAGCTCCCGAGGCCCTCTCGGCGTCTACGCCCTCCCAGAGTTCCGCTCGGTGGCAACTCTCCCCGGAATATTCGGCGGCCAGAGCCCGTGGCTCGACCCCAACGAACCGACCGTCTGGTTCCTCGACCAGAACGGACAACTCTGCAGTTACCGCATCGAAGACGCGACGACCACCACCCACGGTTTTCGAGTTCAGGCGTCCCTGCACCAGTTCGCAGCAGAAGTCCAGATCCTTCCGTCCCGGTCAACGGTCGTCGTGGCGCACGCCGGCAAGGTGCTCGTGGCCCAAACCGACGGCTCCGGGGCTGCCACGCCGCTCGTCCTGCACTCCGGCTACCGGATGAACCTCGGCCTAAGCTCGGATACCGCCATACTCAGCGGTCAGTCCATCGGTGATTCTTCGCTCCGGCTCTGGGATACGCGCATGTGGCGACCGCTCGCTTCCTTCAGCGGCCACACCGGCTCGGTCCTCCACAGCGCTGTCTCCCGCGACGGGCACCGATGCCTGACCGCCGACAGCGCGGGAACCCTCCGCCTCTGGGCGATCCCAGGATCGGGTTGGCGACGCGACCTCTCGACCGACACGGAAACAGTGCAGGATTTCGCAGTCGCACCCGATGGGGCCTTCGCGTTCCTCCCCGCCGGTGAGAACGGTGTCCGCGTCGTCCCGCTCGGGTCGAACACCGAGCGGGTTGGGACAAGCCGTTCGGACTTCTCCGTCGCGCGAACTGTCATCCACCCGCGAGGACACATCATCGCTTCGATCGACCTCGGGCGATCAATCGCCTTGCGGCGAACGGTCGGTTCCGATGCCTCGGAACCGACCATTGTCTCGCTCGGACCGAACGACACGATCGTCGCCGCGCACTTCCTCGCCCACGGAGAAAACCTGATCGTCGCCACACAGGACGGGGACCTGATCGAAATCGACACCGCGCTGGGGGCGGTTCTTCGACGCGCCACGGTGAGCCCGGCCGGACGCGTTTCCGATCTCTCAGTGTCTCCCGACGGCCTCCTGCTCGCCCTGTCGACGCGCGCCGGAGCGGTCGTGATCGTTGACCGGGACACCCTCTCCGTACGACGCACGATGCAGTTCTCCGACCAACAAGTCCGCTCGCTCACATTCCACCCCAGCGGCGAACGAGTCGTCGGTGTAGGGGACGCCGGGCGAGCCCTCGTCTTCGAAGTCGCCACCGGCCGGATCCGGACCTCCGATCCGCTCGGCGAAGCGAGCCTCTTCGAGGTCGCGATGCACCCGGCCGGTCACACGCTCGCCATCGGAGACCGCGCCGGCGCGGTACGCCTGATCGACAATGCCACCCTCCGCCCGCTCTGCACGCTGCGCGGCGACGGCTCGATCATGGCTCTGGCGTTCACACCGGACGGCGATCGGCTCATCGTCAGTTGCCTGGAACACCCGCCCCAACTCTGGGACCTCAACGCCCTGACCCGCCCCCTGTCCGCCATCCGCCCGGCCCGTACCCGCTGAAAGCACCTCGTCGCAAAACGCCGAATCCCCCGGACGCCAGAAACACGCCGAGGGATCTTGAGCATCCAGCAGGTTGTAAGTGGGCGATACTGGATTCGAACCAGTGACCTCATTCGCCGCAAAGACGGGAGAATTTCCAGTTGGCCGACCGGAGTGGCAACATTTTGGCAACGCGGCTACTCCCCTGCGACCCTGTTAGCCAGCACACCGAACCGCTAAGTCACACCAAGACCGGCACCAAACACACACCTTACTTTGGCACAGGCACAGACACAGCGAAAGACACTTGTGCAGATTGTATTTTCGCTGTACTGTACCGCGATGGACCCGAGAACTGCCGCCGACGGGATTCTTCGCGAAGCCGAATCCGATCTCCGCGATCTGATCCGGAAGGAGCTGCAGGCCGAGCGTTACGCCGCCATCGCAGAGGTCGCCGGCTTGGCCGAAGCGGTATCTGAGCTGAGAACAAACATCTCAGGTCCCGCCAAGTCGCCGCGACGATTGGCGGCGAACCCTACCGCGAAAGGGACCATCGAGCCCAAACCTGCCAAGTCGAGCATCTCCGACTCGAAAGGCGATGGTGCTAAGCCGACATCGGGCTCTGCAGCTTCAAGACCGCGACGGGCAAAGGCTTCGCCTTACCCAAGGTTTGAGCTTGGCGGTGACTCCCTTACGAAGATCGGCTGGTCAAAGAAGGCGAAATCCGAGTACCAGCACACCGCTCCGTTCGACGCAGTCATTGGATTGGCGAACCACATCGTTCACCGAACCGAGCCGAATCGAATCTGGACAGTTGAAAGCCTCGGCGAAGTCACAGCAACCGACGGAGCGGCAACCATCCCCAACTATCAGATCTACCTGATTCTCGCTTGGATGCGAGATATGGGCATCGTTCTGAAGCACGGCCGAAGCGGCTACAGCACGCCCGAGGGCATTGAACTGACAACTGCGGTAAGCGACCTTCTCACCAAACAGTCGCAAGACTAGACCAAAGACCCACTAGGAGAGTCTTTCAGATGCGATATGACAACTGGTTTCCGAGAGCGAAACCGACCGGATCAGACCTGTCCGACGTGATTTCAGGGGAGTTCTTCTCAGACAACGACAAGCCTGCCTTGCCGCTTGTAAGAGAAGCCCTTCAAAATGCCATCGACGCGGGCAAGGAATCCAAGGACCCTAGATCGGTCGTTCGAGTTCGAATCGCTCACTACACCGGAGATCTTGCTCTTTCCGCGACTGAGGCCGCTCGCTGGTTCGGAGAGCTGCATCCACATATCAATGCGGATGGCAACGGGCTCAAAGAAGCACCGGATGTGAACACGGAACGGTGCGACTTTCTTGTTGTCGAGGACTTCGGCACCTGTGGCCTAACCGGAGATGTCACCAGCGACACGATCGCTGGCAAGCAGAACAACTTTGTCGACTTCATGCGAAGTGACGGCCGGACCCGGAAATCGGCCGGTGAGCAGGGGAGCTGGGGCGTCGGGAAGAATGTCTTCCCGAGATGCAGTCGCATCAACGCGTTCCTGATATGCACGAATCGCGAAGATGATCGCCAATCCCTTGTCATGGGCAAATGCATTCTGAAGATGCGGGTTGTTGATCAGACCGTATTCAGCCCACAAATCTACTTCGCTTCCTCATGGAAAGCCGACGAGCCCCCTCGGCCAATTGACTGCCAAGAAACCATCAGCGATTTCTGTACCACCTTTCGGTTGAAGCGAAATCAGGATGCCGGGCTGTCCATCGTCGTTCCATGGACATACGACTCGCTCAACGCACACCAGATCCTCGAAGCGGTCGTATCTGAGTACTACTACGCGATTCTGGCAAATGATCTCCATGTGACCGTTGAGGTGAATGGCGAGCCAATCGATATTGCCGCCGGGACGATAGAGTCGGTCGCCGAAGAGCACGACTCACTTCGGAACTACCTGCCCATGATTCGGCTTGCGAAGTACGCACTTGAGCAAGGAGACTCCAACCGGATCGTTCTGACGAACCACCCTCCCGCGGACGGCGAGCAAAAATGGAGACCCGACCTGCTCACTGACGTTGAGTGCGAGACAATTTGCTCTCGACTTCTTGAGGGGCAGCGAGTAGCCCTACGCGTACCTTTACATGTGGTACGAACCAAGGGCAACGACGGAATCGGCCCGGAGTCGACCCACTTCGATGTCTACTTGGAACCGGACGAGTCAAGCAAGTCTGTCCTGAAGCCAGCGTTCTTTCGCGAACGCTTGTGCATCAATGAGATACAGCGAGCCAGTGGAGCAACCAGAATCCGAGCTCTGGTTACGGTGGAGGACAAGCCCCTCGCAACACTCTTACGAGCAGCCGAGCCACCCAATCACTCTGATTGGAAAGCCGGCACGTCGAACTTCAAGGGAAACTACGTGAACGGCAATCATGTTGTCACCTTCGTAAAGGAGTCGGTGCGAAGCATCGCCACCTTCGCACGCTCGGCTGACGACAAACCTGACGCCACCATCGCCATCGATTACTTTTCCCTCCCGGAAGATGCCGGCGAAGCCCCGAAGCCGAAGTCCAAGCCCAAGCCCAAAGAGAACCCTGACGACTCCGAGACACCCGATCCGGAGATCCCACCGGCGAAACCCAAGCGATATCGAATATCAGACGAAGCCTCCGGGTTCCGTGTCGGCCCAGGAGATGAGGGCACGGATCCACCGAGTACCCTGAACATCACGATGGCTTACGACGTCTTTTCCGGAAGCCCTTGGAAGCTTTACGAACCAGCCGACTTCGATCTCACGGCAAATGGTCGATCTGGCATTGTCATCGCCGTCGGCGGCGATGCGACTTACACGGTGTGCGGCCCCAACAAGCTTCAGCTCGAGATTCAATCACGAAGCTTCGAGGTATATGTGACAGGTTTCGACGAGAACCGCGACCTGATCGTCAGTGCACGAGCTGCGAAGGAGGTGTCCGATGGCGATTCGTCGGATGAACTACACGAAACGAATTGACCTCAAGAACAGCTGCGTACGCGTGACGCTCAGACCGCACGAGAACGGCGTCGCCGATGTTTTCGACTTGGACCTGGATCTCCCTAGCGACCTGCCGGGCGACGCGAGAGTGATCTTGGAAGCCTACCGCTCAAGTCCGCCAGCTCGCATGCGATTTGATCTTGGAACTGTTGAGAACAGAAAAATCCTGACCGAACCAGAGCGATTGCTCAGCGATTTTTCGGACGAGATGCCCGCTCCACTTTTTCGCCTCAAGGTTATCGATGCCGGCGAGTCCGACGGCCGAATTCTCGCCGATGCACGGCAGATACGCCCCGCCACAGCATTGGAAGATTCGAGCAACAAGCAAGGCCTTCTGCACATCTATCACAAACCGCTGGATGGACTAGTCTGGGAACTGCAGATTGACTACCCCGGCTACGGACCGACGCTCTGGATAGACAGCGAGATACCCGAGCCCACTGAGTTTGCACGTGATCCGCGGTTCATCGCTCTCGTATACCCGGAGGTCCTCCGGCTGATCTTGCAGCATCTCCTAATCGATGATCCCGATACTCGCGAGGACTCGGATTGGGGTCCAAAGTGGTTGTCTTTCGCGAGCAAACTTCCTGACATGATCGGCGACGCACCGCCGATTCTTGGAGACACAGGCGATCGTGAACAATGTGAAGCGTGGATCAGTCGTAGCGTCCGTTCCTTTGCGAGCACGCATGGGCTGAAGCGTCCATTCGAACTGGTGGAGGAGGACTCGAATGAAGTTTAGAAGATTCAACCAGCACGGTCTGGACGCATTCGCTTCCGAGTTGAACAGACTGCGGGAGGATTCGAAGCATGATTTTGCGGCATCGATCGTCACTGATCCGAGATTCTCAGAGCAGCTGACTCCCGAAATCGAGGCGGAACCTCGTAACTTTGAAACCCGAATGGACTTCTCGGAATGGCTGGCAGCTGCCGCTTCCGCAGCGGGCACTGAAGTGCCTCGGAATGACATCGGATTCTGGGCATGGCTGACCGCCGCCCTGTTCGACCAAGTCTGTCCCAAGAATGAGAAAGGGGCCCGGAAGGTCGGTGCTGGAGCACGCTACATTCCCGATCTCTCCCGCTGGACGAGACGGTACCGTCATTTGCTGGCGAATCCATACAACGTGTACCTCCTGCATTCAAATGATCCGTGGCGAGCGGCAGCCGTTATGGTCAATCCCCTAGACCAACCGGGTGAACTGACCGAGCAGTTTACTGCACGCCTTGATCTGATTACTTGCCCAGGAACTATGGCACTTGCGAGCCGGCTGTTCATTGATCCGGTCTCACGAAAGCGACGGCGTGGAGCCTCAGGAACCGCCGCTAGGCGACTTGGAAAGCTACTCAATCAGTACACGCGGACATGGGATCTTGCATCCATTGATCCTAGCGACTTCAGTCACAAGCTGCCTAAAGAGTTCAAACGATTCACGGTATAGGGATATCCGCGTCGACACATGCCGCACGACGCCTCGTGCTAGCTGCATTCGACAAGTCGCCGTCTCAGCCGTTGCTCAAGAGCGGACACTGATTTCGTCTGGCATTCCCAGATCACCAAGACTCGCCAACCGAGCCGTGTCAGCTCACGTCGGTTTCGTCTATCCCGCACAACATTCTCGGCAAACTTCCGCTCCCAAAAATCCCTGTTCGTTGATGGCATGGCCCGGCCATTGGGACAAGAGTGCCGATGCCAGAAGCAACCGTGGACGAAGATGGCAGTGCTGTGCTTTGGTAACACGATGTCTGGTTTTCCGGGAAGATCTTTGCGGTGCAGACGGAAGCGATATCCCATACGATGGAGAACGCTGCGAACTTTGAGCTCAGGCTTCGTGTCGCGGCCCCGAATCTTGGACATGTTGCGGCTTCGCTGATCCGGCGTGATTCGATCTGCCGTCATAGCCCCGCTGCTTTCAAACCTTCGAAGACACACTGGGCGATCCGTTTCGCAATCAGCGGCGGCACTGCATTTCCGACCTGCTGATACTGAGCCGTCCGTGGACCGCAGAAAAAGTAGTTGTCAGGAAATGTCTGCACTCTAGCAGCCTCGCGAACCGTGAAGCTGCGACACTGCGATGGATCGGGATGGATAAAGTAATGCCCATCCTTCGCGAGATGAGAGGTGACCGTTGCCGAAGGCTGATCCCACAGCTGTACCTTGAACCGGTCGCTGAAAATGGCTTCTGAACCGTCACCCGGCCGTGCATTCATGTGATTCGGGAGCAGTGCATCCGGAAAGTCCTCGAGCTTGGGAGATCGACCGAAGGTCTCGCCGAAAGACGAGCAGAAGAGGTATCTGGCCAAATCCGAAGGCATGTGTGACTTTGCCGCATGATTGCACACACCTCCCAGGTCGCTGCCTCCGTACCACGCATCCAGCTCAGGGTTTTCGCTACGCACGGAGTCGGACGGGACAAACTCGCCTCCGGTGGACATGTCAACACACTCCATCCGGTCCCGAATGCTTTCGCAGCGTTCTGCGATTTCGACTCCATGCATCCTGCGAATCTCAGCAACCAGCTTGCTGGACATTTCTTCGCGGAGAACTGATTGGACAGACTTTCGCGACCCAGATCTCTTCGAAAGGCCGGGGCCCAACCGCGGTAGACCCTGGATCGCGTCTCTGACCGTGACCTGTGCTTGTGCCGATCGCAGGCGAGGGAGATCGCAGGCGATGTCATTTCGCAGACCAACGATGAAGACTCTGTGACGCCGCTGAGGGACTCCGTGATTTTCGCAGCGGATCAGAAACGACTTCGGGTCGCTCGTGTCGACCTGGAAGAGTCGACTTTCTGACACGTCGTTCCAAACAAGAGGCAGCAGTCGATAGGTTCGACTGGGGTTGGGCCGAGAAATCTCTCCGATGGCTGCCCCGGGATCATGAAGATCATCAAGTATCCGCGGAAAAATCCGTCGATCTCCGACAGACGATGAGAGAATGCCCTTCACGTTCTCCATGACGAAGGCTACCGGCCAAACCCGAGAGAGTACGCGAAGATACTCTTGGTAGAGGTGGTGCCGGTTGTCGTTCTCCGGCCGGTAGCTAGCAATACCGCGATTTCGAGCCCGCCCAACGAGCGAGTACGCTTGGCACGGAGGCCCACCGATGAGGACTACCGGCGTCTTGTCTTTGTGAAGTTTCTTCGATTCGAGAATGGCATCTAGGCGTTCGTCATCGCCTTGTATGCCGAGTTCACCTCTGAACGCTTCGGCCTCAGCATGTGACCATGCCGTTTGACACTTGGATTCCAGCTCCTCCGGAGAGATTTCCCCCCTCAGGACCTGCGTGTATGCCTTCGGAACGGAACGGCCACTAGCGTCGTAGAAGCGAAAAAACGATCGCAAACGAAGCGTTCGGTGGGCATGTGGTTCCTTTTCGACCGAAACGGCGATCCGAAATGGTCGTCCTCGGCCGTGGATTTTCAGAGCACTGAATCCCTCACCCAGCCCTCCGGGCCCGGCAAACAGATCGACAACTGCTATTGGATTTGAACCGCCCATGATCAAACCTAGAGAAGTGGCAGCTGACTGACAGACAACAGCAGTCCAGAATAGCTAAAGCCCTTCCACTTCACAGGTTGCCGGATGCCGAGCAGTAGCCAACGATCGGTTCGGGCCGTGAAGATGACCGCCGGCGGTATCATGGCGGCTCAAACCAGCACCAGATGCAGGAGTCCGCATGCCATGAATCAGAAACAGGCACAGTTGCTCGCGGATATCGTCGGCGGTGAGGCTTGGCTCAGCGGCGAGCACTGGGTTGTTTCGGTGAACCGCCCCGACGGCTCGGTCGTCGTCATAGCGACCGACTCAGTGGTCGAGTTCGCTTCTGACTCTGACTTGGATTCTGGGATTGAGACCAAAAGGATCTGTCTCTCAGACGACAGAGAAGAGTCTGAATTTTGGATTGTTCAGGACGAATCCGGCAACGTCTTTTACCGCAACGCAATTGTTGAAGCTGGCTGGCGTTGGCGGGAGGAAGCCGAGGAACACGCTCTGGCTGTTCACTCAAAGACCGGGGCGAACTGCGAGGTAAGGCGGCTCTCAGCGAAGCTACCCAAATCGGAGAACTGACCGCTCAATCGCTGCCAGCCCGTTCAGAGCGAAGAGCACCAGACGAGGAGGATTGATGATCGGATCGTGCTAGACCTCCTGACGGCTAACTCATAGGGGGATAGCACAACCCATCCCAGTCTCCGTCCCACGCGTGATCGATGATCACCAACGATGTAGCGGTAAGGAAGTGACTGACGAACATCGCACAGCGACCGACGGCTTCGCGGTTCAGTTGCCCTCCGTGCGTTGCGGCACCATGAACAAGCTGGCAACGAGCCAGGTAGACCCTCATCAAGACCAGTTCGAGGATGTTGGCGTACCGCTTCTCAAAGTACAGCGAGCCCAGCTTGCGAGCGTGATTCTGTGCCCGTCGAGCCTCCTCCTCGCCGGGCTCCTGCCAGAAGTGTCGGCTCAAGTACTCATCGCCGACGATCGCCTTCACCAGATCACGCTCGTTCAGGAGCAAAGCCTCAAGCTGCCCGTCCGTGTCTGCTTCAACGACCCGGCTCAGGAACTGTTTGAACGAGTAGATGTCGGAGACCGGCTCCCGCTTCTCGGGGTCCCAGCGACCGTAGAGACTGTTGAGTGCGATCCAACCGTAGATCAGTCTGGCGTCGTCAACACCGATGCCCGCCTCGTCCAGATCTTCGAGTCGCTGTAGCCAACTCCAGCAACGATGGAGCCGTATGCGGATCGCTTGGTGCTCATCCGACGTGGCCGCCCCTTCCTTCGTTGGTTTCCAGCGTCTTCGCAGGTCTCTAACTGAGGGAGCCGCTTCAGAACTCATGGATGCCCTCCTTCAACAATCCGCTGTGGGTGGATGTGCTAAAAACATTCTCCGCGAGTTCGTTGATTCGATCCAGACTCCTCTCCCGGAGACAACAGAATCCAGTGACATACTGCTGTCACCGGTTCAAGACGCAGGACTTGCCTGGCCCCAGATCCTGCGGTCTATTGGATTTCCTTTGGCTATACAACTGCCGTAGCCAACCCCAGTCCGCTTGCCTTGCCATTGGGCACACTGAAAACCAATCCGACAGACATCAGTCCATGCCGACATTCTCACACTCCCGAATCGAAAGTTTCCGTCAGTGCCCTCGCAAGTACTTCTATCAATACGTTGCCAGAATCAGGCTGCCCGAGGTACCGGAGCATATCGCCACATTTCTCGGCTCACGATGTCACGATGCCTTGGAGTGGCTCTACTCGCAGACCATGACCGGAGTCATCCCTTCCCGGGAGGAAACGCTCACACACTTAGCCCAATCGTGGAACCAGGAATGGTCCGACGACATCGTCATCACCGATGAAGGGATGACTCCGGCCCACTACCGGTCGCTCGCCGCGAAATGTGTCGGCGACTACTACGACGCCAATCAGCCTTTCGACGACTCTACAACCATCGCATTGGAGAAGCAGGTCCGGTTTCCGCTGAATGAGCAGTCTGGCATCCGCATGTTGGGCCACATCGACCGCCTAGCACGAAGCGATAACGGCGTGTGGCATGTTCACGACTACAGGACGAACAAGAAGTTGCCGACGCAAGCCGACAAGGACCTGGATCCCCAGCTTGCCTACTACGAAATTGGCATCCGCCAGATGTGGCCCGAAAGCGTTGAGCAGGTACAACTGCACTGGCATTTCCTGCGATTTGGCGTCACGATCACATCAACGCGAACAGCGAATCAGCTCGAAAAACTGCGACAGGACGCACTCGCAACGATCGGTGACGCCCTACGCCGCGGCAGGGACGAAGAGCAGTTCGAGCCGATCGAATCCGGTCTTTGCCGGTTGTGCGACTACCAGTCAATCTGCCCAGTCAAGAAGCACGAGATTACGGTCAACGGCCTGCCGGCGAACCGCTACCGGTCTGAGCCGGGGGTGGTTCTCGTCAACCGCTGGGCAGAGCTCAAGGCCGAGAAAGGCGATCTGAATGAGCAAATCGCTGAGATCGACGAGGAAATCGACGAGATCCAGGAGGCCTTGATCGAGTACGCCGAGGCAGAGGATGTATCAGTTGTCGTCGGCGATGAGTTCGAGGCCACCGTGAAGATTGATGAGCGGACGATGTTTCCCCGGAAAGGATCTGAGCCTGATGAGTACGACGCGTTGGAACGGACTTTGGCAAAATCTCCCTTCTGGGATCAGGTCAGCAGTATGGATGCGGCTCGTCTTCGATCGCTCTGGAAAGATCCCGCCGCATTCTATCCCGAGCTGCGAAAACTGCTGAAGCAGTATGTCTGGATCGAGGAAGAGACAAAGACGAGACTACGTCAGCGGAAAGGCTGAACAGCTACAGGAGTAAGCGATGGCCGGAATCGGACTATGGCGAGTTGGTGATGCAGCCCCCCGCCGCCTGCAAGTCGCTGACTCTGTTGCGGAGCGTCAGCTTGAAGACTGGATCGAGGGCGACCCGCGACTCCTCGAACACGGACTTGAAATCGTTGCTCGGCAGCTCCGAACGGATGGCGGACCACTCGATCTCTTGGGCCTCGACGCTCAAGGCCGCTGGGTACTGATCGAGATCAAGCGTGACCGGCTTCGACGCGAAGTGCTCTCGCAGGCCATCGATTACGCGTCCTGCCTTGCAGCGATGGTTCCGCAGGATCTGTTCGCCCAATGTGACGCATATCTGTCGAGCCGTTCCAAGCCTGCCGTTGCGGAGTTGCTTCGTCAACGCGGTGTGACGACCAGTGGCGAGGAAGGCCTCGAACCAGTCATCTACCTCGTGGGAACGGGTATCGATCCCGGCCTCACGCGAATGGTGGACTATCTCGCTGGCAACGTAAAGCTGTCGATTCGTCTCGTGACGTTCTCGGTGTTTGCCGGACAAGCTGATGAGTTGATCGTCACCCGAGAACTACATGAAGCTGATCGACCTGCCGTCGCTGCGGCTCCGACGACAGGTGGCTCAGTGCCCTCCCTAGACGAACTGCAGGCCCAAGCCGAAGAACACGACGCCGGGCAGATCTGGCGTCGGGTGGTTTCAGCGGCAGAGGAAGCCGGCCTGTACCCCCGCCGATACAGTAAGTCTGTCATGCTCGCTCCGCCGCAGAACAAGACGCGGTGTGCGATCTACCTTCCGACGCAATACCGGAAGACTGAAGGCGTAACGCATGCGTACATCGCAGCGGATGTCTTCGAGGAGTTCTTCAACATCCCGCAGGATCGGGTCGCGAGCGTACTTGGACACGAGTGGGTCGAGCTTGGCCCGGACACGGTCGAACGATTCTGCAGCGGACTCTCGCAGTTGCTTGCCGAGACCAGTTCCAACAACGGATAGCGATGTGTCGATCTCCATCTGTTCACAATACGCATAATGGGATAAATAAACGCTGGACAGTATCCTCGCAAATGAGCGGCGGCCAAACTGCTCTCGCCCGCAGTTCCGCAAGGCAGCTCCCGCGATTGGGAAAGGCGTGCGGTCCGGTCGGCTCGGGATGTCTGGTGACACACTGTTGTCACCGAAAACGATCGCTGCGAGGCACTGCGGTCGTTCCATTCACTAACCTAATACCTCCCTCACACCGACATCGTGCCGGGGATTCGTGACTCTGCCAACACGGCTCTGGACAGAAGACACCCAACCGGTTCTAGGGAGAAGTCGGTACCCTACGTGACCCAGCCCCCACGAGTACGGAGGAGCCTTGCGTGACCACGAGCTTCTTTGACCAGCCAATTCTGAACTCCCCGTACGAGTACCCAGACAGGCACTGGGAACTCGACGAATCGGGCCAACCGACTGACAGGATCGTTGAGAAACGCCGTGGGGCGAAGTACATCACGCCTGTACCGAAGCCCAAGCGTCGCAGCGGACAACAGGACATCGTCTTCAAAGATGCAGAGGGTCTCTCGACCGAAGACCAACAGTTCGACCAGACACCGATCATCAATGAAGTCCGCCGGAGAGTCGATCTATGGCGTCAGATCCCGTCCGCAGCAAACTGGCGGGTCACCCCCGAAACTGCTCGACTTCTTCAGCACTGGCGGCATCACAAGTTCTCAGGCATTCGCCCCTTCTTCTGCCAAGTCGAAGCCGTCGAAACGGCGATCTGGCTAACCGAAGTCGCCCCGAAGCTCGGCAAGCAGAGCGAGACACTGCTGAATCACCTCAATCTCGCCAATGAGCGGTCGAACCCCGGCCTCAACCGCCTCGCACTCAAACTTGCCACTGGAGCCGGCAAGACCGCTGTCATGGCGATGCTCATCGCCTGGCAAACGGTCAACGCGGTGCGTCGCCCGAACAGCCCGCGGTTCACCAAGGGCTTCTTGGTGATTACTCCTGGAATCACGATCCGCGATCGACTACGGGTTCTCCAACCGAACGACCCGGACAGCTACTTCAAGCACCGGGAAATCGTCCCGCAGGAGATGCTGCAGGACATCGGCAGTGCCAAGATCGTCATCACCAACTACCACGCCTTCAAACTCCGCGAAACGCTGGATATCGCCCGCGGAACCCGCTCGCTCCTCCAAGGCCGCGGCGAGGAAATCGCCACGACCGAGACCGAAGGCCAGATGCTGCAACGCGTCATGCCAGATCTGCTTGGAATGAAGAACATCCTCGTGCTCAACGATGAGGCCCACCACTGCTACCGCGAAAAGCCCGAAGAGGAGAGCGAAGAGAACAAGCTCAAGGGCGATGAGAAGAAGGAAGCGGAGAAGAACACCGAGGCCGCCCGTCTCTGGATCTCCGGCATTGAGGCCGTCACCCGGAAGATCGGCACTTCCCGTGTCTTCGATCTTTCCGCGACTCCCTTCTTCCTGCAGGGCTCCGGGTACCCCGAGGGCACGCTGTTCCCCTGGACCATGTGCGACTTCTCACTCATGGATGCCATCGAGTGCGGCATCGTCAAACTGCCCCGGGTTCCCATCGCGGACAACATCCCCGAGGGCGAGATGCCGATGTTCCGCAACCTGTGGGAACATATCGGGAAGGACATGCCCAAGAAGGGACGCGGCAAGAACGCCGACCTCGATCCACTAGACCTGCCGCCTCAACTTCAAACTGCTCTCGAAGCCCTCTACGGACACTACAAAGAGACCTTCGAGCTGTGGCAGAAGGAAGGCATCGGTGTACCCCCCTGCTTTATCGTCGTCTGCAACAACACAGCATCCTCGAAGCTTGTCTACGACTACATCTCCGGATTCGAACGGACAGGCAAGGATGGCGTCACTCGGGTCACCAACGGTCGCTTGGAGCTCTTCCGGAACTACGACAACAACGAAGAACCGCTTGCTCGCCCGAACACCTTACTGATTGACAGCGAGCAGCTCGAATCCGGCGATGCTCTCGATGCCAATTTCCGCGATGTCGCATCTGACGAAATCGAGCGGTTCAAGCGGGAACGCCTCGGCCGATCCGGTGACCGCAAGGCCGCGGAGAACATCTCCGACCAGGAGATCCTCCGCGAGGTCATGAATACAGTCGGCAAGAAGGGGCAACTCGGCGAGTCGATTCGCTGCGTCGTCTCCGTCTCCATGCTCACGGAGGGCTGGGATGCCAACACTGTCACCCATGTGCTTGGCGTTCGAGCATTCCGCACGCAACTGCTCTGCGAGCAGGTCATTGGCCGGGCTCTCCGCCGCCAGTCGTACGAACTCAACGATGACGGGAAGTTCAATGTCGAGTACGCCGATGTGCTCGGCATTCCGTTTGATTTCAATGCGAAGCCGGTAGTCGCCAAGCCAAACAAGCCCCGAGAGACCGTTCATGTTCGGGCGATGAGTCCGCAACGCGATGCCCTCGCGATCACTTTTCCCCGTGTCGCTGGCTACCGGGTCGATCTCCCCGATGAGCGTCTGGAAGCGAAGTTCAACGACGATTCGACTTTGGAATTGACTCCAAAGCAGATCGGGGCCACAAAGACGCAGAACGCCGGAATCGTTGGCGAGACCGCAGACCTAAGTCTTGACCATACCGAAACCGAGAGGCAGTCCACGATTCTCTTTCACCTGACGAAACGATTGATCGAAACCAACTGGCGAGATGCGGACGGAGAACCCCGATACGAGCTCTTCGGTCAGCTCAAACGAATCGCCAAACAGTGGCTAGACAATCATCTTGTCTGCAAGGGCGGCACATATCCTGCCCAAATCCTAGTTCAACAGTTGACAAACGACGCCTGCCAACGAATCACCGACGCGATCACGGTCGCCCATATGGGCGAGACCGCCATCAAAGCGGTCCTCGACACCTACAACCCCACCGGTTCAACTCACGGAGTCTCATTCACAACCACCAAGACCGAACGTTGGCAGACCGCCGTTGACAAGTCCCATGTGGACTGGGCCATCCTCGACAGCGGCTGGGAGGGCGAGTTCTGTCGCGTAGCGGAAGCAGACCCTCGCGTGAAGGCCTACGTCAAGAATCACGGCCTGAACTTCGAGGTCCCCTACCGCGATGGCTCGGATGTTCGCAGGTACATCCCGGACTACATCCTGCTCATCGACGACGGTAAGCCTCCAAAGCCGGACGGCACACCCGACCTCCTCCACCTCATCGTCGAGATCAAGGGTTATCGCGGCGAGGACGCCAAGCTCAAGAAATCCACGATGGAGACCTATTGGGTCCCCGGCGTCAACCACCTCAAGTCCTACGGCCGCTGGGACTTTGTGGAGTTCACCGAGCCCTACGAGATGGAAGAGAACCTCGCCGCAAAGATCACGGAGCACTTCGACGCGATGATCGATGAAGCCACGCACGCTGGTACGGAGACCGCGTGATGTTCGAATCGAAAAAGGAGGATCTCAAGGAGATTCTAAAGAGGATTGACTCCGGAAAGCTCCAGCTTCCAGACTTTCAGCGTGACTATGTGTGGGGCGACGATGACGTTCGCAGCCTGATCGCTTCGATCGTCAAAGGCTACCCGGTTGGAGCATTACTGACCTTGGAAACCGGCGGGGTAGTGGAGTTCAAGCCTCGCACACTTTCTGGTGTTGACGCGATCAACGCCGAACCGACGGAACTCCTCCTCGACGGGCAGCAGCGGATGACCTCGCTCTATCAGGCGATGTACAGCGAGAAGCCCATCCGCACCCGAACTCAGAAGAAAGTCGAAGTCGAGCGTCACTACTACCTCGACATGAACAAAGCAATCAGCGAATCCGCGGATATCGAAGACGCGATCGTTGGAGTACCTGGAGACCGAATAGTCCGAACGAATTTCGGCCGTGACATCTCGTTGGATCTCTCCACCCGGGAAGTCGAGTTCGAGAAGGACCACTTTCCCCTTGAAAAAATCTTTGATGACCGACATTGGTACATCGGATGGCGAAAGTACTGGGACGCAAAAGGCACAAGTCGAATCGACCTTGAAGAGCAATTTTTCGGCCGAGTGATCGACAATGTCACTTCATACGAGATGCCCATCATTCGCCTCGACAATGCCAACTCCCGCGAAGCCATCTGCCTCGTCTTCGAGAAGGTCAATGTCGGCGGCAAGAAGCTGGACGCCTTTGAGCTCCTCACCGCAATCTACGCGGCATCCAATTTCGACCTCCGCGAGGATTGGAACGGGATCACCGGGAAGAAGAAGGATCCCGGTCGCCGCAAGCGGATGATCGGCACCGACAACCCCCGCCGCGTCCTTCGGAAAATCGAAAACACAGACTTCATCCAGGCCTGCACCATTCTCCACACCCGCGAGCGTCGGCTCGCCAAGGTCAACGAGGGCGTCCCCGAGTCCGATCTCCCGCAGATCACCTGCCGACGAGACGCCCTGCTTGGCTTACCGCTTGCCGCGTACCGGAAGCATGCGGACACTGTCGAAGAAGGCTTCGTTGAAGCAGCCAGCTTCCTCAGCGAGCTCAAGGTGATCGTCTCCAGAGACCTCCCCTACCCTCCGCAGCTGGTCACGCTTGCCGCAACATTCGCTGTACTTGGAAACACCGGCCAGACGGCCCCGGCGAGAGAGAAGCTCGCCAAGTGGTTCTGGTCCATCGCTCTCGGAGAGCAGTACGGGTCGAGCACCGAATCCAAAATCGCTCGCGATGTCCCCCAACTCCACGATTGGATCTGCAATTCAGGAACTCGGCCGCAGTCCGTCGAGGAAGCGATCTTCCAACAGGACCGCCTGCTCCGTCTCCGCTCACGCAACTCCGCCGCGTACAAGGCTGTTCACGCTCTGCTGATGCGGAAGGGCTGCCAGGACTTCATCAGCGGCAAGCCGTTCGAGCTGATGTCCTTCTGGAGCGACAAGGTCGATGTCCACCACATCTTCCCGCAGAAGTGGTGCAAGAAACAGGGTCTGGAATGGAAGCGATTCGACTCCATCGTCAACAAGACTCCGCTGTCCAAGAAGTCCAACATCGCGGTCGGCGGCGACGCTCCGTCGGTCTATCTGAAGCGGATCGAAGACAAGCACGGCCTCACCCCTGACGACCTCGACGACATCCTCCGGTCCCACCTCATCGAACCGAAGTTCCTGCGTGATGACGACTTCGAGGGCTTCTTCGAGAACCGTCTTCATGCCCTCTCCGGCATGATCTCCACCGTGCTCGATAATCCTGTGGTTCTCAGCCATGCCCAGAATGAGCCGGAATTCCTGATCGACGATGAAGAGGAATCCGACGCTGAGGAAGCTGAACTCGTCGCAGATTGATTTCCCAAGGAGCCCAGCCATGCTCACAGTCATCGAAGACATCCCTCGGATCAAAACCGTGTGGCGATCGCTGCAATCAGAGATGCTCGAAGGTGCCACACGGGTGCGGCGGAAGCTCGCGGCCCGCAGCGATCAAGGATCCCATCCGGAGCACAACCTCATCGTCCGCAACGATCTCGGTATCTGGACCGCCCCGTCGCAGAGGCTCACGAGCCGATTCTGGACGCCTTTCGGAACTCTCCCGATGAAACCGAAGGGGAGCCTCCAGATGGTTGTCCAGATCAACCCTGTGATTGACCGCAATGTGAACCAAGGCTCAACGAGCGGGATCCTCGCTGTCGACGAAGCGGGTGACGAATGGATTTGCCATACCGGCTGGGTGAATGGAAGGAAGAAGGCCGAGCTTCTGGAATGGAGCGAACGGCCTGTCGAAGCCGCGACTCGACAAGGACTCTCATCGATACCCGTACTGCCTGTCGCTCGACTAGCCGATCCTGATTGGCTTCAGGACATCGCGGACTATGTTCACGAAGTGTCCGAATTCAAATTCGGCTCTGCACCAGCCAAGAAGACACCCAAAGCCAGCAAACAAAGTGATTTCAAGGGACTTCCGGAAGAGAACGAGAGAACGTCCAAGGTCAGAGCTCGTGACGGCTACACGATGAAGCGTCAGCACGGAGTCATCAGGAACCGGCTGAAGGACCTTCTGATTGATTACGGTCTCGATGCACATCGCGATGGACCGCGAGACATCTTCGTCGGACCATCCAAATCGCCGAGCATCGAGTTCGAAGTCAAATCAAACTCGACATCTCAAAGCATCTTCACTGCCGTGGGCCAGCTCCTCATCCACTCCGCGATGACACCCGCAAAGACAAAGGTCGCAGTGCTCCCGAGTACCCTGTCGAGCGAAGCTGCGAAGGCGATCCGTTCGCTCGGCATCCAAGTCGTCACCTTCGACATGAACGACAAGCACATCGTCTTCAAAGACCTCGACAAGGTCCACAAGTCTCTCCCCGCGAAGGCCACCTGCCCCGTCCGCAAGCCACGCTCCGCCCCGTCCCCCGCCGCCTGACCACTGACCGATACCACCCATGGCCAAAAAGAAAACCACCAAATCCAAAAAACAGATCGAGACCATCCGTCACGACGATGCGTCTCGTCGCAATATCCCGACCGCCGAGTTCCAGTCCGTGGTCCCCGGCGAGGTCAGCAAGCCCGTCCCCGTCGCCTACCCCCGCACCACCGGCGGCGACTCGGACCCGCTCGCCTCCGAAAAAGAGGCACGCAACCGCGACCTCGACCCGCAGCTCGTCTGGCGTGGCAAGGACGAGCAGGACGCCTCCGACCTCGTTGTCCACGCCCCGCCGCTCTACATCCAGGAGAAGGTCCACCCCAAGGTGCTCGTCGACGACCTCCGCCGCCGCACCCAGGCCGCTGAGATCGCCCGCAAGCTCGCTGCGGGCGAGACCGCCGACCCGTTCGAGCAGATGGATCTCTTCGCCGACTTCAACGGCATCCCCGACCACGCCGATGCGAAGACCGAGTTCTACGAGCACGATGCCAACTGGACCAACCGCATGATCCTCGGCGACTCGCTACAGGTCATGGCCTCACTCGCCGAACGCGAAGGGCTCCGCGGCAAGGTGCAGTGCATCTACTTCGACCCGCCCTACGGCATCAAATTCAACTCCAACTTCCAGTGGTCCACCACCAGCCGTGATGTCAAGGACGGAAAGTCCGAGCACATCACCCGAGAGCCGGAAATGGTGAGGGCGTTTCGCGACACATGGAAGGATGGGATCCACTCGTACCTGTCCTATCTTCGGGACAGACTGACCGTGGCTCGCGATCTTCTGCACGAATCTGGCTCCGTATTCGTTCAAATAGGCGATGAGAATGTGCACCGCGTACGCATGCTCATGGATGAGATTTTTGGCGACACGAATTTTATATCTCTGATCACGGTTGCGAAGACTACTTCATCGACAAACGGCTATCTGTCCGGTGTTGCGGACTATGTGCTTTGGTTCGCGAAAAACTCCACCCAAACAAAGTACCGAAGACCGTATTCAGAAAAGGCTGTGGGCGAGAGCGGAGCAGGCCATTACACGCGTGTGCTCCGAACTAACGGAAGCTCGAGGCCAGCCACCAAAGCCGAAAAGGCTGGCGTCAAACCGCTTGACGAGGATGATGTCTTTTACACGACTTCTGATCTTCAATCGGCAAGCATGGGCCGAGAAAAGGGCGAGGGAGCAGCTTCTTGGTTTCCAGTTGAGGCTGAAGGACGGGTTTTTCGTCCATCGTCGCAAACAAGATGGAAGACCAGCGAGCAAGGGATGCTCAGGCTTCAGAAGGCAAACCGCGTAATCGCTCAGAAGCAGGCGATCAGGTACTTGCGTCGCATCGATGACTTTGCTGCATATGAGATGAACAATATCTGGAACGATCTCGGAGGAGCGACTGACAAGAGATACGTGGTCGAGACTTCGCCGCGACTTGTAGCTCGATGCATTTTAATGGCAACAGATCCAGGTGACCTCGTGATCGATCCAACGTGCGGATCTGGCACGACAGCAGCCGTAGCCGAGCAATGGGGCCGACGCTGGATCACCATCGACACCTCTCGCGTCGCCCTCGCTCTGGCTCGGGCACGCATTATGGGTGCAAAGTACCCGTACTACCTGCTCGCTGACTCCGCCGAGGGCCTGGAGAAGGAAGCGGAGATCAGCCGCACCGACCCGCCGCGAGATCTCGCGAGCCGTCGTTTCGCGGGTAGCGTGCGGCAGGGTTTCGTCTACGAGCGGGTGCCGCACATCATGCTAAAGAACATCGCGAGCAACTCCGAGATCGACACAATCTACGAGAAGCTGCAGCCCGCTGTCGACGCGGCACTCGCCGACCTGAACGAGGCCCTCAAGGGTCATGGCACCCCCTTCACCGTTGCCACCGGCGGACGGGCCAAGAAGAAGATCGACTTCACCGACAAGCCTGGCACCACCGTCAAACTCCCCAGCGGCGAGGGAGCCCCAGCCAACTGCATGCTTGAATGGGAAGTGCCCCGCGAAGCACCCGAGGACTGGCCCGCCAAGGCCCAAAAACCACTCGAAGCATTCTGGAAGGCACGCATCAGACGCCAGAAGGAGATCGACGCCTCCATCGCGGCGAAGGCCGAGTTCGAGTACCTCTACGACAAACCGTACGAGGACAAAAAGAAGGTCCGCGTCGCCGGGCCATTCACGGTGGAGAGCATCTCGCCGCACCGCACGCTGGGCGTCGATGAGAACGATGAGCTGATCGACCCGGCCCACCCGAAGGGCCGCCCGGAGGACGAGCAGGACTTCGTGACCACCATGCTCGAAACGCTCAAGGCGGCGGGCGTCCAGCAGGCCAGCAAGGAGGACCGGATCGAGTTCTCCTCGCTCACGCCCTGGCCGGGCAACTACATCTGTGCCGAGGGCCGCTATACCGAGGGCGAGGGCGACAGCGAAGTCCAAAAGCGGGCGGGCATCTTCATCGGCCCGGAGTTCGGGACCGTCAGCCGCCAGGACCTGGTCACCGCGGCACGCGAGGCTGGCGATGCCGACTTCGATGTGCTCATCGCCTGTGCGTTCAGTTACGACGCCCTGTCCAGCGAGTTCAACAAACTCGGACGCATCCCGGTGCTCAAGGCCCGCATGAACGCGGACCTGCACATGGCCGGGGAACTGAAGAACACCGGCAAGGGCAACCTGTTCGTGGTCTTCGGCGAGCCGGACATCGAGATCCTCGACGCGAGCGATGAGGGACTCGCCGGCGACATCAAGGTGCAGATCAACGGCGTCGATGTGTTCGACCCGGCCAAGGGCGAGGTCCGCAGCGACTCGGCCGAGGGCATCGCCTGCTGGTTCATCGACACCGACTACAACGAAGAAAGCTTCTTCGTCCGCCACGCCTACTTCCTCGGCCAGAACGACCCCTACAAGAGCCTGAAGACCACGCTGAAGGCCGAGATCGACCAGGACGCGTGGGAAACCCTCAACAGCGATGTCTCCCGCCCGTTCAACAAGCCCAAGAGCGGCAAAATCGCGGTCAAGGTGATCAACCACCTCGGCGACGAGGTAATGAAAGTGTTCCGGGTGGAGTGAAGCATGCCATTTATCACGAATTACGGCCTTTATTGGAAAGCTGAAGATGTCTTCTGGGGATCGGGCGGCTCCCGGGGAGCGTTGCTCGGTGTTCCATCCAGCAACACAACAAGTACCCCGGTCGATTTCAGAGATCAGCGGGGCGTGTATGTTCTCTATGCCGACTATGAGATCGTCTATGTCGGCCAGAACTCCGGCCAAGAGCTGATCAGGCGACTGATACAGCACCAGAAGGACGATCTCGCGGATCGAT
>Ga0070726_10000575_pt1 | contig 44295 bp, 34 predicted proteins | sample tdAd471_FD_67275 | JGI IMG/M metagenome (GOLD analysis project Ga0070726, IMG submission 67275) | Marine sediment microbial communities from the Atlantic coast under amendment with organic carbon and nitrate - tdAd47.1 | ecosystem: Environmental > Aquatic > Marine > Coastal > Sediment | place...
CCTGCCTGCTCCGCAATCCAGTCCGCCCACTGCTCCGCCGGATAACCACGCCCCATGATGTCTCCTCCCCAGGAAAGCCCCGAAGAATAAACACCACGTCAACATGCACTTCAGCTGGCGCTTACTCTCTTCGAGCACGAGCTGACCGTTCAGACGGCGGCGTGCCAGCCGATGGCCGGACGCCTTCTCCGAAAGATCCAGATGGTGGCGTCGAGCGGAGTGGTAGCGGCGAATCGGAACTGCCGCCGTACGTCGTGCGACAGATCGAGAAGCACACTGAAAGCGTAGACCGCTCGTGAAACGCTCACGCATTCCGACCGAGCTGATCGCTCCGGTCCGTCTGGGTGTTGTCGCCAGAAATCTCGGGCAGCTCTGGCTCGTGGCCGCGGCGATGAATGTCGTGCCGCTTGTGTATGCATGCCTGGCGGGCGAATCGAGCATCGCAGTCGCACTTGGCGGAGCGACCGTGCTTCTGGCCGGTTGTGGCCTGGCAGGTCTCCGCTGCGAGGCGTCGCCGAGGCTGGCCAGGAACGAGGCACTCGCCATTGCGGCGATCGCGTTTCTCTCTGTATCGCTGCTGATGGCGCTGCCGTTCGTGGCGGCTGGACTGGAACCGCTGAATGCTTTGTTCGAGTCGATCTCTGCGCTCACGACAACCGGGCTCTCGACGGTCAGCGATATTGAGACGCAGCCGTTTGCGTTTCATTTGACGCGTTGCTGGATGCAGTGGTACGGCGGCCTGGGTTTCGTCGTGATCAGTCTCGCGATTGCGGGCGGTTCGCGAACGGCGTCGCGACAGCTCGCGGCGGAAGAGATTGAGAACGACGAACTGGCGGGAGGAACTCTCGGGTATGCGCGGCGAATGCTGGCCGTCTATGCGGGACTTTCGGTCGTGGGATGGCTGGCGTTACTGGCCGCGGGGAGTCCAGCCTCCGAAGCTGTCATTCATGTGCTGGCCGGAGTTTCGACCGGCGGATTCTCTTCGCACAACAGCAGCCTCGCCGGGATGAGCAACGTCTCAGCGGCAGCCGTCACGATTGGCATCTGCGCGGCAGCGGCATTTCCACTTTCGGTCTACTTTCCGGTCGTCGAACACCCAACCAATGGACGATCGTCCGGTCGGTGGAGCCGGCAGTCCGGCTCGTCTTCGCAGCGACGCCGCTTTCGACCGATGACGTTTCTGACGGAACTCGTGCGCCGCGTCTGTTTCGACCGGCAGGTTCAGTGGCTGCTGTTGTGCGGGCTGTTGACGAGTCTCTTACTCGGCTGCCTGTGGACGTTCTCCGGTAATTCTCTGCCTGCGGATCAGGCGGCTGAAACGCACTTCGATGTCATTCGGAGTTGCCTGCTGAACGCCTTCTCGGCACAGACGACCGCCGGCTTCTCCAGCATCGATCCAGGGGCGCTCGATGATTCGTCGAAGCTCGTGCTCACGTTCTCGATGCTCGTTGGCGGTGGAACAGGCTCGACCGCCGGCGGGTTCAAGATCTTCCGACTGCTCGTTCTTCTGCGACTGCTGCACACGCTGATTCTGCGAACAGCCATTCCGCGGCAGGCCGTGTACGAGCCGTCGGTCGGCAATCGGCAGCTCGACGCACGCGATCGTGAGGCGGCCCTGCTGACCATTCTGTTGTACGGGCTGATTGTCGTGTGCTCGTGGCTGCCCTTTGTCGTGAGCGGCTACCGACCGGTTGACGCATTGTTCGAGGTGACATCGGCCGTCGGGACGGTGGGACTTTCAACGGGGATCGTGTCCGAGCAGTTGCCGGCGGTGCTGAAGCTGCTGCTGTGTGCCGACATGCTGCTCGGTCGGCTTGAAGTCCTTGCTCTTCTGGTTCTGGTTTCGCGTTCCACCTGGGGTCGGCGACGTTCGGTTTCGGAACGTCGTCGAAGCTCCGAGCACGAAAGCTGAGGTCGATCATGCGAGTGGTTTTTCTGGGAGCCGGAGATCTGTCCGTGGCGACGGCTCGGCTGCTGATCGAACGCGGGCACGAGGTCATCATTGTCGAGGCTGACGCGGCGCTGATCGAAGTGCTTCAACGCGAACTCGACTGCAGTTTCCTGCAGGGCGACGGCAGCAATCCGGCGCTGCTCCGTGAAGCGCGACCGGAGCAGTGCGACATTCTGTTCTGTCTGACGGAAAATGATCAGTCGAACATTCTGGCGGCGCTCGCCGGACGCTCGCTGGGCTTTCCACGAGTCGTGACCAGCATTGAGAACGCCGAGTACGAACAGCTGTGTCGCGAACTTGATCTCGATGAAACCATCGTTCCTGACCGAACCATCAGCCGGTACCTCGCGGACATGCTGTCCGGTCAGGACGTGCTTGAGCTGTCGACGATTCTCAAGGGCGAAGCGCGTATGATGAGCTTTACCGTCGACAATCAGGACCTCGGCAAGGTCTCGAACCTTGGCCTGCCGGATGACGCTCGCGTGATCTGCACTTATCGGCATGGCGAGTTTCGATTTGCCTCCGACGACTTCACGCTGAAGCTCGACGACGAGGTCGTCATCCTGACGCACAGTCGCAACCTGCCGGAACTTCGCGAGCGCTGGCAGCCGCGAACTGCCTCGCACTGAGGAACGTCGGTCGTCTCAAACTGCGACCACAGCGTCACTCGGTGGCAGTGAACGCTGAGCGACCGCCTGGCTGAGCCGTCAGCGATCAGGCTGAACGCTCAGTGACCACGGCGGCCTGTGCCGGACCGTGTCGCTAGACTGTGGCACGGCGTTTCCTTCTGGCTCTCCGCGGGGGCCCCGCGATGGCCGCTCTGCGTTTTCGTCAAGCCGGCGTTCTGGGGAAGGCTTCGTTCTTCGGCGGGCAACATTCTTCGGCAGGCAACGTTTCGGGGTTCTGTGGCCCTGCGAGCAACGGCACTTCTGAGTTGAAGTCGAAAGGAAGTCATGTCACGAGTCCTTCTGGTCGACGACGATCGTTCGATCCACCTGATGATTTCGCGGTCGCTGGAGAAGCTTGCGGATGTGCCGGAAACGAAATCGTGCGGAGACGCCGATTCCGCGCTTGCCCTGATCCGCTCCTTCCAGCCCGATTGTGTCCTGCTGGATGTGATGCTGCCTGGCGGTCGGTCGGGACTTGAGATCCTGCGGGAGATTCAGCAGATCGATTCGCGGCTGCCCGTCATTCTGATTACCGGTGGCGGCGACAGCTCGACGGCGATCGAGGCGATGCAGCTGGGGGCGTATGACTACGTCAACAAGCCGCTCGATCTGCCGGCCCTGAACGACCTGGTCATGCAGGCACTCGAAACGCGGCGGATGGCGCGCGTGCCGGTCGCGATCGAGGCTCACGAAGCGGCGCCGCAGAACGGAGATGCCTTCGTCGGTCGCAGCCCGCAGATGCTGGAAGTCTTCAAGACGATCGGTCGGGTTGCGAAGGAAGACATTCCTGTGCTCATTCGTGGCGAGAGCGGAACGGGTAAGGAATTGGTTGCCCGGTCGCTGTACCAGCACAGTGAGCGAGTCGGCAAGCCGTTTCTTGCGGTCAACTGCGCCGCTCTTCCGGACACGCTGCTGGAGAGCGAACTGTTCGGCCACGAGAAGGGATCGTTCACGGGGGCGGACAGAAAGCGCGTCGGAAAATTCGAGCAGTGCAACGGTGGCACGATCTTTCTCGACGAGGTCGGCGATATGTCCGGCGTGGTTCAGGGTAAGGTTCTGAGGCTCCTGCAGGAGCAGACGTTCGAACGCGTTGGCGGCAACGAGACGATCCAGACCGACGTGCGCATCATTTCGGCGACGAACCGTCCGCTTGAGGAGATGGTCGAAGCGGCGCAGTTTCGCGAAGACCTGCTCTACCGATTGAACGGCGTCACCATTCACCTGCCGGCATTGCGGGAACGTGAGGGCGATGTCGCGCTGTTGATCGAGCACTACCTCAATCAGCTGGCCCGCGAACTGCATCGCACGAAACTGGAAGGCATCTCGCCGGAAGCACTTCAGGTTCTGGAAGCTCACGACTGGCCCGGCAATGTTCGCGAGCTGCAGGCGGTTGTTCGCCGCAGCCTCTTAAACACAACGGGACCCGTCATCGTCCCGGAATTTCTCCCACCCGAGGTACGACGGCAGCGCCCGCCGAAACCGCGGCCGGAAACTGTTGCGCCGGAACCTGAGCGTCAGGACGACGATCACAACAACGGGCTGCAGCACGATCTTGAACCATTCATCGTCGACCGGCTCGCCCGGGATTCCGAGAACCTGTATGCCGAGGCCGTCGACTTTATGGAGCGTTACGTGTTGACTCGCGTGCTTCAGGAAACCAATGGAAACCAGACGCGAGCGGCTCGAATTCTGGGCGTCACGCGCGGCAAGATTCGATCCCGCGTCCGACAGTTCGGCATCAATCTCGACCGGAATGTCGAGATTGATTTTGACGCAAACAACGGAGCTGACTGACAGAAACTGCAGCTCCCGGCGGTCTGTTGCAGACCGTCGGTCATTGAAGCGATGTCGCCTGAATCACGGAGGCGACTGGTCCCTGAGGCGTCCGCTCGGCCTCGATTTGAGCCAGATCGTCCGGCACCAGCTGGTCGAGCGTTGTAATCCGACGGTTGCGGAAAATGGTAGCGGTCTCTGGAACCGAAACCCGCACGGCTGCCTGGCTGTCGTCCTCGCGGAGCGTCAGCGAGTCTTCACCGACTCGTTCAATCGTTCCCTGCAGTTGGACGACGGAAGCTGCTCGGTCCTGATTCCGCAGCGAATCAGGAGGGGCCGACTCTTTCCCCGCTTTCACCGGCAGGGCCTCAGAAGCAACTGCCGGAAGGGCCGCGACCGCAGTGTCAGGAACCGGGCGAGCCTCACACACTGATTCAGTCGGTGCGACGACCGACTCTGTCTGTGAAGATGGAACCACTGTGTCGGGCGGGCCGAGCACGCCGGTCAGCATGAGTGCAGCGATCCCGCAGGCGATGAGAATGACGATCTTCATGGCTCACTCCATTTCTACTTACCGACCGAAGCCAGTCACGACTTCGGGCCGCGTTGATTGTTGACCCGCGTTTGTTCAATCAGAACTTGCGGCGCGCGGGAGACGCGAACGATGTGCCGTAGCCGGTGAAACCCGTTCGGGCGGCTGTTTCGTCAGAACGCCGAGCAGAAACTGGTCGCACAGAAGCCAGTGTGTGTTGTGCGCGTCCCGTGCGGCCCAGCCTTCTGCGCCCACGACTCGCGGAACGCCGTTTCATTGACGCGTGGCACGAGCATTGCGGCGAGCGGTTGTGAGGACGGTGTGTGGCCGTTCGTCACATCTCTTCACTCACACTCAGCAGAATGGAAGCCGTGATGTCAATGATCAGCGAAACCAGGTCGGCGATGGAGCAGAAGTTCCACGACGTGATGAACGATCTCAGCACGCTGGAGCTGAAGATGCTCGATGCAAAGTTCCGCACTCTCGAAGCCCGCGACGCTGGGGCGAAGAAGCTGCGGGAAGAAGTCGCGCGTATCAAACAGAAAACAGTGTCCGCGCAGGAGAAGCTGCGCGACTTCTCGTCCGACAGCTCAGAGTCCTGGCAGACGTTTCAGGACGGAATGGAGAACGCGTGGGCTGAACTGCGAACTGCCTGCAGCGATGCGTACGCGGAGTTCGCGGAGAAGGATGTTGAAGACGAATCGTCTGGTACAGATCCCTGCTGCGGAACGAAATCGGAATCAACGACGGCGGGTACTCAGGCATGCTCATCCGACAGCGCTGATTCCTGATCGCCGTTCATCGGCGTCGAATCAGTTGTGCGAGCAGCTGGTTCGACGCTTTCTGCTTTCTCAACATCGCTCTGGCGTTCCACTGCGAGAAAATGCTCCCAGTTCCCGCGACTGCCTTGCTGGCGATTATCCAGCTCTTCAAGCACCTGAGCGCGGCCGTAAAGCAGCAGTGTGTCGTTCGAATGAATCTCCGTGGCCCCGCGCGGCGCTCCAACGTAGCTGCCGTTAGCACGTTCAATTCCAAGAACAAGAATGCCCTCGTCCGCGAGATTCAATTGCTGCATCGTTCGACCGCTCAGCCAGTCATCATGTTCGACCATGAGTTCTGCGACGACATAGTCGCCCGTCAGATGCAGCAGGCCGGCGTAATCCCGCACGTCGAGCGCAGTCCAGCGTTTCAGTGACCAGCGAATCAGCCTTTGCATGTGACGGTCAAGCCATTGACTGTTCGCCGCGGTCCATAATCCAGCCAGGCCCGCGATCAGCAGGACGATTCGGAAACCGTAGTTGCTCGTCAGGCCGCTCTCGTCACCGTTCCCGGAGAATGACAGGATCAACGACGAGACGACGGTGACGATCCCGGCATTTCCGAGCAGCATCAGCAGCATGATGATGCGGCGTCGCACCGGATGCTGGACGACCTTTTCAGATTCGTTCGTCGTGAAACCGGCGCCGGTAAACGCTGAACGTGCCTGGAACCTCGCCAGTGGCTGTGACAGTCCAGTCAGCGTGAGCGCAACGGTCGCGACGCGGACGACAAGCATCGACATCATGAGCACAATCAGCAGCGAAAGAATGGCGGTCACGGAAGATCCCTGTCATTCACTTCAGGCAATCCGCGTCGCTTCAGGCTGCCTGCCGGGAAGCTCCGTCGTGAGATCAGCTTGTGCCGAATCTGCGTCAAACAGGCTCGGCTCAGGCAGTGCCCGATCGAGTGTCGACTGATCGCTGAGTTGTGACGACTCGGCGGGCAGGCTTGCCGACTGTGCTGCTTCGTCCAGCGCCAGTTGCTGATCGAGGAATCGCGCGACAATGGCGGTGACGTTGTCTGTCCCGCCGGCATTGACCGCATCCTGAATCAACGAACGACACTGATCTTCCGCACTGAATCCGGTCTGGAGCGTCGTCTGAATCGCCTCGTCATCGACATGCTTGATCAGCCCGTCTGAGCAGAGCAGAAGCGTATCGCCAACTTCGAGATTGACCCGGAACACATCGGGTGTTGCATCGCCGTCGGCCTGAATTGAGTTCCACAATGTGTTGGCCCACAATTCGGCGTCGTCGTCTTCGACCACGCCGGCTTCGCGCAGCTTTTCTTTCACTGTGTGGTCGCGCGTCAGCTGTCGCAGCTCGCGGTTTCTGCTGAGATAGCAGCGACTGTCGCCGACGTGCAGCAGATACATCCGCGGCCAGATGATGTAGCTCATCGTCAGCGTTGTTCCCATACCGGCATCGTCGGGATGAGCGTCGGTCTCTGTGGTGAGACTGTTCTCACACTGTTTCAGTGCGTCGACCAGCTCGTCGCGATAATCGTCATCCGTTGCCGGACTGAGTCGGTAGAACCACGGCATCGTGTTCAACATGAAGGTCGTCATCGTTTGCACGGCAATCCGGCTGGCGCGATCGCCAGCCGCACGACCGCCCACACCGTCCGCGACCATCAGCAGCTGTCCCTGCGAGCCGCCGAACAACGTTTCATTGTCTTCAATGCTCAAACTGCTTTGATGCAGCCGCAACGACTTTGTCAGGTCAGCGACGAGAAACTGATCCTCATTCCGCCGCCGGACACGGCCCTGATCCGTCATGCCGAAGATGTCGATCTTTCCCTGCATCATGAGCCTTCCGCTGAGGTGCGTGTCTGCTGAGGTGCGTGTCTGCTGAGGTGTTTGTCCCTGGGAAATGGCAGAGGGGCACAAGAACTGGCAAGCCGTGTGGCCGTTGTGAGTCGTGTGGCAGTGGGGAAGCGTCCGGCAGTGGTGGAGCGTCCGGCGGGGACGAGGTGACGTGCCTCGCGATGAACTCAGGCTGGTGATGATCTCAGTCATCGTCGTCGGCATAAAAGCGGTCGATACGCTCGGAGAAACGAGGATCAAGCAGGTCCGGCCAGCGGGAGTTGTCAAAGGCCGGAGCGCGTCTCATCCGCCGATTATCGACTTCCAGTTCGAGGCACGCGGCACCGTCTTCAATCTCGTAATCGAGTTCCTTCCACGGGATGGCGAAGCGTCGATCCGCAACTTCAACCGGCCCGTCGAACTGCACCACACCGTAGCGCGTCCGCCCGCGGCCAACATCGATGATCACGTCGGCAAGCGAGCCAATGCGTTCTTCGGACTCGTCGCCAATCACCGTGAAGCCACTGATCTTTGACACGCGTTCGAGGTGTGACAGTCGGCGCACAGGATCGGGTGATGTGCCGAAGCGGGTCTTCACATCGCCGGGTTTGATATAGACGCCGTAGAAGATGTCGATTTCGTCCTGCCAGCGGCGATTGCCAAAGTTCGGCCACTGTCCGCGCAGAAAGCCCGGCGCCCGTTCGAACACGTCGTCTTCAATATTCACAACGAAGTAGAAGCCGGCCCCGTCTTCGTGAGCGATCTGAAAGCGTTTGACCGGAACGGCGAACAGCTTGTCGCGACCAAACTTCGCGGGATACTCGACAGCCAGATAACGCAACTGGCCGGAACGCAGATCGAGAACCGCGTCATCAATGCGACCGATCTCGCGCTGCTCAGTGTCCATCACGGGTGTGTTCATGAGCTGCGTGCCGCGGAACAGCCAGCGCTGGCCGGCTCCTTCCTCTGCGTCGTCAGAAAGGCTCCCCGGACGACTGTCGCTCCCAATCTGAATGTCAAGCAGACCGGCCCGGACTCGGACTCCGTTCCGCGTGTCGACGTCCACACCAAACAGGCCGCGGGCCGTGTCGACAGCGTCTTCCAGAGGCGGATCCGCACTGCGAGCCCGCGACGCAAAGACGAACACAATAAGGCCCACAAGAACCGCGAGCACAATCAGGGTGATGCCGGATCCCTTGTGGTCTTCAATGTCGAGATTGTGATGCTGCAATTGTCGTTCGTTGAGAGGAATCATGGACTTGTCTCCTGCAGAGTGTGTTGCGAGTGAATCTGCTGCAGCCGTTCTGCCTGGTGCAGGAACTCCCTCGTCTGCGGCAGGCGGCGGACCGGAATCAGTGAGCGGTGCAGCACGAACTGCTGGAACTGGTCTTCGACGGTTTCCCGGATCGTGCCCGGCGGAAGCATCCATAGCGCCATTTCATACGCGGCCTGCAGCTGGTACTCGGAGTGCCGACAGGCATCCATCAGGACGAAGTCGGACAGCACCAGCATGCGACGCGCGCAGCGCATCCACAGTCGTGTCAGGGAACCGCGTATGCTGAAGCGGCCCGTGTGCTCGATGTCGTGTGCTTCGAGCAGGTCCTGCAGTTCCTCGCCGAAATTCTCATGCTGCTCGCAGAGTTGATCGAGCCAGCTCTTGAAGTCCGGATCGCCGCAGAGGTCATTCGCCAGCCGAGTTGTTCGGGTGGCCTGTCGCGACGCATTGATCAGCCGGTGAAGCACAAACACGGTCGTACCATCCGCGAGTTCTGAGCGCGTGTCGTCCTCCGTTTGCGGCGCTTCTCGGGATGCATCGTCCCATGACGACTGGTCGCGGCGAGTTTTCTCAGGCGGAGTTTTCTCAGGCGTTTGAAGAGAAGCATTCATTGCGTCTTCCGATCTTGCATCGCAGGTGGATGGGGGCATTCAGCCGCGTCTCTGGAGAAGGACATCGCGACGCAAGGAACGTGCCACCGTCTGATGCGGGTCCGAGTCTGGTCCTGCCCCTGCTCAGGTTTGGCCATCGCGCCACGGCAACGCTGCCGCGTGTTCCAACACCCAACACGTTGATCGAGATGCTCAACCGGATTGTGCGGTTGTAGACGTGGCAGTTCCGCCTGCAGTGGTTTGCGACTGGGCACCAGCGTCGAGACGGTCGGTGTGCGACCGGACCGGTGCCTCGCGAACCGGCAGATTCGTACGCGTCACTGTTCCGACCGGCCATTCGCCCGTCTGCGTCGAACGGCACGCCGCTTGCCTCATTTCTAACGTCAACGGATCGCTCGCTCGTTATCAGGCGTCCGTTTCCGCTCTTGCTCTCAGGAAAAGAAAGAGGCACTCATGACTGCCACGACGATGACAGAACGTCAGGAAGCGATCGAGAAAATTGATTCACTGATTCAGGACATCGAGATTGCCATGCTCACCACGCAGGCTGAAACCGGTCTGCTGCGGAGCCGCCCGATGGTCAGCGTGACGCGCCGGTTCGACGGCGATCTCTGGTTCTTCAGCCATGACGACGATCCGCGGATGAGAGACCTCAAGGCCCACTCGCGAGTCGGGATCGTGTTCGCCTGCCCCGGTTCGAAGAGCTACATCTCGCTGAGCGGCGAGGCGACAGAAGTGAGAGATCGCCGCAAATGCGAATCGCTGTGGAAGTCGGACCTGCTGGAGTGGTTTGCCGACGGGGTCGAAACCGAGGGACTGGTGCTGATCCAGGTGAAGGTTGACCACGCGGAATACTGGGACCATCAACGAGCAACGATGGTGCAGATTTTCAAGGCGATCGTGAGTGGTGAAGAGGTCGACCGGATGGCTCATGACGAGATCACATGGCCCAGTGCCGTCACCCCGGAATGACGCGGCAGCTGTCGAACAGAACCTGAACCCGGAAAGCATTCGAGGCGACTCGTGACCAAACCCCGACCCCAGCCACCACCGAAGCCGGCACCGGTGACCGAACCGCTGCCGGCTCCACCGCCACCAATTCCCGGCCAGCCGGCGCCCGGCCCGAAGCCTCGACCGGATCCATCACGGCCGCCGACGTGAAGCCGACGACAGATGGTGAGCGAGCACGCAGCCAGCCGTGCAGCAACGACAGGACAGCAACGATGACACCCGGCTCCGACGACAATCTCGACGCCATTCCAGCACCGTGGGACTACAACCCGTCGGCATGGAAGCAGCGTGTGCCGATCTGCATTCTGGCTTTCGTGGCATTTCTGATCGCGACATACCTCGCGCTGTACCAGTGGAAGCTGATCGACACCGTGTGGGATCCATTCTTTGGCGATCAGACTGCGAAGGTGCTCGACTCGAATGTGTCCGAGCGGATGCGGAAGTGGTTTCTGATTCCTGACGCCGCCTTTGGAGCCGTGGCCTATCTCGGCGACGCGATCTTCGGTCTCGCAGGGTCGACGCGCCGCTGGCAGTACCGTCCCTGGCTGGTCGTGCTGTTCGGCATTGACGTGATCCCTCTGGGAATCGTCAGCGCGGTCCTCGTGGTCCTGCAGGGAACGGTGGTTGGCTCGTGGTGTACGTTGTGCATCGTCACCGCGATTCTGTCGCTGATCCTCGTGTTCATGGCCTACGACGAAGTCTGGTCATGCCTGCTGTTTCTGCATCGTGTGTGGAAGCGGACGCACGATCGCCACGTTCTGTGGGACACGTTCTGGGGACGTCCGGTCAGTGTTGCTGACGAAGTCGCTCTGGTGGAACGGAACGGCGGTCGGATGCTTGCAGCCGGAGTCTGATCACAGCTGGCGGACGCGCCGGATTGTGCGCGAGGATGGGGGCATCGAGCCGGTCCAGGACTGCTGACGGACGACAACCTCAACAGGAGAGGTCACATGTGGGCGCGCGATGTTGAAATCATGATTGGCTGCTGGCTGGCGATGAGCCCGTTCATTTTCGGCCATCCTCACACGCATTCGGGATGGTGGGCCAGCGATCTTGTCGCGGCTCTGGTGGTCATTGTTCTTGCCGGGATTTCCTACTGGCGCCCGGCGAGGCTCGCGCATCTCGGTCAACTGCTGGTCGCCTGCTGGCTGATCGGTTTCGCGTACTCGCAGAGCTGGGGCCTGGAGACAGGTGCTCCGGCAGCCATGCAGAATCTGATGGCCGTCGGGTTGCTGCTGCTGATGTTCGCCCTGGTCCCGAACGACGCGCCCGTTTCGCCGTTGATCCGTCGCCGGGATCGTGCAGAAACTGACAGCCGGCTCGACTCGTTGTCTCCGGAAAGCGACCGCGATGTGCGGCATCGGCAGACGCACGAGGCTGTTTCCAGTTTGAGTGGCGTTCCGCGTTAGGTGTGGTCGGGCGGTGATTGTTGTCCGATCAAGATAGTTGTCCGATCATGATTGTTGCTGCGGGCCTGCTGTCGCAGTTTCGAGAGAGCGGATCATGTCAGCCTCGCCAGAGAATGTTTCTAACTCGCCGTCGGACAGTCACGCTCCAGCGAGCCCGGTCGTGCTCCGGCGTTCTCTCGGGCTGTTCGCTCTGACTGTTTACGGCGTCGGTGACATTCTCGGGGCCGGGATCTACGCGCTTGTCGGCAAGGTCAGTGGAACCGCCGGCGTCTGGAGCTGGGCGTCGTTCGTGGTGTCGGTCACGGTGGCAGCTCTGACCGCACTCGCCTATTGCGAACTTGTCACGCGACTGCCGCGCAGCGGGGGCGAAGCGACGTACGCACTGAGCGCGTTCCGGCAGCCGTGGCTCGCATTTCTGGTCGGCTGGATGGTGTTCTGCTCGGGAGTGTTCTCATTGTCGAGCGTTGCCCATGCCTGTGCGAACTACGTGCAGGGGCTGGCCGCCGGAGTCCCCGCCTGGCCCGTCTGGATCCTGTTTCTGGCCGCAGTCGCGCTGCTCAACTTTCGAGGCATCCAGCAATCGTCGTCGGCAAACATCGTCTTCACGCTGATCGAGTTCTCCGGCCTGCTGCTGGTCATTGTGGTCGGAGCCGTCTGGTTTCTGAACGGTGATGGCCAGTCGACAGCGAACGTGGCGGCCACGAGCATTGCCCGCGGTGCGAGCGATCCGTCGAGCACGCCGCCGATCAGTGGGATGCCGGTCAGTGGGATCCTGAGCGGGGCAGCGATTGCGTTCTTCGCCTTCATCGGCTTTGAGGACATGATCAACGTCGCCGAAGAAGTCCGTGAACCCGAATGCGTGTTTCCGAAGGCGATCCTGCTGGCCGTGTCGATCTGCGGGACGGTCTACATCGCCGTGACCCTCGCCGCACTCGCGGTACTCTCGCCAGCTCAGCTCGCCGCGTCAGAAGCTCCATTGCTGGCCGTCGTGCAGCGAGCCGCTCCGTGGGTGCCTGGCTGGCTCTACACGGCGATCGCGCTGGTCGCTGTCTCGAACACGGGCCTGCTGAACTCGATTATGGCATCGCGTCTGATCTACGGAATGTCGACGCAGGGTCTGTTGCCGAGAGGTCTCAGCCGCATTCACCGCTCAACACGGACACCACACTTCGCCGTCCTGGCGATCTTTGCTGTCGGGCTGCTGCTCGTGTTCTCCGGAACGCTGAGCCAGCTTGCCGCGACGACCAGCTTCCTGCTGCTGCTGGTCTTCGTGGTTGTGAATGCTTCCCTCGTCGCCATTCGCTGGCAATCGCCGGCGCCAGCCATCGAACGCACGACGCCCCACTCCAGACAACCGGCATCACACGAGGCAGCCCAGGCATCGAGCAAAGCAGGACAACCGCTTTCGGCTGCCAGCACGCAGGTTTCGTCGCGCGGCTCGAGCACGACGTTTCGCATTCCATTACCAGTCCCGATGATCGCCGCCGCCACCTGCCTCGGCCTCGTCTGCTTCGTCGAGCCTGACGCCATTTTGACCGGGCTGTCTGTCATGGCCTGCGGAGCGGTGCTTGCGACGCTCGCTCAGCGCCGCGGTGTCGATTGGGAAGCGTTCTCAACGCAGGCGGATCAACTGTCTTCACAGGAACCTCGCTGATCAGGAACCGCTCCGCAAATGCGAAACCTCCGACGACGCAGAAGTCGAGCGATTTGCGAACGCTCACCGTCCCTGCCGAGTCTGAGTCCTCCCGCCGGATGCAGCAACCGAATGGCGGTCGCCAGCACGCCGTTGCGGTCGAGTGGCGGTCAGCGCAGCGGGCGAACGCGTCGTGATCAGTCCAGAAACCGGGTTCCATACGATGCGGCACCGACTTTGCATTGCTCGCTCCGTACACAGCACTCGTTACTCAGCCCTGATCTGATTCAGAAGCAGGCCGGGCGTGCTGCGGCGGCACTTAGCAACTCGTCTGTCAGCGACCGACCTGCCGTCCTCAGTTGCAGAGAGGAATGCATCATGTCGACCACACCAAACACTCTGACAAAACCCATCGTTCTGATCACTGGCGCTGCCGGACGTATTGGTCAGGCACTGACCGAACATCTCGCGCCAACATTCACGGTCATTGGCATGGACGTCGATGACCAACCGGACGACTCTGACGCTCACACCTGGATCCACTGTGATCTGACGAGCGATGAGTCTGTCGCTACGGCGATCCGCAAAGTGAGATCGCTGCCCACGGAAGAGCCCGGCGACACACCGAAAATCGCAGCCGTCGTTCATCTGGCGGCCTACTACGACTTCTCTGGAGAATCGAGCGATCTCTATGACGAGCTGACTGTCCGCGGAACCCGGCGGCTGCTGGAGCATTTGAAGTCGGTGCCCGTCGAGCAGTTCATCTTCACGAGCAGCCTGCTGGTGATGAAGCCTGACGACGAACACAGGCTGCATGAATGGGATGCGGTCGACGCGGAATGGGAGTACCCGAAATCCAAGATCCGCGCCGAGCGCGTCATCCGCGAGCACGCTGGTGAGATACCGTATGTCATCCTGCGAATCGCGGGCGTGTACGACGACGTTTGCCACTCGATTCCGCTGTCGCAGCAGATTGCCCGCATTTACGAGAAGCGGATGACAAGCTTCGTCTTTCCAGGCGACAAGCAGCACGGCCAGGCGATGATCCATATGGACGACCTGATGACGTGCATCCAGTCGGCCATCGCCGCCCGCAACAAGCTGGCACCGACGGAAATGTTTCTCATCGCCGAAGCGGACCTGATGAGCTATGCCGAACTGCAGGAGCAGCTCGGATCACTCATTCACGGAAAGTGGTGGCCGACGATCAGTATCCCGAAGTCACTGGCCAAAGCCGGCGCCTGGCTGCAGGAGCATCTTACGGCGGAAGACGATGGGCCATTCATTCGCCCGTGGATGGTGGACCTTGCCGACGATCACTACGAAGTCGATCTCACGCATGCCCGCAACGCGCTCAGCTGGGAACCGGTGAGGCAGTTACGGCACACCCTGCCGATGATGATGGGGCGGTTCCATGCCGACCCGGAAGGCTGGTATGAAGAACACGGTCTCGAGTTTCCAGAGACTGTCGAATTCGGCAACTGGAAACCGACCGGCCTTCAGGCGACGCCGTATTAGAACGCTCAGGCTGACCGCCCGCAGAACCGAGCAAGTTGCGTGACCTTCGTCGATCGACGACATCGTCACAGTTCCGCGGACGGTCAAGTCACAGGAGGTCGGTGATGTGGAATCTTTATGGCATGAAACGAGGCCAGCGAAACCTCGTCGCGACATTCGACACGGAAGCGCAGCTCCGATCCTACGTGCAGTGGGCGACGCTGAGTCGCGGCGATGACGGCGTGCTCAAGTTTGAGCAGAAGACGCCACTGACGGGCTGCACCAGCTTCGACTTTGAGGAGGCACCCCGTGAGGAAGGATCGCCTGCGTCTGAGGACGTTGTTCACAATCCAACGCCTGGCATGTTGTAAAACGCTCCGTGCAGGGTCGTGTCAGCACTCGCTGATTAACACCGCCACCGGCAGCTCGTGCAGCGCTGTCGTGAGATCGATGCCGTCGTCGAACGTGTCATAAGTGATGCCCGTAAGCGGAGAACGCCAGGATCGTTGTTGCAGCGTCTCTGGAAGTGGCACCGAAGTGCCGCTCCACACGTTGCGTCCGACTGGCAGTGCTGCCGAGTCGTCGAGCAGCGAATAGAGCAGTCGCGGAACAATGACGACCGCAGTAGCGTCGTCGGCGGTGCGGGCGAAGCTGAGCAGATGAGTGTTCGACGGGCCGGACGCGGAGAGTGGCTGATAGTCGCCGCGAAAGAAAAGTGCGGCGTGCTGGCGTCGCGCGTGCAGAAGAGTCCGCAGCGTGTGCATCTTGATCCGACCGTCTTCCGGAGCGGTCAGCAGCTCGTTCAGCAGGGCGGGGCGTTCCTCAGGATCTTCGAAGCGGATGACGAGATCGTCGAGCAGCCTGCTGCGGAGACCGAAGTCGACAGCGCGGCGGTTGTCTGGATCGACCAGTGAGAAGTTCCACAGTTCGTCGCCCTGGTAAAGATCAGGAGTGCCGGGCGAGGTGAGCTGCAGCACCATCCGCGAAAGGGCGTTCCAGAAACCGCAGCGCGAAATCCGACTCGCAAGATTCTGCACGTCAGTCAGAAACGGGGACATTGTTCCGGACGCTGACTCATCAAGGACCGCCCCGCGGACAAACTCGGAAAGTGCAGTTTCAAATTCCGCGTTGCCGTCGATCCAGTTCGTGCGCGTCTTGGCTTCACGAGCCGCCTTGAGCATGTACTGGTCAAGGCGGTCGGCGAGAGTCTGCAGTGTCTCTGAATCAGGAAGCGATGCGTCGGCGTCGCCGGTGGCCACTGTCGGCCATAAAGCGACCAGACTCTGGTAGAAGAGATACTCGGTGGCGGGATCGGGAGCCGTCTTGCCTTTGACGGTGCGGCGCAACGAGCGGTTCATCCTCATCCAGCGTGTCACATAGCCGTTCCAGAGACGCGGCATCTCTGAGAGAACATCCAGACGCGAACGGACGTCGGCACTGCGCTTCGTGTCGTGTGTCGTGCTGCAGAGCATCGATCGGGGCGAGGTCGTGGCGCGCTGCTGATTCGTTTCGTGAAACCGAGTCACGGCATTTGCGAGGTCACGCTGCGGTTCGCCGCCCACTTCGTTGAGGGACACGAGAGGCACGTACGAGTACAGCGCGGTGTCTTCGATGCCTTTGGCCGCGGCCGGGCCGGTGAGCTGCTGAAATCGCTGAATGAAATTCAGACGTTCCTGCTGCTCGTCGTCCGGCAACTGCGCGAGGCCATCGAGCAGCAGCACGCTGCCGAGAAATCTGATGGCTTCTCTGTCGGCACGCTCGGAGAGCCGAGCACGCGTCAGCGCGGTTTCAATCCATTGGCGATCAGCGGCCGAGACTTCCGTCGTGCGATCATCGACGTACGTTCGATAAACCGGGAGTCCGACAACAACTTCGACGATCGCTCTGACGAGTTGCTGTTCTGTCAGCCCGTTGTTCTGTTCGTCGCGGCGGGCGATGCGCAGCAGCAGGTCAGCCAGTCTGCCGACGAACGAGGACAGCTCATCTTTCAGCACACGGCGTTTGGCTCGTCGTTCAATTTTATGCCAGCGGGCCGGCTGTCCGATCATCCTCTGATAGCTGTCGACGATCTCCTCGAACCCTTCTGGCGACACAAAGAGCGATTCGACATCGTTCAGAAACTCGTAACCGGTTGTGCCATCAACCGGCCAGTCCGCCGGCAGGCGTTCGTTCGCCGCGAGAATCTTTTCGACGAACACAGGGAACGATCCCGCTGCCTGGTCAGACAGTTCGGCCAGCCGTTGCAGGTAACCGCGCGGGTTTCTCAGGCCGTCAATGTGGTCGACGCGGATGCCGCCCAGCAGGCCATCACTGAACCAGCGAGCGATGAGCGCATGAGTTTCGTCGAAGACGAACGGATCTTCCTGGCGGATCGAGACCAGATCGTTGATGTCAAAAAAGCGGCGGTAGTTGATCGCTCGTGCCGCCAGCCGCCAGTAAACCAGTCGGTAGGACTGCTGGCCGAGCAGCTTTCTGAGCCGCTTGCGACCGGCGTCGTGCTGCCCGAATTCGCTGGCCGTTGCCTCTGCCCATTGATGAGTCAGGGGCGAGGCTTCGATGCTGCCGGCGAGTTGCGAGAGCCAGAGTTCGATTTCTTCGAGCGGCAGGTCTGTGTTCCGGCGGGTCCGCGCTGTTCGGCCGGGGATCTGTGACAGCTGCGTCAGCAGTTCCTCGATCTTCTGACGCGTCGGGTGCTCTGCCGGCAGCGTGTCATCGAGGGCTGCTTCGCCGAAGCGGCAGACTGTCGGAACCGTCGACGGATCGAGTGGAAAGAGGTGTTCGTAGTAACGAATGCAGAAACGACCGTCCTCCCAGACAACATTCAGTTCGTCGTTGGCGAGGATCCTCGAAAGCGGGGCTCCAAGAATCGGGATCAGCACGCGGCCCCACGATTCGGCATCGGGCATCCGCCAGTCGACGTCGAACCAGCGGCAGTAGTTCGAGCTGACGCCAAACATCAGCACATCGCGCCAGTAGAGATTCTCCGTGCTGCTCGCTGCCATATGGTTCGGAACGATGTCCAGAATCAGTCCCAGTCCGTGAGCCTGCGCCTTGGTGACGAGTCCGCGAAATGTTGTTTCATCACCGATGTTTGGATTGATGGTGACCGGGTCGACCATGTCGTACCCGTGCGTGCTGGCTTCGCGGGACCGCAGCACGGGCGAGCTGTAAATGTGCGTGATACCGAGCCGTGACAGGTACGGGACGAGTTCCGTCGCGTCGTCAAACGTGAAGACGCGGTTGAACTGCAGGCGATAAGTGGCGAGCGGCTGCTGTTGATCGTTCATCGAACTCCCGTCAAAAGGCCAGCGGCCACGAGTGAACTGTCGGCGGCATCCGTTTCCGGACGATCGTTTTCCGTCCGGCACAGAACGACCATCGACCGGGGCGCGAGTCGAGAGACATTCTGTTCTACGACGCCGGCATCGTCAGGCGACGCGACGTGCGGTTCGAGCCAGCGGGCGTCGGCAGAGTCTAACAGCACTGTCCACTCGCCAGGCGGATGTGGAAAAATCGTGGGCTGCTTTCCAAAGTTAAACACCGTGACAATGTCTTCCCGAGCAGCTCGGCGATGAGTCGTCAGCGTCTGGCCGGCGGCATCCTGCGACACGCTCATTTGAGACCGGTCGAGCGTGCGCAACGCGGGGTGCGAGCGGCGCAGGCGGATCAGCTCCTGATAGAACGCGTGCAGCACGGCATGGCGACCGCGCTCGCGCAGCGCATGATCGAGCCGGCAACGGTTGAAAGTTTCTTCTGCCTGAGGATCCGGCGGCTCACCCTGCCACTTGAAGGCTTGAAATTCCGACTGTCGCCCGCGACGCACGGCGCGAATCAGTCCTTCGTCGCCGTGGCTGGTGAAGAACTGAAACGGTGCCGGCTCAGCGTACTCCTCGCCCATGAACAGCAGCGGCACGAACGGCGAGAGCAGCACGAAACCCGCCGCGAGTTTCAGCGAGTCAAAGTCGACCAGCGTGGTGAGCCGTTCGCCAAGCATGCGGTTGCCGACCTGGTCATGATTCTGAGCACAGACGACAAAGCTTTCGGCGGGAAGACTGCGAGCGGACTGCCCATGCGAATGCTCGCGGAAACGGGAATAGCGACCGGAGTAGACGAAGCCGTCCCGGAGGCATTCCGCGAGGTCGGCAAACCCGCTGAAGTCCGCGTAGTAGCCGGTCTGCTCGCCGGTCAGTTCAACGTGCAGGGCATGATGCAGATCGTCGACCCACTGGCCGTCCATGCCATGCCCGCCGGACTCGCGTGGCAGCACCATTCGGGGATCGTTGAGGTTGCTCTCGGCGATCGTGTGTACCTGGCGGTTGAGCAGCTCGCCCTGAAGTCGCACGGCATCGGCCAGTTCCTGAAGAAAAGGTCGGGCACTCTGATCGAAGATGGCATGGACCGCATCGAGCCGCAGCGCATCAACGTGGCAGTCGCGGATCCAGTACAGAGCGTTTTCGATGAAGTACCGTCGGACTTCGTCACTGCCGCGACCATCAAAGTTGAGAGCTTCGCCCCACGGGGTGGAATGTCGTCGTGTGAAGTAGCGCCCGAATTTCCCGAGGTAGTTTCCTTCCGGCCCGAGGTGGTTGTAGACAACGTCCAGAATGACGGCGAGTCCGCGCTGGTGGCAGGCGTCGACGAAGCGTCGCAGCCCGTCCGGACCGCCATAGGTGTTCTGAGCGGCGAACGGATACGTGCCGTCATAACCCCAGTTCCGGCTGCCGGGAAACTGGGCGACCGGCATGATCTCGACGGCGGTGATGCCCAGTTCGACCAGATGATCAAGCTGCCCGATTGCGGAATCGAACGTGCCTTCTTCGGAAAACGTTCCGACATGGAGTTCGTAAATGATGTAGTCGGACAATGGCCGACCATGCCAGCCGGCGTCACTCCAGTCAAAGTCTGGTGCAACAATCGCTGAGGGCAGATGGACTCCGTCGGGCTGAAAGCGCGACGCAGGGTCCGGCCAGGCATCGGCGTCATCCAGCCGGAACAGGTAGCGGGCTGCAGCCACGTCGATGTCGTCAACTACTGTGCTGAAGTAGCCGCGCGGCTCGCGGCGCATCGCGATGACCTGTTCCCGAGGAGCGGTCAGCAGCAGCTCGACCCGTTGCGCCTTCGGTGCCCACACGCGAAACCGGCACGAGCCGTCAGCTCCGGCGATGGCTCCCAGCGAAGGTGGATACTGCGGATGATTGTCTGATTCGATTGTCATTTCCCCGGCTTCTCGACGATCTGCAGAATGCCCTGCAGCGGGATGCTCGCCCAGTCCGGGCGGTTGTTGAGTTCGTAACGCAGTTCGTAAACCGCCTTCTCGAGAACGAACAGATCCAGCAGGAGCTGCCGCTGATTCCGGTCCTCGGGCAACAGGCCGGAATCCTTCACGGCGTCAAGATACGAGTTGAGGTACGTCGCCGAACACCAGGTACACCAGACCTGCAGCCACTGTTCGAGCACGTCCGCGACAACGGCCTCGTTCGCCGCGGCCACGGTTCCGGGGGCCTGTCCGCGCCGCACCGCATGGCACGCATAGTGAAACGATCGCAGCATCCCGGCGACGTCTCGCAGCGGCGAACGCTTCAAACGCCGTTCGCCAATCGGCCGGTCAGGTTCGCCTTCGAAATCGATGATGACGAAATCGCGGCCGGTGAAGAGCACCTGTCCGAGATGGAAATCGCCGTGCACGCGGATCCGCTGAGCCGGAATGACGTCACCGTCGATCAGCACCCGGAAGCGCTGCAGCAGATCGTCTTCGCGCTCGAGCAGTCGCTGTGCTTTGGAACGCAGCGTCTCCGGCAGATGGTCTGTCCGGTGTCGCAGCAATCCCAGCGAGCGGCGGGTCAATGTCCGCATCGACTGGTACAGCCCTCGTTGTGACAGTCGCGAGAACGGCTCCGGAGCGAAGGCCGGGTTCTCGGAGTCGCGACTGAGTGCCAGATGCATTTCCGCGGTTCGCCGTCCCAGCAGACGGGCCGCTTCGAGGAACGCCCCGATCATCTCCGCGGCGGTATCCGGAATGTTTCGTTCTGCGATCTCGAGCAAACCGGCAGCCGGCAGCAGTTCCTCACTCGGACGAACATCGGCGAGTTCCGACTCGACACGCTCGAAATAACGCCCAAGTTCGTCCAGCGTGTAACTCCACACATCGGTTTCGCAGTCGGCGGTGTGCTGAAGCGAGGCGAGCGAAACGGGCTCGCCTTTCTCCGGTCGATATTCGAGGCCGCCTTCGAGCGCCGGGATGCAGTCGGGCGTTCCGTGCTCGCGTAGAAACAACCCAATCTCGATCTCCGGATTCGTGCCGGAATGAGCCCGGCGGAAGAGCTTCATGAACTGCCGCCCGTCAATGACCGCTGCCGAGTTGCTCTGTTCGCCTTCGTGAACCGCGACGCTGGCCCCCGATTCAGCATGTTGCGCGGCGTCGCCACCGGTCGCCTCAAACGAACTGATGCGTTGAATCGATCCCTGGCGACCGGCCAGCTGCATTCCAGAGGTTGCTACTTGATGGAGCAGCCGCCAGAAGTCCGGTTCACGCGAGGCCTCACACAGTGCTGCCGTCTCGCCCGACTCCGCCAGTTCGACATGCACAATCCCCGCCGATGGATGGTCGCCGAGAATGTCATCGCGCTGCTGACCCTGCGCAAACATGACGGGCAGAAAGTACGACTCGGGCTCTCCATCGAGATAGTCAATCTGCGTGACCAGCAGGCGGAGCGTCGCCGGACCTTCAGCACTCTCCAGTGAAACGACGTCACGAATACGAGCTTCCTGAATCTTTCGCGACTTGCCGGCAAACCACCGCTGTCTCTGCAGCCACGACGGGATCGCTTTAAGCAGCGTGTTGCGAGCCGGATCGTCGAACAGCGCATCCCACTCGCCCTCGACCCGGCACTCGGGCAGTTCCTCACCGCTGGCCGTCTCGTCGCCGCCGACCCAGTCGAGTCGAAACCAGTAAAAGCCATGCGGACCGAGCGTCAGAAAGTAGGCGAGTTCGCCGATCGGCGGGAACGGAGTCTGTCCGAAGAGTTCCGTCGGCTGGCGACCCCGAAACCGCGACAAGTCCAGTTCGACGCACTGCGCAAACCGGGACAGATTAGCCACAACCAGGATGTGCTCATCGCGACCGTCAACACTGTATTCGCGCAGAAATGCGAGCACCTTGGCGTTCTCTGGACGAAGAAACTCAATCGTGCCGCAGCCGAAAGCGTGAAACTGCCGCCGCAGGTTGATCAGCCGCCTCATCCACCACAGCAGCGAGTGCGGTCGGTTATGGTCGACTTCAACATTCCGCGACGCGAAGTTGTAAGCGGCTTCGGCAATGACCGGCAGGTACAGCTGATGCGGGCTGGCCGTTGAGAAACCCGCGTTGCGATTTTCGCTCCACTGCATCGGTGTCCGAACAGCGTCGCGATCGCCGAGGTAGAAGTTGTCGCCCATCCGGATCTCATCGCCGTAGTAGAGGATCGGCGTGCCCGGCAATGACAGCAGCAGCACGTTCAGCAGTTCGATCTTGCGACGATCGTCACGCAGTAACGGAGCCAGTCGGCGGCGAATCCCGAGGTTGACGCGTGCCCGTGGATCCTGGGCATAAGCCCGGTACATGTAGTCGCGCTCTTCGTCGGTCACCATCTCCAGTGTCAGCTCGTCGTGATTCCGCAGAAAGATGGCCCATTGACATCCGTCGGGCAGTTCGGGGGTCTGATCGAGAATGTCGATGATCGGAAACCGGTCCTCACGTTCGACCGCCATGAACAGCCGCGGCATCAGTGGAAAGTGGAAGTTCATGTGGCACTCGTCGCCGTCACCGAAGTACGCCGCTGCGTCCTCCGGCCACTGGTTGGCTTCCGCGAGGATCATCCGGTCGGAGAACTTCGCGTCGATGTGCGCCCGCAGCTCCTTGAGAAAATCATGCGTCGCCGGTCGGTTCTCGCAGTTGGTGCCTTCTTCCTCGAACAGATAAGGCACGGCGTCGAGCCGCAGGCCATCGACGCCGAGTTCGAGCCAGAAGTCGAGCACGCGGAGCATCTCGGCACAGACCTCCGGGTTCTCGAAATTCAGATCGGGCTGATGGTGATAAAACCGGTGCCAGTAATAAGCGCCGGCCTTGTCATCCCAGCTCCAGTTGGAGGACTCATAGTCCTGAAAAATGATGCGAGCGCGGCTGAAGCGGTGCGGATCGTCAGACCAGACATAGAAGTCCCGCCAGGGATCTCCGGGTTTCGCCCGTCGCGACTTCTGAAACCACTCGTGCTTGTCGGACGTATGGTTCATGACCAGTTCGGTGATGACTTTCAGACCACGGCGGTGTGCCTCGTCCAGCAGCCGTTTGAAGTCATCAAGGTCCCCGTACATCGGGTTGATCGAGTAGTAATCCGCGATGTCGTATCCGTCGTCTTTGAGCGGTGACGGAAACAGCGGGAGCATCCAGATCGCCGTGACACCAAGTTCCTGGATGTAGTCGAGCTTCTGAATCAGCCCCGGCAGATCGCCAATGCCGTCTCCGTTGCTGTCGAAGAAGGCTCGGACGTGCAGCTGGTAGATGACCGCGTCGCGATACCACGCCGGTGCTGTCTGGTCTGACGTCTGGCTGGCTTTGTCCGGCAGGTTGTCGTTCACCGTCGATTGAACGTCTGGCATGAGGGGGTGTCCTGAGGCTGTCTGGTCTCGGTTGCGACGCGCGGCGCTGGCGTGTTCTCAGTTGATGCCGTGTTCGTGGAGATACTTCTGAAGCGACCATCCATCGGGAAGTACGGCGTCTTTCAGAATGAACGGGATGCCTTCCCGGATCATGCACAGCGGCAGTTCCGGGGTTTCATGGACATTGTTGGAATTGACGATCGACACGCCGCGTCCAATGCGTGCGTTCTTTTCGACGATCGCATTCTCGATCACGCTCCCGTCACCAATCGCGACCGCTCCGCTTCTGCCGGCGCGCTCGTCGGGATGGGCTTCTTCGTGTCCGCTGTCGCTGTCGCCGAACACGATTGAACGTCGAATGGTGACATCGTCTCCGATCCGGCAGCGGAGGCCGATGACACTGTTCTCTATCGACGCCCCGGTGCCGACCGTCGAACCTTCGGACAGCAGGGTATCGGAGATCATCGCCCGGCTGACGCGCGCTGGTGGCAGAAAACGGGCTCGCGTGTAAGTCGCGCCGTGCTGCGTCGCGAACTGAAATGGGGCGCCCGAACGCGCGAGTGCGAGATTGGCTTCGTAGAAGGCGCGGATCGTTCCGATGTCTTCCCAGTAGCCATTGAACGTGTGGGCTCGCACGACGTGGGACTTCACCAGGGAGGGAAAAATGTGATGCCCGAAATCCTGAGCGGACTCATCGCGCAGCAGCTCAACAAGCAGGTCCCGGTTGAAGAGGTAGATGCCCATGTTCCCGACGAGTTCTTTCTGGGGATCGTCGATTCCCTGCTGCCGAAACCACTCGCGCTGCATGACCAGCGGTTCGACCTGTTCGTCGGTCTGTGGTTTCTCGACGAAGCCTCGGATTCGGGCCTGGTCATCGAGCTTCATGATTCCCAGCCCGCTGGCTTCGCTGCGGGGGACGGCCAACCCGGCGATCGAGACGTCGGCGCCCGTCTCGATATGGGATCTGACGAGGTTACGGTAATCCATTCGATAGAGCTGATCACCCGAGAGAATCAGGACGTGCTTGATTCCTCGCTGCTCGATGTACTGCACGTTCTTGCGGACGGCGTCGGCCGTGCCCTGGTACCAATCCGAAGCGTCGTCCGATCCGGCCGTCTGCTGGGCCGCAAGGAGTTCGACAAAGCCGCTGCTGAACTGGTCGAAGCGGTACGTCTGCCGGATGTGCCGATGCAGACTGACCGAGAGAAACTGCGTCAGCACGTACATCTGTGAGAAGCCGCTGTGAATGCAATTCGAGATCGGTATGTCGATCAGGCGATACTTCCCGGCCAATGGCACAGCGGGTTTGGCGCGATGCTGCGTTAATGGGTAAAGGCGGGTTCCCCGACCGCCGCCAAGGATCAGTGCGACGACGTTGTTCATCCTGAAGCTCCTGCGTGCAGAGTGTTGCGGAGACCGAAGCCGGACCGCTCGGCATCACCATCGGCCCTGGTAACTGCTCAGACCTGACCAGGGCGGGAGTCTCCTGCGAACAGTCATCATCTCGGTGCGGCGACATCGACTGCTGAAACCGACTCGCGACCGCTTCGTGACGCCGCTGCATGCGCCGGCATTTCGCGACCGCTTCGAAGACTGGCCTCCTCAACAACGGCGAAACGCGAAGTCCGTGCCACTTCCGTGTCTGGCCGGTGTGAGACGCGGCTTCACTCCGCTGCTTCTGTCCCTGCTGTGCCGTGAGGAGTCCGACTGGCTTGTCGGCGACCAGTCTGAGTTGTCAGCGACCGTCCGGTCGGCTGGCAGCCGAGTGTGGAACCGCGACCGCAGGGCTTCTCAGCCGGGAAGTCGGGCTGTCAGCGGGCAGGCCGGTCGATGCGGTGTCAGTTCGCGAGTCGATTGTTGCCTGTTTGCCGCTGCCGACAGCGTCGACAGGGAATGGCATGAGGCTTGCGGCTCAGTGTCGGGCGGAGTTCAGTGTCGGGCGGCATGCCTGCAGGCGACGCGTCCTTGAGACTCCGCTTTAAACACAATCATCCAGACGTTTTTCAGAGAGTGGCAGGAAGTCGAGTGGAAAACGCTGGCCAGAAGTTTTCACCGAACAAGCCGTTCGTACCGGCGGCGTTCGCGGCCAGATGAAGGGAATGTCTCCGGCGAATCACCGGCGTACGCACGCAACTCACCCGGAGATACCGCCATGACTTCAATCCCCGATCTTCACCCCCTGTTGAACTTCGAAACGATGCGCTGCGACCTGCAGCGTTGCTGCCGGGAAACAGAATCTGAAATTAAGGATCAACGGCAAGCGGTGCTTGAATCCGTCACTGGTCCGGAGCAGCAACTCGTCGACGAAGACATCCGCGAACTTCTCGTCGCCGCCAGATGGCTGCGGCGGCGGGTTCACACCTTTCAGACGACCAGCGTGACGACACACGTGGTCAGTGCGACGGCGCGGGACGACTGGAAACAGTTTTCCGAACAGGCCATCGCCGAACTCACCAAGCTTCACACTCAGTGGCAGAAACTGCAGACGGACACGCAGCAGTCTCAACCCGCTCCGACTGACGATTGCGGTTCAGAAAACAACTGCGGCTCAGAGAACAACTGCGGCTCAGAAGACAGCTACCGCTCGGAGACTGCTTCGCCGTCGGAAGTAGAAGCGGGCTGTGAAGCAGGCAGCGGCGCAGCTGATGAAGTTACTGCCGGCTGTGATCACGAGCTTTGTTGCTGTTGAGGGAGGTTCGCCATGACTCAGTTTCGCCAGATACTTGCTCCCACCGATTTCTCCGACCGGTCCCGGCGGGCTGTTGGCTTCGCTGCGGATGAAGCGCGGCGCTGCGGAGGAACGCTGCATCTGCTGCACGTTGTCAGCAGCGGCACCATTGGACATCCGATGGACGTCGCCGTTGCGATTCCGGCCAGCCAGGACCTGATGGCCGATGCGCAGCGACTGCTGCTGAAGCTGCCGGAAGGGGACACGCAATCCACCAGTCCGGACGCTCCGGATCTGGGCGTTCTGCGGCGTGTTCAGCAGGGCCAGCCGGACCTGCTGATTCTCGACTACGCCCGCGAGCACCAGATCGATCTGATCGTGCTGGCGACGCATGCACGAAGCGGAGTTCAGCGTTTGCTGCTGGGCAGCACCGCCGAATCGGTTCTCAGACATTCCCCGTGTCCGCTGCTGGTCGTGCCGCCCACCGGAAATGACTAATCGCTCATCAGTGTGAGAGAGTGAAACCGCAAGACTCGATCGATACTGCAACACCCGATCAACGGAGGCGAATTAACGAGCAGCCACGTTGGAAGGAATAGAAAGGGGCATCCCGATGCTTCGCACCAGATCCAATAACAGCCTGATCGATGCGGTTGAAGAACTGGAAGTTGTTTTTCACTCGCCGATCATTCCCGGAGATATGGTCGCGTGGGCGGAGAACTTGAGAAACAGCCTCGCTTCACTGCAGCCGGTTCTCGATGACCATATTCGCCGCGTCCATCATCGAACCATCAGGCAGATTGCCATCGAAGACCCGGAATTGAGTGCGCGTGCAGTCAACCTCAAGAAAACCGATGAGCAGAATCTCAACCATCTCAACAGCCTGCTGACTCGCTGCAACGACTTCCCGGAACGCATCAGCGATGTGGAGCCCGACGAGGGCCAGATGGAAGCGGAAGCGGGCAGCATCATTGATGATGGCTTGCGCTTCGTTCTCGCGATTCGACAGCAGGAAGTCGCCGTCAGTGCCTGGATGAACGAGTCCGTTTACCGCGACAGGGGCAGTGTCGACTGACCAGGCGACTGGTTCGTCGCTCGCCTGAATCACTGTCCGCCGGTCGGTCGTGAGGCTACGTCGAAGCGGTCGACGACCCGGAAAGATCGTTCCTTTTCGAGCATTAGAGCACGACACCAGACAGTGCACATCACAGCAACGAGGCAGACGCGTATGACCGCAGACCAGGAAGGTGCTCCCATGACATTTCGACAGGTCAAAGACATTATCACGCTCGTTCGGAACTGCCACCGGCAACTTCGCGAGTGGCTGGAGCTTCCCCGCACAAGGACTCGCGACGACGCGACAGCGCGATTGATGGAGATGTTGCGTCGAGATGAAAACGCGCTGCAGATCGCGATGACGCAGATGGGCTCCGACGAGGACCAGGCAGTGCTCAATACCTGGCTGCAGTACGCGCCGTCAGAGGAAGTCACCGACACGCTCAAACTCATCCGTTTCGACGCGAATCTGCCGATCGACGAAGTCCTGGCCCGAAAGCAGCGACTCGACGACGCATTGCTGCGGCTTTATGGACAACTCGCATCATCGTGTTCTGCCCCGCGCGTGCAGGAGCTGTTTCGGCGGCTTCACGAGTACACGGAAAGCCGCGTGCACAGCCAGTCGTGGGCCGTGCGGGATCCTCAGGGACCGCAGTAGAGCGTCTGGCAGTAACGCCGCTGGCCAGTAGAGTGACTCTGCAGCCATCGCGAAGACCAGTTCCCGGTCGAACACTCAACAGAAACGCGTCAGTTACAACATGAACCGCAAGATCTCGCTGCTGCTTCTGGTGGCCACAGTGCTGCTGGTCGCCATCTTCTTTTTCCGCGTCGTCGAGCCATTTCTGTTTCCAGTGTTTTTTGCCGCCGTGATGGCGCTGCTGTTCGCGCCGGTTCATACAAAGCTGACCAGCCTGTCGGGTGGTCGACGACGGCTGACGGCTGTTGTGCTTACGCTGACGATTTTTCTGATCGGCCTGGTCCCACTGTCAGCGGCGCTTTACTTCGCGGGTCAGGAACTTGTCGACGTGGCCCAGGAACTGGTTGCGTCGGACGAGATGTCAGCTGAGGACGCGATCAAGCCGGTCATCGCTCAAGTGACCAGCGCGGCACGCCGCTACCTGGATGACGAACAGATCGCGGAACTGCGTCGCTCAACATTCTCCGCGTTCAAGGATGTGTCCGCTCAAATCTTCGAACGAACTCATGCACTGATCGCGAATGTGATCGAGTTCGTTGTCGGCCTCGTGATCATGCTGCTGTCGCTGTACTACTTCCTTGCCGACGGACCAACGATTCTGGCCACGCTGCAGAGTGTCTCCCCGTTCGAAGGGGAAGACGAAGAAGAACTGTTCCGCGAGTTCGACCGGATTACTCGCAGCGTCATTCTGGCGACGCTGGTCTGCGCAATCATCCAGGCGGCTCTCGCGGGAGTGGGTTTTTACGTGGCCGGTGTTGAGCGGTTCTGGCTGCTGTCTGGCCTGACCATGCTGTCGGCCATGATTCCCTTCCTGGGAGCCGCGTTTGTCTGGGCCTGCACGGCGGTGGCACTGGCCATCAGCGGCGATCACGCAACGGCAATCGGGCTCGCCCTTTATGGAGGGCTGATTGTGTCCTCATCCGACAATCTGCTGCGGGCCTACATCATTCACGGCACGTCTGACCTCCATCCTTTGCTGGCCCTGATCAGCGTGCTGGGAGCCCTGCAGATTGTTGGCCTGTGGGGCGTGTTCGTCGGACCGACGGTCGCTGCATTCTTCTACGCGCTGCTGAAGATACTCCATCGCCGCATGCAGTCCGATGGTCCGCTGACTGCTGAAGCTGCTGGAGACTGAATGCTCGCCAGGCGTCCTGGCACGAGGAGAGGCATGCACCGTGGGTGGCTGACAAAGCAGGGTCGCCCAAACAGAAAGCCGACTGCCGAGCCTCGTGCTCAGCAGCCAGCGATCCCGAGTCTCAAGGCTGTCCGTCATTCGAAGTCGCTGTGATCAGAAGCCGCGAAGTTCTGTTGCTTCGCAGACACGTTCAATGGCAATCAGGAGAGCGGCCGTGCGGAAGGTCACGGATTCTTCCTCGGCACGCCTCACGAGCGCCTGCCACGCTCGTTGCAACGTATCGGCGAGTTTGCCATTCACCTTCTTTTCTGACCAGCGATAGCGTTGTCGGTTCTGCACCCATTCGAGGTACGACACCGTAACGCCACCGGCGTTGGCCAGTATGTCAGGCACAACTCGAATGCGGCGGTCGGTGAGAATTGCGGCACCATCGAAGGTGATGGGAATGTTTGCCGCCTCGACAATCAGACTTGCCTGAATCGCGTCGGCATTGTCTTCGTTGATGACATCCGACACGGCGGCCGGAATCAGAATGTCGACGTCCAGTTCCAGCAGCTCCTCGTTCGAGAGCGTGTCTGCGGAACTGGCGACTGACGACAGATCGACACGCTGCTCCGGATTGTCGGTCGCGGCATACAGTTCAGGGACATCCAGCCCCTCCTGATCGAGAACTCCGCCGTTGACATCGCTGATCGCGACAATCTTTGCGCCTTTCTCTGCCAGGATTTTCGCTGCGTGTCGGCCGACTTTTCCGAATCCCTGAATCGCGACTGTTGCTTCCTTCAGGTCGATGTCTGCCTTCTCTGCCGCCCACGTCGTGACGAGTGAGACGCCGCGACCGGTTGCTTCCTGACGGCCGTACGATCCGCCCAGTTGAATCGGCTTACCGGTCACCACATCGGGCGTATGGCCATTGCTCTGCGAATAGCCTTCGAGAATCCAGGCCATCTCCCGCTGGCCGGTGCCCATGTCGGGAGCCGGGATGTCGCGGTCCGGTCCGATGATGTGCCCGAGCCGCTCGGTGAAGCGTTTTGTGAGCACTTCCCGGTCGTGTCGAGTCAGGCTGCCGGGATCGCAGTTGATGCCGCCTTTCGCGCCTCCGAATGGAACATCAACCAGCGCGCACTTCCAGGTCATGGCTGAAGCGAGCGCCCGGAAATGTTCGAGGTCGACATCCGGGTGATAACGCAGCCCTCCTTTGAACGGCCCGCGGCTGCTGTCGTGCTGCACTCGAAATCCGTGGAACAGTCGAATCTGGCCGTCGCCGGTGCGGATGGGCAGTTCAAACTTCATCTCGCGAAACGGCGAATGCAGCAGCGTCTGCATTTCATCACCGACCTGAAGCCGCTGCAGGGCACAATCAAGAAACCCACTGCAGCGTTCATCGAGATTGCGACGTTCTCCACCTCGGGCAGAACGCGTCTGAGAATCTTCTGGCAGCGTCGCGGTCGTCATGGTCACTCCTTCAATAGCGTTTCTGCGAGACCTCGCAGAGAGAGATTGCATGACACCGTGGTAATGCACTCGTCATGCCAAAGGGGCTCGCGGATGAAGTTCGCGACGCGCGGACAGGCAGCCTCGCCGATCGGATGCGCAGCCGCCGTTCGCGCCGCATGGGTGCCGGGCGACGTGGTCGCTGACCGATCGCGAGGCTCGTCGAACATGCCCGAAACAGGCAGCAGGTCAGGCTTTGTCGGAACTGGAAAGACTTCGCAGGTCGCACCGTCTGTCTGAAGTGGCGGGCCGGGCAGGAGGTCGGCTATGGCTGACCAGGGTCTTCCATCACAACGGTTTTCACGTTGACGAACTCCCGAATGCCGAAGCGCCCCAGCTCGCGGCCATAGCCGGAATCCTTGACACCACCGAATGGCAGCCGAGGATCGGACTTCACCATTGAGTTCACGAAGACCGCACCAGCGTCAAGCTGCTCAGCCAGCGACATGGCCCGCTTCATTGAGGCCGTCCAGATGCTGGCTCCCAGGCCGAAGCGCGAGAGATTGGCCAGTTCGATTGCGTGCTGTTCGTTGTCGGCGCGGATGACCGCCGCCACCGGGCCAAACAGTTCTTCGTCGAAGGCGGACATGCCGGGAACCACGCCGTCGAGAACCGTTGGTAGGTAGTAGAATCCAGGGCGGTCCAGCGGCTCCCCGCCACACTTCAGTCGGGCGCCGGCATCGATTGACCGCGCGACCTGCTGATGCAGATCTTCGCGCAGGTCGCTGCGGGCGATCGGACCGATGTCGGTATCGCGGTCGGTGGGATCTCCCACTTTCAGTGCGCGGAACTGCTGCACCAGCTGCCCGACGAATTCGTCATACACGCCGCGGGTCACGATGAAACGCTTGGCGGCAATGCAGCTCTGGCCACTGTTCTGTGTCCGCGCCTGGGCTGCCTGTTGAGGTGCGTACCGAACAGGAGCGTCGTCCAGAACGATGAAGGGATCCGAGCCGCCGAGTTCCAGAACGGTTTTCTTGAGGAACCTGCCCGCCAGCGCGGCGACTTCGCGGCCCGCCCGGTCGCTGCCGGTCAGCGAGATCCCCTGAATCGACGGGTGTGTGATCAGCATGTCCGCCTGGTCGCGCTGCACCAGAATCGTCGTGAAGATGTCCGGGACGACCTTGGTGTCTCTGAAGATGCTCTGCAGCGCGAGCGCGCAACCGGAAACGTTCGCCGAATGTTTCAGCACGACCGTGTTGCCGGCAAGCAGCGCGGGAACGGCACAGCGGAAGACCTGCCAGAACGGGTAGTTCCACGGCATGATCAACAGAATCACCCCCAGCGGATCGAACCTCACACTGCTGAAACGCGACTCGGTGCGGACGTCTTCCGGGGCGAGATAAGCCGCGGCGTGGCTGACGTAGTGGCGGCACAACCAGACGCACTTATCGATCTCGGCTTCCGACTGAGTGATCGGCTTGCCCATCTCGGCCGTCATGAGCGCCGCCAGTTCTTCGCGGCGGCTGAGCAGCTCCAGCGCTGCTGCTTCGATGACCTCGCAACGGTCACTGAGGGACTGAGTCTTCCACAACTGGAAGGCGGCAGCGGCACGGTCAATCCGACCGTCAATGTCCAGCAGCTCGTACGTTGGATACCTGCCGATCGCCTCTCCCGAGGCTGGATTCACCGTTTGCAGGAACTCGTCGGACGCAGTTGGTTTTGTCGACTGTGTGCGGGGCACGTTTCTGACGGGAGTGGAAGCGGGCATGGGGAAGTTCCTTCTAGTGCGTTGTCAAACAAGGATTTTGGGATTCGCTCAGTTGCGAAAGTCGCCAAGACTTTCGGCAGTTGCCAGTGACCGAAACTCTTGGCGAGTTTCGCTACCCCCAAATACTTCTCTGACAGAGCACTAGTTCGGGGAGGAGTCCTGTTCCGACAGGAGAACGAGCGGCTGGTGATTCCTTCTGGTATGGGGCGGGTGAATCGCCGGGGCTGCGGCAGGGGGGCGGGCTGTCGTTCGCGCCCCTGTCGAACGCAACGCCCGCGTCGGTTCGGCAGGCGGGACGACGACGCGAACCAGCGTCTGTTGCGTCCCGGCGACCGCGAGCATGATCCGTCAATTCGTCTCGGCCGAGCTGTATTCGGCGACGAGTGTCGGGACAGTCAGCACCGGGCAGCTCGCCTTTGACACGACTGATTCCGTCACGCTGCCCAGCAGCAGATGCTTGAGGCCCGACCGGCTGTGCGTGCCCATCACGATGATGTCGACATCGCGCTGGCGGGCGAACTCCGCAATCGTTGTGGCCGGATCGCCGCTTTGAACGCTGCGGTCTTCGACGAGGCCGCGCCAGGCAGTCGACTCGGGGATTTCGTCGAGCAGACGTTCCGCGCGGCTGGCGTCGTCAATGTTTCGGACGGGCACAGGAACGCGTTCCAGTGGCGGCAGCACGGCCGCAGGCGACAGCACATGCAGAAGCACGATCTGGCCTCCTACTCGATCTGCAAGTTCACAGGCTGAATCGACAACAGCTCGCGAGACATCGCCGAAATCAATGGGGACGAGAATTCGATGGAAACTGAACATGATTCGCAGACCTCGTGTTTCACTGAGTCAGGATCTCTGCGGGATGAACGGCAGCTCGACGCTCGCCGAGGAGCTACCCGTGGGAGAAGTCGTGAAACGCAACACCCATGCCAGTTGCGTCTGGCGGCCCCTTTCACAGTGTTGCCAGCAGTTCTGGCACTACCGGATGCGCAGCCGCTTCCCCGCGGATTCAGCAGTAATCCGCCGCGTCTCTCGTCGCGCCCGGCGCAGATGAAAAAATTACATTCGATGCCGCAGCCTGCTTGAGCCCGCGCGAAACGCTCGTTGTGCGTCGACGCGACGTTCGCCAGGGGACCAACGCGATCGCGCATCAATCACCGCGTGGGATCAGGCGAGGTCCGATTTCAAAAGCGCGATCAACTCGTCGACCGATTCTCGCAGCGGGAGTACCTGCGGTCGGATGTCCTTCAGGTTGCCTCGACGTCCTGCCTGTTCGACGGCCGCTGCGGCGTTCCGGCAATCGTCGGCATCGAAATTTGCGGCCAGTCCCTTCAGGCTGTGAGCGGCTCGTGTGACTTCATCGAGCTGGCCTTCCGACAGGGCGGCATCAAGCTGCGACAGGAGCGTCGGAGCATCCTGGATAAAACATCGCATCAGTTCACGCAGCAACTGCTCGTCATCGCCAAGCCGTTGCAGAGCCCGTCGACGATCAAACCCGCCTCTGGCATTCTGTGCGGTGTCTTTGGCATTCGGCTCGGTCTCCCAGACGCCTTCCTGACTGACATGTCCATTCGTGGCAACGTCGGCTGAAACAGCTTGTGAAGGTGTCGCGTTCTCCGCGGAGCTGTCGGCGTCCAGGGCCGCATTTGCGTCCAGAGTGTCACGTTCTGCTCCTGACGCTCTCAATTGCCGAGCCCATTCTGCCGTCTTTTCGGTCACATGGATCAGCTTGCCGGCATCCAGCGGCTTGGACACATAAGCGTTCATGCCGGATGACAGGCACCGTTCGACGTCTTCCCGCAGAGCGTGCGCTGTCATGGCGATGATGGGGGTCGTCGCTACGGAAGGCTCACTCGATTGCCGAATCAGTTTCGTGGCCTGGTACCCATCCATCACGGGCATCTGAATATCCATCAGGACGGCATCGAAGTCTGATTCGTGCAGCAGATCGACGGCGACCTGGCCGTTGCTGGCGATCGCGACTTTGTGCCCGCGCTTCTCCAGAATCGCCCGCACGACTTTCTGATTGGCGGGAGTGTCCTCGGCGATCAGCAGGTTCAACGGGCGCGGCGTGCTCTTCATTCGCGTCCGTTCTTCCGTCTCGATCCCGGCACCGCGCAGGACCTGCGTGACCGCATCAAGCAGGTCTGACTGGGACACCGGCTTTTCGAGATATCGCGTGACGCCGGCTTTCTCGCAGCGGTTGCGCAGTGACTGACGGTCCGCCGAGGACAGCATGAGCACCGCGGAATCGCCGAGCAGATGCTCCGCACGCGCGGCCTCGAGCAGCATGAACCCGTCCATGTCAGGCATCAGTGCATCGACGAGAACGACGGGGTACGAGTCGCCGACCGCTCGAATGCGCCGCAGTTCGTCCAGAGCGACCTCGGCCCGGTCGGTCACAAACGGTCGCATCCGCCACTGCTTCAGCGTCTCGTCCAGAATGCGGCAATTGGTTTCGTTGTCGTCGACCACCAGAACTCGTGTGTCGCGCAGCCTGGCAACTGTGAGTCGCAGTTCAGCATCAGCTGGCGCGGTGCGGCGGACGACCGGGAAGCGCGCGGTAAAGTGAAACCGGCTGCCCTCACCGGGAACACTCTCGACACCAATGCGGCCTCCCATGCGCGTCACCAGTTCGCGACAGATCGTCAGTCCCAGTCCCGATCCCTGAAACCGCCGCGTGCTCGATGTGTCGGCCTGAGTGAAGGCGGCGAAAATCCGCTCCTGATCTTCCGGCGAGATTCCCATCCCGGTGTCGGACACAGTGAACTGCAGCAGCGTTTCGGCAGTGGCGTCCGTTGACAGCCCTTCAAAGCTGTCGTCATCGACCGGGAGGTTACTCCGGCTGTCCGCGAAGACTTCGCCATGGGTCGAGTCCGCAACCCGGGCGTCGACGGTGACCTCACCCGAGTCCGTGAACTTGATGGCGTTGCTGACGAGATTCGTGACGACCTGCCGCAGCCTCATGCCGTCGCCGTTGAGAATGTCCGGTACGTCGGGACGAATGCGGCAGCTCAATTCGAGGCCCTTTTCCTGGGCCCGCAGGGAAAGGGTTTTGGCTGTCTGGTCGAGCGTCTCGCGCACGCTGAACGGCTCCGCTTCCAGTTCGAAGTGCCCGGTTTCGATCCGGGAAAAGTCCAGCAGATCGTTGAGCAGGTACAGGAGTGTCCGCGCGGAATCACGAGCCGTACCGAGGTAGTCCTGCATGAAGTCCGAGAGCTGTTCGCTGAGCGCCAGTTCGAGCATTCCGATGATGGCGTTCATCGGCGTCCGCAGTTCATGGCTGATATTTGCCAGGAAGTCGCTCTTCGCTTCGTTGGCCGCCTGTGCTCGGATTGTCGCTTCCTGCAGTTCCTGTTCGTGCGTTTTCTGCGTTGTCATGTCGCGAGCGATGATCGAAGCACCGACGTGGCGATCATGAAAATCATGAATGGGAGACAGAGTGAACGCGGCCGAAAACTCGCCGGCATTCTTCCGCCGACAGCGCACCTCTTCCTGACTGAGCCGCCGTCCCCACGCAATCGCCTGATGCACGACCTCATGAAACACGTCCGTGAGCAGCAGATCGACGGCCTGCCCGACAGCTTCCTCCGATGCCCAGCCGAAGACTCGCTGCGCGGCGTCGTTCCAGCTTTCGATGACGCCGTCGAGGTTCAAACCGATGATCGGATCGACCGACGACTCGACAAGTGCCGCCAGTCTGATGCGATAGTGCTCCGCCGCCAGCCGGTCGGAGATATCCAGAAACGTCACGACTGCTCCCACAACGCGATCGTCACGCCGCACCGGGAAACTCCAGTACTCGGCGGGAAAGCTGGTGCCGTCAGCCCGCCACAGAACTTCGTCGTCAACATGCGTCCCTTGATGGCTGTGGAAGGCGTCCAGCATCGGGCATTCGCTGACGGGATATTCCGAGCCATCCGCGCGATGGTGATGCATCAGTTCGTGCATGTTCCGTCCGATGAGCGAGCGCGGAGAATCGTAACCCAGCAGGCGGGCGCAGGACGGATTGCAGAACGTGCAGTTTCCGTCGAGATCGACGCCGAAAATCGCCTCGGCCGTTGATTCCAGCAACAGCCGGATCTGCTCCTCACGTTCTTCGAGAGCCAGGCGATTGGATTTTTCCTGCGTGATGTCTCGCTGGATGGTTGACGACCCGACGACCCGGCCGCTGGCGTTGCAGATCGGCGAGACGGAAACGGACACGTCGATCAGCTGGCCATCTTTGCGACGACGGACCACCTCGAAGCTTCGCACCGTGTCTCCGGCGGCACGCACTGCTCGCAGTTTGCGCTCGGCCTCGGCGGCGAGATCGGGGATGATCATCTCAATCGACTGGCCGATCGCTTCGTCTGCGGAGTAGCCGTAAACCTGCTCGGCGGCGTCGTTCCAGCTTGTGATCACGCCGTCCGGATCCTTGCCGATGATTGCGTCCGTCGATGATTCCACAATCGCGGCCAGTCGCCCTCGTTCATCGGCGGAATCCGGCCCGTCGCTGATCGACCGCAGAAATGCTGCAAAGGCCTGCGTCGTCTGCTGCGTCACCGGAACAAGCGAAACCTCAACCCGAACCGGGCGGCCTGAATTGTGCCGGACTTCCGTAACGAATCGCCCCGCTGCCAGTTCGGAAGGATCATTGTCTGGCGAGTCGCTGCCTGACGAACCCATTGCAATCCGGGCCGGAACGCGATCGTGGTCTCGCGCTGTCGAGAGAAGATTGCTCAACGATCGCTCAACATCGCTCTGGGCAGTCCAGCCGAACAATTCGGCCGCAGCGTGATTCCGGTGAAGCAGTCGGCCTGACCGATCGATCAGAACGGCAGCATCCAGCGACGCATCAAGGACTGCTGCCAGATCGTTGTACCTGCCGGCGGCGAGCTGGCGATCACCGACCGACCGGACAGCATCGACATCATCAACGTCACGGTCGGCGGGATAGCGCGTCATGGGATTGAGAGTTTCCGTGTTGAGATTCACCGGCTCAAAAAAGTACGCGGCGGCCCAATCGCCTCGTGGCCCATCAGCGCGAACGCGATCACGTTCGATTCTTATCAGCACCAGAATCAGATCAGCACGAAAACCGCGAGCTGCACGTCGTTGAAGACGTCAGTTTCAACCGTCGGCGGACGGTGCCCCTCAACGCGGTTTCGACCGCAGCCAGCGCCGTCTGATGTTGGGACGCTGCTGCAACTCCACACTCTGGCGAGCGGAGCGACTGAGCCCGCAAGCAGAACGCAATGCCCTTCAGCAGGTTGCCCGCATTCTGCGCGGCATAGCGACGAGATGAAACGGCACAGCGCGGCGTGGAACGTGTCGGAAACAATTTCCCCAAAGTGGCACCTCGCTCCGCGAGGTCTGCCCAATGACCAGGCTGACGCCGCGAAGCGGCGGGCTGGTGGTCGAACTCAACATTCCGCTCACCGTCAAAACCCCGTGCTGAAGCACGGAGATAATGAATCACAATTCCAACCTGGGATGATTCTTAAGATTAAACCTGCCTACAGCGGCGTGCGGCACGAAGAAAAGAACGAGTTGCCCTGCAGGCAACCGGCGACTCGCGCGACTGATCAGGCCGCGCGGTGTCGTGCTGTTGTTGCGAAGCGTGAAAAATACGACTCGAACGAAAGCTGCGATCCGAAGCTGCTGGCGACACGCCGGGCCAGCTGGTGAACGTCGGTCGCTGCCGGGCAGTTGGGAGACCGCAGGACAAACGGCTCGCGCGCTGCCACCGATTGGACAACGGCCTGGTCCGTCACCACCGAACCTGCGATTCCCAGTTCGTTGCGGACGAACGTTCGCGTTGTCTTCTGCAGCTGCGCGGCGATCGCCTTCGCCTGAGCCGGCGAATCGGCCTTGTTGATCACGACGTCCAGCGGCGGCGAGTTTGGCAGCGAGAGCGCTTTCACCGTCGAATAAGCATCCGCGATGGCCGTTGTCTCAGGGACCGTTGTGACCAGAACGAGATCCGCGGCGGTGGCGAACTGTCGAACGGCACGATGAATTCCGGTGCTCGTATCGACAATCAGGAAGTCCTGGCGTCGTTCGAGGTCCCGCAACTCAACCAGCAGTGACTGCTGGAGCGGCGGAGGGCACTCGGCAAGATCGCTCAAAGCGCTGGCGCCGGGCAGAATCTGAATTCCCGCTGGGCCGGCGAGCATGATCTGCTGCAGCGACCGGGCACCGGTGATGACGTGCTCCAGATTCCAGTACCCGTTCAGGCCGCAGAGCAGGTCGATGTTTCCCAGCCCGAGGCAGGCATCGAGCACGCAGACCCGTTTGCCGGACTGGGCCAGCGCGACGGCGAGATTCAGGGCGAGGCAGCTCTTGCCGACGCCGCCTTTGCCGCTGGCCAGAGCGATCGTTCGGGCTCGTTCCGGCCCGCGCGACTGCTCATCGCGCGAACCCTGCGGCTTGCGGTCAATGAGGTCGCGGAGGATCGTCGCCTGATCGGGCATTGGTGGCCGTGGTCAGATGTGGGGCCGGTTCCCACCGGCCATGTCTGCTTGCGAAACGGCCGGTGGGAACCGGCCCTACGGTCAATCGAACAACCGGTCCTGGCCCAGAACCAGCCGCGCAATGCGTGATGCGTTCGCTGGTTCGATGTCTTCCGGAACGTCCTGGCCCGTCGTCAGGTAACTGAACGGCAGACTGACCTCGCGGGAGACGCTGACGAGACTGCCCGTTCCGGCGGCTTCGTCGAGCTTCGTCAGAATGAGGGCGGTTGGACTCACCGGCTGAAACTGGTCGCAGGTCATCTTGATGCTGCGGACGCTCGCCGTGAGGCTCATGACAAGATGCACTTCGTCGACGCTGGCCTCGCCCAGCATCTGTTTGAGTTCCTGAATCTTCAGCTCGTCGCGCGGGCTGCGACCGGCAGTGTCGATCAGGACCAGATCGAGGTCCGCCAGTTCGTCGAGTGCCCGCCGCATCTCCTGCGGGCTGGTGACAACTTTCATCGGCAGGTCAATGATTTCGGCGTACGTGCGGAGCTGCTCGACCGCCGCGATGCGGTAGGTGTCGACCGTCACGAGTCCCATGCGGATACCGTCCCGCAATCGGAAGTTGGCCGCGAGCTTCGCGATCGTTGTTGTCTTGCCGACGCCCGTCGGACCAACCAGCGCCACAATTCGCCGACGACCGCTGGCTGGCTTAATCGGATCAGCGATGCGGATTTCGGACTCGACACGTCGCGACAGCAGTCCGCGACAGGCGTCCGGATCGTGCAGCTGCTCGGGCGAGCAATCCTTCCGCAGGCCGAAGATCAGTTCGCGAGCCAGGTCGTCTTCGATGTCGGCGTCGATCAGGTGCGTGTAGACGTCGAACAGTTCTGTCGGGATTTCGTCCGCTCCCCGGAAGTGCGACGATCGCGTCAGGTTCTCCATCATCCGCTGCAGCGTGTCGAGTTTCGCGGCGACTTCGGTCGACGAGCCCGCATCGACTTCGCGGATCGACCGAGCGGCGGCGGCCAGCGACGCCGCCTGGTTGCGCGGCGGTGCCGGATCGGCGAGTTCCGCGTCCGTTGAACAGCCCGCTGCGGAATCGCCGTCAGCGGATGCTGCGTCCGCTGGCGGGGTCGATTCGGTCTCGGCAGCCGCCGCGCTATCGCCGGTAATGTGCTGCAGAAACGCCGAGTCGCTCACAGCTTTGGAAGATGCGGACACCTCATCAGACGGATCAGGCTGCCGCGATTTCGTCGTCGATTCCAGGTTGCTCAGGCTCTCTGCCAGGCGAGCCTTTTCCGCATTGCGGCGTTCAAGTTCCGCAGCCAGTTGTGCCGCCTTGGACAACGGCGACAGAGGTTCCGGTGATGCTGCAGATGGTTCGTCGTCAAGGATTGCGTCGAGCCGCGAGCCCACTCCTGCGGGACGGGAGTCCGGAGCCTTCGGCGATGTCGCGGGCTGGCTGTTGCCGCGTGCAGAGTTCGACGCATCGGTTTCAGCAGCCGCGTGCGACCGAACGTTGACGCCAACGCCAACCGTCACTTCGACCTGGTCGCGGCCTTTCAGAAACGGAATCAGCCGCCGTTGAGTGACCTGCCGTGTGTGCAGAATGACGGCGTCCGCTCCGATTTCCTTGCGGACAATCGAGAGAGCTTCCTGCATGGTCGCCGCGCGATACGTTCGGACTTCGCTCATCGCTGTGTCTTCCGTGACTCAGAACGATTCGGTATTTCAGGTGCCCGGCTGGCTGGCCGACAGGATTGGTCGCAGAACCTCGGCGCTGACGAAGCCCCGGCTGACGATCTGCGTCTCCGGCGTGATCTCGTTCAGACTGAGGACCGCCAGTTTGGGCAGCGTGCGATGGCACATCTGCCGGACACCGGCTCGAATCTGCGGCGCCGTCGTGATGACGACCTGCTGCAGACCAATCGAGGTCAGCTTTTCCAGCTCGACCTTGATTGCTTCCAGCAGCACTTCCGACTCCTGCGGCGTCAGTTTGGACGAAACGCCGAAATTGTCGAAGTCCATTTTTGTCTTGAGATAATCCTCGAGCACCGGGTCCAGGCTGACCAGGTGAATCCGCCGTTTGGTGTCCCGCAGCTTCTGGCAGATCGTGCGCGCCATCGCCGTGCGGACATATTCGGTCAGGATCGACAGATTCGCGATCTTGCCCGCATTGTCGATCACCGTCTGCAGAACCGTTTCGAGATCCCGGATCGGTACGCGTTCGGCCAGCAGATTCTTCAACACGGTGTGGATCGTCGACATCGGAACGTGGTCGGGATTCAGTTCCTCGACCAGCTTCGGAGCCCGGTCCTGCAGCGCGCCGATCAGCTCGTGAACGTGCTGGCGAGTCAGCAGTTCCGACGCGTGCTGCCGGATCACTTCCGTCAAATGCAGGATGACGACGATCGTCGGTTCCGCGACGGAATAGCCCTGCGTTTCCGCCCGGTCGACCTGGCTCTGCTCGATCCAGAACGCCTCGTGCCCGTGCAGCGGTTCGGTCGTTTTGATGCCCGGTAGCTCGCCCTCGGCCCCACCGCGATTGATCGCCAGCATCTGCTGCGGCCAGACCTCGCCGCGAGCGACCTCCATGTCGCGGATCCGAATGACGTACTCGTTGAGCCCCAGCCAGGTGTTATCGCGGACCCTGACCTTCGGCAGGATCACACCGAGTTCCTCGGCCATCTGATGTCGAATCTGCAGCACCCGTTCGAGCAGGTCGCCGCCGCGCGACGGATCGGCCAGCGGCACAAGTCCCGCGCCCAGCTCGACCATCAGCAGCTCGACCGGCAGGCGGTCTTCCGGTTTGCGTTCCGGCGGCGGCTCCGGAGCAGGCGCCGCGGCGCGTGTCTCTTCAACAACCTGCTGTTCTTTCGCCTGACGCAGTGAGTAACCGACAAACCCGCAGCCCGCCGACAGCGCCAGCAGCGGTCCCATCGGCAGTCCGGTAAACGCCATCGCTCCCAGAAACGCCGACGAGAGGAACATCGCTTCCGGATGGCGGAACAATTGCGAGACGACGTCTTTGGGCAGGTCGCTCTCGATCGACGACCGCGTGACGATCAGGCCGGCGGCCAGCGAGATCAGAAAGCCCGGCACTTGAGTCACCAGTCCGTCGCCGATCGTCAGCTTCGTAAAGACCGCCGCCGCTTCGCCGGGAGCCATCCCGTTTTCCATCACGCCGACGTAGAGCCCGCCCGCGATATTGATCAGCGTGATGACGATGCTGGCGATCGCGTCGCCGCGCACGAACTTACTGGCACCGTCCATCGCCCCGTAAAAGTCTGCCTGCTGAGCGATCTCCTCGCGGCGAACTTTCGCTTCATCCGGCGAGATCATTTTCGCGGCCAGATCTGCGTCGATCGACATCTGCTTGCCGGGCATCCCGTCGAGAAAGAACCGCGCGGCGACTTCGCTGATCCGGCCCGAGCCCTTCGTGATCACTAGAAACTGAATGGCGACCAGAATGCAGAAAATGATCAGCCCGACGGCAATCTTGTCACCCGCGACGAACTCGCCGAACGCCTGAATGACCTCGCCAGCCGCCGCGGTTTTGTCGCTCGCCCCGCGCGTCAGAATCAGCCGCGTCGACGCGACATTGAGCACCAGCCGGGCGAGCGTCGTGCCGAGCAGGATCGCCGGAAATACGCTGAACTCCAGCGGTTTCGAGACGTAAATCGTCGTCAGCAGAATGAGGACGGCGGCAGTGACGTTGCACGCCAGCAGCAGGTCCATCAGCAGCGGCGGCAGCGGCGCAATGATGACCAGCACCGAGGTCACAATCAGCACCGGGAACAGCAGCCCCCGGTACGAGACCACAGTCCCGCGCCACCCCGTATCCCCCGAAACTCCCGGCATCCTGCCTCCGCGAGAAGTGCACGTCGTCCCTGAAAACCCGGCCCGGACCGATAACCATCCGGGCGGGGCGGCGTCTTAATTCAAAGTGAATAACGCGTCCAGATGAGGATCACGCTGACAATCGACAGCGTTGCCTGAAACCACCTTCAAGCGAACGACGGTGACGGTCCGGCCTGTTACTGTGCTCGGTCGGTCGCTGTGCTCGGTCGGTCGCTGTGCTCGGTCGGTCGCTGTGCTCGGCCGGTCGCGTTCTTCCACCCGCGTTCGACAGAGTCCTTCTACCAGCGTTCGACAGGGCCTGAGGGGACGGGGATGTGCATGTTGGGGAGCAGGCCGTCGCGCGTGCCTTCGAGCGGGCCGGCTTCGATGATCGCAGCGATGGCGGCGTCGATTTCAGGGCGGGTTCTGGCCTGCTGGAAACGGTGTCGCAGGCCCGATTTCACGCGCATCGATTTCAGGTACCAGTGAGCCATTTTGCGGAAGCGGACGATGCCGCCCTTCTCGCCCCACTGCTCGACCATGTAGCCGAACTGGCGGAGCAGCAGATCGAGACGGTCGTTGAAGCTGCCTGGCGGATCGTACGAGCCGGTCGCTTCCCACTGCGCGAGCTGCCGGAAGATCCACGGATTGGCGAGTGCTCCGCGACCGATCGAGACGCCGTGGCAGCCGGTTTCGGTGAGCATCCTCGCTGCGTCCTTGATCGTGCGCACGTCGCCGTTGCCGATGACCGGGATCTGCTCGACGGCTTCGACGACGGCGCGGATGCCGCTCAGATCGACGCTACCTCCGAAACCCTGCTCGCGCGTGCGGCCATGAATCGCGACGGCGCAGACGCCGATCTGCTCGAACTCGCGCGCGAACATCGGAGCCGTCAACTGCGAGCTGTCCCAGCCGAGCCGCATTTTGACGCTGACGGGAATCCGGACGGACTCGACAACCGCCTGCACCAGCGACAGCGTGCCGGCCATGTCACACATCATGCCGGCGCCTGACCCACCACCCGCGATCCTGTTGACCGGGCAGCCCATGTTGATGTCGATCGAATCGGTGCCGCGAGCTTCCAGCATCCGAGCGGCCTCGACCATGACCTCGGGTTCGTGCCCGAAGATCTGCACTGCGAAGGGTCGGTCTTCGGGATGCGTCTCGATCATCCGCTGCGTCTTCTCGTTCAGATGAACGAGAGCGTTCGCACTGACCAGGTCCGTCGTCGCGAGTCCCACCCCGCCGATCTGCCGCACAATTCGTCGGAACGCCAGGTTCGTATACCCGGCCAGCGGAGACAGCAGATACCGCGACGGCAACTGCAGCGGGCCATACTCAACCGGCGCCGGGAACTGGATGTCGGAGTGTGAGGTCATTGCTGTCGACGGTCACTGAGAGGCCTGATCGGAAATCGGGTCGCGTATTGTGACGTCTCTCGCGAGTGACGCCACGACCGGGGATCGGTCGAATTCTGAGCCTCGGGTTCAACCAGAGTGTGCCACTGGCTCTGCCAGTGTGTCGGTGCAGGAAGACGGCATTGGCAGAGCCAGTGGCACACAGAAACCATCCAGCAGCAGAAAACCAACTCTGGGTGGCTGGGGTCGAGAAGCGAGGAACGAGCGCCGAGCCCCCAGCG
>Ga0070726_10000578_pt1 | contig 44172 bp, 35 predicted proteins | sample tdAd471_FD_67275 | JGI IMG/M metagenome (GOLD analysis project Ga0070726, IMG submission 67275) | Marine sediment microbial communities from the Atlantic coast under amendment with organic carbon and nitrate - tdAd47.1 | ecosystem: Environmental > Aquatic > Marine > Coastal > Sediment | place...
AAACGACGCCGCAGCACCAGCTCAGGGGTCCGGTCTTCATCCCGTATTGACCTGACCGTGTCTTTAATGAATTCCCCGTAGGGCTGGTCGAGGAAAATTCGCTGATAAAGTTCCCGCTGAAAACCACGGGCCAGGGGGGACCAGTCGCTTCTGACTGTTTCCAGGCCCTTGAATACCAGCCGAAAATCATTTTCCCCGGTTCCGGTCAGGACCAGCCCGGCATAGCGCTTCTTGCTGCCGGTTTCGGCTCCACGAATCGTGGGCATCAGGAACTTGTGAAAGTGCGTTTCAAACTCGATTTCAAGGCAGCTATCGATACCCTGTTCATCCCGCAGCTTTTTTGACCACCAGTCATTCAGGCTGACCGCCAGGTCCCGCCCCCGGGTAGTGACATCATCCGCCGACACATTGTCGAGAAACACGAATACCGAATCCGTGTCCCCGTAAATCACGCGATATCCGCTGTTTTCAATAAACTCCTTGCTCTGCTTGATGATCTTGTGTCCCCTGCGCGTGATGGAGCTGACCAGGCGTGGATCGAAAAAACGGCAGGCACTGGTGCCAAGTACACCATAAAAAGAGTTCATGATGATCTTGATCGCCTGGGACAACACCCTGTTTCCTGCTGCCTTGGCCTGATCCCGGGCCCGCCACAGCTTTTCGATGAGCTCCGGTAACAGGTAGTGATTACGCGAAAAAACGCCGCCATCAAATCCAACGATGGGGTTTTCCTCCTGCAGGCCAGCTACCAGGGCCAGCGGGTCGACATGAAAGGTTCGAATTATACTGGGATACAGACTCTTGAAATCCAGGACGATGACATGATTATAGATTCCGGGTTCAGAGTCCAAGACATAACCCCCGGGACTGGCATTCGCCGCATGATTCTGCCCTATGGACGGGGCCACGTAGCCGGCCCTGTGCAGCCCTGGCAGGTAAAGAAAATCAAAGGCTGCCACCGAACCGCCGTAGCGGTCCAGTTCCAGGCCGGTCAACCTTGCCCTTTCCACCGCAAAGTCGATGAGCTGTTCGTTGGCGAAAATATCCCAGACCAACCTGCAGTCCTCCAGGTTGTAGCGTGCCAGAGCCGGCTTGTCGTGGAGAAACTGTCGCGTGATTTCCTCGCCACGCTGATCGACATCGTCAACCAGCTTGCCCCGGCGGAGGATTTCCCTGGCTACGTGATCAAGGGAAAAGTTTTCGAAGTGGTAGGTGGCCGTACGCATCAGTTCGATACCGTCAAGGATCACGCGTCCGGGCACCGTTACGTAAAAGCGATTTTCGTTATCCCTGGCCTGACGCCAGCCTGCCACTTCGCGACGACGTCCAAGGCGCAGACGCACGCCAACGCGGTCAGCGACCTGCTGGAGAAATCTCAGGTCGAAATTGACGATATTCCAGCCGATCAGGACGTCGGGATCATAGCTTTCCAGCCAATCGAGGAAAGCCTGCAGCAGGGATTTTTCGTCGGGATACAGTTTAAGATGGGAAGGCAATTCCCCCCCGCTCCCGCCAACCATGAAAACCACCTGCTGATCGTTAGCGAAGTTGCCGATTGAGTAGAGGCGGTCTCCGGTATAGTCGGTTTCGATATCCAGGGAAACGCAGCGCAATTCGGGCCGGTAATCGGACGACTTTACCCTGGGATTGACGATTTCCAGGTAGTCCCCTTGTCGTTCCGGTGGCTCGTTGATGGTGAAGCCGCCGGTAATGAATCTCTCCATCAAGAACCGGTCTACCGGGTTGATATCGGCCTCCAGCATGACGATGCCGTCGGCCGTCAGCCGATCCCGGGCCTCGTACAACCGGCGTTGGGATTTAAAATACAGCGTCACTACAGGCTGGCCGTGAAAGTCCCGAAGCGAGGAGCCGGCCATGCGCCAGCCGCGCAGTCGCTGCAGCAGCGTTTCTGCCCGTCGGGCCTGGTCGGCGGGGATAAAACAGACGCTTTCCTGGTCTGGCAAACTGATGCGCAGCGGACCCCTGGGAGTTGCTGCCCAGTAGACCAGGCTTTGTCGTCCGTTCTGCTCCTGACGGTGCCGGGTGAGGATAAAGCCCGACAACGGTCCGGATGCTCCATTGGCAGGCTGGTCAGTCGTGGCGCTTGAGGAGGGCTGGTGATTCACTGGCTGATATCACTGCAAAACAATCCAGCCAGAACAGGAAAGCCGGCTTAAACACCGGCTTCCCTCGATCCTTACGAAACCTGAACAGGCTTCAGATGCTGACAGTCCTTGGCCACTGAGCAAAATTCTCCCAGTAGCTGACTTTTTCCGGAACTTCGTCCTGGGTCGGCTGCACGTTACCATCCACGTCTGTCACCCGCGAGACGATGGTATGTTCACCGGGGGCAGGGTTCTCCCAATCGAAGCTGAACAGTTTCCAGGTGTACAGCCCGTTGCGGGGATTCAGCTGAGCCCGCTGCCAGGGTCCGTCGTCCACCTTCACTTCCACGCTGCGTATCGGCGTGCCGTCATTCAGCACGAAACCCTGGATCCGGTAATCGCCGCCCATGCGCGTGACCCGCACGATGGCGGATTTAAGATTGATCGTGGTAACGGAGTTTTCCACCCAGCGCTCCACGCCGCCGACCACTTCCTTTTTCAAGGTCACGTAGTCACGGCCCATGAATCGTCCCATGTAGCGCGTGTCCTGAACATGGATCTGGGTCAGCCACTTGACATTGGCAACCCCGTACCAGCCCGGCACGATCAAACGCAGCGGCCTGCCGTGATAAAGCGGCAGCGGCTCACCATTCATCTCAAAGGCCAGCATGTTTTCCTGGCGCATGGCATCGGGAATGGACAGACTTCGGGCAAAGGCCTTGTCCACTTCCGCACCGCGAATCTCTTCGGAGCCGATATCGCCACCGAAAAACACCACTTCCTTGGCGCCATCCTGGATGCCGGCTTCCTGCAGCAGGTTTCTCAGCGTTACACCGCGCCAGCGGGCATTGCCAATCAGGCCATTGAAGATGGTTCCCCGGTTGCCCCCGCATTCCCAGCCGATGTCCATTTCCACGACATCCCGATTCATCACTTCCTGCAGGTTCAGTTCGATGGGATTGTCCACCATCCCGGTGACTTTCAGCGTGTAGCTGGACAGATCCAGTTGCGGTTGCCCATAATGCTGGACCACGTAGAACTCGTCATTGGAGCTGTAAAAGGAATCGATATTGCGGGTATCCTGGAAGTAAGTTCCTCCGGCCCGCTTGTCACGCACCTGGAACGTGTCGGGAATATCCGTGAAAGGCACCAGCTCCTCGCCCTGTGCCAGGGCCGGCATTACCCAGTTGGGAACAGATGCCGCGCCGGCAGCGAGAACACCGCTGCCAACCGCACCTTTCAGTAAGTTTCTTCGGCCTTCGTCTTCCGGTTTCATGGTATGTCTCTCTCTGTTTCTAGTCCGGGCCATGGTCTGTGTGACGACCGGATTATTGTTGGAAGTACTGCATTAAAGCTGCAGGCTGACGTGTCTGGCAACAATAACACAATTGAAAATTCAGTCTAGGGAACCTCTGATCAATCAGGGAAGTGCTCTGCGGGAGTCTGTCGGGCGTCACTGCAAGGCGTCGTGCGCAGGGAATGGTCGTGTCGCCCTTGCCAAGCGCGACAACACCGCAGTGGCGCCCGACAGGCCCCGCCCGAAGGGGCATGCAGGCGAGCCCACTGACTTCGTTGCCTCGCCTTGACAGGCCGACGCATGCCGGCGGCAAGGCGCCTTGTCAGTGAACTCGCCTGCAAGCCAGAGTAATTCCCTGATTGATCAGAGGTTCCCTGGACCCACTGATCAATCAGGGAAGTGCTCTGCGGGAGTCTGTCGGGCGTCACTGCAAGGCGTCGTGCGCAGGGAATGGTCGTCGCCCTTGCCAAGCGCGACAACACCGCAGTGGCGCCCGACAGGCCCCGCCGGTCGGGGCTTGCAGGCGAGCCCACTGACTTCGTTGCCTCGCCTTGACAGCTTTTAGGGGTTGCCTCGCCTTGACCGGCGTATTTCCAGAATTGATCAATGGATCCTGAACGATGGCACAATAAGGCCCGTTTGCCCGGAATACCCCCGGACGCTGCCGGCCCTGACGTTGAGCAGGTACCGCACTCCGGTGAACAACAGGCGATATTCCCGGATCATGCGGAAACAACCCGCGTTATCGCGCATCACGAGGAACCAGGTCTTGGACTTTGATGAAGCCAGGCAATACCTGCTCAGCAAGCCTGAAGCAACGGCAGACTATCCTTTCTACCCCGATGTCCTGGTACCCAAGGTTCGTGGCAGGATGTTCGCGACGCTCTCGGAAAATGATGGCGTGGCGCAGATGAACCTGAAATGTGACCCCGACGAAGCGCTGGCGTTGCGCGACATCTTTCCGGCAGTGAAGCCGGGTTATCACATGAACAAGAAGCACTGGATTACCGTTACCCTGGACGGCAGCGTGCCTGCCAACGAGATCAGACGGTTGATCGACAATTCCTTCCGGCTGGTGGTGATGAAACTGCCGAGGCTTGAACGTGTGGCGCTGCTGGCTCGGCTGAAAAACTGAATTTCCCGCAGGCAACCATTAGTCTCCGTTTAAAATACCCGGTTTCGCCCCGGAAATTTACAGAAATAGTTGACTGCAATTTCAAAAAACTGCCCATTCCCGATTTCCTGTTACCCGGCCTGATGTGCTGTGCTAGCCTTTTTCATGTTAGACAGGACCCCTTCGTTCTGTAGTTGACGTCCGATTGGCCTTAGAGCCTCAACTGGTAGGTAAAAGGCATACCGGGGCGTGCGCCGAAATGGTGCAAAACTTCTGCAGGAACCTGGATAACGCGAACGGACCGCTTTGCAACGGTGAAAGATCAGTAAAAAAATCAGGTAAGCAATGGATATGAAGCGAAAGACCGACAGTGACCATGAAGTTTCGAAATTCTCCCCGGTAACGATTCACGTTAAACGTAATATTCGCAAGCTGCGCCTGCAGCAGGGATATTCCATGAATGAAGGTGCAAGCTTGCTGGGCGTGTCGCGCAAACAGCTGGAAGACATAGAAACGGTACGAAACTACGGCTGCCATCTTGACCTTGAACTGCTGGCCAAGATGAAGGTCATTTACAATGTATCCCTGGACGAGGTGTTCGGCGATCTGCCCACGGATTATTATTCCGATTACTACGTACGTCCACGTAAAAAGCTGAGAGGCGAAAGCTGACACCGGAACCATGCTCAGCAGTTAAAATCGGTCGGCGATCCGGTGAGCGGCTCCGCGGCGGCGGGCAGGGGATCGGTCACTCGGTTGCAGTCTGAACCACCAAGTCACTCAATGTTCGACATGTCTGGGTAAGGCCGGAGTCCCGGGCTCAGGCTTCCGAGGCATGGATGCCGTGGGCACAGGGCTATGGGTCTGCTTTCCTCAACTCGGGATCCGACCCCACTGTAGAGCCACAACAGAGCCACAACGTGTTGCAAGCCGGAGCAATACGCCAGGTTCAAGGCCATCGCGGCTACTGGCATTTTGGTGTATACTGGCGAACTCGTTTTAATGTGCAGAAGCAGGTAGTTATGGCAAACAAAGCAAAGAAAGCAGCCCCCGTCGCCAACAGAGAGCATCTCGAGCAGCACGTCGCCGCGTTTCTGAAGTCGGGCGGCAAAGTGCAGAAAATTCCATCCGGGGTGAGCGGCCAGACTTCCACCAGCGGTCCGCGGCAGATCGTCCTGAGCCACAAGACCAGTTCCTGATAAGGCCCTTTCCTCCCTGGTCCTGATCATCCACCGGGTAGCACAGGTAGTTTCACAGACAGGTATTGATATAAAGGTATCGGTATAAAGGTATCGGTATAAAGGTATCGAAAGACCGGTATTGAAAGGCCCGTGTTGAAAGGCCCGTGTTGAAAGGCCCGTGTTAAAAGGCCGGTGTTAAAAGAAAGTACCTCGGGCTCATTACCCCACGACGGATGCCCGCCGGCCTGCTGCAAATCCCGCCGCCGGCCGGCAGTCATTTTATACACCTTTCCGGATCTGCCACTTCCAGGATACCCGTATTATGTCTATTGGCAGTCCTGTACTGGCAGGCTGGCAGCCAGTCCCGCCTGATGCACCTGAACTGCGTTTGTCCCCTGGGACTTTCCCCCGTGGCGTGCAGCCGGAGACGTAGAAACTTCTATAAAAGAAATTTTATCAATAGTCAGATATCATAACTATTGGTAATAATTTTAGTGTCGGGCAGGTTCTCCGGGGGACAGTCTCGTGGACACCCAAAACCTTAAGGCATTTCTGGCGGTGGCGGAATCCGGCTCATTTTCCAAGGCTGCCAATGATCTTCACCTCACCCAGCCGGCAGTCAGCAAGCGCATCAGCCTGCTGGAGCAGCAGCTTGACACCTTGCTGTTTGATCGGGTCGGACGCCAGGTATCCCTGACCGCGTCCGGTCGGACGCTGGAACCCCTGGCCCGGAATGTCCTGTTTGCAATGCGGGATGCGGAGCAACGCATCAGGGACCTGGGAACGTCCGTCAGTGGCCAGCTGCGTCTGGTCACCAGCCACCACATTGGTCTGCACCGGCTGCCGGTCATTCTGCGACGGTTTGCTGGTCGTTATCCCCAGGTTCAGCTTGATATTCAGTTCAAGGATTCCGAAGAAGCAGGGCAGAGCGTCCTGGCGGGAGAGTTCGATCTGGGTATCGTGACCCGCTCCACGGTTGCCGACGACAGGATCGAAGCCGAATGCATCTGGCGTGATCGCCTGGTGTTTGTGGCTGCCGCGGACCATCCGCTGAACAGAAAAGACAGTATATCGCTGGTAGAAATCAGCCAGCATCCCGCGTTGCTGCCGGACCGCAAGTTTCTCACCACCCGGATCGTGGAGAATCTCTTCAGGGACAAGGGCCTTGAGCTCAACATCATCATGAGCACCAATTACCTGGAGACGATCAAGGCACTTATCGGCGTTGGTTATGGCTGGGGGGTTCTGCCGGAAATCATGGTTTCCGGCGACAATGTCGTGCGGCTACCCCTGGAACGAGTCAAGCTGTCTCGCAATCTTGACTGTATTCGCCATCGTGAACGATCCCTGAGCCGGCCAGCGGAATGTTTCGTCGCCGAGCTGCGCGCCGCTGACGATGCCGTGAAGCATCGTTAACAGCCGCATTGCAATGACCGGAAGACGGCGTATCGTTGACCGGCAAACTACAGCTGTCGAATCTCGTACCCCTTATCCTCCAGCAGGCTCAGGAGTCCATCCCTGCCTACCAGATGGGCGGCGCCAACCAGCACGAACTCGGTGCCGTCTTCCTGAAACATTGCCTCGATGGCCGGCAACCAGTTCAGATTCCGTTCCAGGAGCAATGAATTGTAAAGTTCCTCAGACTCAATACGCATGTCTTCGACGAAAAGGCTGGACAGGGTATCCATGTCACCCTGTCGCCAGGCGGTTACCAGGTCTTCCATGCTGGTAGAAATTTCCTCCAGGTCGTCCAGCGACAGCAGGATGAACTCACTTTCGTTACCTTCGCCCATGGAAGCAATATAATCTATCTGTGCCTGTACCGATTCCAGTTCTCCCACGACCTTGGCGTCGCTGATGGCTCGATTGCTGAAATAGACATCGACACCCTGGGGTGTGAAGCCCATTTTCTGAAATTCCAGTATCTGCAGCGTGCTGACAACCAGCCCTGGCTTGAATTTTTCCATCATCATCAACGGCATGCCGACCGAGGCGAGATAGCTGGACAGGGCGTTGTAGGCTTCTTCGTCCAGCACACTGCGCAGTGATCGCGAATCGTTATAGGTCAACTGCTGCAGCATGCTGGCCTGTACTGCAAGATCATTCATGGAGCTTACATCGGTTTCGAAAAACAGGCGCTGGGAATCCTGGTAGGCCTGCTCGAACTCCTCCGGCAATGGATAGTCGCCGGGTCGCAGCAGATGTACCGTGCCGCCAAGATACACTTTGCTGTTGCCGGAAGATGCCACCCAGACAGACGTGTCTGCTACAGCCGTGGAACCGGAACCCGCCAGGGCCAGCAGCACGGCCAGGAGTTGCCAGGGAAACCAAACTCGGGAGATAAACGGAATACGGGTGGACATAGAGGAACCTGTCGATAACGAAAAAGTGTCGGGTTAAGATCCTTGCGTTTAAGGAATCTCTGATTGATCAGAGGTGCCTTAAACTTACCACGGCTGCCGAGTGTGAAAAAGCGGAAGCGTTCCCGTTTTGCTAAACTGTCGGGAATGGCGATCCTTTTATTCAGACTGCGACACGTTCCGGAAGATGAAGCCGAAGAAGTTCGTCAGCTTCTCACCGATGAGGGTATCGCCTTTTATGAGACATCGGCGGGTAACTGGCGAATCTCAATGCCGGCCATCTGGCTAAGCGACGACTCCCAGCTGGACCAGGCAAGGGAATTACTGGACCGCTACCAGGAGGCGCGTCTTGCCAAAGCCCGGATGGAATACGAAGCCCGGATCAGGGACGGCAGTCACGAGACTTTATGGAAAAAATTTTTGCGTGAACCTGTCAAGGTCAGTTTCTACCTTGGGGCAGCCTTACTTGTTCTTTACCTTTCGGTACAGGTTTTTCTGTCACTGGGATCCAGTTGACGGTAAATCACCGGGCGCCGACCGCTGCCGTGGTGAACAGGAACTTAAGTGGTCCGTCTTACCGGCATAATAGCGTTATTTCTGCTGCCGGTTTCACGGGAAGAGATCAGCCGGAGGTAGTGGGGACGTATACGCCGTCAGGCAATTTCTCGATACATCGGATCAAAGTCAAAAGCCAGTTCGTCTTCCATGTAAGTCAATTCCCAGGCTTCTTCATCGACATCAAGGAATTTCATGGCCACTTCACGATTGTTTACCCGAACAACCTGCACCGGCAAGGCCGGCATGGAATCGTCCCAGCCTTCACCATGAATCCGCGCATCCAATTCCATCATGGTAAACAGGGACACATCCTCGTCCAGCGATAGCGACAGGCCACCGTGGGACATTTCGTGGACCTGACCGGTAACTACTCCCAGCAATGGATGAGACAGGCTCACCCAGAACTGTACTGGAATGCGCTTATGGCGACGCCGTTCCATCATTTGCGATTGCATCTGCATCTTGAAAACCTTAGAACTACCTGATGACAGATGCAGTCTAGGACATCGAGCCTTTCCTCCGTTGTGAACTGTTCCACAATAACCGGGTGGCTGATGTGAACTGTCCCACACAAACCATGAGAAACCGGACAAGAAAAGTTTGTTTTGACAGACAGCGGGAGGTGGGATATAAAACCCACTGCACTATTGTAGGCAGTTCTAACAGGGGGAGCTTCCTTACATCCGATTACCACCCTGAGTTGCAAGGAGGTGATCCCATCAATAGTCAATCTATTAAGGGAGCCTCCGGTTATTCCGTCTAGGCTGCCGAAAAAATTCGGCGGGTTTAAGACATTGCAATAACTGGAGTTCGCTCCCCTAAGCAAAAGGTCCCGCTGTCGGCGTGCGTCGGCAGCGGGATTTTTACTGCCTGCCCCGAACTCACGATCAGCGGCAATTGGTGAGCCAGGGAACAATTTCCTCCCCAGACTGTTCATGTGTCAGCAAGCTGTTGTAAAACTGCCGCGTCCCGACTGCGCTAATGACGATTTTCAACAGCCGGTGAACAGCCCCGTCCAGGTACGGCTGGAATCAGACAGGAGGAGTCTTATGAATGTAACCACGATGACGAATTGCTTCCTGAATGTACAGAAAAGTGTATTTCGAACCACGTCCCGGAGTCGGCATAGATGTTGTAGCCGGCGCCGGCACGGACCCATGGCAATCTCAACCTGCCTGGTGGCATTGATCGTGTACACGCTGTTGGTACCGGGTCAGTCACTGGCGGCAGAACCCGCCGTGCTGCGCGACGGGATACTCACCATTCCCGAAGCGGTGGTACTCGAATCACAACCAGGTTCGTACTACCGCAATGTTACGCTGGAGCAGGATGCCAACGGCAAGCTCCAGGTAATTGCCGCGGAACCGGCCAATCTGGCCATGGTGGATTCGGTGGATGTTGAAGTCTCGGTAACTGTCGAAGTTTCCGGCAACAAATCGGTCCCCTGCGTTGATCTGCAGACGCCTGCCGTCAGCCGCGAAGGCAACGTATTCACCGTCATTCTGGCGGAAACCCCCATTCCCGACGGCGTGAACTGTGCAACCGTACTGGAACCTTTTACATCCAGCGTGACCCTGCACCAGGGCAACCTGGAACCCGGCACGTATACAGTGCGGGTCAATGGTACGGAAATGTCGTTCACTGTCCCGGAGGCCCGGTAGCGGGCTGCCGGCAGGTCCCGAATCGGGGATGACCGGACATTTGACCCGGTGCGCCGGTCAGTGGACCTGCCTGCCGAGATAACTGCGCAGTCGGGGTGGAAAGTGTCGTTGCAGTAAAAGTTGCCGGAGCTTCCATTCCTGCTCGGCCGCCACTTTTCTGAGAAAGCTTACCTGGCTACCCTGCAGAACCGCCAGTGGTACGCCATCGGCGAACAACACGCGGTTGCTGGCCAGCCGGGGAAGTCTACTGTCCGGTAATACCAGTGGCAGCAGATTGAGCGGGTCGGCAGCCGCCAGCGTCAGGTAGCGGGTGGCAACGCTTAATGACGGAACAGCGGCGGCGCCATCAGACTCCGTGCTGACCGCGGCTGGTGACTCCAGCCGCCTGGCCGCCTTGCGCAGTGCATCAACTGTGTCAGGGTAAGCAAACTGCTCTCCGCCGACACCGGCTATGAACCGGCCACCCCGCAGGATGCCCTGCAGTTCCAGGCGACGCAGCACCCTCAGCAGCAAGCGCCAGGGAGGTGCGTACAGTTCGCGTTCCAGCACCTTGCGACACAGCACGCCCCAGCGCTGCAGGTAGATATTAACCAGGCGTTCCAGCTGGTCATCAGACAGGGCAGCCTCATCGCTCCGGCGGTCAACGGGCAGTGTAACGGCACCGCCGGATGCGGCCCGTTCTGCCGCCGGACTGGCCAGGAGCGACCAGCGACCGGCGTCTTCGATACCGAACATGGCACGGCGGCCACGTCGATTTCCTCCCCGTGGTTTACGGTCAGCAGGCGTCAGCAGTGCCCGCAGGCCGGTAAAACTGTCGCTGCTGGCGCGACCCAGGCTGACCAGTTCCGCCAGTCCCTGTTCAATCTGGGATTTCAGCAGACCGGTTCGTGACTGTAATTCGGCGAAAAAACTCGCCCCGTGCTCCCGCAGATCCTGTTCGATCACCGCAGCCTGGTGTCCCGGCTCCGCTTCCTGGCCGGCGCCTGCAGAACCCGCCAGCAGGGCCTGCCAGATATCCAGGTTCTCGCGACTGACCAGCAGGATCGGCGTGCTGCGCACCGGTCCCGCTTTTCTGCGCTCGTTGCCGGCGATTCGCGCCGGCGGCGGTGCAAACCGGCCCCAGGCTGTCTTGCCGCTGATACACATGACGTCCAGCCAGTTGGGATCATAATCGCGAACCCGGGCCGGCAGGATATCAGCCTCCCAGGCTGCTGCCGGCGCGGCAATGCCATCCAGCCGGACCAGGGTCGCCTGTAACCTGGTCTGGCCATCAATGACCGGGACCTGTTTCTGGTCGACGCTGTCTTCGCTGTGGGTGATCAGCTGGTGCAGGTCAAACAGGTAGACCAGGTAACTCTGCAGGGAGACTGGTTTGACGGCCTTGCGGTGGGCATCGATGGTGTAGCGGTGAATCCGCTGCAACAGTCGTCGTTCACACCATTCCGGCCCCGGGGCAGTAGCAGGCTGCCGGTTGACGGCGCACTGCACCAGCGGCGAGGTGGTGAACTGCCCGCGAAAGACATAGCCCTCAACCTCAAGGGCCAGCAATGCCGACTCCACCTTGTCCGTTGGCACACCCGTTTCCGCGGCAAGCTGGGCTGCACTGACCGGCCCCAGGCCTTCCAGGCGGCCGCGGACGGCCTCCCGCAGCGCTTCTTCGCCGTCCCAGGTTTGCCGGGCCAGCACCGCCGGCAGTTGCAATGCCGGAAGTATCCGCTCATCGGGAAATATGGCCCGGAACCAGGGCAACCGCTCCGCGGCGATCCACAACCCCCGACCCTGTACCCGGCAGCAGCGCTGTTCCGCCAGAAGCGATTGCAGCAGGCCACCGTAGTCATGGCTGCTGACTTCTGCCTCCGTGAGATAGCCGATACTCAGCAGGGCGTCGTGCAACTCGTCAGCACTGCCCACCTGGGGCCAGGCCTGTTCCCTGACCAGGGCAATAGCCTCGGGGTCCAGGACCGCCAGGTTGCCGGCTTCCGCCGGATCCAGCCAGCTGCGATTCCTGATGGCATTGGTTCGGCGCTCTTCGAACGGGGCATCGTCAAGAAAGGCATAGGGCCTGGCATTGATGATTTCCTGGGCGAAGGGCGAGGGCTCACGCAGGTTCCGGGCAACCAGCTTCAATTCCTTTCTTTCAATCCTGCCGATGAGCGCTGACAGCTCGTCGAAATCCATGGCCTCGGTGAGACAGTCATGAATCGTCTGGTTGACCAGCGGGTGATCGGGCACTTTGCGCTTGCCCTGAATGTTTTCAAAACAGGCAATCTGATCAGGAAAGACGTGGGCCACCAGGTCTTCCGCGTCCATGCGCTGAAACTGGGGCGGTACCCGCTTGCCGGAACGGTTACGTTGAATGGCCAGGGCCCGGGTCGCATTCCAGCGCCAGCGAACTTCGAACATCGGCGCATCCAGCAATGCCTGGACCAGCACGTCCTTGAGACTGGCGGTCTGCAGGTAGTCATACACTTCCTGCAACTCGAAGCTGTGGACGGAGCCCAGCGAAATTACGATGCTGTCTTCATTGGCCGCCGCCTGTAATTCAAAATTGAAGGCACGACAGAAGCGTTTACGCAGTGCCAGGCCCCAGCCACGGTTGATGCGACTGCCAAACGGCGAGTGAATCACCAGGTGCATGTCGCCGACCTCATCAAAAAAACGCTCCATGACCAGCGTCTCACGGGTGGGCATTTCACCAAGGGACTGATACCCGGCATGAAGGTATTCGACCAGTTGTCGTGCCGCCGACCCGTCGATGCCGGCACATGCCACCACGTCGGCCACGGCCTTATCCACCGGCGCCTGGTCCAGCCCCGGGGGCGATTGGTCTGCCCGGCTCCCTGTCGCGTCTTCCCCGGCGGCGTCCAGCAGGCTGTCGGCAACCTGTCGGCGAAGCCGGGAAACGGCCTCGGAGAGTTCCCGGGTTCGACCAGGCCCCTCGCCAAACCAGAAGGGAATGGTTGGCGGCATGCCCTGGGCATCGCGAACGCGTACTTTCAGTCCATCCACCCTCAGCAGCTGCCAACTGTGGGTTCCCAGGGTAAAAATGTCGCCGGGCAGGGCCTCCAGGGCGAAATCCTCGTTCAGTGTACCGACCACGGTATCCTCCGGGTCCAGCACCACCTGGTAATCAAACATGTCGGGAATCGCCCCGCCGTTGGTCAGGGCAATCAGGCCGCTGCCGCGCCGGGGCCGGACCCGGTCGTTGATCAGGTCCAGGTGCAGATGAGCGCCGCGACGGCCCCGCCGGGTGGTGTAGCCATCGCTCAGCATCTGCAGGATCCCGTCGAACTCCTCCCGGGTCAGATGCCGATAAGGATAGGCATTGGCGTACAGTCGAAAGAGGCTGTCGGCACTGAAGGCCATACCGGGTTCACTGTCTGCTGAACCCGGCGCCGAGACCTCGGCAACAATCTGCTGACTCAGTATGTCCAGGGGCTTTTCCGGCATAATGATTCGATCCAGCTCTCCCTGCCTGATACTGGCCAGCAATGCGGTACACTCCACCAGGTCGTCCCGGGTCAACGGAAAGAGGACGCCCCTTGGCGTGCCGCCCACCGTGTGGCCGCTGCGCCCGACCCGCTGCAGGAACGTCGCAATACTCTTGGGCGAGGCAAACTGGACGACCAGATCAATCGCGCCCACGTCTATCCCCAGTTCCATGGAGGCCGTGGCCACCAGTACCTTGAGATCTCCAGCCTTCAGGCGCTGCTCCGCCGTGTGCCGGTGCTCCTTGCTCATACTGCCGTGATGTGAGCACACACTTCCTTCCCCAAGCCTCTCGGTCAAGGCCAGGGCCAGCCGTTCTGACAGGCGCCGGGTGTTAACGAAGACCAGCGTGGTGCCATGGGACTGAATCAGCTGTACCAGACGCTGGTACAGCTCCTCCCAGACTTCATTACTCATCAGGGCTGACAGCGGTGATCGGGGGATCTCCAGGCTCAGCTCCAGGCGGCGACGGTGGCCGGAATCGACAATGACGCAGTCGGCACGACCATCCTTGATGTTGTGCCTGCCCACCAGGTAGCGGGCTACCAGGTCCACGGGTTTCTGGGTTGCCGACAGGCCGATTCGCTGCAGGCCACCGCCTGCCAGCCTGTCCAGGCGTTCCACGGACAGCGCCAGGTGGGAACCGCGCTTGTCACCCAGCAGGGCATGAATTTCATCGATGATCAGCGTCCGGGCACCACCCAGCATGGCCCGGCCACTGGCGCTGGTCAGCAACAGGTACAGGGATTCAGGGGTGGTCACCAGGATATGGGGTGGCTTCCTGGCCATTTTCTGGCGCTCGTTCTGGGGCGTGTCTCCGGTGCGTACGCCCACCCGGATATCCACCGGCGGCCTGCCTTCACGATGCAGCTGTTCCGCTATTCCCTCCAGCGGTGTTTCCAGGTTCCGGTAGATATCGTTACTCAGTGCCTTCAGCGGTGACACGTACACAACCTGAACACCATCGGGTAATGGCCCCTGCATGCCACGTTCGATCAACTCATTGATTACCGCGTAGAAAGCCGCCAGGGTCTTGCCGCTGCCGGTGGGGGCCGCGATCAGCGTATGCTGCCGCCTGCGGATGGCCGGCCAGGCTTCCACCTGGGCGGGAGTCGGTTGTCCGAACCGGTCTTCGAACCAGTTTCGGCACACACTGCTGAATTGACTGAGAGGCATAGGCAGTCGGGTGATCGGTTTGTGAGGACGAGTAAACTGTCAGCAAGTTTATAACTATTCCAGGCAGCCCGACACTGTTCACCGCTTCCTGTCCACCGTCGGTAAGACGGAGTTTCCCCGGGAAGCAAGCGATTCTGCCTGGACACAGGGGAGCGTTATGGGCGCTTGCAGTAAGCGAAAGTTGCCCGTCGAAGTTGTATTTTGCTGAAACAACCGCATAATTGGGGTCAGATGGACGACTATAACGATCAACAGGATTCTCCCCCCGAAGGCCTGAAGCCTGCCGCGCCAGGCGTGGCTCAGCGTGCTCGTGGTTTCGGGGGCAGGATAAAAAACGGCATAGCCGTATTCTGGCGGGAAAACCGGCAGTTCATGGCCATGTTGTGCTGCATCGTATTCTTCAAGAGTGCCATCGCCGACCTCAGCTCCATCTCCGGCGCATCGATGCAGCCCACCCTGCTGGATGGCGACAAGGTCTGGGTCAATAAGCTCGCCTACGACATCAGGGTCCCGTTCACGGAAATCACCCTGGGCAGTGTTGCCGATCCCCGGCGGGGAGATATCGTTATCATCGATTCCCGGCAGGCGGGCAAGAGGCTGGTGAAACGCATTGTCGGCATACCCGGTGACACCATCTACATGCAGGACAATGCCCTGGTGATCAATGGCCAACCGGCTGATTACCAGGTCGTTACCGAGAACGAAGACTCGCTGATCATTCTTGAACAGCTACCCCAGCATGCCCATCAGGCCAAGCTGTCCACCAGCTATTTCAGCCGCACCAACCGCAACTACGGCCCCGTCACCGTGCCCGGCGACCACTATTTTGTCCTGGGAGACAACCGCGACAACAGTGCCGACAGCCGCGCCTACAGCTTCGTGCCCAGAGAGGAAATCATCGGCCGGTCCAGCTCCGTGGTGTTTTCACTGGACTCGGAGAACCGCTTTCTGCCGCGGACCGACCGCTTCCTGTCCGAGCTGCAATAGCGCTGCAATAGAGCTGCAACAGACCGGTTGGGTTCTACCGTCCCGCACCCTGCCGACTGCCGGCAGAGACCGGATGACCGCGCCATGAAATAATCGGCATGAATTCGGGTCCACGTATTAGGATTGAGTCAAACCCACGCGCAAACCAACTGAAGAGGCCGAACTATGAAGAACAAGCACTACCTCAAGCTGGCCGGACTGCTGTCCACGCTGGCCGCATTGCTGCTGATGCCGCTGGCGCAGGCCCAGGACTATGTATGGGCGCCGGATTTGCCGGTTGGCAGCGAAATTCCGATCCTGGAAGCCCCGGATCAGAATGGCGACACCCGGACTTTCGATGACCTGGCCGGTGACAATGGCCTGTTATTGATGTTCAGCCGTTCCTTTGACTGGTGACCGTTCTGTAAAGCTCAGCTCGTGCAGCTGACAGAGATACAGGACCAATTCACCGGGATGGGCATCAACATTGCCGCCATGACCTACGATCCCTACGAATTTCTCAAGGAGGTCGAGCTGGACCAGGACATCGGCTTCACCCTCCTGCAGGACGAGGAAAGAAAACACGTGAATGCCTACGGCATTCTTAATACCACGCTGTACGAACCGGGAGACCGGGCCTGGGGAGTGCCCTATCCTGGCATTTTCCTCATCGATACCAGTGGCGTGATCCGGTACAAGTTTGCCGAGGAAGGCTATCGTATCAGGCCGGACTTTGCCGATGTCCTGGAGGCAGCGGCCAACATGTGATGCGTCGCGTCATGACCCACGGACAGGACCGGGAGCCCCGCTTATAACGGCCCGGTCCTGTCCTTGCCAGGGCTGACCACGCCCCTTGGGCAATTCCACTACCCCTGTGCTTTCTCACCCCTGCGCCGACTTCTCCTGACCGATCGCAGCTTTTTCAGTACTACCTCTCCCAGCCGGGATGACGACACCGGAGCAACGGCGTACTGCCGCAATATTCGGTATACTCGCTCCTTTACCCGCACGGGGCACCAGGCGCCATGAACATGTCGCTGCACCGGCATTGGTTTCACACGTCAACTTCGAGCAACGATGCAACCAGGCACCTGTAACTACCTGCGACGCTTGATGGCCGGCTGTCTATTCCTGTCGGTATCGCCATTGTCACCGGCCCAGCAAACTGAAGTGGATTTTCAGATTCCGCGAATCGCCACACCGCCGGTCATCGATGGCAACATCGGTGAACTCGAATGGGCCGCCGCGGAAACGGTCCTGCTGGATGTGGAAACCAACCCGGGTGAAAACATTCCGGCCCGGGTAACATCCGAAGCCCTGATCATGGAGGATGGCGAGGTTCTCTACGTGGCATTCGTGTCCTTCGACCCGGATGTCAGCCAGATACGGGCGTTTTACCGGGACCGGGACAATGTCGGCAACAACGACCGTGTCGGCGTCGTGCTGGACACCTTCAATGACGAACGCCGTGCCTACGAATTCTATGTCAATCCTTTTGGCGTTCAGATGGATGCCATCAATGATGACGTCAACGACCGCTACGACAGCTCCTGGAATGCCATCTGGGAAAGCGCCGGCAGAATTAATGAAGACAGTTACACCGTTGAAATGGCCATTCCCCTGAAGCAATTGCGCTTTGCCGAAGGTCAGGAGCGCCAGACCTGGGGTATAAACTTCGTACGTCGATACCCCCGGGACCGGGACTACAACATCAGTAACCGGCCCAGGAACCTCAATATCTCCTGCTACTTGTGTGATATCGGCAAAGCACAGGGGTTTGCCGACCTGGAACCGGGGCGGAATCTCGAAGTCATTCCAACAGTCACCACGACGTATTCACAGAATCGCGATCCACGCCTGGATGAATGGGAATCCGACGACGTGGATCCCCAGGCCAGCCTGGACGTCCGCTGGGGCATCAACCAGAACCTCTATCTCAACGCCACCATCAATCCCGACTTTTCCCAGGTGGAAGCCGATCGCACCATTCTGAATACCAACACGACCTTCAGTATTTTCGTTCCGGAAAGACGCACATTCTTCCTGGACGGTGCCGACTATTTCAATACCTACCTGAACCTGGTCCACACCCGCAATATCGCCGCACCGGACTGGGGCACCAAGCTTACCGGCAAGACCGGCAGTCACACCTATGGACTGTTGGCGGCCAACGACACATCCACCAGTTTCCTCATCCCCCGCAGCCTTGGTTCCAGCGTGGCTTCCCTGGGCGAGGTGGAAAGCGATGTGGCCATCATGCGCTACCGGTACGACGTCATGGAAAATTCAGCCATCGGTGCAGTCGTGACCGATCGTCAGGCCGACGGCTATCGCAATACCGTCACCAGCATCGACGGCGTGTTTCAGTTTACCAACAGCGATACGCTGACGGTCCAGTCCCTGCATTCCGAGTCCAGGTACCCGGTCAGCGTCCAGAACCGCTACAACCAGCAGCCTGATATCAGTGACCAGACTCATGTCATCGACTATCGTCACCGTGACCGTCGCTGGGACTGGTGGGTCAACTACGTGGATTACGGCGAGGACTTCCGTGCCGACCTGGGTTTCATCAACCAGGTGGATTTCCGCCGCCTGACGGTCCGGGCGGGCCACACCTGGCGCTGGAACGACAGCTTTTTCAATCGAATCTGGTTTGCTGCCGACTGGGATAAAACCCATGACCAGTCTGGGCTGGAACTGGAAGAGGAGCTGGAGTTCTTCATGGAAATGGATGGCCCGCTGCAATCCCGGCTCAGCGGCCTGTTCGGCGGCAGCAAGACCTACTTCAACGGCCGGTATTTCGATGAACAGTTCAACCAGGTACGTCTCAGCTTTCGGCCGTCCGCGGATCTCTTTCTGAACATGTATTTCCGAATTGAGGACGTAGTGGATTTTGCCAACACCCGACTGGGTCGATCCATGAGGCTGGGACCGGAAATAACCTACAACTGGGGACCCCATCTGCAGCTTAATCTTGAACATACGCTGCAGGAATTCGACGTGGATGATGGACGCCTGTTTACCGCCAACCTCACCGATGCGCGGGTGAACTACCAGTTCACTCCGCGCAGTTTCCTGCGGTTCACCCTGCAGTACACCGATCAGGACCGCGATCCCTCGCTTTATATCAACCCGACCCAGAGTCGATCACGAACCCTTGCCACGCAACTGTTATACAGCTACCGCCTCAACGCCGCATCACGATTTTTTATCGGTTACTCCGACAACGGGTTTCAGAACGATGAGTTCAACTCACTTGAACCTACCAACAGGACGCTATTCGCCAAGTTCAGCTATGCCTGGCTGCCCTGACGTGCTGTAGACTGCCGGCAACCAGTATGGTCACACACCCAAGGACCAGCAGTCCTGGCGTCCCGGGTCCGGTGATGGGCAAAACCGGTTGCGGTCCGGTTATAGCCGAATCCAACAGGGTCAGCAACAGCAGGCTTGTGGCCACCGGGAAAAACCCATCGGCCTCGGCCGGGTTGTCACTGAACAGGCCGGAAACCAGCTTTATCACCCGTATTAGACCTTTTGTACCAATTATCGGTGGAGCTGGCCTGTTGTCCATGGCTTCCTGCTTCCAGGCTGGCAACTGAACACAATAGTTCGTGTCAGTGAACCTTGGATTGATGAGCTTTAATCGAGTAACGACGGGCAGTACTGGCGGAACCACTGTAAGCCACCCCCGCTCCGTTACGGTAACTCTGATTATCAGGCAGCAACATTCGCGCCAGGATCGTCATGGCCAGTAAAAATCGCGTTATTTCATAAAGTTATGCTGCCAACCGACAGTCGCCTGAAACCGCGACTGTAAAATAAGCTGACAAAAAGGCGTAAGCTGTCTCTCCCGGCGATAAACCGGCTGACACTTGACGGTTGTTCTCCCGCTGGTGGTTTCCTCCTGATTGCTGTCCTGGCTGCCAAGGCAGACGGGGCCTCACCTGTCAATGGCTGTCAACAATGGGTAAACTGTTCGGTTCACAGACCAGCCAATCCAGCTGCCGACAGAACCTGCCGGCTGATTTCCCGATTGCTGAACTGCATCAACCAGACCCGTTGCCGTTGTCCTGGCCGCACCAGTTATGGGACTGATCGAGTAATAACCAGGAAAAACGAGGAAAAAAGTGGGAAAGAAAACCGCCCTGTATCAGCAGCACGTGGACGCCGGCGCCAGGATGGTGGACTTCGCCGGTTGGGACATGCCAATCAATTACGGTTCCCAGATCGAGGAACACAACCTGGTCCGTCAACAGGCCGGTGTGTTCGACGTTTCTCACATGACCGTCATCGATGTCTCCGGCCAACAGGCCTGCGAATTCCTGCGCTACCTGCTGGCCAACGACGTGGCGCGACTGGACGAGGACGGCAGGGCACTCTACAGCGCCATGCTGAACGATGATGCCGGTGTCATCGACGACCTTATTGTGTATCGACTTCGTGACCGCTACCGGCTGGTGGTCAATTGCGCAACCCGGGAAAAGGACCTGGACTGGATGAAGCGACAGGCGGGATCCTTCAGCGTGTCCCTGGAGGAAAGACCCGAAATGGCCATTCTCGCGGTGCACGGACCCGTTGCCATCGACAGGGTCTGCGGTATCCTGCCGGATGACCAGGCCGCCATCGTCAGCGGCCTGGGTAATTTCCGTGGCGCCGAACTGGCGGGTGACTGGTTTATCGCGCGCACCGGCTATACCGGGGAAAAAGGCCTTGAACTCATCTTTCCGGACCGGCAGGCGGCGGCAATCTGGGATCGCTTGCTCAACGCCGAGGTCAGGCCCGTGGGCCTGGCAGCCCGGGATACGCTGCGACTGGAAGCCGGGATGAATCTGTACGGCCACGACATGGACGAGTCCACCTCGCCGCTGTCCGCCAACATGGCGCAGACGATCGCCTGGGAACCGGATAGCAGGGATTTTATCGGCCGAGCGACGTTGACGGAACATCGCAGACTGTATGAGCAGGGCCGGCTGCCGGTACTTGTCGGGCTGGTACTGGAGTCCCGGGGTGTGCTGCGTGAAGGCCAGCGGGTTCGCACCGACCAGGGGGACGGCATCATCACCAGTGGAAGTTTCTCGCCCACATTGAAGCATTCCATTGCATTGGCTAGAATTCCAGCCAACTCAACATCCTGTGAAGTGGAACTGCGGGGCAGGCTTACGCCGGTCCGGCTGGTCAGGCCCGGTTTTGTCAGGTTTGGCAGGAAAGTCTTTGAGTAGTAACTGCAGGCAGGCAACTGTCGCCAGACGAGGAACATCAATTGAGCAAGTTTCCCGACGATTTACGCTACACCAGTTCCCATGAATGGGTAAGGGTGGAGGAGGACGGCACCGCCACCGTGGGCATCAGCGACCATGCCCAGCAGGCACTGGGGGACATCGTGTTTGTCGAACTACCGGAGCCGGACACCCAGGTGACTGCCCGTGACGAAGTGGCCGTCGTAGAGTCGGTAAAGGCCGCATCGGATATCTATGCACCGCTGTCCGGTGAAATCATCGCCGTCAATGATACCCTGGTGGATGTGCCGGAAACCGTCAATTCCGACCCCTATGAGCAAGGCTGGTTCTTCAAGATCAGGCCGGACAATGAATCCGAACTGGAGGAACTGCTGGACGCCGATGCCTACAAGGAAATCTGCGACGAAGAATAGCTATTCTCCACCAACGAATTTACAATCGCCGGGATATACCGGACACGAAGCCGAAAGGCCGGGGCCGATCCGGCCCTTTTCCACCCATCTCTTTACCCACCAATCCGCCGAGTCTTGATGAACGAAGCGCTACGTGACACGCCCATGCAAGCCGAAGACACGCTGGATGATCTGCTGCACCAGGCCGAATTCGTCCACCGCCACATTGGTCCGGATGACCAACAGATAGCCGCCATGCTCGAGACCCTGGGACTGGATTCCCTGGACGAGCTGATCGACGCGGCAGTGCCCGCCAGTATCCGGCTGCAGGCGCCGCTGTCCCTGGACGAACCGGTTAATGAAGCCACTGCCCTGGCCCGACTGAAGAGCCTGGCGGCGCTGAACAGCAACACCCGCTCCTTTATCGGTCTCGGATACTACGACACGATCACACCACCGGTTATCCTGCGCAACGTGCTGGAGAACCCCGGCTGGTATACCGCCTACACCCCCTATCAGCCGGAAATCTCCCAGGGGCGACTGGAATGCCTGCTGGCCTTCCAGCAGATGGTACTGGACCTTACTGCCATGGAACTGGCCAATGCCTCGCTGCTGGACGAGGCAACTGCCGCCGCGGAGGCTATGGCCCTGGCCCACCGGGTCAGCCGGAATCGACAGGGCAAAACGTTTTTCGTAGACCGCCAGTGCCTGCCTCAGACCATCGATGTCATCAGAACCCGCGCCCGGTGTTTCGACTTCGAGTTGATCGTCGATGACCTGGAAGCGCTGCCGGAAGAGGGCTTGTTTGGCGCCATCCTGCAGTACCCCGGGGCCGGTGGCGAAATTCGCTGGCTGGGGGACGCCGTGGCTAAACTCCATGGGCAAAATGCCATCGCCGTGGTTGCCGCCGACCTGATGAGCCTGGCACTGGTGAAGCCACCGGGGGAAATGGGTGCCGACGTGGTGGTGGGCACCACCCAGCGGTTTGGCGTACCCATGGGTTTCGGCGGCCCCCATGCCGCCTACTTCGCCACCCGGGATAAATTCAAACGGGCCGTGCCCGGCCGGATTATCGGGGTTTCCGTTGACAGCCGGGGTAACCGTGCCTATCGCATGGCCCTGCAAACCCGGGAGCAACACATTCGCCGGGAGAAAGCCAACAGCAACATCTGTACCGCGCAGGTCCTGCTGGCGGTAATTGCCGCGCTGTACGCCATGTACCACGGACCGGTGGGCGTAAAACGCATTGCCCGACGCATCCATCGCATGGCCCGGCTGCTGGCTCGGGGACTGACCGACGCCGGGCTGAAACCGGTACACGAACACTTTTTCGACACGGTCACCGTGCGGCTCTCCGACGCGGAACTGGCCACGGTCAGATCACGCGCCCTGGAGGCTGGAATCAACCTGTGGTTCCAGGCGGAAACCGTGAGTATCAGCGTGGATGAATGCACGACACCCGCCGAACTGCAGCGGTTATTGCAGGTCATTGTCGGGGAGGATGGCGCTGCCGTGGACCTGGTGGTCCTTGACCGGGAAATCTGTTCCGATGGAGACGCCGGTGCGATCCCTCCTGCGCTCAGGCGCGAGAGCGGTTTCCTGGAGCACCCCTGGTTCAACAGCTATCACAGCGAGACTGAAATGCTTCGCTACCTTAAGCGGCTGGAAAACAAGGATATATCCCTGGCCCATTCGATGATTCCGCTGGGATCATGTACCATGAAACTGAACGCCACTGCCGAGATGCTGCCAGTCACCTGGCCCGAGTTCAGCCGACCCCACCCCTTTGCGCCTCTTGACCAGGTTCGAGGCTACCGGCAGCTTATCGACGAGCTGGAATCCATGCTGCGGGAGATCACCGGTTTCGATGCCATCAGCATGCAACCCAACTCCGGCGCCCAGGGGGAGTACGCCGGTCTGCTGGCGATTCGCAAGTACCTGGACGACAAGGGGCAGCAACACCGCGATATCTGCCTGATCCCCCAGTCCGCCCATGGCACCAATCCTGCCAGTGCCCAGATGATCGGTATGCGGGTGGTGGTGGTCGCCTGTGATGAAGACGGCAATATTGACCTTGATGACCTGCAGGCAAAGGCGCAGGAACATGGCGATAACGTGGCCGCGCTGATGATCACTTACCCGTCCACCCATGGCGTCTACGAGGAAGGCGTCCGCCAGGTATGCCGGATTGTTCATGAACAGGGTGGCCAGGTTTACATGGACGGTGCCAACCTCAATGCCCAGGTCGGCGTAACCCGACCCGCGGACATCGGTGCCGACGTGTCCCACGTCAACCTGCACAAGACTTTCTGCATTCCCCATGGTGGTGGCGGTCCCGGCATGGGACCCATCGGCGTCAAGGCGCACCTGGCTCCCTACCTGGCCGGGCACAGCATCGTTCCACTGGAAAATCACGGCAGCAACGGTGCTGTTTCCGCCGCCCCCTGGGGCAGTTCCGGAATACTGCCGATCTCATGGGCCTATATCACCCTGATGGGCGCCAGCGGATTGCTCAAGGCAACCCAGGTTGCCATTCTGAGCGCCAACTATATCGCCAGGCGGCTGCAGGATCATTTCCCGGTACTTTACACCGGGCGCAATGGCATGGTGGCTCACGAATGTATCATCGACCTGCGTCCGATCAAGCAGGCCTGCGGTATAACTGAAGAAGACATCGCCAAGCGTTTGATGGACTACGGTTTTCACGCACCAACCATGTCATTTCCGGTAGCGGGAACCCTGATGATCGAACCCACCGAAAGCGAATCACTTGCAGAGCTGTACCGGTTTATCGACGCCATGATCAGCATTCGGGAAGAAGTCCGACAGGTGGAACGGGGCGACCTTGCAGCCGCTGACAGTCCACTGAAAAACGCTCCCCATACCCTGGCCGATATCCTGGATGAGTCCTGGGATCGATCTTATTCCCGGCAGGTTGCTGCGTTCCCCATGGATCATCAGTTGCAGGGCAAGATCTGGCCCAGCGTCAATCGCATCGACAATGTTTACGGTGATCGCAACCTGTTCTGCGCCTGTCCGGCAATCGAGAATTACCAGTAAAGAAAGTTACATTGCCTCAACTTTTTCCAATTAGCGGTTGCAGGCTGCCTGCTTATTACCAATAATTGCCTTCACATTGTGTGAAGGCAATTCACCATGCCACATAAAAAAGAGACCTTCGCAGTAAAACTGGAAGGCAAAGCAAAACCCCGCGTCCTCCTGGTCTTCATGGACGGCACCTGGAACGATGAAAACGGCCGGGACAACAACGGCGCCGTCACCAACATTTACAAGATTTTTTCCACGCTCTCAGGTAGTCACCGGAGCGGCGATATTCCCCATCAGAAACGTACCGCCAAGCACCTGGGCCTGTATTTCCGGGGCGTAGGCAACGATGAGGAGAATATTCGTGCCATCGGTTTTTACCAGGGCGCGTTCGGCGCCGGTGAACGCAATATTCGCGATCATGCTTATGCCAGCATCTGCAGGCACTACCGTCCCGGTGACCAGATTGCAATTCTGGGCTACAGCCGGGGTGCCGCGAGTGCCCGCCTGCTGGCGAGTAAACTGAATGAACACGGTCTGCCGAAAGAGATAACCCTGCACTACCGTGAACTGAAAAATAAAGTCAGTGGTGAGCGCGAATGGATTTTCTCTCACTACGACGCCGAAGAGGAAAACAGCCTTACCGTCGATGTCAGTTTTCTCGGTCTGTTTGACACGGTAGGCGCGTTCGGCATTCCTTGTGACATTGGCCTGTTGAATTTCCAGAAGATCAACCTGTTTCGTGATCTGACCATTTCACCTAATGTCAGACAGACAGTGCACCTGGTGGCAATTGACGAAAGTCGTGAACCCTTCATTCCATCGCTGGCCAATCACAGGGACAATGTGGACGAGGTGTGGTTTGCCGGCAATCATGGCGATATCGGCGGCGGCTACCATGAAAGCAACCTGGGTAATATCGCCCTGGACTACATGGTTACCCGGCTGCAGGAAACCATCAAGGACCCGGAAATCAACTTTTCAAAGCATATCGGCCGGTTTCTCGATTACGACCTTAGACGGGATGACTTCCATATTCATTATCACGGGGACGGATTCAAACGGAAACCCCGTGATATGCATGTGCTGCGCGATCAGCAGCCTACGGAAATGCCGGTATCGGTCCACCATTCAGTGGCCAGGCTCCAGGAACAGGAGCATTTTTTCCTGGCGGAAAAATACAACAGTTTCACCACGTTGACGCCGATCCGCTACAACCCGGTAAACCTCCGGTCAGTGGGTGAGAATTTCGTTATCGTCAAGTAGCACTGCCGGCCTGAAGTCCCCGGTGCGCTGTGGCCGTCGGCCTGGCGACCAGGGGGAAACCCGAGATCAATCGCTGTTCCAGAAACCGAAGCTGCTCCGGGGTGAACGGTGAGGAAATGTAATCCCGATAAGCCTGGAAAGGTGTCGGCGACTGCCCACAGAAGCGTTGATACTGTTCATGCCTGGTCACGCCGCGGCCATGTCCGCCCAGGGCATTGACGCAGTAGCCGGACCAGGGATAGTCGCCGGGAATGGTGGCCAGCCCGGTACGTACCGGTGCCAGTTCGATAAATTTCTGGCAATCCAGCGCCAGGTTGCCTCCGGTCACCGCCCGAATGCGGCGATCACCCGTGACCGGTCGTCTGCCAAAGCGATTATGGAAATACTCATCGTAGCTGGCATCCACGGCATCCAGCAGTCGCTGCAATCCACCAGTGGAAAATACACTGAACAGCAGGTGTTTTTCTGCTGGCAACAGCGCGTAGGTATGCAATTGCAGACCGTACGCCCGCAGACAATTGAACAGGCGATTCAGATAAAAGCGGTAGCAGCCCTCGTCAAAAAAGTATTGCCCGTTGACAGGATGGTACACATAACAGGTTCTGTTCTGGAGTGTGTATTTTCGCAATTGTGGCATGGTTCCGATCCCTGGACTCTGCTGATAGATTGAACCTTTGTTTAAGGAACCTCTGATTAAGGAACCTCTGATCAAAGGTTCCATAAGTGTAGAACAGGTTTCGACCACCGGCCAGTGTCATCAGCGTGGAGCAGGATTGACAGCCTGCTAGTCGCGCCTGAGGCGGGTTTTAACCGCGGTGCCGCTGACACTAACCATCATCATTCCCCCCTTCACGCCGATGACCTCGTAATCCAGGTCGATGCCGACGATGGAATCGCCGCCCAGCAATCGCGCTTCCTGTTCCATTTCCTCGAAAGCGATATCCCTGGCGTTGCCGAGTTCCTCTTCGTAGGCTCCGGCGCGACCGCCGACGATATCCCTGACTGCACCGAAGATGTCTTTGAAGATATTAGCGCCGAGAATGGCCTCACCCACTACCACGCCGAGGTATTCGGTGATTTCCCTGCCCTCGATGGAGGGTGTCGTTGTCTTGATCATTGTGTCCTCGCGGATTCGTTGCAGTTAAGGGAGCCTCTGAATAAGAGGGTAATCCAATTGAATTGATTTGTCCGGTTGCTGTCAACCGGCACCGCACATTTCCCGTATTCTCGATGGTCGGCTAATCGGCGCTGGCCTGTGACGTCATCCAGCACAATTCCAGGCGCTTGACTTCTCGTTACAGTAATTGCGTCTGCATCTGCTGCCAGGCACCGATCTTAAGGAACCACTGATTGCTGTCGTCAATCCCCTGCGTCCCGCTGCTTGCGAGCGACAAATGCCAGCCGCCTGGAGGCCAGGGGATAGGTACCATAGTGATCGGTTTCCTCCGCATCGAAGCCGGCGACTGTCAGCATCCGCAACAGTTCTTCAGGATTAAAAACCCGCACCAGGTGTTCCTCTTCGGTTCTGCGGTACTGATCGCCCTGCTGTCTGAATATCGTCATGTTGCGTTTTAGCTGCCCGGGCTGCTGCTGTTCGCTGCACTGGATGAGCACTGCCCAGTCCTCACCTGCCTGCCAGTCCCGGTAATCCATCGACGCTCCACCGCTGACAACGATCACGTCGAAAATCAGCAACCCGCCCGGAACCAGATGGTCCGCTGCACGCCTGAACAGGTCCAGCAATTGCTCGTCCCGGGGCATGCCTTCCGCCGCGTAACCAAGCACTTCACCCAGCGCGGTTATCACCTGGCTCCGCGGCAGGTCACAGTCGAAGGCCGAGGCCTGTCGGAACTGCCCCCCGGGGGCATTGGCCCTGGCGAGTTCGATCATGGCCGGTGAAATATCGATTCCGCAGACGTCATAGCCGGAATCCAGCAGGAGTTCAGCCCAGATACCGCTGCCACAACCGATGTCTGTTACCAATCCGGAATCAATACCGTGATCATGGAGGAGCGCCAATAACTGTTCCCCGACCAGCTTCGCAAACCGGCCGAATCCGCGGTGGTGAATATAAGCCAGATCCTCCTGGTAGAAATTGTTCATCATATTCTTACTGTCCCCTGATCACAGTCGCGTTACACCGCGCTGAACGGCGGCTCCGTTTCTTTACAGGACTCGATGCAATTCTACCAACCGGTTCAACATCACTTACTGGATCTATTCGCCTCCATTGCTGCGATCCGCAGCCGACGTCCGGGTTACCGGTTTCCTGTGGTCGCACGAATCTCCGCCGAGACTCGTCGGAATGCAATGTCATCCTGTCTTCCCCACTGTCGATTCTGCTGCCGGGCTACCACCAGGCAATAATGTCATCCGGATTATCGTCCTGATATAGTAGGGAACCTCAACCAGTCAGAGGTTCCCCATGGCATGAGCACCACCTTTGCAGACCATGTCAGGCAGTTGCAGGAGCGATACGAGACGGCCATCGGCCTGCAGGCCGATATTGATGGAATTCTTCTCCACAGTGGCCTGGAGAAATATTACTTTGCTGACGATCAGTGTGCACCTTTTCGGCTCTTTGGACATTTCGCCCAGTGGTTGCCGGTAGATCGCCCGGACCAGCTGATACTGATCAGGCCAGGTCGAAAGCCACGTTACTTTCAGGTGATTCCACCTGATTTCTGGTACGATCAGACCGTGGACAACGCTGGCTGGTGGGCGGACTGTTTCGAGATTACCGTCCTGACCGATGAGCAGCTGGTTGCTGAGCACCTGCCCGCTGCCGACACCCTGGCCTTTATCGGCGAAGACGAAGCCCTTGCTGCTGAGCTTGGCATTCGTCCCGAAAGTATCAACAACAGTAGCCTGCTGAACTACCTTGACTACTTCCGGGCTTACAAGACTCGCCACGAGATCGAGCAGATCAGGTCAGCCAACCAGCTGGCACTTGAAGGCCATGCCGCGGCGCGCGACTGTTTCCTCAACGGCGGTAATGAATTCGAAATTCATCTTGCCTACCTGTCTGCCTGCGGTATTACCGAAGCGGAATGCCCATACCCCAACATTGTGGCACTGGACGAAAAGGCCTCCATCCTGCACTACCAGAACAGGAATCGAAACGGTATCGGAAAAAAGAGCCAGGTATTACTGATTGATGCGGGCAGTAGAATCAACAACTATTGTTCGGACATCACCCGCACCACGGCGAAGGATAGCTGCCCTGCCATTTTCAGGGACATTGTCAGGGGCGTCGATGAGCTGGAACAGCAACTGGTTGGTAAAGTAAAAGTCGGTGCCTCGTACATTGAACTGCATCGCGAGGCTCTATCAGCTCTGACTGAGCTGGCCGTCAGGCTGGATCTGATTCGATGCGGTGTTGAACAGGCAATGTCACTTGGCCTGCCGCAACTGCTCATGCCGCACGGTGTCGGACATCTGCTGGGAGTACAGGTTCACGATGTGGGTGGTCACCTGGCCTCTCCGGACGGCGGCACGGCACCGCCGCCACCGGAATACCCGTTTCTCAGAAACACCCGGATCATGACCGACAGCATGGTATTCACTGTTGAACCGGGCTTTTACTTCATCCCGATGCTGCTGGACCCGGAACGGACGACACCCCGTGGCAAGGAACTGAACTGGTCACTTATCGATCAGCTACTGCCGCTGGGCGGCGTGAGAATCGAGGACAACGTGCTGGTCACCCCGGCAGGCCCAGTCAATCTCACACGTCAGTGACGCTTTTCCCGACGGCGGAGTCTGCCTCTGCCAGCCTGGCCTCGATGAGTGCGGACAGCCTCTGCAGGCAGCCACGGTTCGACGCAACGACCTGTTTGCCCGCTTTTCCCATGGCTTTTCGCCACGAATCATTACCGAGCAGCTGCAACAACTGCTGGGCGAGATCCTGTTCGTCGGCAACCGTAATCAGCGCACCGGCCTCCTGCAGCAGATTGCAGATAGTTTCGAAATTGAAACGGGACGGACCGACCAGAACCGGGAGCCCCAGTGCGGCGGGTTCCAGGACATTGTGACATCCCATGTCAACCAGGCTGCCACCGACAAAGGCTACGCTGCCCAGGAAATAGTAATTCCACATCTCCCCCATGGAGTCTCCCAGGAAAACCTGCGTGTCGGTGTCAGCCCCTGAGTCACTGCTACGCCGAAGTACCGTGAACCCCTGGTCCTCACACAACCGGGCTACCGAATTGAAGCGCTCCGGATGCCTGGGCACCAGAACCAGCAACAGGTCCGGCACCCTGGCAAGGCAGACCCTGAACGCGGCCAGCACCTTTTCCTCTTCGCCTTCCCGGGTACTTGCCGCGACCAGGACCGGGCGACCAAGCTGAGCTACCTGGTAAAAAACCGGGGACACCCGGCCACTCAGTTCAGGAGTTTTCATGTCAAATTTCAGGCTGCCGGTAACCTCCACCTGTGCCGGCCTGGCTCTCAGGGCCAGGAAGCGCTCCGCATCCGGCGCGGCCTGGGCGGCAATGATATCCAGGTCCCCCAGCATTGTTCGTGTCAAGGGTCCCAGGCGTCGATATCCCCGGGCGGATTTCTCCGACAGCCGGGCATTGACCAGCATGGTCCGGCATCCGGCCTTGCGACACTTGTGCAATAAATTGGGCCACAGTTCCGTTTCCATGATCAGCAACAGCGCCGGATCAATGCGCTTGATGAATCGCGCCATGGCCCCGGGCAGATCATAGGGCAGGTAAACGTGAAACACCGAATCCCCGAATAGTGATTTAACCCGCTCCGAGCCCGTGGGCGTCATTGTGGTCACGACAATCTGCCGCTCCGGATAACGTTCCAACAGGAATTTAATCAGGGGCATCGATGCCACGGTCTCTCCCACTGACACTGCATGTACCCATATCGATTTTCGCCCTCCCCGCCAGGTTGCGGGTAACGGGAACAAGGCAAATCGCTCACCCCAGCGTTGCCGGTATTCCGGTGCCCGCCTGGAACGATAAAGCAGGCGAAGGAGTGCACAGGGTATCAGCAGGTAGAACAGGGCACTGTAGACGAGACGAGGCATGCAGTCGTGTGGCCGGGCAGATGAGGAGTGTGCGAGTTGGGAATACTCTCTCAGGTGGGTATACTTAGGCAAGTTTTTCGCCCACCATGCCCACCTGAATTGTCCAGCCAATGAATGCAACGCGTGCTGACTGCCTGTCCTGCTCCACGGATATTGTTATCTTCGGCGGTGGCATCGCCGGGCTGTGGTTGCTGAATCACCTGAAAAACCGCGGATTTTCCGTGATTTTGCTGGAGACCTCCGCCCTTGGTGCCGGTCAGTCCATTGCGTCCCAGGGAATAATTCACGGGGGACTCAAGTATGCGCTTGGCGGCAGTCTCTCCAATGCGGCTAAAGCCATCGCCGGTATGCCGGATCGCTGGCGAGCCTGCCTCGACGGCAGGGACATTGTGGACCTGGCAGGCTGCAGATTGCTGTCCGACCACTATTACATGTGGTCAGAGGGAAGTTACCGCTCCCGCATAAAGACGTTTCTCGGCAGTAAATCACTGCGAGGGAAAATTCAAAAGGTCAGTGACGAAGATTTTCCCGAGCCCATGCTTCCAGGAAGGGGTCAGGGTTCACTTTATAAACTGACTGACTTCGTGGTTGATATCCCGTCGCTTCTTGAAAGGCTGGCAGAGATTGGCCAGGGCAGAATTTTCAAAATTTCCCCGGGATCGACCGGGTTCAGCCAATCCGACAATTGCGACGGAACGAGGCTTTCTGTCAACACGGGAAAGGCAGAGCTGACTATCCAGGCAAAACGTGTCGTATTTGCTGCCGGAGAAGGTAATGCAGACCTGCTGAAACTCGCCGCACTGAATCAGCCGGTCATGCAGACTCGACCGCTCAACATGGTAATCCTGCGTAGCAGCTCGTTGCCCAGGCTTTACTTACACTGCATCGGCGACGATTTTTCACTGACCCCGCGACTCACGGTCACCAGCCACCCCTGCGAAAATGGCGAAGTCGCCTGGTATCTCGGCGGTGAGCTGGCTGAACAAGGCGTCGAACGATCCGACCGGGAGCAGATAGCCTGTGCCGGGCAGTTGGCACGCTCGCTCTTCCCCTGGGTTGATTTTTCCGCGGCCCGCTGGTCCTGTTTACGTATCAATCGTGCCGAGGGAGCAGAAACCGCACAACACCGGCCGGATTCGGTCTTTGTGCGGTCTACAGGCAACTTCCTGGTTGTATGGCCAACCAAGTTCACCCTGAGCCCGGCGCTGGCCGATGAAGTCTGCGCCACGTTGCAGAATCAGGGCATTGTACCGGGACCGGACAGCGGACTGGAAAGTCTGACCCAGGTACTGGATCCGGCCCCGGTGGCCCGACCTCCCTGGCAGAGGCCTGATCATGGTGCTTGAAAAAAGGCCCCTTGGCGGAACCGGTATCGAAGTGTCCTGCCTGGGGCTGGGAACCGTGAAGATCGGGCGGGACCAGGCGGTCAAGTACCCGGCGAAGTTCCGTCTTCCCGATGATCGACAGGTGGAGGAACTGCTTGGTACCGCCAGGGATCTCGGTATCAACCTCATCGACACGGCACCCGCCTACGGCATCAGTGAAGCACGCCTGGGTAAACTGCTTTCCGACAGGGATCACTGGGTATTGTGCTCCAAGGTGGGCGAAGAATTTCGGGACGGCATTTCGAGTTTCGATTTTTCTGCCCGGCATACCAGGTTCAGCATCGAGCGGAGCCTGACAAGACTCAATACCGATTACCTTGACCTGGTCCTGGTCCACTCCGACGGCAACGATCTGGACATCATCAACCACAGCGACTGTCTTGACGAACTGGCGAAACTGAAACAGTCCGGCCTGATCAGGGCCTACGGCATGTCAACCAAGACGACCGGGGGAGGGCTGCTTGCCGCACAGCGAACCGACGTTGTCATGGTGACCTGCAACATTCGCGATCGCGACGATATTCCGGTGATCCAGCATGGAGCCCGGCTGGGCAAAGGAATCCTGATCAAGAAAGGCCTGATCAGCGGCCATCTGACGGAATCCGATAATCCGGCGGATCCGGTACGCCAGAACCTGGAATTTATTTTCGCTCAACGGGGAGTCAGCAGTATTGTCATTGGCACCATAAACAAATCGCACCTTATCGACAACGTCGGCAAGACCAGGCGGGTTCTGCAAAACTCCTGAGGCTTTTTCGAATTACCTGGAACCTTCTGATTAATCAGAGGGTTCCTTATTGAGTCTTTCAACCTTTTCGACAATGGCCGAAGTAGAACAGTCATCTAAGAACTCAAGAACTTCGACACTCCCGCCATAGCTCTTCACGTATTCGCCGCCGACAACTTCATCGATACTGTAGTCTCCGCCTTTTACCAGCACCTCGGGCTGGAATTTCGTTAACAGGGACTCGGGTGTCTCTTCGGCAAACGGCACCACCCAGTCCACGGCTTCCAGGCCTGCCAGCACCGCCATCCGTCTTTCCAGGGGATTTATGGGTCGCCCGGCCCCTTTAAGCAGACGCACGGATTCGTCGTCATTTACGGCAACCACCAACCGGTCACCCAGCTTTTTCGCTTCCGCCAGGTATCCCACGTGGCCTGCATGAATAATATCGAAACATCCGTTGGTAAATACAATGGACTCACCATGCGCGCGGGCATCCTGGATCGCTATCAACAACTGATCTGAAGTCATCACGCCCCTGCCGGTGCCCTGCTCCCGCAGCGAAGCACGACGCAGTTCCGGGCCGCTGATAGCGGCGGTACCAAGCTTGCCTACCACCAGGCCAGCCGCCAGGTTTGCCAGTGCAGTGGCTTCCGGCAGCGGTTCGCCGGCGGCCAGTGAGGCGGCCAGCACCGAGATGACCGTATCACCGGCGCCGGTAACATCGAAGACCTCCTGGGCACGGGCCGGGAGATGCAGTTCCGGTGCATCCGGCCGCAGCAGCGTCATGCCGTGTTCACCGCGGGTGATCAGCAATGCCTGCAGGTTCAACTGCTTCAGCAGGGCCTGTCCTTTTTCCACCAGGGCATCCTCGTTGGGGCAGGGGCCCACTACGGCTTCGAATTCAGCCAGGTTCGGTGTTATCAGCGTGGCATTGCGATAGCGATGAAAATCGGCTCCCTTGGGATCGACAATCACCGGGATGTTTCTCTTGCGCCCCAGTTCGATGAGAGACTGAATCTGGGCGAGCACGCCTTTTCCGTAGTCAGAGAGAACCAGCGCCCCGGCATTGGGCAACAGACTTTCCACCCTGGCCCGCAAGCCATCCAGGTCGGCCTCGTCATGCAGCTCTTCAAAGTCCAGCCTGATCAATTGCTGATGCTGACTGATAACCCGCAGCTTGGTGATGGTAGGTTTTCGAGGTGAAACCAGAAAATCGCAGTAAACGCCGGCGGCGCTGAGCCGGGATCGCAGGTCTTCGCCGTTGGCGTCAGCGCCGATGACGCCGATCAGTGAAGCCGCACTGCCAAGTGCGGCGATATTCAGCGCCACGTTGCCGGCCCCGCCTGGCCGTCCTTCCTCACTGCCAACCCGGACCACCGGTACCGGCGCCTCCGGTGACACGCGGGTGGCCTTGCCATGCCAGTAGCGGTCCAGCATGACATCACCGACCACGAGAATGCGCGCCTGCTGGAAGGGTGGAATTTCGAATTTCATTTCTGCCTGATTTCCGGGACGTTGCTACAGGGCGGCCATGGCGGCAGATCATAGCACAGGGCCCGGGGTTTGTAGATCAGGCAATGGCAGCCCGAAATTCCCGTTTTATTCAACAAAGTGGGAAATAAAATCCTTTATATTCGCTATATTTGGAATAAAGTGGGTTTTTCAGGCGTTTTCAGTGGCATCCCGGCAGGTAGCCGCAGGCTGGGTTTGTTCCATGGGTTTGCTACAATGCGCCACTCGTTATCCAGGCGACTGAGACCATGACGCAACCGCAGCCGCCCCGACGCAGACCCGGAATCCAGTGAACGCCCAGAATCACGACAAGACTTCACTGACCAGATTCTATTCCCCCAGGTATTGGCCCACCTGGCTGGGGCTGTGGATCATGTGGCTGTTGGCGCACCTGCCCTTTCCAGTTCAGATTCGCCTTGGTCAGGTCCTCGGTTACCTCAGCTATCTGCTGGCCAGGGAGCGCCGCGAGGTCTGCCGGATAAACCTGGAACTGTGTTTCCCGGAACTGTCGGACCAGGCACGCAGGTCACTGCTACGGCGAACTTTTCTATCCAACGGCATTGGTGTCATGGAAGTGGCCATGTCATGGTGCCGCGATCCCGCGGACTTCAGGGATCGGGTGACAGTCGCCGGCCTGGAAAACCTGCGGCGGGCCAGGGCTGAAGGTCGTGGCGTCCTGCTGATCTGTGCCCACTTCTCCACGCTGGAGTTCGCCGGCGCGCTGCTCAGCCTGTTTGAAAAAATGGACGTGACCTACCGAAAGCATGGCAACCCGTTGTTCGAAACCGTCATGACCAACAGCCGCAAGCGACTCTATCCCGGGGTAATTGAACGGGAAAATGTCAGGGAGGCTTATCGCAGCCTGAAAAAGGGTCACATTGTCTGGTATGCGCCGGACCAGGATTATGGTCGACGACATTCCGTTTTCGTGCCATTTTTCGGCGTACAGGCGGCAACCATTACCGCCACTTCCCGGTTCGCCAGGTTCAACGACTCGCCGGTCATCTTTTTTTCTCATTATCGACACGGGGACAACAGCGGTTATCACCTGGACTTCAGTCCGCCCATCGAGAATTATCCCAGTGGCGACGACGAAGCGGATGCGATTAAAATCAACACCATTATCGAACAGGCGATTCGAAAACATCCGGAACAATACCTGTGGCTGCATAAACGCTTCAAGACCCAGGTCGGCGGCAAAGCTGCCAGGCCTTACCCGGAAAAACCCAGGCGCAAATGATGGACGACGAGGCTGGCCGGAAAAACCGGGATATTCGCTGGCTGGCGGTGGCCATCAGCTTCCTGCTGTCCGGCTTCATGGTACTTACCGGCTGGATACCCAACGAGGATGCATTCACCTACATTCGTACCGTCGAAATATTCAACCAGCAGGGCCTGGCGGCAGCCTTTGCACACTATCCCTGGGCAAGCTATGCACTGCTGATCGCCTTCGTTGAAAATACCCTGCGCCTTGACCCGTTCCTGGCGGCAGCGCTGGTCAATGCCTGCTTCTATGGCCTGCTGGTCTATGCCTTTATCAGCCTGGTCGGCGAACTGGACGATTCAAGACGGGCAGCCCTGCTGGCCGCCGTGGTTGTGCTGGTCTATCCACAACTGAATGAAAACCGCCTGCTGATCATTCGCGACAGTGCATTCTGGGCCCTGGCCCTGGCAGGATTATGGCAATTCCTGCGTTACCTGCGAATCGGCCGATTGCCGAACGCCATCGGGTTTTCCGCCTGCTACCTGCTGGCCGCACTGTTTCGCGTGGAGGCCCTGGCGTTGCTGTTGGTCATTCCTTTTTCAGTGATTATTTCCACCCCTTCGGGAACCGGACGACAGTGGCTTGCCCTGGGTGGGTTTACCCTGGCATCTGTGGTCATGGTGGTCCTGGCCATCAGCCTGGGATCCCTGGTGGGCCTTGACCTGCCACAGCTCCTGGCAAACCAGTACGCCGCATACCTGCCATTTATCCGGGAAACCTTCTCACCCACCGACCTGACCACGGCGCGGCTGGGAACTGCCATTTTCGGCGAGTATGCCGCAAATTTTTCCGGGGACTACCTGCCGCTGTTCATGCTGGCCGGTTTTCTTGCCGTACTGACCGCTTTCCTGGGCCGGGGCATTGGCGGACCTTTTCTCATTGTCATGCTGGCCGGGATGATGCAGAAACTCTGGTACCTGCCGCGCTGGCAGCTTACGCCACTACTGATAGCGGTACTGGCCAACATTTTCATCGCGCTGGCTTTCCTGGTTACCACGCGATTCCTGTCCAGCCGCTACGTGTTGCTGGCCTGCCTGGTACTCGTGGTGTTCATGCCGCTGCTGCTCATTCGCCTGCACCGGATGGCCAGTGGCAGCGGCCGGGGTAAACTCTCGCGGCGCCTCATCGGTTTCCTGCTGCTGTACTGTGCCGTGGATGCCTATATTTCCTTCGGCGCCGACAAGGAATATGTTCGGGAGGCAGGTCAGTGGATTGCACGAAACAGTCAGGCACAGGCTGCACTCCTGACCAACAACAGAATCGTGGCTTATTACAGCCAGCGAATAGAAGACTATGACCGTGTTCCGATCGTTCTATCGATAACCGATGTATTGCAGACACCGGCCGGCACTCTGATCGCCTTTGAAGAAGACAATTCCTCGGTGGGTTTTTTTGCCGATCCACGTCTGGAGGGCACCGTGGAGGAGATCAATAGAATCGGCCCGGAACCCGGACAACAGATCGTCATTTACCGCAGACTTCAGGACACGACGAACTAGGGATTCTCTGATTAAGGAACCTCTGATTAATTCTGCAATCACTCTGGCTACCAGGTGTCAGACTCTGCACGCTTGGTAACCAGGATATCCTCCATAATCATGTATTCCAGCTCGGAACCGATGAACAGGTTGACGGCGTCTTCGGGGGAGCACACCAGCGCTTCACCCGGACGATTCAGTGCGGCGTTGATAACGATTCCGAAACCGGTCCTTTCCTCCATATACTTCAACAACTGGTAAAAACGGGGATTGGCATCGTGGGTCACGATATGCGGCCTGGTTGTTCCGTCCTTGAAAACCACCGCGGCGAACTGTTCACGCCACTGGGGTTTGACATCCTGGCTTACGCACATGAATCGATGATCGGTGTCTCCTTCAAGAAATTCCGGGGCGAAGCTGTCGATCAGACTTGGGGAAAACGGACGCCATCTTTCCCTGAACTTGATTGAACTGTTCAGCTGTTCTGACACGTCGCGGCGTCCGGGATTGGCCAGGATACTGCGATTCCCCAATGCTCTCGGACCGAACTCCATCCTTCCCTGGAACCAGGCTACCAGGTGTCCCTGGGCGAGCAGGTCTGCCGCCTTCTCCGGGGCATTGCTCAACTCCTCCCACTGGGGGCGGTCGCGATGATTACGACAGGCGCTGATGCACTGGTTCTTGGTAAACTTCGGGCCCAGAAATACATTGGCAAGCGGCTTGATGGGCAGGCCCTTACCGGCTACCGCATAACTGGCGGCGCCAATGGCGGTACCGGAATCACCGGCAGCCGGATGAACAAGGAGTTTCCTGACCGAGGGCAACTCCTGGAGACGCTGATTCAGCTTGATGTTCATGGCACTGGTACCGGCAAAGGCCAGTTTGCCATTTTCCTTCAGAATCGGGTACAGGTAATGGATCACCAGCCCGGCGGCAATGTCTTCGTACAGCTTCTGGATTGCCGCCGCGTAGTGAATATAAGGGTCATCGACCAGCGCCCCTTCCCGACGCGGCCCCAGTTTTTCCAGCAGCCTGGGACTGAAAAAATGACCCCTGGATTTAGCCTTGTAGCGTCTGAAACCGACGGTACTGATGAGACGGTTATCCACCTTGAACTGCTTGCCAGAGTATTCGGCAAGAAAGGACAGGTCGTAGCGATGCGGATCTCCGAACGGCGCCATGCCCATGACCTTGAATTCCCCGTCCAGGATTTCAAAACCCAGATAATCGGTCATCGCCGCATACATGCCGCTGAGCGAGTCAGGATCGTAAAATTCCCTGATTTTTCTTATTCGGCCCCGCTCGCCACAGGCAAGGAGGATGTTGGCATATTCTCCCCTCGAATCGATCGTGAGTACCGCCGTCCGTTCCCGGTATCCCCCCAGGTGATAAACACTGCTGGCATGGGCAAGTTGATGCTGGACCGGAACGAGCCGGATCCTGTTCCAGGGAATATGCAACTGTTCCAGCAGGGTTTTCACCTGTTTCAGGTAGCGCCGGTAACGACGCTTGCCGTTCAGAATGCTGTCGACAGCCCGGTCCGGTGCATACCAGTGTCGCCAGGCATAATGCCACCTGGCCCTGCCGAACAGACTGATGGGCGCATTGGCTATGGCGACTATATCGACATCCTGCGGACTTACCTGGGCATATTGAAGACAGAAACGGGCAGCGTGGTAGGGCATTTCACCCTTGGCATGCTTGCGACGAATCATGCGTTCTTCTTCGGCTGCCGCCACCAGCTCACCGTCGACGAACAGTGCCGCCGCGGGGTCATGGCCTACGTAGCCGGTCAGCCCAAGAGTTATGAGTGGCACGGACAGACTCCCTGAGCCATAAGATTCCAGTGGCTACTCACTGAAGGACTTGACCAGGCTCAGTGCCTGACCCTCCATACAATTCAGCCCGGAGTCGCTGGAAAAATTTTTAACAAAACGTTCCAGGTCTTTTCGGAATGCCCTTCTGAAAGTCGCTTTCAGAGCATGCCGTGTCGTTGCGTCCAGGTCCAGCAGTACCAGCTCATCGTTTGCGAAAATAAAATTACTGGCTTTGAGGTCGCCATGGGATATATTGTAACGCCGCATCACCTGGAAAAATTGCCTGAAGCTCTCGAATATTCTATCTTTGGTTTCTGCCGTCAGCGTTTCAGATTGGAGAATTTCCGGTACGGTTGCCCCCGGAACCAGCTCATAAAGAATATAGGATTCCCGCCGAATCACCCACCAGGCCCGTCTTTCCAGCATCATCAGCGGTCTTGCCGTGGTCACACCGAGCATTTCCAGCACCAGGCCCGACTGCCAGGATTTTGATGCACGGCTGGGGCGCAACATCCTGCGCATCGCGTGAGAACGGTTTTTGATGTTGTACCGTTTCAGCACATAGTCCCTGCCGTCGACGCTGACCAGTCCCACCGTGGTGGTATTACCCGCCTTGAAGATAGTCCCCCGCTCCAGTACTGCATCAGGGTCATTGATAAAACGGTAGAATTCGTCTGTCATTATCTTCCTGTTACAGAGCATGCGCCGTCCTGCAGACTGCTCCTTATGGAAGGCACTGGTGGCTCTGAACAGCTTGGACTGGTATTTGTCCAGGCGCCGCTCCCGTGACTGCCTGATCAGGACCTGCAGGTTGGTAAAGTCATCTATCATTTCGGACTCGGCAAGCTGCTGGTTATAAGCTTCCATCAGCTGGCCCACCCGCGCATCGCGATAGACGGAAAACTGGGCAAAGAACAATGCCAGGTTAGTCAAACGCAACGATTCGGAAAGCAGGGAACCTGGCGTTTCCGATTTAAACTCGGCGCTATCCAGCAGGTACATGGTGTCCTTCACCGCCATGAAATTACCCAGGTGGATATCCTGCTGCCACAGTCCCTGTTTATGGCAGCGGGCAATGAGCCGGAGAGCCCGACTGACACTGATATCCAGGTCGGCATCATGGCTTTCAACAAGGGTATCCAGCCCGGTTCCATTTGCCAGGTATTCACTGATGAGATAGCCTCCCCTCTGACCAGCGATGTTGCCGCTGGCAAGCATTTCCGGCACCGGCAGCCCTGAACTTTCGGCCAGGGCGAAGCCGGCGGTTTCGCGCTGCAGGTGACGGGACCATCGGTTCCTGTGATAGAAAAGCTTCACGATAACCTCTTGCCCCCGCCAACTGGCAACACCTACCAGTCGCTTTCCCGGAAGCAGTCGCAGAATCCTGCTGACAACAACCTGCACCGGTCGTGTCATCGCCGGCGGACTGGTGTCCGGCGGAACCAGCGATACGGTCAGGGGGGTTCCCGCATCATGGCCGAGCCCGATCAGTCTGTTATGAATAGCAGGGTTCATTGGCCGGTACGTTGTGGATTTCCCAGTTTTTCATAGAGTGACTGTCCCCTGGCTAAAACACTGTTCCAGAATCGTCGATTCTGCTCCAGTGATACCCTGAGGTCGGTGTTTGCGTAGCAGCGCATAAATCGCAATCGATCCCTTTGCGTAAGGCCAATCTCCATGCTGGAAAAATACAGACCGGCGATATCCTTTTTCACCCAGCGTGAATCAGGCTTCTTTCCGAACAGGGCACGGTGCAGATCGATCAGGAATATCCTCGGCCGGGAGCCTGCGGGTACCTGCTGGGAGCCTGATAATAAATGAAAATGGCAAAGATAATAGTCCCTATGGCATATCCCCGCCTGGTGCATTCGACGGCTTATATCCGCAACTTTTTCGATCAGCGCCTTTTTCAAGGAAAATGCGGGAGGATTCACGGTCCACTCTGCGCAATAGGCTTCCAGGTCTATGGTATTCTCCAGTTCCCTGGTTACGATAAACGACTCCAGCCGCGCCGGGTTCCAGCCTCTCTTCCCGTATGCCACCGTGGTCATAGTGTCGATTCCCAGCTCTGACAGCCGGTCAACCGCGCACCATTCGTTGGCTGCGCTGACAACCGGCAGGCGCAGCTTCAACAGGTTCTTGAAAATCTCCTTCCAGCCCACTCCGTGATGCAGTTTCAGAAAGTAGCCTTTTCCGGCCAGGACGAACCTGAGGGTTCTGCGCCCCTTGACGTCACGGTAGACCTCGCCGTGCATATCAGTCAGTAGCTGAAACACATCCTGCCCTTTCCACAGCTCGGCAAGTTCGTCATCAAGATACAGGATCATCAGCCCATCGCCTGCGCAAAACTCTCGAGATAATCAGCGGCAACCCGCGGCATGGAGTACAGTATATCCTGCTTGCCATAGGCCATGCCGTTCTGTCGCCAGCTGTCTCTCTGATCGGATGTCAGCATCAGGCGGAGATTGTCATTCAACTCGGATTGCCGGAACGGTTCGCCACAGACAAGGCCGGAACCGGCTTTCAAAACATGACTGGCATAGCCACAGGTACTGGTGGTCAGCACCGGCAGACCGGCTATGGTCGCTTCCAGCAGCACGTATCCGGCGCTCTCGCTGTACGCGGGATGAAGCAACAGGTCTCCTCCCGCCAGGAAACGTGGCACATCATCCCGACCCGGGAAAACGCGAAACCTCTGGGCAATGCCTAACCGCCTGGCCTGCCTGAGGTAGCGAGCCGGGCGGTCCTGACCAATCAGCAGAAAGTTCACGCGCTTCTGCAGTTCATCGGGCAGCGAGGCCACCGCCAGCAGGGACCTGTCCACCCCCTTGACCCTGAATCCCGAGCCGATCTGCAGGACCAGCAGGTCATTGTCATTCAGTGCCAGTTCGGCACGAAGGTCCCGGCGTATCGAGGTGGCGTCAACCGGTTTTCGATCTTCGCCTATTCCCGGTGGCACTTCGTAAAGACGCGATCCACAACCGGGATAATACTTTTCAAACGCCTGTCGCTGTCGACTCGACAGTATCAGCGCACGGGTCCTGCTGTGAGGGCCGAATACGGCGTTTTCGTATTCCATAAAGTGACGATAGCGTGGAGTAAAACGGTAATAGGCGCCACGCTGATGCTCTGCTTTCTCGGCGAAACAGGGATCTGCGGCAAAGTACACATCCAGCCCGGGCATCTTGTTGAAGCCAACAACGATATCGCAGGGATTGATCTTCAGATCATCAATTACCCGGCGCGTAAACTGCCGATACACTCGTATTCTGGAACGACTATTATCCGGTACGAATTTTATCTCGATGCCATCCAGACGGTCGCCCTGCCATTTCCGTGTATACACTACCACCTCGTGATTTCTCTTCACACATTCTTGAACTATTCGAAAAAAATCACGCTGCTGCCCGCCGTAGGGAAAATAGCTGTAAATCAGAAAACCGAACTTCATACGGTGGCTGGCTCGGCGACCAGTTGACAAAAGTTGTGCCAGACTGTTTCCGGCCGTAACGTGGAAAAGCAGGCAGGGAAAACCAGGAACGAATTACCATTGTATTCATCGGTGACTCCTGGCCCCGTATAAGTACACTCCCGCTTGACGCAGGGCGCACAATTCAAATTGGAATTCAGGTGCAGTTGATTCTTCCCGTAAGTTCCTGACAGGCCGGGGTCCGTTGGACCATAAAGGGAAACGGTAGGAACTGACAATGCCGCAGCCAGATGCCCCAGGCCGGTATCCACGGCAATGACTCCGGTGGACTGTGCTATATGTTGTGCCAGCCCGGTCAGCGACTGCCTTGGTAGAACTTCTATGGCCTCATTGCCATTGGCGATCAACTCGGCCCGCTGTTTTTCTGCTTCATTGCCCCACGGAATCAGGACCCGGTAGCCGGCCTCAACCGCGATAGCTGCCAGCTCACACCAGTAGCTGGCAGGCCAGTTCTTGGTTTTCCAGGTAGTACCGTGGAGAAAAACCAGCTGCTTTTTCCTCGGTTCATTCGCAGTCACCCCGATCCTGGACAGATCGATACCGTAATCGACCTGACCCGGTTCGTACTTGTAGTGCAATGCCCGGGAAAAAAGTTCGCGGACCCGTTCCACCGCATGCTCCGTCCAGGGAACCGAATACACCTTGTTGTAGAAAAGCGTTGCCAGCGGCTCGCGAATCGTCTTGTTACTCAGACCTATGGTGATGCCCTTGGACATTCGGCTGACAATACCGCTCTTGATCAGGCCCTGGGCATCGATCACCAGGTCATAATGAACCTGCTGCAGGGTATCCCTGAAATCCTCTATCTCACCCTTGAGGTAGCTCTTGATCCAGTGACGGCGCCAGCGTCGGATTCCCACCGGAATGACGTTTTCCACGGCCGGATGCCAGGAGGGTACTTCGGTAAACGCCTCTTCAACCACCCAGTCGAATACGAGGTTACGGTTGGCGCGCCTGGCGTCGGTTACAGCGGGAAGAGTGTGAATAATATCGCCCAGAGAGGAAACTTTGACTATCAGTACTCGCAAATTTCTGGCTCCGGGAGTTCAGCGTGAGGACAGCTCCTGCAGACTAGCATAAACCCGCTCCGGCGTAATTTCAGTGAGACACTTTTTATGGCCCAGTGGGCAGGTACGGGCAAAACATGGCCGACATTCGATGTCTGTCCACAGGGATTTTACCCTGTCTGCCAGCGGCGGTGTAAAGTCCGGCGAAGTGGAACCATACAGGGCAACCAGGGGGCTGCCCACAGCCGCAGCGATGTGCATAAGGCCGGAATCATTGGTCACCGTGACTGTCGCCAGGGACAACAGGTCGATTGCCTGGTCCAGCGAGGTGTTACCGGTCAGGTCTGTCATGGTACTGCCGGCAGACTCGCCGACCAGGGAGAGCAGCTGTGCGGCCGTGACCCGGTCATTGGCGGCGCCCAATATCCACACCTGCCAGCCCGCCGATACCGCCAGCTCACAGAGTCGTGCATAGTGTGCCGCGGGCCATTGCTTGGATTCACCGAACTCGGCCCCGGGACAGACAGCCAGCACCCTTTCGCCCACTTCCAGGCCCAGTTGCCCCGCCGTGGTCAGGGCTGCCTCACGGTCCACATCCAGG
>Ga0070726_10000582_pt1 | contig 44057 bp, 65 predicted proteins | sample tdAd471_FD_67275 | JGI IMG/M metagenome (GOLD analysis project Ga0070726, IMG submission 67275) | Marine sediment microbial communities from the Atlantic coast under amendment with organic carbon and nitrate - tdAd47.1 | ecosystem: Environmental > Aquatic > Marine > Coastal > Sediment | place...
GAGCGCGTGGCTTCTCTCTGGTCTGCCGTGAAGTTCCTGATGAGGCGTAGTCGTTCCTGCTGCATGGTCCTTACAGCTCGATGATTGACCTGGTCGAAGCCGATGACCGTGTCCAGGACGTCCTCCAGGAACTCAGCGCCCTCCTGCCCGGCCAGGGTGAAGACGGCCGCGTACCCGTCGGCCACCCGGATCGAGCCCGCTGCTGCGGCCGCCCGTATGGCGTCCTCGAAGCGTCCGGCCTCTATCATAGCCACGAGGTTTTCCACGGTGATCTCGTCCCTGGCTGCCGCGAAGGCATTGAGGATCGCCGTGCGGAGCTTGGGATCCGCCCGGTCGATCAAGGCCTCTAGGCGGCTTGCAGGGTCTGTTGCTGGTAGTGCCATTCGATCATCCTGTCTAGCTGGCCTCCGCCTCGAACTCGTAGACGGCTCCTGCGGGGTCAGCGGATACTAGCTCAGTCAGGTTCCAGGTGGTACCGTCTATCAGGGCCGTGTCGTTCACTTCCGGCGCCACGGTCCCGCTGGAGACCGTGTCCCCGAGGATGGTCACGACCGAGATGTTCTCCCCGACCAGGGTGCCCCCTCGGCGTACTTCTTTCGTCTCCACGAAGCCCTTGCAATTATACGCCGTCGTGGCCGGATTGTTGCCCGCCGTAAGGCTCCCGGGCGTGCGGGATCCGGGCGTGGTCTTGGTGAGGGTGCAGTCCCGGACGCCGCCGGCCGAGGCGATGCCGTCCGCCACGATGCCGGCTATGTCCAGGCCGAAGAGTTTCTGCGTCATGGCCTATTCCTTATGGGTAGCCTTCGCTCAGGCCCCAGTTGTCAATGTCGCCGAAGGTGCTCTCCCCGTCCGTGCCTGACGATAGCGCTCCCAGCTCGGAGCTGATGGATGACGCCTCCAGGAAGCACTTTATCATCTGGTAGGAGGTCTCCTCCTGCAGCGGCTGTCCGGCGACCGGCTTGAAGAACTTCACCTTCGCGGACCCCGCCCCGACCTCGCTGAGGTTGCTGCCGCTCGTGCCGTAGTCCGCCTTGGTCGTGTCCAGGGCGATCGAGCCGGCCAGGATGATCGTGGCGTTCTCGAGCTCCTGGGGCACCTCGCTGGTACTCACCGCGGAGCCGTCCTTGTAGGACACCCCGGTCCGGGGCCACGCGTTCTCCTGGACGTCGTCGCCGCCCGTCTTCGTCCCCTGCCACGTGAGCAGGTCGAGGCGCCTCGTCGCGGCCACGAGGTACTTGCCCTTCTGGTCGTCCGTCAGCGCCTCCCAGGTGGCCTCCCTGACCGGGTCGATGTTGAGGTAGCTGTCCGCCTCGGCCACGCTTGCGTAGGAGGTGTAGTCCACCGTCTCGATGGTGATCGTCGTGATGCTCATTCGGTTATCCTCAGTTCGGGACCGGGTACTCGTCCGTGTCCAGCTCGTAGATCAGCATGTTCATGTTGGCGATATGGACCTGGCCGGAGATGTTGGTCAGTCGGATCAGGTAGTCGGTGTCGGCGGCCAGGCCGAACTCGAGGGACAGTCCGCCGGTCCCGCCGACGGCGTTGCCGCCCGAACCGCCGTAGATGATCGTGTCGTATATCTTGGTCCCGGTGTCCGTGACCGTCGGGTTGCCGGTGACGGTCGACTGCAGCGTGCTGAGCCCGACCGCGCAGCGGCAGCGATGGTAGGCCGGGACCGCCGCGCCCGCCGCGCTGTACGTCGGGGCCTCGAAGATCTCGCCGCGCGCGTCGCCGCCGCAGCCTCCCGAGATGAGGAACTGCGCCCGGATGTCCGCGCCCGGGGCCTGGATCAGGAGGTCAGACGTGCCGTCATTTGGCAGGGCCAAGTCCACCACGGAGACGTCGAAGGCCCGGCCGCGGTGGATCGCGGCGTGGATGCTGTCGATCGTCACCACGCCCCGCTCGAGCACCATGCCTATGCGGTTCTCATCGTCCTTTGGGATTATCGCTAGGCTCATCGCCGTGGACCCCTACTTCCAGGTCTCTGCCACGACGCGGACGGTCATGTCGTCCGCCGCCGCGTCGATCGCCGCGCTGTCGTAGACGCGGATCGAGTACGTCGGGTCCAGCGCGAAGTTGCCCGGGAGCGGGACGTCGAGGACGCCGTTGACCGCCGTGGTCTCACGCGCATTGCCCTCTGAGAAGTTGTACGCCACCGTGCCGCTAGCCGCCTGCACCGCGCCGGCGTGGGCCTCGTAGACGACGTCTGAGCCGTCCAGTATCTGGACGGTCAGCTGCCTGTTGCCCACCGTGGCCGACGTGACCAGGCTGACGAAGATGCTGATAAGACGCCAGCGCTTGTCGATCGTGAAGGTCTTGTCGCTGTCGTCAGCGGTCGTGTCGTTCACCACGGTCTCGATCAGTGAGCCGGGTACGGTCTTCGAAAGTGCCATCTGGCCTACTCCCTTCCTTGTTGTGTTTCGTCCTCGGGGAGCTCTTCCTCCCCGTCCGTCGATCCCTCGACGGGCTGTCCGTCGCCGTCGGTCCCCGCGGTGTCACCCACCAGGGCGGCGTCCTCCTCGGCCTCCATGAGCAGCTCAGGCGGCCGGGCCGGTAGACCCAGCATCTCCCTGACCGTCTCGATCGCGGGGTCACGCTCGTCGAGCGTGGCGCCAGCAGTGGCCATGTCCCTCAGGCTGGCCGTGACCTCGGCGACGTCCGTGTGGCGGACGGCCTCCGTGCCAGCGGTCGGCATCATCTCCTCCGGGAAGCCGTTCAGCTTCCACAGGGTGGTGAGCAGGTCGTCCTTCACGGACGCCTCGACCTCGGTGAGCGTGCCGTCCACCAGGAGGAAGAAGCTGTTCGTCTTGTCCTGGCTCAGCGCGAAGGACCCGGTGCTGTCGGACCCGAGCATGAGCTGCTCGACGCCCAGGATGCGGGCCATCTCGCGGTTGAGCCGCTCGATCGCCGATGCGTTCTCCGCGAAACTGGTGGCGGAGCCCTTGAGGAGCTCGATGTCCCACATCTTCTGGCTGGACGGCGTCTCCTTGTCGTCATCGCTGGTGTAGACCGCGCTGTCGAGCAGGAGCCCGAGCGACTGGGTCTTGATGTGGTTCTGGATGAAGGTGCGCATCGCCTTCTCGATCTGGACGCGCTGCTCCTTGCTGATGGTGCCGTCCTCGACCTGCTCCTGCAGCTCGGTGAACGGTCCGCGACCGATCGGGATGCCGCGCAGGTCGGTCTCGAAGCCGAAGCCCTCGAGCTGCTCGTACCGCGCCAGACGCTGGGACGGGGCGACCAGGTGCCTGAACAGGCCCAGGCCCTCGGGGCTGTCGCTCAGGGTGTCGTCGACCATGTAGAGGAGCTTCTGCCTCGGTAGATAGAGCTCCTTCATGGACTGCGGGCTGCGCTGGATCGCGCCGAGCACGTTGCCCTCCACGTCGGTGTCCCACTTCTCGATCGTTAGCTGCGCCCTGGGGGCCACGTCGGCGAAGGTCAGCTTGCCGTCGTCCCGACGCCTCGCCGTCCACTCCTGGATGCTGAAGCCGTAGAAGCGGTACATGGCCGCGCGTCTGACGATGCGGTGCCACGGGGTCGCCGGGTCGTCGGTCAGCATCTCCTCGGCCAGCTCGGCCCACTGGCCGTCCGTGTCCGCCTCGGAGGGCGTGAAGGTCCAGTCGGCCTTGGCGACGAGGTTCAGGAAGTACCTCGTGCCCGCCGCCACGATGCTGGTGTTGGCTAGGATCTCGGAGTAGGTCGTGTACTTCTCCGACCCCGTCAGGGCGGAGTTGAGCTCCTTCTCCTGGATGTATCCTCCCCAGATCGCGGTGCCCGGAACGCCGATAGTCTTCGTTGGTGAAGGCTTCTTGTTCCCACCGCGTATCCTGGAGAGGAGGTTGTCTAGCGGCTTGGCCATGCGCGCTCCCTTACCTCTGTCGGTCTGACTGCAGTTTCCGCGACTTTATCCCAGAAACGACGGCATCGGCTACCGCCGTTTGCCGGACCCGTCCACCACCGATCCGCCGTGGATCTTCTTCCGCTTCTTCGAGCGGCGGTCGCCCTCTAGCCCGTACCGGATGCTGTCGATCGTGTGGTTGTCCTTGTCCTCGAGCTCGGGCAGGATCTCGTCCGTCTGCTTGTCCACCTTGTAGGAGTACAGGTCCAGCTCGTTCACGACGTGCTTGCAGTCGGGGTGCACCACGACGTCGTGGGAGTTGATGAACTCGATGCCCTCCTCGATGGACCTCGCCCCCTTGATGGCCCCCTTGATGTTGAAGCCCCGGTGGCGCAGGTAGCTGATGGTCTCGGGTCTGGCGCTGTCCGCGACGATCTGGCCGGACATGACGCCCTCGACGCCTTTATGCTTCCTCTTGTTCTCCCACCTGGGAGGAACGTGGCTGTCCGAGCCGGCGAACAGGCTCGGGATGTCGTCGATCTCGCATCCGATCTTCCACGCCTCCCGGGCGATGTACAGGGTGCGACCCCAGCGGTACATCTTGACCAGGACGGTCGGGTCGATCGAGAAGCCCCAGTCTGAGCCCCACCGCGCGACGCAGTCCTCCGGGACCTGGTCGTCCAGGTCGTCCTCCCTCCAGTTCTTGAAGACCCGCGCCTCGCTGAGCCTGAGCGGCTCGCCCTCCCAGACGTGCGCCCACTTGTCGCGGTCGCGCTCCTTCATCCAGTACATCTCCTCGCGGAGCACGCTCGGGAAGAAGGGGTTGTCCCGCCAGTTGACCTGCCGGACGATCGACCCCGGAGGGGGCGTGCCGCCAAGGAAGAGCTGGTCGACCGGGTCGCTCTCGTTCCGCCTGTTCCAGGAGAACCAGATCTCGGAGCCCTCCTTCCGCACGGTCGGGAGCAGGAGGTCCAGGCTGGCCTGGCTGACGCGGTCGGCCTCCTCGACCCACGCCCCGTCTAGGCCCTCCATGGACTTGATGCTGTCGGGGTTGGTCCTCAGGCCGGCGAAGAGGAAGTGGGTGCCGTTCGGCCCCCTGATGCCGTCCTTCGTCACGCGATAGGCGGCGCCGAGGCCGTGGTCGTCGATCTTGTCGCGGAGCAGCTGGTGCACGGAGGTGGCGAGGGACTTCTGGATCTCGCGGCAGAAGAGCCACCTGGTGGGGCGCTGGACGCCCCTCAGGACGAGGGCGCTCGCGAAGCTGTGGGACTTGGCCGAGCCGCGGCCGCCGTGCGCAGCCTTGTACCGCGAGGGCTCGAACAGGAAGTCGAAGGCCTCCGGTATGTTGATCTCTGCCACTGTCGTCTCCTAGTCCAGGTAGCTCTCGTCTTCCTTCCCTGCCGGGTTGCCCTCCCCGTCTGACTTGATGAACTTAATCGTCACGGAGGTCGGTATGTCGCCCCCGTTCGGGCCGCTGAGTTCCACGCTGGACTTCCGGGCGTACTCGGGGACGTTCGCCTCCAGGACGCGCTCGAGGATCCGGTCGCTGATGACCTTCTCCGTCAGGGGGATGGGGTTGAAGTCGTCGTCGAGCAGCAGCTCCTTGGTGACGGGGTCGCGGTGGTAGACCATCTCGCCCTTGTAGAGGACTGGCTTCTCCCAGCCCTCGACGGCGCGGCGCTGGGCCTCCTCGCGGAGGTGGTCGCGCCGCTCGTCGTCGGCCATGGCGAGCGCCTTGGCGAACTCCTCGTCCTCCTTCCGCCACTTCTTGCCGGTGGAGTAGTTGACCCCCGCCTGGAGACAGGCCTGCCGGAAGGAGGGGGCCGTCTTGGCCGCCTCGGTCAGGAGCCCCTTCATGTGGGGCGTGTCTTTGGTCGTTTGTCTTGCCATGCGCGCACTGTGCCGTGAAGGCCAGCGCGTCGTCAGCCAGCGACTAGCGAGGCTAGGAGCAGGATGGGGCCGACGACGGCGGTGGCCAGTCCGAGCAGGAAGATCGTGACGCAGAGGTAGATCAGGCCGCGCAGGCCGACGCGCCTGAGCGCCCAGTCGAGGCCGTCCGTCATGGCCTCCAGGATGGCCTCGATCCAGTGGGGCATCAGTTGAGCGTCCTTCCGCCCTGGGGCTTCCCCAGGAACTCGTCCAGGGAGGGCGTCGTGTCGGGGGAGGTCATGAAGGCCTGGCCGTGCTCCCGCCAGTAGGTCAGGTCGATCGACCAGTCGCCCTCGAGGCCCATCTCGGCCTTGAGCTCCTCGATCATCGCGTTGCCGGTGCGGGTCGCCTCGGCCTCCATCTCCTGGTACTCGCGCATCATCCGCTGGCGCTCGGCCTGGGTCTCGTCGTACATCTCCAGGATGCGGTCGGTCATCGCCCTGGCCCTGTCGCCCTGGATGGGCACGCTCTTGAGCTTCATGGTGGTCTCCTCTGGTCTGTCCCTCACGGTAGCGCCCCGAGACCTCGCCCTGGAGCCTTCGTGTCGGCACTGCTCATGGGCGGTGCCGGTTGCAGCTGACGTCGAACTCGTCGTCCTGGCAGGCCGAGGGCTCCCAGCATGCTGCCAGCAGCACGCGCTTGACGGAATTGCGGTCCACGCCGGTCGCGTCGGCGACCCGCTGGTAGGGGTCGTGCTCGCCGACGATCGCTGGGCGAAGGTCCTTCACCCCGTTGATGCACTCGTCGGCGTCGTGGCGGTGGACGATGAAGCGGGCGAACTGGCTCGGCCGGCAGCGGATCCAGAAGCCGTCCGTGTGCCTCTCCATCTGGGAGCGCCAGAAGCAGGCCGTGTTGCCGAAGGCCTGGACGAGGACGCGGACGCAGGTGTCCCTGCTCATCGCGTTGCTCGAGGGCCTGGTCTGGAAGTATCGGTAGGGGAGGAAGAACCTCACTCGGTCTTGGCTCATGGCCATGTCACTGTCTCCTGTCTGGTTGTCGTTGAGGGGTACGATGCCACGCCCCTCGACCGGGGGAACCCCTCGTTCCTCGTGCGCACGCGCGCTACACGCGCGCACGTGCGTGAGGCCCCAGATATAGCGGACGTGGTGGCCGCACCGGTTCCCAGTCTCTTTCGTCGTTTTCGGCCGTTTTTCTGACCACCCCGTGGAAGTTGCAAAGCTTGTCAGGCTTTGTAGGCTTACATTTGCCTCCAGCCTTACAGACTCAACTCCTTGATCCGTTTGACTTTTCAGGTGTTTGTAAGACTATTAAACTATTTATTTATATATATCATAATGCATGCATGCGCTCGCAATCCAAAAGGATTTCGCTCAAAGCATGCCTGAAGTGCCTTAATTCCAGTCAACCGGGCTGCTCAACGCGTGCTCGAAGTACTCCCGGCACTCGGCCAGGGACGGGATCACCCTGCAGCGAGCTCGAGGGGGCGAGCTGTTCCCGGCCGGACTGATGTCGAACCGGTCCTCAGGAATTATGTCCCGCAGCTCCTGCCCGCTCTTCATGTTCGGGCAGACCTTCCGCATCTCCGCCCAGAAGTATCGATCGATCGACCTGTTGTTCGCCCCGGGGTTTATCTTCGTCCGCTGACAGTGCTGCTCGAAGCTGTCCTTCATGTCCTGGAAGAAGGCCCGGACCTCGCCCTCCTCCCACGACGGGAGCGCCTCCTCGTCCGTCACCGGGAAGGGCAGGGTTCCCGCGTCGAGGGCGTTGAACCACCACGCGGCGACCGGCTCCAGGTTGCGGAGCTTCTGCTCGGCGAGGGCCGTGGAGTTCGGGATGCTGCCGCGCGGCTGCCACCCGGATATGTCCAGGAGCTGCAGGTCGTGCAGCATGGCCTCTAGGCCGCCCTTCTCGTACATCTGGGCGCGGAGCCTGCCGAAGAAGCCTATGTCGCCCTGACGGTCGTTGTTCACCCGTGCCACGAAGTACCGCCGCTCCCCGTCGGTGGCCGAGGCGTTGACGAACCAGTCGTCGTTGGAGGCGATCATCACGTGGAGGCGGTTGACCCCGGTCTTCATGTCCATGAACTTCTGCTCGTAGGCCATGTGCCTCTCGGTGATGAGGGCCTTGAGCGACGCCTGACCCTTCTTGTCACTGGGGGCGATCGCCTCGTCCGCGAACAGCATCACGCAGTCCATCAGGTGGGAGTTGAAGTCCCCGGTCACGTGCCGGGGCGAGGTGACCTGCAGGCCGTGCCGGCCGCACATCTCGACGAGCGCCTCGCCGAGCGTGGACTTGCCCGTGCCCTTGTCGCCGTGGAAGCAGATCGCCACCCCCGGCGGCTCCCAGGGCTTCTGGACCATGTACGCCATCCACTTGATGACGAACTCCCCGCTCTCCTCGTCCCCGTCGCACAGCACGTCCCGGATCAGCTCCCTCATCAGCGACCAGTCGCCCGGCCTGGGGTCCACGCCCCAGCCGCGCCACAGGTTGAGGTAGCCGGGGTAGTCCCGCTGCGGGTCGAAGATCACCCCCTGGGCCGTGCGTCTGTGCCCCCACTCGAGCCACTCCTTGGACAGGGGCACGACCGTCGGCTCGCCCTTCTTGTCCAGCTTCTCGACCTTCTTGTTCGACAGGTAGTCCACGAAGTTCGTCTTGTCCATCGAGACCCACTTGGTGCGCCTCTCGGACGGGTCGTCCTCCTCGAACATGATGCGGAACTTCCCGCCGTTCCTGACCGCCCAGTAGCGGTCGTTCATCCGGGCCATGGGGCCCTTGCGCTCGTGTTCCGGCGTGTCCAGGTCGAACTCCTCCCCGGGGAGCTCCAGGTCGTCGTCGAAGTCGTCCGCCGCGGCTATGGTGGGGATGACCTCCCCCTTCCCGGCGTCGCGGAGGAGCTTGTGCAGCGTCCTGTGCGTGACGGTCGGGCCGTCCTTCTCGCGGTGGAGGCTGTCCCATCGGCGACCGATGATCCACCCGTCGTCCTGGAACTCCGGGTCCCTGGTGCTCCACTCGATGAACTCCGACCGCGCGTCCCCGCCGGAGGCGTGGTGGCAGGACATCATCAGGGTCAGCCAGTCGCCGTGGTCCCGGAAGTCCTCCGGGTCCAGGGCGTCGAGCATCCTCGCGACCTCCACCTGGTCGTACTCACCTCCCCCTCCGCCTAGCGCGTGCACGCGCGCGGGACGGCGGATCAGGCTGAGGAGCCTCTCGGGCGCCTCGCCCGCCTCTGAGAGGTCGGGCGCCAGGAAGTCCCAGTCGTACATCCCGCCGTCCGGGTGCTTCGACCCGGCCGCGACCACCTGTCTGCCCTTCGTCTTGAACTCCACACCGTCGTACCCCTCGAGACTGTCCAGGACGGAGACGTCGGCGGGCTTCCTCATGTAGACGTGAAGACCACCTGACCCCGTCTCCACCTTGGGGTAGAGGTCGGGGTCGAGGCCGACCGCCTCGCAGAGCTCCGTGAACGTATCCCTGCCGTCCGGCATGTTCCTCGGATCCACGTCGATGACCAGCTGACTGGCCTCGAGGCGGACGCCGACGTTGCTGCCCCCCTCCATGTGGGTGATGGCCTTGGCGTTCTGGTAGGGCTTCCTGGTCCAGTCGTTGTCCATCGGCCTCTTGCCGTCCTGGCGGGGCTTGCCGTTCTTGTGGGTGGACGTCCTGTCCCAGCGGAACAGGGGGATCAGGGTGTACCCGGCAGCGGTATATGGTCTCAGGTCCTCTGGACGGGTCGGTATGTCGTTGCTCATCTGGGGTTCTTTCTTTTACGGTATGGGCTATGCCTTAATGTCCTAAGAGCATAGTCCGGTTGGCAAAATAGGGACAACCATCGAGAGCCCTGTTGGTGGGAAGCAATGGTCCGCTGGGAGCACTTTCGCATCGTACGCTGCATCCCGTTAAGTCCGACAGAAGCCAAACAGACAGGAGAACATCCAATGGCTAATATCTACCTACTGGTCGACACGGGGGACGCATCGTCCGTCGAAGAGGCCGTCTCATTCCTTCAGGGCCTCGGCGAGACAGCCGAGAAGGCGACCAAGCCGGCGGCCAAACCGACGACCAAGAAGACCGCGGCGAAGAAGCCGACGGCCCAGAAGGAAGAACCCGCCCCCGAGGCTGAGGCCGAGGAGACAGACGGACCAGGGGTCACACGCGACCAGGTCCGGGACGCTCTGAAGTCCTACGCGGCGATCGAGGGCAAGGACGCGGCGATCGCGATCCTCAAGGATCACGGCGCGAGCTCCCTGGGCGAGCTGGACGAGGCGAAGTTCGCCGACGTCTTCGAAGCTGCAGGGGGCGAGTGAGGGCCCTCCTGGGCATCTGGCACGACGACCTAGCACTCCTGTTGATGGAGAGGCCCGAGCAGCCGCTCGAGCTCTCCATCGGCAGGCTGGGTTGCGGCCGGGGAGAACTGATCGTCACGATCGGGGAGGGCAGTCATGCCACCGTGCACACGGCCGAGAGGCTGGAATGCTGTGACTACCCCTACATCGTGAGGACCCCGCGGGAGCCAGACGACGGCTTCGCTAGGTGCTCTTTGATGAGGATCGACCTCGGACAGGCCGGGCTCAACAGGAGCGCAATGCGCGCCCTGCTGCCTCCCGACCACGAGTTCCCGTGGCCACGCGCCAGGGACTGCGACGCCTACCTCAGGGCCGAGGAGCTCATGAGGGACTGCCTGCTCCGCAAGGACAGCGCGACCAGGCACAAGGCACGGATGCCGGCTCCGCCGGCGAACATTCAGCGGCTGATGACCCCTGAGATGAGGGTCGCCTTGTTCAGCTAGGAGACAGTAGGATGGACGAGAGACAGTTTAATGCAGGGGAGCGGGTCGTCAAGAACAAAGGCGACTACCGCTTTGAGGGACAAATCATGGCAATCTTCTACAAGCGGGACGGACAGAAGCTCCGCGTGGTCGTGGAGAACGACGACGGGATCCTGCACATCTTCAACCAGAACCAATTGGAGCACGCCGATGGGTAAGCACGCGAGGCTGAGCGCCTCCCAGACAAAGCAGTGGTGGAAGTGCCCTGGCTCGACGGCCGTACTGGAGACGCGTCCGGATCTAAAACGAGCCAGCGGCTACCACGCACAGATGGGCACCTGCGCCCACGCCCTGGTAGAGAAGTGCCTGGAGGAGGGCAGCGAGCCCGAGGACTACCGCGACCGGATCATCGTCATCATCGAGGACGACGACGGCGGTGAGAGCACGTCCATCCTCCGCAAGAACGCCAAGACCCCGAAGGACCCGCAGACTGTGTGGTTCGAGGTCGACACGGAGATGATCGACGCCGTCGACGTCATGACGACCTACGTCCGGGCCAGACTGGTGGAGCTCGGCGCCATTCCCGGCGGCGACGCGCCTGATGAGGCGAGGGCCGCGGCGGAGTGCAAGGAGCTACAGCTCGAGAGCTACACCATCCCGATCCCCGAGCGGGACGATACGGGAGGCACGGCTGACGTCACCATTGACATCTTCCTGGAGGTGCTGGAGATTATCGACTACAAGCACGGCTCCGGCGTCTTCGTCCCAGTGGAAGGCAACTACCAGCTCAGGAGCTACATTCTCGGCAAAGCTATCGAGACACAGTTCTCGCACGATGTCTACCGATACACGATCGTCCAGCCGCGGCACCCCGAAGGCGGCGTCCAGAGCGAGGAAATCACACGCGCGGAGCTGCAGGCCTGGGCCAAGGACCTCGGGCTGGCGGCGGAGCGGGTCGACGTGGCGCGCGAGAAGGTATCCGCCGGCGCTGGCGTGGACGAACTGTTCGAGGAGGGCCTGATCTCCGTCGGAGATGATGGCTCCCACTGCACCTTCTGTGATCTGAAGACCGGCTGCCCCGCGATCTTCGCCAAGGCCCAGGATCTGGCCAGCGTGGACTTCGAGGACGAGCCGGACGCGGATAAGCTGGAAACGCCGGGAGAGAACCGGCTGCACATCGTATTGCCGTGGGTCAAGCTGATAGACAGCTGGATCCGTGACATGGAGGCCGAGGCCGAGCGCCTGCTCATGCAGGGCCGATCGATCGAAGGCTATAAGTTGGTCCGCAAGCGGTCCAACAGACAGTGGGTACCGACCTGCTACGTCGATCTCGAGGGAGACGGCGAGGAGGTTCCGGTGCCAGTAGACGAGGAGAACCTCCTCGAGCTGATGGAAACGGAGTTCAACCTGGACGAGGCCGACATGTACGCCGCGCCCAAGTTGATCTCCGGTCCGCAGGCCGAGAAGCTCCTCACCAAGGATGACAGAGGCCGGTTCAATCAGGTCATGCTCCACAAGCCCGAGGGAGGCCTGACGATGGTGCCAGAGGGCGATAAGAGAGAAGCCGTGTCAGTTGACCCTGCCGCGGACTTCGATGACGATTTGGAGGACTAGACTATGGGTAGCTTACACTTCGAAACATACCAGGACGACGTGGGCGAGTGGCGCTGGCGTCTCCGGGCAGTCAACGGCGAGATCATCGCGACCTCGTCTGAGGGTTACACGACCGAGCAGGCCATGATGGACGGCATCGTCCTCGTCAAAGAGGCTGCGAGCGCCCCGGTCGAGAAGCTGGCGGGCTGACCAATGTTCGCATTGATCGTGAAGTCCGGCTACTCCTGGAACGGCGGTCTCAAGCCGCGCGTTGAGGAGCTGAGCCGTGACTGTCCGAAGACCCTGTTCACCCTGACGGGGTCACGCTGGGGTGGTGAGAACCGCTACAACAAGGACGGCATTCGCTATCGCCTGTTCGACACCGAGGAGGAGGCTCAGGCAGCTATCCCCGACGAGGTGTCTGCGGCGATTGGCGCTGAGAAGACCGCATACGACGAGCTCGACCGGAGCAGAAAGCACCGGGAAGAGCAAGTCCAACAAATGATGTCCAGCGAGAGCTGGCAGGGAGGATTAAATGGATACTAGCGCATTCAAAGAGACGGCGGAGACGATCAGCCTGCACGGCCTCGGCTTCCTCCAGGTGAAGCTGGGAGGTAACCAGCGACTGCACGTGTGGCACCCCGGGCTTCCCCGGCGAGCCTGCTTCGAGCACTCCGCCATTCACGACCACCGGTTCGGCTTCAACAGCACGGTGCTCGTCGGGATGCAGGTCAATGATCTCTATGCGGTCTACGAGCCTGGAGTGGCCAACGTGCCCGACACGCTCGAGCCGACCCACCAGGCCTACCTCCACGAGGGGGAGCGCTCCCAGTTCGGCAACCGACCGTGGATCCCACGCGAGCGCGTCTGGGTCCCGCACGTCAACACAGAATTGGTGGAGGCCGGCAAGACCTACAGGATGCTGCCCCACGTATTCCACGCGACGAGGGCCGGCGGAGACGGCCGGGTCGCGACGCTGATGACGAAGATCGAGGAGACGTCCACGGGAGCGAGGTCACTGTGCACGATCGGCGTAGAGCCCGACGTGGACTTCGACCGGCGCCAGCTGACAGAGGATGAGATGTGGGATGTGGTTCGGGACGTACTCGGAGGCTGACATGTACTGGCCGGCGAACCAGGACTGTCCCACCTGCAATGGCAAGGGGACTGCGGACGTCGGCCTGATCGGCTTTGACCAGACCTGGAGGGCCGAGTGCCCGGACTGCGACGGCACGGGCAAGGTGACCTGGACGGACGCTCAGAGGATTAGGAAGCGCAATGAAGCGCGCAGGAAAAAAGGCCAACCGTTGACGCCACCTGGAGGGACGTATGGGAAAGCAAGGGCATGACAGGTTCAAAGAGAGGGCTGACAGGATCGGTGAAGTCACGGCACGATACATCGACCACATGGGGAGGATACAGGAGCTTCGTGACCTCGGAGTTGCTGATCGCCCCGGAGTTCGCCACGCCATTGAGACTGCTGTGGAAGAGATACAAGGAGAGCTGTGCGCTCTGGGGGTTCCCCCAAGCAACAGTGGAGGAGTTCGTACGTTGGATCGGTGACGAGGAAGACATGCGGATAATCAGACGGGGCTCCGGCCGCGTCAGAGCAATGGTGCTCGGAGTAGCACCCAGACAGGAGACAGACAGATGCATGTGATGATCGACCTGGAGACATTGGGCACCCGGCCCGGCTCCGCCATCGCCCAGATCGGGGCGGTACTCTTCGAGCCTGTGTACGGGGGCAAAATCCTGAACGGCAAGGCCTTCAACCAATACATTCGGCCCGACGATCGGGTCAACTTTGACACCGATACGATCGCGTGGTGGCTTCAACAGTCGCCTGACGGTCGCAAGCGACTGGCTGAGGGCATGTCCCAGGGCGTGACCGAGGCCGAGGCGCTTCAGGAGCTAGCTCGTTGGCCCATGCTCACCCACAACCTGACCTGGGAGGCAGTCGGCGGCGTCTGGGCGCACGGCCCGACCTTCGACGTCAACCTCCTACACGAGGCATTCGCCCGCAACGGCCTGGAGCCGGCGTGGTCCTACCGCGCACCGAGAGACACCCGCACCCTCTACTTCCTGGCCAATGGCGGTCAGCCGCCTGAGATCGATTGGACCGGCTTCGTCGAGCACGACGCCAAGGACGACGCGATCGCCCAGGCCATGCAGGTCCAGATAGCGATGGGGATGATGAGATGACCACCATAGCGTACCGTGACGGAGTGATGGCCTCGGACAGTCGGGCCTCGGACCTCCACTACAAGCATGTCACCATGTGCCAGAAGGTGTTCCGCCTCAACAGCGGCGCCCTCCTGGGCACGGCCGGCGACTGTGACGCTCGCGCTCTCATGGTCATGCTGGACAATGTGACGAACAGCGAGAGCCTACCGACCAGGCTCGAGCTCAAGGAGCTCGAGATGAGCTTAGAGGGGCTGCTCGTGCTCCCGAACAAGGAAGTGTGGCAGATCGACATCGAGTGGTCAGAGCAGGAGCATGAGGGCTTCTGGGACGCTCAGGCGTGGCAGATCGAGGACGACGTCGCCGCGGTCGGATCCGGCGCGGCCTTCGCGCTCGGAGCCATGGGCCACGGCGCGGATCCGATCGAGGCCATCAGGTCAGCGGTCCGGTTCGACCTGTTCAGCTGCGCGCCGCTCCAATGTCTCACCCTGGGTGACGGTACCACTGAGCCAAAACGGCTCAAGAAGTAAGGGTGTCTCGACCAAGGCTCTATGCGACAGGGTCACTCAGTCAAGCCTGAATGGCGTCGACAACTAAGAAGAAAGGAGAGGACAATGTTCTCACTTCTACTGGGTATGGGTATCGGCCTGATTATCGGCTGGAACCTTCTGCCCCAACCTATGTGGGTCCAGAACCTCTGGAACCGCATGTTCGGCTAAGACCGAACAAACATAACAGCCTGCTACCAAAGAAAGGAAGATAGAGATGGCTGAAGTCAAACGTTACCAAACGCCGGTATTCCGGCTCTCATTCCCCAACCTGTTCACAGCCCAGTCGTTCGACGGCGGAGAACCCAAATACGGGTGCTCGGCGGTCTTCACTCCTGCGGACTTCAACGATCGCGAGAAGAAGCTCTGGTCGGCCCTCATGAAGGCCGCTGACGAAGAGTGTCGCGGTCGGTTCCGGAAAGGGGTCAAAGAGATGCCGGCGAACTTCAAGTTCGGCATGCGCGATGGGGCCGAGAAGGCCGACCTGGAGGGCTACGGCGACGGGACCAAGTTCTGTTCCCTGTCCACCAAGATGCGCCCAGGGGTGATCGATCGCAACAAAGACAAAGTCGGCCCGGAAGAAGGCAACGACGATGAGATCTATCCCGGCTGTTACTGCCGGGCCACGGTCACGATCTACTCCTACGACAACAAGTCGAAGGGCATCGCGTTCGGCCTGATGAACGTGCAGAAGGTCCGAGACGGCGAGCGACTGGACAGTCGCACTGACGCTGCCGAGGACTTCGACGATGACCTCCCTGAGGAGGAACTCGACGACGCAACCGAGGACTTCCTGGACTAATCCCCTCCCCCCAAGGTCCAGGGATAGAAGCCGGCGCTCCCCCTAGCGCCGGCTTCGCTTTTTGTTAGCATTCTCCCCGCATAATGTCTCTGCCAACATAAGGAGACAGACATGGCCAAGCGAACAGCAGACCTCCTCGAGCTCGTACGCTCCGAGGGCTGGACAGCCCGGGTGAAAGCAGGCTACAACACCCTCAGCCAAACCGAGCGAGCCGTCCTCAAGGACATGATGGAGTTGCCGCTCTTTCGTTAACACTGGGTTACCCTACGACTACTCGCAGCGTAGGGTGTCAGCGTGTTTGATGAAATCAGACTGAAACGTTCAGGACGCGGGGGCAGTACCCGCCGCCTCCACCATCTACACATGGCGCAGTCGTGACGGCGGCTGTAGGTGCCGTTGAACCTGCTCTTGTGAGTGTCCGTGTGTAGTTGATGGGGGCGAAATAGGATCGACTGGCGCGTAGGCGAGATGGAGAGCACGGGATGACCGCCTGATAGGTCAACAACCATAACTGCAAACGACAACTTCGAGCAGTCTGCGGAATTCGCCATCGCGGCGTAACCGAACGGGGTGCAGGGGACCGACCTGGCAACAGAAAGTCCCCATGTTTGTACAGGCAGGCGTAGGGGGGTCCGCCTTGAAAAGGCCCTCCAATGCGAGGCCCAATGAACAAGACCCTAACCGCACTCCTAATCCTGGCCATCGGCATCATGATGCTCGTGGTCGTCTCCCCAGTCCGCGCCCAGTTACTTGAAGATCCGCCCTCGGTCGGCGACACCATGATCTCATTCGCCTACTGCGCCAGGGAAGAGGATGCCCAGCGGATTGCCGCGGCCGGGGCAATGGGCAGCGACGCCGACTACATCGCCATCATGACTGACCCCCAGGCCACCTGCCTGGACTCCCGCCTATTCGAGGGCGTTCCCCCTGTTCATGTCGTGTTACTAGAAAGGGTATTCCAGTCCATCCTACCGGGCGGCGAGGTCGTCCAGTTCTGGCTGGCGATGGATCAATTCGGCAACGTGGCCTATATCTGGGGCGTGGTGCCAAGCCTGGAGGCTTAGACATGAAAACGCTCTTACTTGCCTATGGCATCATCTTCTTGCTGGTCCTGACATTCGCTGTCGAGGCCCAGGGACAGACCCGTGAACAGTACCCTCAAGTGCGAGATAGGCACAGATGCGAGCGTCCAGTCCATGTGCAACCGCGACAATATCCTCGGGTATACACAAACAGGAGAGAAGACAGTGAGCATCGGTACCAACCACGCCGCACGAGGGCAACTGAGGTCCTTTGTCGAGCGCGTCGAGCGTCTGCAGACAGAGATCGACGATCTCAATGGGGACAAGAAGGAAGTCTTCGCAGAGGCGAAAGCCAACGGCTACGACGTCCCAACCCTTAAGAAGGTAATCCAGCGACGCAAGGCGGACAAGAGTGCAGTCGAGGAGCAGGACGCCCTGCTTGACCTGTACGAAGGCGCCCTCCTGGGTATCTCCCAAGACGACAAAGACGACGACTTCCTTGATTGATGGAAGAACGCGCCACCATAGACTTTGAGACCAGGTCCGTATGCGACCTGAAGAAGCACGGCTCGTGGATCTACTCCAAGCACCCGACGACGCAGGCGATGTGCCTCTCGTACCGGCTTCCGTTCTGGCCTGAGGGAAAGGTCGGACGCTGGAACATGGCGCATCCACACTGCGGGATCGAAGAGGCCCCTCCCCCACAAGACCTATTCGACTGGATCGAAGCAGGCGGCTTAGTTGAAGCCCACAACGCATTCTTCGAGAGGGTCATCTGGCTCAACGTCATGGTGGCCCGACACGGCTGGCCCGAGATGCCTCCCCGTCAGTGGCGGTGCTCGGCGGCGAAGGCGAGCATGTGTTCGCTGCCTCGAGACCTCGAGAACGCCGTCCGGGCCATGGGCCTGCCGATCGAGAAGGATATGGAAGGCCGCAAGCTGATGCTCAAGCTGTGCAAGCCCAGGCAACCACGCAAGGCGGAGATCCAGGCCTGGATGGAGGCAGAGGGCCTCTCCGGGGACTATCGCAAGTTCAAGCCCAAATTCGTCGAGGCCAATGACCCTCTATGGCATGAGGAAGAGGCCGACCTCCGGCGCAACTGGGTATACTGTGACCGCGACGTACTGGCCGAGGAGGCGCTCAGCGAGGCAGTTCCGGACCTACCTCCCCAGGAGCTGAGGCTCTGGCAGATCGACCAGGACATGAATGAGCGGGGAGTGAGGTTCGACCTCGATCTCGCCCACGCCGCCCTGGAGATGGCCGCAAACGCCAAGAAGACTTTGAACCGTGAGCTGGAGGAGATGACAGGCATCTCGGCAGCGACGAAGCGCGCCCAGGTCAAGAAGTGGCTGGTCGACAACGAGGACCTGGACCTGCCCGACACCAAGGCGGAGACCGTCGAATGGTACCTCAAGCGGGAAGAGATGAGTGGCAGGGCGCGACGGGTCGTCGAGATCCTCAAGCAGGTGAACCGCACCTCGACCCGCAAGTACCAAGCCATCATCGACAAGACGGATCCGGACGATTGGCGTGCCAGGGACCTGCTCATGTATCACGGAGCAGGCACCGGCCGCTGGACAGGCAAAGGCATCCAGGTCCAGAACCTGCCGAGGGGAAACGTCAAGGACATGGACACGGCCGCGATCGACATCAAGGACGGCCACCTCGGCTGGGTCGAAGCCATGTACGGGGACCCGATAGAGTTCCTCTCCGGCGCCCTGCGTGGCACGATCATCCCCGAAGAAGACCATGACCTGATCGTGGCGGACTACTCCGCGATCGAGGCCAGATGCGTACTGTGGGAAGCCGGCGCCGAGGCGGCGCTCGACGTCTTCCGGTCTGGCGGGGACATCTACTGCGACATGGCCACGGGCATCTATGGCTATGAGGTCCGGAAGAAGGAGCACCCAGCAGAGCGCCAGTTCGGCAAGCAGGCCATCCTGGGCCTCGGGTACGGCATGGGCTTCCTGACGTTCCTGCTCACCTGCCGCAAGTACAACATCCACTTCGGCGTCGAGCAGGTCAAGGGCATCCTGAAGGACCGCTTCGAGAAGTACGTGGAATGGGTCGACGACTACCTGTTCCCCAAGCCGTCGGGTGACGCCAAGCGCGATGCTAGCAAGCGGCGACAGGCGAGCAAGGTCCGGCGCCAGCTGACCGACGCACGCGAGACGCCCAAGGATATTCTCCACGAACTGGCCCTCATGAAGTATACGGTCGACGTCTACCGGACCCGCTATCCTGAGGTCAAGCAGATGTGGAAAGACCAGGAAGAGGCCGCGATGGCCGCGGTCCGCGAATGGGAGGCCATCCTGGGAGCCGCCAGGAAAGAGGCGGAAGACGACTGGGCTCTCAGCGGTGAGCCGATCGACTTCGGCCTCATGCCCTGGGAGAAGGCCGAGTTCAAAGACGCGATCGACGGCCCAGTCAAAGTGGCCGGCAAGATCAAGTGGTATGTCAAGGGGGGCTTCCTGTGTTGCGAGCTGCCGTCAGGCCGACTGGTGCGCTACAGAGACCCGCACATAAAGCCGACAAAGACGAGCTGGGGTGAGACCAAGGACGGTCTCCGCTACATGAGTGTGGTGACCGGAGGCAAGTGGGCCAGGACCGGCACATACGGCGGGAAGCTGGTGGAGAACATCACTCAGGCCGTGGCCCGGGACTTCATGTCGGACGCCACCATCCGGACGGTAGACGAGGGAACGCCCTACCGCGTCATCATGTCAGTCCACGATGAATTGGTGGCGGAGGTGCACAGAGACGAGGGGTCCCGTCAAGACTTTGAAGAGGTAATGTCAGAGGCACTCCCGTGGGGAGACGGGTGTCCGATCACGGCAGAGGCCGAACGGTACGCCCGCTATAGAAAGTAGACAGATGAGAATTCTTGGATCAGTAGCAAAGCACCTCACCTCGGCGATCATTCAGATCGCACTCGCAGGCCTTATCCTATCGGCTGTCATCATCCATACTGGATACGATGACCGACTGGCTGAAGCCGTCGACGCGTTCGAGCAGGTTGCAGAAGCATTCCAGTAACAGGAGACAGTCATGAAGAATAAGGTCACGATTATCGACGACACCTTCCGCGTGAACCGGTGCACGACGATCACCAAGGGAATGAACGACACGGCCATCGAGGCGACGGGCAATCCGCTCGGCCCGGTTGGATCCCTCATACCATTGAAGTATAAGGGCCAGCAGGTCCAGGACGTCGTCAAGGTCCCAGTCACCTTCGAAGGCCGGCATCTTGAGATTGCAATTCGCCGCGCCAAGCGCTTCCTCCGGTCTGTGAAGCGGAAGCCACGGGGTGCGCCGCGGCACATCGCTCTGGCCCTGGCCGCCTTCCAGAAGGCAGACCCAGAAGGCTTCAAGAACGCGGTCACTACGTGAGCTGGCAGGACACGGCAAATGCGAGCTTCGAGATGCTCGGCGGCATATTCCTGTGGCTGAACGTCTTGAGGCTTTACCGTGACAAGCTCGTCCGCGGTTGGGATTGGAGGGTGATGGTTTTCTTCACTGTCTGGGGCTTCTGGAATTTGTACTACTATCCGCACCTCGACCAGTGGCTATCATTCGTCGCAGGGGCGTTCATAGCAGTGACCAATGCTGTGTACTTGGCATTGGCCCTCTATTACATACGAAAGGAAAGACAGTCATGACCGACACAAAGCTCTACCAGGTGGAGGACGGCTGGATCGAGACATTCACCGGCCGTCAGTTCCACTTCAACGACCCGACGCCGGACCAGATCGACCTCATGGACATTGCGCACGCCCTGTCCCTGCTATGCCGGTATAACGGGCACACCAAGCGGTTCTACTCAGTAGCCGAGCACTCCGTGCTGATCTCACGCTGGTTGCGTGCCAATGGCCACGAGGCCTTGGCCCTGACCGGGCTGATGCACGATGCGGCGGAAGCCTACATCGGGGACATGCCCCGGCCGATCAAGGTGACGCTGCCCGCCTTCAAGACCATGGAGACGGCGATCGACACCGCCGTGGCGACGAAGTTCGAGCTCTTCTACCCCTTCCCGGACATCATCAAGGAATGCGACTCCCGCATCCTGGTGGACGAACGGGCCCAGGTGATGAACTCCAGCCCGCACGAGTGGGGTACTGACCAGCTAGAAGGACTGGGAGTAGCTGTCCACGGCCTGGGGCCGGACAGTGCTCGCGATCTGTTTCTTCGCGAGTTCCACGAGCTGACGGAGGCGTAAATGACAGCGGCCATCCTGGCCGACTTCAAGACCAATCCGTATCTGCACCAGCTGATCGAGTTCGAGGCGCACTGCGAAAGCGTGGCCCGAGCCATGTTGTGGCAGATGCGGACGGGCAAGACGAAGGTCATCATCGATACAGCCTGCCACCTCTTCAAGGAGGATAAGATCGACGCCGTCCTGGTGTTCGCCCCGAACGGCGTGCACGAGAACTGGGTCCATCGCGAACTCCCGATCCACCACTGGGACACGGTCGAGCGCGACGAGTTCACCTGGCAGACGACCAGGTCGGGCGATGCCGACTACGAGGCAGAGTTCCGGCGCGTACTCAAGTCGGACAAGCTGGCCTGGTTCTCCTTCGCCAACGAGACCATGACACGTCCGGACGTCAGACGCTTCGTCAGCCACGTGTCTAAGAAGCGCAGAATTCTGGGCGTATTCGACGAGAGCCACGACTTCAGGACGCCCGGGTCCAAGCGCACGAAGATGGCCAGGTCTGTCGCCAAGCGCTGCCTCTATCGACGCACTTTGACCGGCACTCCTTTCGACAATAGCCCGCTCCATGCCTTCAGCCAGTACGAGCTGCTCGAGCCCGGGGCCCTAGGCTTCCGGACGTATGAGCTATTCAAAGACCGATACGCCGTCTATAAGCAGGGCTATAACCGGAGGACCAAAAGATCCTACCCAACCCTGGACAAATACATCAACCAGGACGAGCTCGCATCCAAGATCGCCAAATGGTCGTCTGCGGTACTCAGATCTGACTGTGAGGACCTCCCGGACCTAATACCGATCAGGCGCGAGATCGAGCTCACCGAGGAGCAGAAACGGCTCTACGAAGAGCTCCACCACCTGTTTGAGTTCGAGATCAACAACGAGACGGTGACGATCGGCGAGAACACCCAGAAGCTGGTCAAGCTGCAGCAGGTAGTGTCTGGCTTCATGATGGATGAATTCGGGGACGTCCACGATATACCCGGGGGCAACCCCAGGCTCGAGGCTCTGATCGAGGAAGTGGAACTGTGCGCCGGCAAGGTCGTCGTCTGGTGCGCCTTCCGTGAAGACATGGATCGCGTCTGTGAGGCTCTGAGGGCCCGCAAGCATGAAGTGGTTGAGTACCATGGACGGGTAAACGCAGTGGATAAGAAAAAGGCGCGCGAAGCCTTTGCTCCTGGAGCTGAGAACGACGTCAAGGCCCTGGTCGGGTATCCGACCGCCGGCCTGGATCTGTCAGAGGCAGAGAAGATCATGTGGTATTCCCACACCTTCGACGCCATCAAGCGCCAGCAGGCAGACGAGCGAGCCACGGCCATGGGCGGGCAGAATGTCCCGGTCATAGACTTTGTGGCTCCGGGGGTTGACGCGTACATCTTGTCCAACGTAAAGGACAAGGTATCAATCGCTGATGCGCTCTCGCGTGACGGCCTGAAAGAAGTGCTGAAAAGGATAAGGGTATGAAGCCCAGAGTGTTCATCGTGCAGAGACCGGCGTACTACGACCGGAAGAAGAGGGGCTGGGTCAACAAGTATGACCTCTCCCCGGCTGAGGAGCACGGCGAGCTCAGCTTCCTCCTGAGACCTGGTAACATCTTCAAGGACAAGATTGAGGAGGCCATTGAGCGACTGGAGCGCGAGCTGGCCGACTTTTCATCCGACGACCACATCATGGCCGTCGGAGACCCTGTCGCTATCGCAGCGGCAGTCATGGTGGCCTCACGCTATAGTGGCGGGTCGGTCAGCATCTTAAAGTTCGACCGCCACAGTGGTCGGTATGAGCCCTTCGTTGTGCAACTTCCCCGCAACAAGGGCTGAATAGACAGGGCCATCCTGGCATCCTACCTAACGGGGAGTTAATTGGAAAGACTTGCAGTCAACGTGAAAGGACAGACTGATATGAGCGAGAAGAAAGAGAAGAAGCGCGGCGTCGGCGACGCGGCAATCGAGGCCATCCGTGGCGGCGCAACCAATGAGGAAGCGCTCGAAGCCGTGAAGGCGGAATTCCCAGAGGCGAAGACGTCCCTGGCATCCATCAACTGGTACCGCAACAAGCTCCGCAGTGACGGTGAAAAAGTGCCAACGGCACGCGAACTGCGCAAGAAAGCCAAGGCGGCTGCAGAACAAGATCCCCTCGACTAAAATAGGGGGCTCCCTTTCACGGGGAAACGCGCTAAGATGAAGGGGTCAGTCGAAAGACTGGCCTCTTTTTCTTTTTGACAGGAGACAGTGATTATGACTAAAGATGCACTAGGCCCGACCCAGGTGGCCTATGACCGGATCCAACGGGCCGGAACCAGGTCCCCGATGGTAATCGGCAACTTCATTATGACTTACGAACTGCACAAGGACGGCGTCCGGCTCCGGGCCCGGTCCCCGGGGCAAGAGCTCACCAAGATCGTCACCTGGACCCAGTTGGCGTTGTGCAAGGTGGATCCGCTCATGGAGACCCACGAGGCGATGATGACCGAGCTGGCCAATAACGCGCAGGAGGTGGCCCGTGCAGGTACTTGAGGGACTGGACTGGGTCCGGATATACTACGTCCGGGGAACCATGCCAAAGGGTGCACGCCTGCATTATGCAGTCAAGGACCCTCCGACTTCCGGCTGGCAGCACGCGATTGTCATCCGGGGAGAGAAGCGCTCGACCATATTCTGCCCGTTCACCTTCGACGCTTGGACAGTGCGGAACGATTGTGCCGAGCTGGAGACCTGCCTGGAGGACGTCGAATTCCGCCCGGACTGGTTCGCCGAATTCATGCCAAAGAAGTGGACTGAGTTCCAGTCGTTTGGCTGGAATAAGGACTACGATACGGCTGCGCTTGTGCTGAAGCGTATGAACCTGCCGGTCCCCGAGCAGCTCTTGAAGGGTGGCGAAGAGGACACCCGCAAGAAAGGCGGGAAGGAGGTCGCGGCCAAGCTGCTCAAGGTGGTCAAGAAGGCCAGCAAGCGTGGCAAGTTCCTCGACTGGTTCCTGTCCGGCGACGGGCCCAGGTCCATCCGCGAGGCGATGGCCGAGTTCTCCATGACGAGGTCGAACGCCTTGTCCTACCTGCACATGATAAACAAGGATCACGGTATTGGCTACGAACTGGTCGGCGATACGGCGTCGATCGTCCTGCCCAAGGACTGCGCCAACCCCTTTGATGTGAAGGAGGACGGGGATGACGGCTGGCTCGATTAAGCGTTGTGACATCCACTGCATCAACCGGCTGATCGAGCGATACGACGTCCTCGACCAGGACGAGGCGCATCGCATCCTCATCGAGCACACAGTGCTGCTCGACGCCGGAGGCGGTAGACGTGTCTATGGCTTCGCCGATCATCCCAAGGGACGGATCATGGAGCTGGAACACGAGGGCCGGATGTGGTATCCAGTCCGACGCCTCGAGGGCGAGGTCGAGGTGACTATCACCTACCTGACGCCCAAGATGGCAGCGGACAAGATGGCCCTGGAGCTGCAGAGGAAGTGGAATGGGACGTAGGGTAGACCCACCCCCGGATGGTCTACTCTTCCAGGAATGGATCGACGATCCGTTCTGGATGCTAGTCGCCTGCCAGCTCGTCAACCTGACGACGTGGAAGCAGGCCCGACCGGCGTTCGACTGGATCAGGTCGACGTGTAGGGCCCCGATCAACCTAGCGCTCGCGACGCCGGAGGACCTGGAAGACGTGCTCCGTCCGCTCGGCCTCTGGCGCCGTCGAGCCGTTATTCTCCCCCGGTTCGCTCGTGCTTGGTTACAGCGGAAGCCCGCCACGGCAGAAGAAGTGATGAAGTTACCGGGGTGCGGAAAGTACGCCTCGGACAGCTGGGCGATCTTCGTCGAGGGCCGGCACGACGTCGAGCCGAACGACGGGAAGCTCAACTGGTATGTAGACAGGAGACAGGATGACCAACGTATTCAAGACGACCGCGCAGTTCAACCAGGAAGTGTGCGGCCTCAGACCCCAATCCCCGAAGATGCTAGACCCCGAGAGGTTGCAGTGGTTCGCTACCGCGGTGCGCGAGGAGTTGGACGAGCTGCTTGACGCCAAGGACCTGCACGACCAGGCCGACGCGGTGCTCGACCTGATCTACTTCGCGGCGGGACGCGTCTACGAGATGGGCATCGACGGGGCCAAGGCCTTCGCCATAATCCACACAGCCAACATGCTGAAGGAGCGGGGCTCACTGGCCAAGCGACCTGGCTCGCGCGGTCACGACGCGATCAAGCCTCCAGGCTGGGTCTCACCAGACCTGACGTCCGCCCTTGTGCGACGGCCCAAGTTCCTGATCCTGGGGTACGGCCGCCACGGCAAGGACACAGTCTGCGAGATGATAAGCGGGGGCTACGGCCTCGCATTCCAGTCCAGCAGCATGTTCTGCGCCGAGCACGTGATGATGCCCCACTTCGCATCGATCGGCAAGCCGTACGACACAGTCGAGCAGTGCTACGCCGACCGACACTCAGGCTCCAATCGAGCGGTCTGGTACGACCAGATCCAGGACTACAACATCCCGGACGGCGCACGTCTGGCGACGGAGATGATGCAGGACCACGACATATACTGCGGCATGCGCTCGGCGTCCGAACTGGTCGCCTGCGTCAAGGCCAACGTCTTCGACCACATCGCATGGGTCGACCGATCGCAGCACGAACCACCCGAGGACATCTCGTCCTGCACGGTGACCAGGGAGATGGCGGACTACGTCATCGACAACAACGGGACAATCGACGACCTCGTACGTGAGGTCCGCAATTTCATGGAGGGCCCAGCCAATGCGCAGCCAGTCTTTTCGTGAGGCCTATCGGGGCCTCCTAATCGAGCTCTACCGCCGCGGCCTGTTCGAGATGAACGCAAGGACCGGCACGGGCATCAAGATGCTCGAGGGCGGTCACTCGTTCAAGCTGGACCTGTCGAACGGCAAGCTGCCGGTCGCAGGCAACCGTAAATACTGGCCCCACATAGCTGCAGCCGAGACGGCTTGGCAGTTCCTGGGAACCCAGGATCCGGAGTTCATCCTGGCCAAGGCCCCGAAGATCTGGCAGGACTTCGTTGAGGACGGCGAGCTCAAGACGGCCTACGGCTACCGCTGGCGGAAACACTTCGGCCGCGACCAGCTCAAGATGGCAGTGGAACAGCTGCGCGATAATCCGACGAACCGGCAACTGTACATCAGCGCCTGGGACCCGGCGGAGGACGGCCTCGGCGGACCTGACCAACCGAAGAACATCCCGTGCCCTGTCGGCTTCAGCCTGACCAGGACCGGAGATCAAGTCCACTGTTCGGTCTTCATCCGCTCCAGTGACGTCTTCGTAGGTCTGCCCTACGACGTCATGGGCTATGCTCTGACCCTGGATGCGGTCGCTGCATCGGCAGGTTGCACTCCCGGGACAATGCACGTGACGCTGGCGCATCCACACTACTATGACCCCCACTCCCAGATGGTCGAGGACTGTGTTCTCGGAGACCAGTCGGAGTGGACGAGTAACGTCCAGCCCGCCCTACCTGGGTGGGACGTCAACGAGATCATTCAACGCCCCGACCAATACGTCGACCAGGTGAAACGCATGGCGAAGCGCGTCAGCACGAGCGACTATAGCCCCAAGCCGATGGTGATCGTATGAGCTTCTCCAAGGCAAAGTGGGATATACGGTTCCTGCGTCTGGCCTACCGTGAGGTGGCTCAGTGGTCGAAGGACCCTGACGAGAAGGTCGGATGCGTAGTCGTCTCGCCTGACCGGCGCCAAGTCACTTTTGGCTACAACGGCTTCCCCATCGGAGTGGCGGACAGCCGCGAACGTCTCGACGACAAGGAGACGAAGAACCAGCTATCGGTGCACGCCGAGCTCAACGCCATTCTAAATGCTCGGCGAGACCTGACCGGCTGGACCTTGTACGTCACGAAGGCGCCGTGCGTGGATTGCGCGATCGCAATCATCCAGGCTGGCATCACTAGGGTCGTCTGCTCAGGCATAGACCCATCAAGTCGCTGGGCCTCAAATCAACAAGAGGCCCGTAAGATACTCATGGAGGCCGGCGTGTCCGGCTCCGACATATTAAGGGAGAAGTTCCAATGACCACAATCAAGCTAGACATCCAGGGCGTGGATCCTGAGGCCGATGACCTGAAGCACTTCCACGCGGACTGGTGCAAGTGCACGGCCGAGGAGAACATGATTGTCTCCGGCCAACGCAACAGGGCTCAGCTCTCAATGGCCCAGCGCTTCGTCATCGACATGTTCTGTGGCATGGAGCAGGAAACGCCGGAGACGGTTGGTACAGTATTCCCCGCCCAGGTGGAATTGGAGGCTCTGTTCCGTGGCAGGCAACGTGCTCTTGCGGCAGCGTTCCACCGCGGCGACGTCTCATGAGTAAGACCAGGGAGAGCAGACTGTGGCAGTGGCTGGGCAAGACCGCCCGCGTCCACTTCAGAGAAGCTCTCCACTTGAACAGGGTGGAGAACTCCGTCTCCCGCGGCATGCCCGACGTCGAGGGATGCTTGAAGGTAGACGGAGAAGGACGCCAGTTCTGGATCGAGCTCAAATGCGAAGCACGACCCAGCGATCCCAAAACCAAGATCAAGCCTAGGTTCGAACCGCAGCAGGTCCCGTGGCTCCACAAGCGCTGGAGGGCAGGGGGTCGCTGTTTCATTCTTCTACAGGTGGGGAGCGGACATTCTGCCGGTCGGTACCTAATACAAGGCAACCTCACGGGCAGCTTGGCCCGAGGATGGACCGAGGACAAGCTGAAGAGTCTGGCCTCGTGTGATCCAAAGGGCGCCGCGGAGGACATAGTCCTCGCCGCGGCGACCTCTCAATTCTAGCTCGACGGAAGAGCGGCTTGTCCGCCTGCTCCAACCGGGCGGCCGAGTGAGACGTTCTCCCCGGCTTCACGACCGGCAGCGGCCGCATTCGCACGGACGCGATCACGTCCTCTGGTGTTGGCATCTCTCAGGCTGACGCCCTGTTCCTCAACAAAGTCATCCACTTTGGCATCTCTTACCAGCACCAGGTCCCGGCCCGCTCTGACACCAGTCTCCTCGCGCGCCACCTCCATGGCGTCGGCCACCTCATCCAACCGACGAGCCACCGTGGCCCCGAAGACGGAGAGCATGTCCTCCTTCTCACGGTTCTCTTTGAGGCCTGAGGCGCGAACTGCGTCCTTGCCGGCCTTCAGGATATGCTCGAGCAGCCATTCCGCGTTCTCTACGTCGGGGCGATACCCAGCGAAATTGACTTTCTTGCGGTCAGAGCGTCGGCCCTTTGACGTACGAAGGTCTTCGTACCAGGTTCGGCAGCCGGATAGTCGAGCCACGCGCATCGAGATGTATTTGGCCACGAGCCAATCACGTCTCCCAATATCGAGAGCCTCAAGGAGCATGTCCGCGTCCTCCGCGAGTAGCTCTGCTTCAGTCACTCCTGCATCCAGCATGAGCTCGGCGGCCTTCTTACGAGCCAACTCTGCTTCTTGCGGAGTACGACCTGCGTCATTCAGCAGCGCCGCAACGATTGTTCTAAGTCGATCTTGATCCATCAAACTGTCTCCTCTTCTATTTTCCACTCTCTGACTTCTAGCCAGCGTTCTCTAGGCAGTCCCAATAGTCGTCCTCGTGCTCGCTGACAAAGCTGTCAAGATCAAGGAGCTCAGTGAGGTCATTACCGCCGTATCGCTCGATACAGATGCGTCGACCCGCTTTGGAGGCCCAACCTATATTGTTGTCCTTCTCGAGCTGATAGCCTCCTCCCGGCCTGATCGGTCGACAGGTCCACCCGTCAGCCTTGGCCGTTTCTATGAAGACGCCGAGGTCTAGGAATTCGGTCGATATGTAATCGGTGGACATCAGGTTGTCTCCCTCGCTACTTCAAGGTCATACTCACGAAGGGTCTTTTCGACCTCTTCAGGAGCTATGTCGGGGCAGTCGTCGAAGGGGTCATACCCGATCTTCTCGACGTACTCGCGAGACAGGGCTGACCTATTCTTTCGGACAACTGTGAGGCCATAGATGACCACATGGCGAAGATCGCGGACGCCGAAGCGCTCGGACAGTTCCGTCTTCTCCGTCACTGGAACCACTCGGCCATCAGCACGCTGGTAGACTTTGCCGAGGTGATCGACGACGGCCATCGGCACAGCGTCGTGCTCGATGATGTCGAAGAGGCGATTGATGCACTGTTGTTGGGGATCGGTATACATGGTTCTATTCCTCCTCACCGAGCAGTTGAGCCATCAGCTCATTGTAGTGGGCAAGGTCGCCAACATAGCCCCAGTTCTTGGAGCCTTCGGCCTTGAAGTCGTGCTCATGCTTGGAGAGCATCTCGGCCATCTTATTGACCCGATCGCGAAGTGCCTGCCGGTTCCGGCGGTAGGCCTGGGCGGCTGTTTCCTGTTTGCTCATAACTGTCTCCTTGGTTGCATTCAGTCCCTATAGTATAAAGCGTTTCCCCTCATTTGTAAACCCCCTCAAGTGGAAAAATAATGGAAAAAAGTGCACCTGGTACCCCTTTTTCTATTTACAAGGCCCCTCGATCATGCTATATTAGGCTCATCAATCGGGAACATTGGTTCCCAACATAAGGAGACAGTAACATGACAGACCTTCGTAACATGCCCCTTCGGGAGGACCTTGCCGACGAACGCAACGCTCGCGAATGGATGGGCAAGCACTATGACGGCTCAGATGTCCAACGTGATATTGAGGCCCGTCGTGACACCCTGTTCGGTCGTACCAATGTGGTGCGCCCAACCTTCGGCAAGCGTGCTGCTTAGCCAACCTTTAACCAACGTTTAACCTAAGGAGACAGTGCCATGGAACTCCAGTCCATGACTAACGCCGAGCTAGTCGGCGTCTACAACGAACTCGGTCCTGAAAAACCGCTGACAACCTGGAAGCGGGGCAAGGACATCTTGATCGATCGGATCAAGGAACTGCAAGCCCAGAAGGCGCCGAAGAAGCGGGAAGGCCCCACAATTCGTGAGACTGCCCTCGACCTCCTCTGTGAGGTAGCCTACTATGAAGACAAGACCTTGAAGTCTTCACCTGAGAACGTCGTCGCGGAGGATCATCCCAACGCACGAAGTGTTGGCATTCCCTACCTGGAAATCATTGAGCGCATCAAGGGCCAGTTTGACGGAGCCAAGACCTCCGTGGCTTGCCTCCGTTGGTATGCGGTGAAAATTCGGGCGGAAGAGTTCGGCTATGAGGACTACCGACTGGTCCAACGCCGTCCGAGAGCCAAGCCCGTCAAGTAGATGAGCCACCTGTTTCCCATACCACGCTGCGCCGTCTGTAACAAGCCGGCGCAGCGTCTCACGGCTCGTCCAGATATGGGCAGACAAGTGTTCAATCTCACGGCGTATTGTCATGGGAAAATGGATCACTGTATCTTCCCCTTCCAATACTTTATCGACGGCCCCCTCCGGTTCGTTGATGCAGTAGCATTCAAGGAAGAGGCGGCTAAGGGGAGCCATTTTGATACGAAAGTATGACCATGCTATCCGCGTTCATTATCTACTTGGCCCTTGGCATTCTTTTCGGAGAGGCATGCAACCGCACATTCAAAAGAGATGAGGGCAGACAGCTGAGCTTGATGTCCCATCTCTGGATCGTACTGGGTTGGCCTTTCTGGATCCTCTGGGTCATCTTCAAGGAATAGTTCATGCTCTACCAACACAAAGCACCGGCCAAGCCGCTTGATGCGGAGATGCTGAAGGACCTCGTGGACGAGGGCCTCACAGAGTTGATCGTCTATATCGACGAAGTTCCATACTGTGACGAAGACCTGTACGGCTGCGATGGTTGCGAGCTCCGAACTCCGGACTACGCAGACCTGAATGACGATGGCCTATGCGAAGAGTGCGCCAAGGAGGCCGCCGAGGAGGCCGAACACATGCGCCAGCTTCGCGCTGACTACCAGGCCAGCGTGCTGTAATGGCTTGGCGAGATTTAGACTTGATGCCGGACAAGCCGTTCGTCGTCTCGTCTCCCGATGGGCAAGTACTCGTATGGGCAAAGCGCGCATGGCACGCTAAGCGACACGTCCAGGTCGTCAAAGGCTGGAACGTTGACACCAACACCACCTGCATTCCCATAGATCCGGATGCCGTTGAAGAATGCCTTCACTGCATGGACGAGCTATACGTCGGCTCAGAGCACTAACTAAACGCGCCACAGTGGTCTTCTTCGCTCGGGCTTAATCGGCCCGGGCTTTTCCATTGATAAGACATGAATAAAGGGAGACCGCCATGGCGCCTCACTACGGCCCTGCTTTGCAATTTTCAGACAGCCTCCATGCTGAGAAGTATCGACTACCAGACGAGAACTTCGAGGAGGCAGTCACACGCTGGTCGAGTGCCATGAAAGATGACGACGATCACTTTCATCAGCTCCGTGCGATCGGCCTGGACATGCGCTTCATGCCAGCAGGCCGAGTGCAAGGCTCAATGGGTGCTCCCAAGATGGTCACCCCGTACAATTGCTTCGTCTCAGGTACCATCGCGGACAGTTTCGTCGACGGCGAGGGATCAATCATGCAGCGCGCCGCCGAAGCCGCGCAGACCATGCGGATGGGAGGCGGCATCGGCTACGACTTCTCGACCCTCCGTCCTGCGGGTGATCTGATCCGCGGCGTCATGTCCACGACCGACGGCCCCATGGCTTTCCTTCCAATATACGACGCGGTCTGCAAAGCGACCAGCTCGGCCGGCAATCGCCGAGGTGCCCAGATGGGAGTGCTGAGGGTCGACCACCCTGATATTGAGGCCTTCATCCTGAGGAAGCAGAAGGCCGGCGTATTGGAGGGCTTCAACCTGTCGATCGGTATCACGGACGAATTCATGGAATGCCTCTATACCCAACGCCCATTCCAGTTGAAGTGGGGAGGCCGCGTCTACAAGGAGGTGGACCCAGTTGCCCTGTGGGAGATGATAATGCGGGCAACCTACGACTGGGCGGAACCAGGCGTGCTCTTCATTGATACCATCAACCGGCACAACAATCTCTGGTACTGTGAAGTGCTGGCCGCGACCAACCCGTGCGGCGAGCAGCCTCTTCCCCCGTTCGGCGCCTGCCTCCTGGGCTCGTTCAACCTGGTCCGCTACATCAAAAGGGCCAGCCTGCTTGAATACGAATTCGACTGGGAGCAGTTCCGGGCAGACATCTCCCCGGTGGTCCGTGCCATGGACAACGTGGTCGACCGGGCCAAGTATCCACTTCTCCAGCAGAAGATGGAGGCCATGGCCAAGCGCCGCATGGGCCTCGGGATTACAGGTCTGGCGAACGCAGCCGAGGCTCTCGGCTTCCCTTATGGCTCGGCCGACTTCATCGACTTCGAGCTCAAGGTCCTGGAGGAGCTCCGGGAAGAGGCCTACCTGGCAAGCATCACCCTGGCCGCCGAGAAGGGATCGTTCCCCAAATTCGATGCCGACCTGTTCCTGGCGGGCGAGCATGCCAAGACCCTCTCGGCCAAAGTCCGGCACGGCATCCGCAAGTATGGCCTGCGGAACAGTCACCTGACATCGATCGCCCCGACCGGAACCATCTCGTTCTGCGCCGACTACGTGTCCAGCGGGATCGAGCCGGTCTTCGAGTACGAGGGGAGGCGTGAGGTCATCATGCCGGAGGGCAAGATCACGGTCGACGTCTCGGACTATGGCTTCAGGGAGTTCGGGGTGAGGGGCAAGCTGGCCCACGAGGTGACGGCCCAGGAGCACTTGGACGTTCTCGCTGCCGCGGCCACCCTGGTCGACAGCGCCGTCTCGAAGACCATAAACATGGACAAGTCCATGGCGTGGGACGACTTCAAAGGTCTCTACACTGACGCCTTTGATAGAGGGTGCAAAGGCTGCACCACATTCAACAAGGATGGGAAACGGATGGGCATTCTCATGGGCAAAGTCGATGAGGAAAAACCTCAGGGGGAGGCCTGTTTTTGGGACCCAGAGACTGGACAAAAGGATTGTGGCTGACCTTTCGGTGAGCCTCTAGTCCATACGCACAAGGCCAGACGTCACCGAAGACGTCTGGCCTTGCTCATTCTTGTGATTTGGGCTATTCAGAGCACGATAAGTGCGAGAATGAACAGCACGCAGATACCGGTGAGCACCTCAGAGAGCAGATTTGCTGCTCTCCTCAGTGCTCCACCGCGTTTCGTCACGACGACTGTGTACTTCATGCAGCTTCCTTCATCATCTTGGACTTGTGCCACCGGACGCTGTTGGCCGTGGTGCCGACCATTCCGACGATCGTATCGACGTCGACACCCTCAGCGAGGAGCTGACGGATCTGTTCGCCCTTCGTCATTTTCTGGACGTTCTTAGGGGCCTTTGGCTTGGGGGCCTTCGGAGCCTTCGGAGCTTGAGGGGCTGGAGCCTTACGAGCCCAAGACTTCATGGAGATGGATGTCTTACCCACATTCACGACCATCTTGGTTGTCAGCGGATCGTCAGCAAGATCGAGGATCACGTCCACGGGGAACTGCTCACCAAAATCGTCTCCGCCAAACTTGGCTTGACCGTTTTCCCAAAAGTCTTCATCAGTGTTGGGGTTGCAGCCATTAAAGTAGAAGAGGATATTCTCAAACGTTCCATCTTCTTGGGAACCGCCGCATGCTCCAACGTATGCACCTTGGTCTTTTGCAAGGAACCACTTCTTGACGTCGTGCTTCCGGATGAAGGCAGCAAACTCGTCGAGCTGCTTCTTCTTGAGGGTTATCTGTGGCATTGAACTGTCTCCTGTCGTTCGTTTCAATACATATAATATAGGGCGTTTCCCAGCGTTTGTACATAGGAAAATGAGCCCAAACTGGGAAAAAAGTGCGCCTGGTTAATGGAGTACTACCAGCGAAAAATACCCCTCTTTTTGCTGTACATTCGCTGGGAGATGGGGTATACTATATCTATTGGAACGAACGACAGGAGACAGATATGTCAGACCAATATCAAAAAGCCCTTCAACGTGCCTTTGAATATATGGAGCACGAAGACGGATACCTCTCAAGCCTCAAGCAGGCCGCATCGGACTTTGGCATTCCCTTTGGGGATGAGATGGGAAAATTCGTCCGGTGGGCTGAGACGCAAATGGGCATCTAAGCCCGCCACTTATTGGACCACATAGTAATGATTGCCCGCTTGCCGTTTCGGTAGGTCACGATGTGACTTACCGAATGCGAGTTCGGGCCTTTCATGTATGGGAAGCTGAGAGAGCAAGCTCCAGCAGAATAGATCTGATCGCGGATGGCCGCTGTGTGGTCATGCCCTTTGTTGACAGGGCGACCCAATTTGGTCAGAGCCCGCGTGGATCCTCTTGAGCCATTTGGCCCGAGGTCGCCGTGCAACCCATTCTCCACTCCGACCAGGATGTAACCCTCGTCTTGAGACAGGAAACGGATCCCTTCATTCAGGCCTGCTTCGTTCATGGCGAACTCGAGGACGTTGAAGTCCTTGTCGCCCTCGTCCATGGCGTCGAGAACGTGGAACTGCAGCCAGCAGAAGTATTTGGCGTTGACCGGATCTAGCCGGAAGTCGGCCTCGTTGAGCCACTGCTCCAGGTGCCGATCGTGGTTGGACGGCACGACGATCATCTCACACCAGTCCCGGTCTGCCTCATTCGTGAAGTCGGTGGTGATCTCGATCTCTTCCTCGACAGTTTCCTCGCCCTCGATATGCTTGGCGTAGGTCCGGTGGAAGTTCCTCATCTCGTGGTGACTTCTCGACCTCATTGAGAAGAGGTCGTTCATGAACTGGTATGGAGGGCGAAGGGTGTCTAGCATCCCGCCTTTTCCCCAGGCCAGTTCTCGGATCCAGAGCTCGAGCTCCGATGCGTGAGTATCGCCCCAGTTGATCCCTTCCGCGACATGCTCTTCGTGAACTTGACCTGCTTGCACGTACAGACCGGGGGCGCCTTCTGGCCCAACGTCCATGATCGCATCGTCTTCGTCAATATGAAGCTGGCGCACGAACCAGTTGCCGTTCCAGTCGACCTCCGCGATGAGAGCCCCGTAGCTATGCTTTTGCTCGGCCAGGATCCCTGCGCGCTTCTGGATGTAGTTCCGTTGGGTGACGGTGCCGGTTGAGTAGTTGAACTTGGTCGCCTCATCCGCCATGGACGCGACGCTCTCCATCGCGATCTTGGAATGCGGGACGATATTCGACTTCCTGCCGTTGTAGTCCTCGAAGGCGGTCAGGGGGTGGCGGGTTGTCGGCAGGATATTCTGCTCTCCGCACCAGACCAGGCCGGGAGCCAGCTCGACGCTCTCATCCATGATATATGGCTCAGCTTCCGGCGCGTACCAGAGCTCAGACGTATCCCGGACGGCTTTGCCGCGCTTGACTGCTTTCGGTCCGTAGGCTCCGAGCTGGTAGGAGTAAGTTCCGATCAGCAGCTCGCACGAGCCGTTGTCCAGGTTGTCGAAGTAATCGACCAGGGCGAGCAGGTTGTTGAAGCCCGGATGGAGGTGGGTGTTGTTCTGAATGGAGGTGAGAATGTAGCGCTTGATGTGACCGCGTCGTGGCAGGCGCCTCTTGACGCTCTCGGCCATCTCGATCTTGCCATCGACGACCTTGCCGAGCCTGATGCCCAGACGCTGCTGAGCCGCGGTGAGCCGGTCGTTGTAGGTGGAGCGCTTCAGGTCCAGGGACCGAGCCGCTTCCGACACGTTGCCGCCGTGCTCGTAGTAGGCCTCCACGGCCTCGGTGAGTTGTTCGTCTGTGAGGGCCGCTTTTGGCATGTACTATTCTCCTATGCTACTGTCCGAGTATCATTCCTTTTAGCCCAAGCCACAAGGCCGCGCAGCCCCCTGTTACGATGACCCCGACCACTACTAGCAGGCCACGCTTCTGCATGGCCGCGGTGGCTTCACGCCACTCACGAAGGTGCTGGAAGTCTTTCTGCATCTCGATGGGGTTCTGGGAGTCGACGCCCAGCTTGAGCAGGGCGTCGTTCACGGCGTCTTCCATTAGGTCTTTGAGTTGTGCTTCGGTCAGCTGGACAACGCGGTCTTGCATTTACTCTTCCTCTTCCTGGGATTGATTGTCCTCGCCGCGATAGTATTGGAGACGCCATTGCGCCTCTTGGATCCAGCGCAGTAGCTCGGCCGTATTTGTTGAGAGGTCCTCGTAGTCTTCAGGAGAGAGCCCGAAGAATACCCAGTCGTCAGTGACCGGCAGCGTCTCGGGCGTCAGGACCTTCCACTCGATCTCGCGTGGCTCTTCGATCGGGGCCGGGTTTGGTAGGGGAGGGCGTTCGTCTGGCCGCTCAATCTCGACCGGCGCAGTCCTCACGCTCAGCACCGGTGGCACAGTGGAGCATCCGGCCAATGCGATCAGTGCCGTCATTGATGCGGTTCTCAATAAGCCCTGGCCGTTGCCGAGCCAGCTCCGTGAGATCATGTCTTGCAAATATGCCATTCAGCCTTCTCACCTCTGCACCAGCGTCAATAGCGACCTGCTGGAGTTCTTCGACCCTGGCCAGAAGATCATCCTGGCTGGTCTGCCACTCCTCGATCGCGTCCTGCTGGGCGTCGATTGTGTTGTTCTGCTCGTCGACCGCAGCCGTGAGCAGCTCATTATTCGTTTGTAACGTGGCGACGGTGTCAAGCAAGCCTGTGTAGTGACGATACGCCAGCCCGATCGTGGTGACGATCGCCAGCGCAGCCAGCCCGAAGACCATCGCTTTCCAATTCCCAAGTAAGAAGCCTATCATGCCTGTCTCCTATGCGTAACCCGTCACCGGTGGTTCATCATCATCTTCGCTTCCAGAGCGACGGCGCCTGCGTTCAGCGCGCAGTTCAGCGGCCCTAAGGTTCCGGCGTTGCTGCTCGGTGAGTTGCTCGCTCGGATGCCAGATGCGTTCGGCCGCCGATACCCCAAGGTAGCCAAGGATGACGGCGGTGAAGACGCCGAGCATGCCCGTGATTAGCGGCGCGGCTGTGGCAAGCGCCTCCGCGACCACCTGCCGGTCAGAGCTCAAAAGCAGGACGGACGTGATGATGATGCTGTTCGCCACGATAAGGGCGAAACTGATGCGGGCGTATCTCCGCCGCTCTAGGCGTCGACCGACGTCTAGCTCGTGCTTGGTTATCTGTTTCATGGGTAGAGGTTCCTAGGCAGCTCATAGTGAGGGCCATCAATGAATGCCGATCTGCCCTGGGCACGGCGCCGAGCCACGTAGTCCTCGACCAGCTGTCGAACAGGCGTCGAGGCGTATTCGCCGGAAGTGAATATCTTCCAGCACCCGCCCCACCTGATGTGGACGTTCAGCTCGTCGGCCGCCTGACGCACCGCCTCGGCGATACCATAGATCGGCTCCCATTCCCAACGAAGACGGCCGTTGATGTAGGGCACGAGATCAACCGCATGCCCCGTGATGTGCCGCGAATTCATGGTTCGGGATGCGCCGCGATCGACCAGCTCCTGCTGCTCAGCTCGAGTGCGAATACCATCGTGGACAGAGAAGTCCACGGGCGTGAGCTCAATCGCGCGCCGGACCACTGCGATGAGATCCGGATGGACGCCCTCGAGCTCGGTGCGGCTTCTGTTTCCTAGTATGTATGTCATCAGCTTATGCTCGACGGTATGACGTTGACCCTATCGATCCCCGCCTTAAGCGTCGCTCCTTCTGCTTCTGTCTGGATCGTCTCCACGACGATCTGGGTCATGCGAACTGCATCGCTGCCGCCCCCACCGGTTCCGACAACTTCCGCAATCATCTGGGTCAGGCGTATGGTCTGGGCGGTGCCCAAGCCTATATTGCCGCCGGTTATCGGGATCTCAGCAACGTGCTGGGTGACGCGAACTGTATCGACCATGCTACATCACCTCCACGCCGAATGCAGCCGTCGCGAAGCCTCCGGTCGTCCAGGCCACTGCAGAGTTGGGATCCTGGTGGAAGAACTCCTGGTAGAGGTCGTAGCCCGTGTGGTCGATTGCGTGCGTCGTACCGTTGCCCTCGGAGGCGCTCTGCTCAGACTTGAGCCGCATGCTCTTGGACCCGACGTCCGTGTTCCGTATGAGCGCGCTCACGATGACGCCCTCGATGGTCGTCGGAGAGGTGGTCATGGCCGCGAAGTCATAGAAGTCCTCATGGGTCGTCGTCGAGCTCTCCACGTACGAGGTGTCGCCGTCCGATGTGGTCTCGTCCACGTTCTCGTAGTTGGTCGTGCCGCCGCTCCGAGTGAAGGCCACCGCGCTGTCGCCATTCGGGTAGACGGTCTCGATGCGGTGCTGTCCGAGCTGGCCCGTGAACGTCGTGCCCTGATCGTCCCATACTATAAGGTCGTCGATCTCGCATCCGTTGGTGACCAGGTTCCGGCCCCGGATGTTGATGGTGTCGAAGTTCTGGAAGTCAGCCGCGGTCGTGGCCACGTTCGTGTCCATGGCCGTGTCGCTTATGTACTTCTTGCCATCGATCCACATCTCGATCGCGCCGGCCGTGCTGTCCCCCGATGTGAACCTCACCTCCACGTGGTGCCAGTTTCCGTCGTCCACCTCTTTCTTAGCGGTACGCAACGCTGTGGTGGAGCTGTCGTCGAACTCGGTCACATACAACTGGCTGTTCGAGTTGATGCCGATGCCCCAGTTGAGCGTGCCATCGCTCGTCGCGGTGAGCCTTATGATCTGGGTATCGAAGACCCCAGCTGCGCCGCGGAACCAGAAGGCGATGCGGATGGTGCTGCTCCCGATGGTGCCACCAGAGAACTGCTTGACGATCTCATCGCTGTCGTCATCGAATTGGATGTACTTACCATTGAACGGGCTGCCCGTGCCGAAGTAGGTTGCGCCGCTGTCGCTATCCCACCTATTGCTGCCGACGTAGTCCGCCGAGGCCGCGTAGGTGTCGAAGCCGTCTGCCAGGATTAGAGCCATCACATCACCTCAATTCCGAATTGCGCCGTGCCCACGCCGGCCGTGTTCCAGTCTGCTACGCTGTCCGGGTCCTGGGCGAAGAACTCATGGACAGCTTGATAATTCATACCCTCCAACGTCTGCGTGGCGCCGTCGCCCTCGCTAGCGCTCTGCCTGGACTTCAGCCTGAAGTCTTGGGTGCCGAAGTCCGGGACCCTGAGCACCGCCGTCACATATACACCGAATATCCCCGTCGGCGCCGTCGCCATGTCCGTGAACTCATAGAAGTCCTCGTGTCCGGTGGTGGAGCTCTCCACGTAGGTGCTGTCGCCGTCCGGCGACGCATCGTCTACCATGGCCGAGTTGTCGACCCCGGCCGATGGAGTGAACTGGTCTGCCGCGCCCTCCGCGGTTGGCGTCAGGGCCTCCATGCGATGCTGGCCAAGCTCCCCAGTGAAGTCCGAGCCGCTGTCATCCCAGATGACCAGATCGTCTATGAGCCAGCCGTCTGCGGTCAAGTTACGCCCCGGAATAGTGAGTAGATCCAGCTTGGCGAAGTCTGCCGCAGTGACCGCATTATTCGTGTCAGTTCCAGTATTCTCGAACTCAGTAATCCCGTCGATTATGGCCTTGTAGGCCCCGTCGGTCCCGTCCCCTGCCTTGAAGTATATCTCGATGTGGTGCCACTGGTCATCGTCGATGTCAGTCGACCCTGTTACCTCCGTGGCTGGAAATAGGCTATCGTCGAAGGAAGACAGGGTCAGCCACAGGTCCGTCGTTGAGAACCCGAGGTTCCATGCCAAGAGCCCACCCTGGGTCGACCTGAGCTGCAGGAAGTCTCCCGCGAATATGCTGCCGCTCGCGATCTTGACCCAGAAGGCGATGCGGATCTCCACGCCGGATGGACTGGCGGGTAGTAACTTGAAGAGTGTGTCACTGTCGTCGTCGAACGACACACAGTTCCCGCCGAACGCTCCGCCGGTGGTCTCCAGTACCACGCCGGTATCGCCATCCCAACGTCCAGTGCTAAGCAGGTCAGCTGTGGCAGCATACCCGTCGAAGCTGTCTGCGTAGATCAGGGCCATCAGCGAAGCCCTCCGAGCGTGTACGAGACGTCGGCGATACTGTTCACGGTGCCCGGGGAGACGATGTCCACCCGGTCGCCGGCCGCGACGCTCACGTCCGAGGCGAAGATGAAGGTCGCCGTCGTGGCCGCGATCGCGAAGCGCATGGTGCCCTGGCTCACGCCGTTCACCTGGATGTCGAAGTCCGTCTGAGCCGACGGACCGGTGCCGGCATGTCCGGCACTATCAGATAGGCTCGTTGGTAGGGTGAAGGCCCGAGACGCCAGGAAACGCATGATGATGGTGTTCGTCCCAGGCACGCCGCCGGTGAAGCCGCCGAAGTCGTACGGCCGGTTGCCGATCGGGTTGATCGATGCCCAGACCTGTGCTGTGGATCCGATCGTGATTGTGCCCGTCGTCGACAGGAAGAATACCTGCGTGGCGTTCGCCGTGCCCTCCTCGATGTAGACTGCGGAGCCGGTCGTCAGGTCGCCGGTCACGTCCGCGTCTTCTGCTCTCGTCGGCGCCCCGGAGGCGTTGACCGTGTAGATGCCGTTCTCCGCGCCGGCCACCTGGTCCTTGATGAGGATACGGTCTCCCGTAGACAGGACCACGCCGTCGATCGTGTCACCGTTCTCGAAGCTCGTGGCGAGCGTGCCGGCCGCGGTCGTCGCCACCCTCACGCTGTCGAGCCAGTCCACCACGTCGGTCGTCGTGACCGAGCTGGACAGGTCGAAGATGCCGTTCGTCGTCCCGTCGGTGTAGACGAGGACGGTCTGGTCGGGCTGCACCGTCACGGACCCAGAGCCCCGCTCGACGGTGAAGTCCTCCGTGTTGGTCGACGGTGAGCGGAATATGCTCATCTTCTTGGAGGCCGGGACGGTCACGCTCCGGCTCGCCACGGTGGCCGTCACCTCGTAGGCGAGGTTCTCTGTGTACTCGTCCGACGTCAGTGTCACATTGCCAGACGTCAAGTCCACAGAAAGGATCTCCGTCAGGGCGGCGTCGATCTCGCCGGCCTGGTCGTTGATCGTGGTCGTCTTGTCGGTCTGCGTCGCGGTCAGCTGCGTCAGCCCCAGGTTGTTGCTCATAGGTCTGTCCTCATGGTTATACTCCTACGTCTACCACACCGGTCACGCTCGGGAAGCCCCTGCCCACCTGGGCCGAGACCTGGTAGACCTTGAAGTGCAGGAACTGCTTGGTCCCCTCATCAATCTCGAGCGTCACAGTATCCATGGCGACGTTCAGTGCGGTGCCGTTGTTCCTTGTGCCGTGCAGCTCGACCCGGAGCTGCCGTGCGTTGTTCGGTGCCGTCCCGGTTGTGGTGATCTGCGTCCAGCTGCCGGAGGTCGGTGCGGTGTCCATGCCGCTGTCTGTCTGCAGCACATTGTCATCCGCATCTAGCCAGACCAGGTCGATCCGGCCCGTGTCCGTGTCCGTCGTGTCGCTGTTGATGTACACTCCGCCGCGGATCTGCAGATTGCCCTGGTCGATGATGTCCGCCATCACCGAGATGTCAATCGTCTGGTTCACCTCGACCGCAGCCTGATCGGTCGCCTCAGCGAAGGACATGTAGTTGTCCCCGTCCTGGGCGCCGATTATGCTGCCGTCAGCTCCGGTGAGGATCGCCACGGCGCTCGAGCCGGTCTCCACGGTCCAGCCGGCGAAAGCTCCGCCCGCATTCGTGGTCAGCGTCTCGAAGCTGGCGTTCGTGAGCAGGTTCGCCGTCTCATCCTGGAAGCCTGTCCAGGAGGAGCTGTCCGTCGTCTGGTCGCCGGATGAATAGGTCGCCGCGTTCGACGCCAAACCGGTATAGGTACGAACCAGCGTTCCACCTGGTGTGTATATTTCGATCTCGTACTCCTCACTGTCCTCGGCCAGGGGCACGTCGTCCGTGCCATCTACCAGACCGAAGCCGCCGATGCGTGTCTGCCGCACCCACTCCAGGACCACGTCGGATCCCCAGGTGCCCGAGGTCAGATCGAGCTGCACAGGACGGTAGGGCATGAGATCTCGGCCCGGTGAGGCCTTGGAGGTATTGTCCGCGTCCTCAAACATGGTGCCGGACGTGACGGCCCGATAGTACAGGGTCGTGTCCACCTCGGCCAGGGAGAGGTTGACCTGATCCGCGGGCGCATCTTCTAGCAGGAGGAATATATCTCCCACCGCGTGGATGCCCGTGAAGCTCTCTGTGCCTCTGCGTCCCCGCAGCAGGACGGACAGGGTGTAGGACCCGTCCGTATTGAGGCTAGCCGTCTGGAACTGGAAGATCTCCACCCGTCCGTCGGCCGAGATGATCGCGGCGGCGTTGCCGCCGTTGAGCATCTCTGTGCTGGTGATGCTGTCGAGGCCTGCGTCCGTATTCGTGCTGAGGAACACGGTGACGGTGTTGGTATTGTCGGTCTGGTACGGGAGGTCCGTGTCGCCGAGAGCGGTTGAGCAGGTGCCCCAGGTCATCTCTGCGACGTTCGATCCTGCTTCATCCCATGAGACGTTGTCACTGGACCGGAAGAGGGTCGCGGCGTTCCAGCCCGGTTGGCCATACCCGCCCATGAAGGTATAGACCTTTGAGTTGACGCGGCTCACGTCGTGGCTATCCCGCAGCAGAGGGCTGCAGAGCACGATCAGCTTCGTCGTCAGCTCGGACAGGAATTCCTGTACCAGCGGGCCGGTGCCACTATCTCCTGTGACCGTAGAGGTGTACTGCGCGGCATCTTCAGCCAGCGCTGAGAGGTCCATGGCGAAGTCAAGCCCAATGTCCGTCTGCGTCAGCCGCACCCGATAGACAGTCCCGCTATCCAGCGTTATTGTGACCACGTCATTCGGATCAAGGGAGATAAATTCCCACGACAGACGCGATGCGATCGAGACACGCTCCGTCCAGGAGGAGATGAGCGCCTTCTCCACAGTCTGCTTCGCGGTATCGCTGTCAAGAACGATAGGAACTGGCAGGTTGATCGCGTTATCAGAGTATGAGGTCTGGAAGGCCGATGGACCGACGACCCGCTGTGAACTGTGCGCCTGCTGCTGGTAGTCGTTCTCCGACGACATATAGGTGAGCGTGAACCGACGAGGCAGCTCCACTTCCTGGATGCGGATCTCACGGATGAACTCCCCCGTCTCGTTATCGATCGCAGCCAGATCGTCCTGCACGATACTCGCCGATGAGGACTTGCCATCACGGAGAGTGAACTTCAGGGTGTAGTCACTCTCCACGCCGTCAAAGAAGTATATGGACGCGAGCTGCTCGATCGCCGAACGCGCGGTGACTTGCCGGCCGATCGTATATCCTGGCACGGTGAGAGCCGCCAGCTCCGTCACGTCAATGTCAGACGCGGCTAGTCCCACCTCGGCGCAGATGTCGGTCACGACGTCAGACAGGGCGTCGCCCTGGCCATCTCCCCGGAAGAAGAGCCACTTGACTATATCACTGGGAGCGTCATAGCCGATGAAGGTATTCGTCTTACCGTCCCACCAGCCTGCTCCAGAGGAGGTATAGCCTCTAGTCCAGTCTGAGGCCGTGAATACGATCTCGCCGTCAGACGTGCGGAGCGCGAAGCTGTCAACGCCCGACATCTGACCATAGGTACCGTTCACGATCCGCCCGTGGTTCCAGCCCATTATACTATTGCGTATTGGGACCCCCGTATCGGTGATCTCGGTACGCCAGAGGATCGACCCGTCGGACGGGTCGATCTTCAGCATCCAGTACTCATTGAGATCGCTGCCGGCCTGGGCCTGGATCATGATTGTGTCGTCGGTCTCGTCGTAGATCGGGCCGAGGCAGTTGCCAAGCTCCACCTCTCCCGGGATTATATCATTCGGTGAGAGGGTGACCACGTTTGCCGCGGAGGTGCCAGTGAAGGTGAGGGAATTCGCATCATACGTGGCCCCATTGTTCACCGTGAGCTTGAAGATCCGGACGTCACCGGTCTCTAGAGTGGCGTAGCGCGGCCCCACCATGACGTACGCCTCACCGAAGGTGGTACCAGTCGCGCCAGCACACGTGCCTTTGACCCGGCTCTCAGATATGGTGAAGCCTGCTGTCTCGTTGTCCCAGACGTAGTTCATCTGACCATTCGTGACATCCAGTAGGCCAACGGAATTGAACAGTGAGCCATGCAGGTAGTACACCTGACCACCTCCCGTCTTAACCCAACTACACTTGCCGAGGTGGCTGGCGGCCTCAAACCCTGTTGGGCTCGTGCCCAGGTCATTGCTCGTAACCCCGAAGGTGCCGACAGGCTGCAGTGAGTTCGGGTCGACGGCGATGAGTGGCTGAGTATTACCCCCAGTCGTGCTGAAGATGACATAGCCATTCGGCATG